>Ga0075434_100004128_pt1 | contig 13024 bp, 11 predicted proteins | sample RhiMethybrSRZTD3_FD_75298 | JGI IMG/M metagenome (GOLD analysis project Ga0075434, IMG submission 75298) | Populus rhizosphere microbial communities from Tennessee, USA - Rhizosphere MetaG P. TD hybrid SRZTD3 | ecosystem: Host-associated > Plants > Roots > Rhizosphere > Soil | place: USA... | reverse complement strand
CTTGGGCGACAATACTGGTGGCGAGACTGATGATAGCGCCTTAGAGAGGGCGGCTCCAGCAGACCTTAGTGCTCCCGCGAGCAATAGCGGGGATAATTCCTTTCAATCTTTATTTTTAATTATTTTAGAATTTGATCTAACTCAACTCTTGCTCGTTCGTAGAAGTCTACACCATACATATGTTACTTATTTCTTAGAGGTTATTTATCTTCATATCTCTTAAAGACATAGCGTGTATTACTTCTTCAATGTTTACCAAGAGAACTACTGTGGCTCTCGTTGCCATTGCCCTAGCCTCCTCGCTTATAGTTGCGAGTGGTTTTGTTGGCTTTGCTTTTGCTGCAAAGAAAGGTATTGATAAAACAACAGATACAGCGACAAAATCAGATGATAGTGGAGATAGTAATAATAATGATAACCCTACATCTTCAAATTCGCAGACACCAAGCAATAATAATCCCGTAACACCCAATGATAACAGTAACACCAGTCCCTCTGAAAAGCAATTGAAAAGTTTCTTTAGCTGTATATCTGGTGATGCAATAGACCGCAATCTTAAACTAGGTAAGATAAAGAATTGTTATGGTCAAGCATTTGAATCCGGACAGGGACAGAGCACAGAAGACCAGCCAAGCTCTACACAAGATAGCATTCTTCCAAGCATAAGATAAGAGAACACCATATGAACTGACCCTTATCTTTTTTGTACTGACCACGTTCGTACTTAACAATGTTAAGATAAATATATAAAATCACATAGGGATGTTACTGTATGCCCTTATCCTGTCACATTTAAATCATTGACTCTTGGAAGTGAAACTGTCTGCATAAGAAATTCTGCTAAATATGCGTAAAGTAATAGGACTACTAACAGAGAACTAAAAAAACGGTGAGAAAAACCAGGTCTGATCCCTTCACTTAAAAGACTGACGCCACTAAAAGAAAGAGTCGCCTCCAAAAAAGCTATCTCCACCTTTGTGACTTTTATTTTCTTTTGAACTTGCCTTCTTTGGTTTTCCACTCCCATCATGGTCGTTATGGTTTTTTGATTGCGAGGACGCCTTTGATTTGGCTTTATCGCTATCATGGCTAGATGATTTTGTACTGCTATCGCCTTTGTGTGACGATCCATCATCTTTGCTGCTACTCGATGTTTTAATGCTCTTCCCTGCCAAGTCATCACCGGTCGCACCGCCTGCTCCAACATGATAGCCAAGATACATCAGCTTATCAGAACTAAGTAATGGAGAAATCGATGTTAACGCAGTATTCTGGGAGTTAGTGCCATTGCTTACTGCTGCTAATATAGGAGGTTGTTGTTGCTGATCTATAGGATTTTGTACGATTTCTGATCCGGCTTGTGGTGCTATTGTTGTTGTTGCTGCTGTTGACGATGATGTCGCTGCTGGTGGTGGTTTGTTACTGACCGAGCTGGTCGGAGTCATCGACGCAGCTATTGTCGGGCTGTTCGATTCCGAAATGACATCGTTATTATTATTGGTATTATTATTGGTTGTTTGTTCTTGCTGTTTTGGAGTGCTTGAACTAGATGCCTGTGTTGCTGGTGTTGATTCTGGAGTCCTAGATGGTGACCCTGTTGTTGATACTGGTGTAGCCGTAGTTGTTGAATCTTTAACTGTTTTTGGAATATTGCATATGTGTGCTTCGGTTGTATTAACAACCTTTAGACTTGGATTACTAGGATCACACATTTCTGATTTTATATTCTCAGATAATGTAGTGGTGCGAGGTATACTATATGGTGATGACGACGATAATTGTTGCGCGTTTACTGTAAAAGTACTAGCCAGAGTTGCAGCCAGAGGTATTCCTAAAGTTATGACTAAACCTACTAGCAACATTGTGTGGTTCATATTAAACTATCTACGTATTACATCACTATATATGAAGTAAGTAGTTTTTTGTACTATAGTATTATGGTAATAGAACTACTAGAAGACATTACTTGTAAATGTAGTTGACACTTATAGAAAATACCAACAGAAATAATAAACAAATAACAATAAGCGCTATTGAGTCACCATTATTCGTAGGCCAGTCATATTCAAGAGCGTGTCCCGACAAGGTTTGATAACAATTGGAACTAGCTCAAGATATTGTGTTCTACGAATTTCAAATTGAAACACATACTGATGAGCACAAGGATGACAACAGTAGCAATAACTAGTCCTACCCATACATTGAAAAACTAGTAAAATAGAAAATGTTATTTTGCTCTCGAAATCGGGACTTCAATAGTAGATACATTTCTAGTCCTGCCATCTTCTGACTGTATCGACTCAGAGCCTATTTTTACAGGGCCGATTTTGTAACCCAACGTATCCATTCTTTTTACAATTATCTGTGCAACGTCTACAGCTCTAGTTATGCTCTTGCCCCTAGCTTTTATTATAACATGGGGTTCATTTGCAAGTTGGACCAAAGTGGCTGTAACGTAAGTCATAAGTGGCTTTTTGCCTATAAAAATCTCGTTACTGGCTTTATGTGTTGTATGTGCATTGCTAGATGTCATTAGGTAAGATTATCTCTTCTATTAGCATATATAATGTTGTTGATCCTATTTTATCCTATTTGACTGGATTTAGAGTACTTTTCTAGTATTCTTTCAATTTCCTCAGGTTTTTCAGAGATTTCCTTGGTGACTGTTGGATCCTGTACTTCATAGCAGTGAAGTAACTCGTCTTGATCTTTATAGAACAGGTAAACTTTCTCCTCAAATACGCAATGATATAACTGCTCAACAACCATTTTTTCAGGGTTGAGTTTGATGCCATCAGGCTGAGCTATGACCGGATAGTCCAAGGCAGTCAATTAACCTTTGTGATACATAAAGAAAAAGTTTGTCAAAGTCATATTTGTTTTCTTTACATTGAATAACTTTGTACTCTACCCTGCATCATTGATCTTACTTGAAGCTTCTGCAATATGATCGCAATATGATCTAACATCTGGTGATCCTTATATGCAAAAACGTGATGAATAATTATTTGAAGTCAAATTTTATCCGTTCATTTATACACAAAAATATGTTTAGTATCTTCATATAAAATTGGTAAAGAGAATGCCAATTAATATACATATATATATGCAGGCATAGGATCTCTTTTATAAGAGAATAGCAAGAATCGTTATTTTAGTAAACAATTGCAAAGGGATAGAGATAATCGACTTACAGTAGCTAGGTCTTCAATTGCAATTTCGGCAGGTCTAACTCTATTCAAGCTCGCAGTCGGATTTTCCACTAATAGTCTTGGCATACTATCGGATGCTATGCATTCAGGTCTTGATATTATTGCAGCATTCATGACTCTCTATGCTATACGAATGGTAATGAGACCTCCGGATTTCAGATACAACTACGGCTATGCTAAAGTGGAGAGTATGTCAAGCCTAGCTGAAATAATACTCTTATTTATAGTTGCAGGATGGATATTTTATGAAGGCGTAAACCGAATTTTCTTTAAATCTATCGAACCGGAAGTTACTATTTTGTCTTTTGCGATTATGCTTGGCTCAATGGGAGTCGATTTTGAGAGATCTAGAGTATTATATAGAACTGCAAGAAAATTTGGTAGTCAGGCACTTGAAGCCGATGCGCTTCATTTTAGGACAGATATGATTTCTTCTGCAATCATTATAGTTGGTCTAGCATTGGTTTTCTTGTATCATGTTCCAAATGCCGATGCTTACGCTGCAATTGTAGTAGCAGCCATGATAATATATACGTCCCTTGGACTTGGAAGAAGAACACTTGACGTACTTCTAGACAGGGCTCCTAAGGGCGCCTATCAAAGGGTGGTGGAAACAGTATCAGGGCTAGAAGGAGTCAATAGAGCACACGACATTCGCGTGAGGAAAATGGGTTCGGAAACCCTCGTGGATATGCATATTGAAGTTCCCCGAACTTTAACGCACGACAAAGCACACAGAGTAGCAACAGCTGTTGAAGATAAGGTGAGGAATGCTTTACCTAATTCAGACGTGCTAGTACATGTCGACGCAATAGAAACCGCAAGTGAAACAATCACAGATAGGATCAGATTAATTGCTGCTGAAACAGAAGGCATAAAAAATGTTCATTCCATATATTTGTCGGCGATACCCTCTACGACTCATGCGTCGTCAACTGAAACGACTAGACAATCGGAGAAAAAACAAGATATTTACAATTCGAACGAAAATATGTTGGATGCTAAGACAGAACCAAAGTTACACTTGTATTTGGATGTGCAACTGGACAGTAGTCTAGATCTTATGACTGCTCATAATATTGTAGATCTCTTCGAAAATGAAGTTAAACAAAATATCCCGCAAATAAGCAATATTACTGCCCATATTGAAACTGAGACGAGCAAGAATGTAGAGATAGGCACACAGAAAAGGATCAATCAGTCATATGTGGAAAATATACGGAAAATAGCATTATCTGCAGATCGAGTAGCAGACTGTAAAGACATTAGCGTAGTAGATATCAATGGTGAATTGCATATTACTCTAGTAATAAAGATAAAGCCAACGCATGAAAAAAGTTTCACCTCAATTGAGGAGGCACATAGACTAGCAACAAATGTTCAGAACTTGATTGTCAAAGATACTGGGGCTTCTAGGGTTGTCGTACATGCTGAACCTGGTTAAATTAAATAATCAAGTAAAGGCTATAGCTAACTTGTGTTAACGTCATATTTTGCTAAAGTTATCTTTTTTTGGAGTCCAATAATTGTATCTCAATATGCATCAAGGACAGAATTGCTATCTCTAGCGCGTTAATTAGGGCATTTTTATACAATTATTTCATTTACACGCTTTATCAGAGTCTGGTTCTCGACTGGTTTTTGAATAAAATATCTCTGGCCAGGTTTTGGAGACACTTCCTTCTTATAATCTTGATAGTCATGCATTTCATTCAATGCAGTTAGAAAACATACTTTGACTTTATCATCTATATTTTTAATCTCTCTATATAACTGGAAGCCATTCATTTTTGGCATCTTAATATCAAGTATCAGAAGGTCATAAATACCTGCTTTGAAATTATTACGTGCAGAAACAGGATCATTGAATGAATCGACTTGGAATTGATCTCCGTCTAAAACCGTTTTTAATGCTAAAGTAATATCTGCTTCGTCATCTACGACTAGAATTCTTTTTCTAGTACTTTTACTTGTTTCTGTAGTCATATTTTCATTCATATTGCGATACCTCTGCAAACCAGTACTACTACCGCCGCCGTTTCTTTAGAGAAGAACTTTACTTCACTTGGGATGGAGCATCATGGCTTCATGAATATAGTGGTATTGCTGTTGGTGGTGCAATAGTCTGACATGCATATAGTTATATCGATATATTCTAGAAAGTGATTAATAGGTTTTACCTTGTCATATGAATCACTACTAGTATGTATGATTACATGCTAACTAAATTTAGAAAAATTTTGTTTATTTTCCTTATTGTGGCCCTAATTTGAAATTCATATAACATTTCAAATTACCTAGCCCAATGGCAATTCATTTATTTTACCATACGTGTTAGTTACTGAAATCTGAATATAATATATAATATTTATGATATATTATACTTCAATTCAATATATAAGCACATAAGAGATATTTAATATCTAGCAATTTGCATTCTCATAGCTGGTTATTATCTTTATAGAAATCAAATTTGCGTTGAAACCCATTAGAGTATTAAAGCAACATTATTTATCATCGGCTATTATACAACTAAACTTGTACCTTGTGATCACATGACGGTTTGCTGTGTTCATAAGAATTTTTTCGATGATACGTGTATCGAGTGCAGGAAAGAATATGCTGAATTAAAGGGCCTGCATGAGATAAACAATAACGATGATGGTAATAACAGTACCAGAAATTATAAACCTGCTAATAGTAGTAATAATAGTATTAGCTGCAATAATAAAAAAATAGAGCAACAACAACAGCAACAGGAACTATCGAAATATTATAAGGAGTTTACCGAAGAACGAGCAAAAAGGCTTTACGAGGATCTGCTACTGCAATTTCTCAGAAGCGGCAAATGCAATGAGTTTGAAGCTGCAGAGAAGGCAAGATCTATAATTAGGAAACAATGTTTGTTACGGAATATGCCATTCTGGCCTTGGCTTTGATTAACGAAATATTTCTTGCATTACTACAAGAATATAAGTAAATAGTTAGGAGGCATATATTTTATTGGCTCTCTTGGTACCTATCACTGCACGAGAAGAATATGAATAAAAATGCTGAGGTTGTCAGAATTCTTCTTAAAATTGCATTTTTACTTGAAATGGAAGAAGAAGAAGAACACAGCAAGAGCAGCAACAAGCGAGATAATAATGGCGGTAATTCCAACTCTAGATTAGAGGGAAAAGCGAAGAGTAAAAAACAATCGAATGTAAGCTTCAAAGTGAGATCATATAGGCGAGCAGCAGAGGTAATTGCAGCCTTGTCTTCGAATATCGATGAAATTTATAGTAAGGCCGGATTAGATGGGTTACTACAAATACCATCTGTTGGAAACGCTATTGGTTCGAAAATTCAAGAATATCTCGCAACAGGAAAAATAAAGTATCTACAAGAGCTAGAGTCGAAAACCGCTATAAACGTCGAGGAATTTTATGGGTTAGAAGGCATTGGTCCTAAAACAATTAAATCTATTCATGACAACCTGGGAATCAAAGATATATCTGCTTTAGAGAGAGCTGCTTCGGAAGGACGGCTTCGTGTCATTCCTGGTTTTTCGCAGAAGAAGGAAGAGCTAATTTTAAAGAAAATTCAATTGTTTAGAAGAGTTAGAGGTAGATATCTAATAGGCGAAATCTATCCTTTGGTAAAACAAATAGAGACCGGCCTCTTGAAAATCAACGGGGTCAAGAATGCTGTTGCAGCAGGCTCTTTTAGAAGGATGAGAGAAACAGTAGGTGATATTGATTATGTTGTAGTGTCAGAAAATGCAGAAAATGTAATGGACTACTTCGTGTCTATGCCACAAGTAGAAGAAGTTCTCTCTAGAGGACAAAGCAAAGCATTTGTGAGATTGAATAATGGAATGGATGCAGACTTGCTCGTTGTATCTGAGGAAAGTTTTGGCTCGGCATTGCAGTATTTTACAGGTAGCAAGGAACATGGTGTGGCATTAAGAAAACTAGCACTCGCCAAGCACCTTCACTTAAACGAATGGGGAATATTTGATACTTATGATAACAAAATTGCAGGTCGTAGCGAGGAAGAAATTTACAGTACACTAGGATTAGAGTGGATTCCTCCGGAAATACGTGAAAATACAGGGGAAATTGAACTTGCAATAAAGCCAAACAGTAAACTTCCAAAATTAGTCCGATACAATGAATTAAAGGGGGATTTACAGGTTCACAGTAATAGCACTGATGGAACAATGTCTATAGAAGACATGGCCATAGCTGCAAAGCAGAGATTCGGACTTGAATATATTGCTATTACCGATCATACAAAAAGTTTGAAATTAACACACGGACTTGACGAAAAACAGTTGATAGATCAAGCTAACAAAATCAGTGAAATAAATGACAGGCTAAGAGAAGGCCGCCTCTATAACATATCTAAAAAAGAGGAAGAGAAAAAATATTTGCAACGACAACTGCGACGACATCTAAATGAAGACGACGATGATGCACAGCCTGCTGATTTGAAAAATTTCAAAGTATTGTCAGCAGCAGAGGTAAACATACTTAAGGATGGATCGCTTGATATACCAAACAATATACTAGACAAACTTGATTTAGTTGGCGCAGCTATTCATTCTAATTTCTCACAGCCAATCGAAGTGCAAATGCAGAGACTAGTAGGTGCAGCGCGGAATCCTAGTGTTGATATCATATTTCATCCAACTGGTCGACTAATAAATAAAAGGGAGGGTTACCCTGTAAATATCGAAACGCTAATAGATGTAGCGAAGGATACCAAGACAATACTTGAAATTGATTCGTATTATGACCGTCTGGATTTGAAAGACGAATACGTGAGAATGGCTGTTCAAAATGACGTCAGACTTGCTATTGATTCAGATGCCCATCATCCGATTCACTATGAATTTTTGCAGTTTGGGATAGCCCAGGCTAGACGTGGTTGGGCAGATAGTTCAGATATAGTGAATACAGGTAGCGTAGAAAATCTATTGGGCAACTTAAAGTAGGAAGCAAAACAAAAGGCATGTATCTTCTGTATATTTCAAGTATGCACAAGAATAATGACCATCATACATATATCAAATAATTCTCTTTAACCTAGATTTAGCACACTACTACTTATACAGATGGCGATATTTTAATCGATTAAATAAATAATTTGCTAATGAAATCAGGATGAAAGTGATTTCGGTGTCTATGGGAAGTTTAGTGTAGACTTTTCAAGCTCCAATACAGGAACATATAATGATTGTGTATCTGTGCCTATTCGGTCTACGAATTGGTATTCACCGGTCAGGCGCTTGAGCTCTATGAATTTTTTAGTTGGTTTTTCGTTAAGCATTATGTAATGTATAGTGCTACTTCCAATACCTCCAGTTTGAATAAAGATAATCTGAAGGTTGTTATAGGCAATATGGTAAAGCATCGGGGTTAGACCTATTGCAGACTGCGCAGAGTATACTATTACCTTAAGAACATCTTCTAGAGATTTGTATTTGAGATAGATTAGAGAAGGCTCGGCTTGTGTCATTTGAGCTAGTTAAAATGGATATGCTGCTCTTATAGACTTTGTGTTTCTTGCCTGCCCTTTTATGGCAAGACTCATCATATATACAAATATATATACTCATTCATATATATCTATAATACTAATTGGCATGTCAATAGTTGCTACTGCGGCGCTTTGAACAATTGGAATTTTCTGTCCATATATGTGATAAATAGAAAAAGAACAAGATCAGATATAATTACAGTATATGCAAGAAGAAATCTTGGACCGGTACAAGAAAAATCCTGTACTCGTTCCAAACGACCAGGTTTGGTGGGAATCCCAAGCAGTATTCAACTGCGGTGTTTTGTTTGACGGTGACAAAATCCACATGTTATACAGAGCGGTAGGTGAATATGAAAAGTATGTTTCAAGAATCGGATATGCATCGAGTATTGATGGCTATTATTTTAACAGAAATAAGGAAACGGCGTTAGCGCCTGATGAGGAATACGAGAAATATGGAATAGAAGATCCGCGGGTCGTAGAAATCGATCACCAAACATATGTTAGCTACGTGATACTTTCAAATTATGTAAGCCAAGGCCCTATTGCATCGACTGCGCTGGCTACAACTACTGACTTTATTAGTTATAAAAGGCTTGGCATTATAACAAGCAAGGGTTCTGACAATAAGGACGTAGTTTTGTTTCCTCGAAATATGAGTCGACAAACATCAAATACAACAGATAGCAACATTATTACATATTTATTTTTACATAGACCCAGCACCTGGATTGGCTCAAAGTATGGAGTTGATAGACCTAGTATATGGCTAGGAGAAGGGAATTCGCTAACTAAATTTGAGAAACATACTCTTCTTATCAAGCCGGAGCAACGATGGGAAATGCTAAAGGTCGGAGCAGGCCCCCCTCCAATAAAAACAAGGCGTGGCTGGCTTTTAATATATCATGGTGTGGATAGTGATCATGTTTACAGAGCCGGTGCAGCTCTTCTTGATCTATCTGACCCCAGCAAAGTGTTAGGAAGGACCAGACAACCTATTTTAGAACCAAAGGAGCCATATGAAAAACATGGAGATGTCAATAATGTCGTTTTTCCTACAGGTACATGTATTATGGATGGAAAATTATTCGTGTATTATGGAGCGGCTGATAAGGTATGTTGCGTTGCAACAGCTGATTTAGAGAACTTGGTGGATCATGTCTTAAAAAATGATTAAGATTGGATAATCATGGGTCTATATTAACTGCTCGTATTTGCAAAGCGCATATGAAATGAAATTTTCAAAACCTAAAATCTAAAACCTATGCGAACATTACTAATATTGAGAAATACGATGTACGAATTGTCTTAAAATGCGAGTTAACCTGTTAAATATATTCTTGCATTGATTATTGCCGTTCAGATCAGAGTTACAAAAAAAAGTACTATTACTATACTAATTGCAATATATTCAAGATAATTGTAGGAATATCCGATATTTGCAAAATACTGTCGCATATAATAGCTATTATTTAAATATAGTAATGTTTTTATAGGATTACTGAGAATAATACAACATGCAACGCTAATACCAATTGGCGATGCATAACATGGTTGCTTGGCAGTGCGCGTGGCGGCTGATAGCGATGAAACCTCATGAAGGCAAAGGCCGAGTATGGGGGCTTGCATAGCTTCAGAATTGCCAAGCACCAGTTCATTTTATAATATTCAAAAATAATGGAATGATTGATCTATGCATTTCGAAAGTTAAAAAATTACGTAAAGTATTTTTCCATTATACTTGGCATTTTCATTTTTGTTATTTCTTTGTCATAAATATTAGAATGCTTTTGCTTTAAATGTCTTAGAGCAAATCGAACGCTTTGTCCGCAAAGTTTGCATTTTGCCTTTCCAAACACAATAATGTTACGTCTGCTGACTGTAAAAGCTTTTGCGAAAGATTATCTGCATAACTACTGCTATATATAACACCAGAATTCTATAAATTCTATAAATTCTTAACCGTAAATATCATCACTCACTTGGATCAGATATTTTTATTGTACTGCTCAAATTCCTGAACGCATTAGCTCGATAAGCTATTGTTTTTCGCTTCTTCTCTTACGAATCTAGCTCTGCGAGTAGCCTTTTAACCAAATAATCTATTGTAACAGGTTTTTTAATAAAACATCCAAAACTTACCTTAGGGTATACTTCTCTTAGAGCTTCTATATTTACTTCTGCGGCAGACATAAAGCAGACTCTAATATCAGCATCTAACTCCAATACCTTTTGACACAATTCAAATCCATTCATATGCGGCATAAAGATATCAGTTAGCAAAAGATCGAAAAAATTTGGCTTGAACTGAGATAATGCTACTTGTGGATTATTATATGGATGTACTTCGAATCTTTTTTTCTCATCATCATGATAATAATATCCTTCCAGTCCAACTCCAAACGTTAAGGTGACGTCAGGTTCATCATCTACGATAAGAATCCTTTTAATAAATGGATCTTTGCCCCTTATTTCAACAGTAGAGGAAGAAGAAGTTCTTTCTTGATTTTGTGGATGGGTAGAAGAAGCGCGATTAGACGGAGATTCTGAATGGTAAAAAGAATTCGCCTTATTTAAAATGGCGCTATGATAGTAGTAGTTATAGTAATAAGTACAACCTTTAGCCTGTGCGATTATAGCGTCAATCCCAACTAATATTTATGCTCATCTCTTGACCATTCTTTCTGTATTATAGGTAGTATAGCGATATATATCAAGTTATATTAAATTTTTGACAAGTATCATTAATAATAATTAAGCAGTCAATATTTTGATACTTTATGACATATAATAGTAAAAAGATCGAAGGATTAAGCGCCGATAATATTCTCTTAGCCCCAGTTGTTGAACTTTTTAGATATATCTAAATTACATATGCAGTTTAGTTAGTGTCTCCACAATACACAACAAAATTAATATGCCACTTAGATTAGTCATTAGTCGATTAGGAATACATTTACACAAATATCTCTTTTCTGCGATTTTGATTTTGATTTTGATTTTTATGCTAAATGTATGTTATTTTGCTCGCGTTAATGCTGCATCATCAACTTCTAGTATTGTAACACATCACATGACTGCTCAAGCCAAAGCGGGACCTGTAATCAGCGATCCACGCCTAAAAGCTGAAGTGGTTTTCAGAGGCCTGAAATTTCCAACAGCGATGGCATTTCTGGGCCCAAACGACTTTTTGGTCTTGGAGAAAAATAGTGGTACAGTCCAAAGGGTCATTAATGGCAAGGCAATACCATCTCCCTTGCTTCACATCAATGTACTTAATGGTGCGGAAAGAGGATTATTAGGAATTGCGGTATCGAAACATGGAAATATGACTGGGAATGTAACTGCCGACGTTTTCTTGTACTATACAAAGCTTGTTAGAACGAATACGACGACTCTTTCAGGTCCACATACCGCTACAAAAACCGTCTCAAGTAGTAAGACTAGCCATGCTAATTCTACAGCGAGTGTGACTGGTACTCCTACCATTACAACTACGACATCAAACACAACTACTAGTACAAATATGACAAAGATAACTACTACGAGCGATACAGTACACAGTCGTCTTTCTAAATATGAACTAATCAATAACAAACTTGCAAATCCGAAGGTAATTTTAGATCTTACTACTAATCCTGGGGTTTATAAAACACCCGATCATCTTGGCGGCAAAATCCTCATAGGTCCAGATAAAAATTTGTATCTTGGAGTTGGTGATGCCGGAGGGCACATGACACAGGCATTAAATGTAAAAGTTGGACCACCGCCTGATGGTACTGGAGGTATCCTAAGACTTACGCCATATGGCCAACCACTATCATCTAACCCTTTAGGTGGCAACTATCCCCGGAACCTGTACTATGCATATGGTATACGCAACACTTTTGGAATGGATTTTGATCCTGTCACACACAAATTGTGGGATACAGAAAATGGACCATCATTTGGAGACGAAATCAATCTTGTTGAGCCGGGATTTAACAGTGGATGGAGAAAAGTACAAGGTATGTGGAAACCAGATGCAAACAGAAGCAATTATTTTCCAGAGACTTACAATATTACAATAAATCCCATCAATAATAATAATCTAATGGACTTTGGCGGAAAGGGAAAATATCGTGTTCCCGAACTTGTATGGTACAACACCGTTGGCCCTAGTGCATTAAAGTTTTTAGATTCTGACAAATTAGGTAAACAGTATGAAAACGATATGCTTGTAGGCGATTTCCATAACGGAAATCTTTATGACTTCCATTTGAACAAAAATAGAACAGGCTTAG
>Ga0075434_100004127_pt1 | contig 13025 bp, 10 predicted proteins | sample RhiMethybrSRZTD3_FD_75298 | JGI IMG/M metagenome (GOLD analysis project Ga0075434, IMG submission 75298) | Populus rhizosphere microbial communities from Tennessee, USA - Rhizosphere MetaG P. TD hybrid SRZTD3 | ecosystem: Host-associated > Plants > Roots > Rhizosphere > Soil | place: USA... | reverse complement strand
GGTACTCCATGAGCTCGCCACCAACGCTGCAAAGTACGGCGCGCTCTCTACTAAGTCTGGTCGCGTGTCGATCCGTTGGGACCGTCTTCTGCACGGGCACCTGCGGTCTCATCTCGTGTTCGAATGGCGGGAACTCGGCGGTCCCCCTGTCGTCGCTCTCGGCAAATCGAGCTATGGGACGAGTACAATTCGTGACCTAATTCCCTATGAGTTCGGCGGTACGGTTGACCTTGTGCTCGCTCCGGAGGGGGTCCAGTGTCGCTTGGAACTTCCCGGTGAATGGCTTGGTAACGGTCGCCAGCCTTATTCAGAGCCATCACCGCGAACCGGAGAAGCTTGAATAGGTCACCGTGCGTGAGCAAAACGACCAGTGAACATGCTTGCTTCTCGTGATTTGGGGCCCTCACGTTCCGGACCTTGGCCGCACACATGGTCCGCTCCGACCAGGCGCCCTGGGCTTGCCTGAATGCAACGGTCTCAGTCTTGCTTTGGCGCGCGCTTGTCGGCGAGAGAGTGAAGACAGGGTCCCGTTCGTCTTGTCGTGCGCCTAAAGATCGCTGCCGAGGAACACTTGCCGGGATGGGCTCACCACTGGTGGTCGTCGACACTTCAGCGTCGACACTTCCGAACACCCCGCCGCCCTCGAAGTGTCGACGCCCAACTGTCGACGCATAGCGAGAAGTGGCGCCACCCCGAGTGCGGCCCAAAAATGTGGCTTGGCCTTTGAGGCGGCTTGGAACCGACGATCTTTCGATCTTTCCCTTGTTCCAGGGGAGCGTCGAACTTGCTTCTCAGCAACAGGTGCGTTGGTGATTGGCCATCGTCTGTCTCCTTGATTCCTTGATTGCGAGACAGGCCAACGTTCACCCACACTCACGTAACCGCTCACCGGACGGCCGCTTCCGGCCTATTTCTTCCATGCAGTAGTTAGCGGCCGTCGATCTTGACCCTGACACCGGCACCAGGGGGCGCGAAAAGCCTGCCCCTGTACGAAAGGCATAACCAACCTCACGTGTAATGTGCGCCCAATCCTGCGCTTGGCGGCCGCTCTTTACCCTTGCTATCAATTCAGTTCCGTTGATGGGCACTCGCCAAGGGAGGGCGCATGTCATCTTGGTGGCTGCAAACGCCAACGGCCGTGTTCATTGCCGCCGGCATCGGCCTTGTGTTGGTCGTCGTGGTTTATCTCCGAAAGCGCGCCTTATATTTGTTGCTTCCCCTATTAATACTCGCTTTGCTCTTTTGGACATTTTTTGTGCCGCTAGCCATCCCTACGCCGCCATTTCAGAGTGCGCTTGTTCGCGACTTAGAAAGATCCAACGCGAAGCTCCGAGCGATGCAGCGCGACAACGCCACCGCTGAAGCAGAAGCGGTGGCGCGCTTCGTCCCCCATGGCATGACGGTCAAAGAGGCCGAAGTTGTGCTGCGCAAAGAGTGGTTCCGTTGCGGCCCGTTCCAGGACGCTGGGGCAACTGAAGCTGCGCGTTGGGGGGAGAAATATCGACATTACATTATTTGCGAGCGAACCACCCACTACCATCCCTTTTACATGTTTGGGTGGAAAATTGAACTGTTTGCGAACCGTGATGATGTCATCGAAAGTGTGCGTGCGATCCGTTGGTACGAAGGGCTTTAAACAGAGGTGCTCTTTTCGCTGGCCGCCGACCAGACAGGGGTGTGACGTTAGCCAAAGTCTTATGGCGCCGCGTAAGCGGTCTCGAAAAGCACAGAACCGTGCCCTAAATCATAGATGCGGGTGCGCAAACGCGAATGGGAACTTAGAAGTGCGTCACCGAGGAATCATTTATGCGCAAACTGCTCCTGTTTTTCTTGAGCGCGGCAGCCGGCATGACGATGGGGCGGGCAATGCCCCACCTCCACACCGTTTTTGTGGAGGCGCGAGCCCAAGAGAGGGTGAGCGAGCCCCGGGAGCTCGACCGATTCATTGCCGCGTTTGAACGCATCCGGAGTGGCTATGTCGACCAGCTCGATCAGGCGCAGCTGATCGACGCGGCGATCAAAGGTATGGTCGGCATGCTCGATTCCCAATCGAGCTATATTGACTGGCCGCTCTTTCGCGACATGCAGATTTCATTCCGGCATCTTGTCGGGCTCGGTGTCGAATTCATCGTGGACAAGGGGTACTTCAAGGTCATCGCGCCGATTGACGGGAGCCCGGCGGCCAAGGCGGGTCTCAAAACCAACGACATCGTCACTCATGTCGATGGTGTCTCCGTGAATGGTTTGACGCTCGATCAGCTCGTGCTCGATAAGCTGATCGGTCCTCCTGGCAGCCAGGTCCGATTGACCGTTCTGCATCAAGGCCAAGACAGGCCACTCGAGCTCACGCTCGTGCGCGACCTGACGCCTTTTAAGGCCGTGCGCAACCGGCTGGAAGGCGGCGACATCGGCTATCTTCGTATCGCGCTGATGAACGAATGGACGATGCCAGCCTTGGAAAAGGCGATCAAAGAATTGTCAAACGAGATCCCTGTCAACAAACTAAAGGGTTACGTGCTCGATCTGCGCAACACACCTCATCGGGCGCGCTTTGCAGCTGTGTCGATAGCCGATGCGTTCCTAGAGGAGGGCGAGATCGTATCAGTTAGGGGCGCCAATCCCAAGCAAATCAACCATTTCAACGCGAGGCCTGGCGACATCATCAATGGCAAACCGCTCGTAGTGCTCATCAACGGTGGTACGGCTTCCGGCGCCGAAATCGTTGCTGGCGCGCTCCAGGACCATAAGCGCGCCACTGTGATCGGCGCCCGTTCGTTTGGCAAGGGATCCGAGCAGACGATCATTCCGCTCGATGGACGCAGTGGTGCGCTCAGGCTGACTACCGGGCGCTACTTCACGCCGGCTGGCCGGTCATTCGATGGTACGGGAATCCTGCCGGATATCGAAGTGCCAGAAGTGCTTGCAAGTCAAGACAATGACAAGGCACTCAGCTTGGCATGTGAGCTGTTGCGTGGAATTACAGCACCGCATCAGAAGGGTTAGTATCTCGCGGCAACGATGGATTGCTAGATTTCGGTTCCTGGCAGTGCGCGCTCGGCCTCACCATCCCACCTACACTGCTCGCCCGAGCCGACGAGGTGATCGAGTAAGCGCGTGGAGAAGCACTGCTAACTGAGGGGCGGCTGATCTACGAGGCGCACTGGACCCCTAACAATAGGAGAGCTCAATGGCAGACGGAACGGTTATCTACACGGTGAGCTGTGAGGGAGCCATGGGGCACAGCGTGGCTTTCGCCACACTTGAGGAGGCCAAGAAGTACCGCGCTGGGCTGCGCTACCCGGACGGAGCCATTACGAAGGTGATGATTGCCAAGATGCCCATCCGCAAGATGCTCGCAGCGGTCTACAACCGGCAGGATTTCGCCGCCGAAAGCAAGGAGGTGGTGCCGCCGCACAAGCAGTTGCAGCCCGCAATGGAATAGGGACATCGAACAGAAGGGAACCAAGGCGGACTGGCCGGTGGCGTGAAGTACGGTGGCTAAGTGAACAGAGCAAGTCAATTTCGATTGCAGCCACTCACTGCCGTTTATGGCACGAACTCACCGTAGCCCTGTGATCTGAGGTCCGATTGGCTCGAAAGCTGTCCTACCCATGACGGGGAAAAATGACCCAAACTCACCGTCGCGTTCACGCCCGTTTCCCACGGCGCTGCTCAAGACTCATCGTCAGCGTGGTAGGATAAATGAGATGGTTAGAGGCCTCCTCCTACGGGCTAGTCTTCTGGTCCGGGTCGGGATTGATGCAACACATTAGATACTACCTGATCGAGCCGCGTCCTGATGCGGTCGCGCATTTCCGCGACTGCGGAGATCAAGATTTCGCAGAGATACTCTTGGAACCAATATTGATCAGAAATACGGAGGGTGGCAGGTCTGCTTGGCGACCGGAGGACCACGTTCTTCGCGTCAAACTGCTCTACCTTGCGAGAATTAGGGAATATTCCCCCTGCGCATCCGATGACGCTGCACGCAAGTGGTTTGGCTGCGATCGTGTGAGTGGCGAAATCTTCGATCGATGGTGGACAATTCGCGCGCCAGAGCTCGAGGGCTGTGATGAAGAGCTGGCGTACTTCCTGGAGCCGATGAAGGAGAAGATCCTCTCGACCGGCAACAGCCTTGTCGATGATTGGGTTCAATGGGCGATTAAACGCGCAACAACACCCAAGACGACTGGGTGAGCACGCATCTGTCCAAGTGTCAGGGCAGCTTTGCGCCATCGTGGCGTGACGCAATGTCGGCCCTACTTCAGAACCGGACACCAAGCCACAGCCCCCTTTGACCCCAGCCGGACGTGCTTCCCGGCCTCTCGGATGCCTCGTTTATCGATATTGTTCCGGGTTGTGGTGATGCGGAATTAGACGAGCGTTGAGCCGACAGAAGCGCACGACATGCGAGGCCAGGCGGTCATAGAGATCATCGTCGACATATGGGAGCTTTCCAGCGTAGGACCCGTCCATAAGTTCACGGACGGGCAGGAAGTTCCGTAGTCGCTCCAGATCACTCGCAATAGAAGCCCTGATCTCAGGAGAGAAGTGCGGCTCAGTTTGCAGATGATCTTCGAGAAAATCGAGAAACATCTCAAACCGGTCGTCCCAGTTGATATTGCCGTTGCCCTGAGCTTCCCATCGAAGCCTCTCAACGGCGCGTAGCAATTCGCCCTGTAGCGAAGAGGCCTGTCCCGACTTCGGAACAAGGTTGTGCCAAATCCACCGCGCAATATCTTCGTCGGTGCCCGTAAGATTAGGTATTTCATCCGGGGTCATGATGCCTAGCGCCATTAGTTGGCCGTCCGGCCACCGCCCTGTCCCTTGCAGACTGACACGAGTTCATTCGCCCGTTCAACTGGGATCATGCCCAGTATTTGCGGACATTCCTGTCGCACCGAACCTCGAATATCGCTCGCCACACGCCCGTTATGCGACCCTCACAAAGAGAGGTGAAAGGTGGCAGGTTGAACTTCTTGCTCTGGAATACGACGGGGCATCTGCTCGCGAGGGCTCGCGAATAGGTCCTCGCCGCTGTCGAGCGCGGGAAGCAAGCGTTAGAATCGGTCCACTCTAGATCTTGACCAACGATTGGGCTTTTTTGGTGCCTCGAGGCGCGATTCTGACCGTGCGCTGTTGCTTCATCGCCATGCGTTCTGCGGGCTGAAGGCGAGCGTCACCAGAAAGGCCACGACAAGCAGACCGGCCAGGAGGGCGCCGATTTTGGGGTACGCCACCATCAGCACAATGAAGCCTAAGAAAACAAACAGCGCAATGAAGTCAAACATGGGTACACCTCACTGACTGAAGATAGCATAGGGCATCGGGCGGGCCCTTGTAACTATCGCTCTCCGGACCTGGCATCACGCGCGGTAGCCCGTCGCCTCCGGAGGGGAAAGGCAAAGCCGGCCCGCCTCAACGATCGGAAATCAGCGCCAGGCTGAAAGATGCCGGCTACCGCAACGAGCACGGGGAGCCATTCAACGCGCAGTCGGTTCGAGCAATGATCGAAGGACCGCAGCCACGGCCGCCACGACGCCGCAACGCATCTTCCTTCCGTCAGCTTCCGGTCCCGGAGGTCAAGCAGACCGCGAAATGACCCAGGGTTCTTGTGTGCTTGGCAGCCGGTCATGCCCCCTTCCGAACTCGGTTGCCCAGAGGGCAGACAGCGCTGCACTTGGTAGTACACTGGGCGCTCACAGCGACTTGAGGGTCTGCACCACTGGTCCGCCCCCGGGCGCCGGCTTGAACAACGGGTTTGAAGTCAGTCTGGCAGTCCGGCTCTTCGAAGCCCTTCTGCGAGCCTAGACAACTTGGCTGACAATCTACTGCGCCCTTGCATTCTTTGGGGTAGGGTCTCGGACCTAGCTCGCCAAATCAAACAACGATGCAGGTATATCCACGCAGCGGAATGGGGACCCATGGATGGCCTCGCACTCCTCTTGGCACTGATCGCGCTCATTGTTGCGTTCGGCGCACGGCGAGGTATTGCTGCGTTGCAAGCGCGGCTCCTGGGAATGCAGGACGACCTCCGCCGGTTACAAGCTCAGGTCGCCCTTTCGCAAACTGCGCCACCTGAAGCTCCGCCCGCAGAACCAGTGCCTGTGGGGCCGGTCCGATCCCAAGAGCCTACACGGGTCGAGAAACTGCGGGTCTCAAGCGAACCTGCAGCCGCTGAGCAGGAAACGCCTCCGGCACCCTTACAGCCTCTCGCAACCACAGCTACGCTGGAGGAGCGGCTCGGCACGCGCTGGGCTGTCTGGGTTGGGGGCCTCGCACTGGCGCTCGGTGGGGTGCTACTCGTGCGCTATTCCATCGAACAGGGTATCTTCAGCCCAGGGGTGCGCGTGGCGCTCGGCGTCGTATTCGCGCTCCTTCTCCTGGTTGCCGGCGAGTGGTTCCGGCGTAGCGAGCGTGCCTCACCGGTAGAAACCATCCCGGCCGCCCACATCCCCGGAATCCTGACAGCTGCGGGTACGATCAGTGCATTTGGTACAGTCTACGCCGCACACGCGCTCTACCAATTCATTAGTCCGGCACTAGCTTTCTTTTTGCTTGGTGGTATCGGCATTGCCACCATGCTCGCAGCCGCGCTTCACGGGCCTGCACTGGCCGGACTTGGTCTTGCCGGTGCGTTGGTGCAGCCGTTGCTCATCGCTTCGCAACAGCCGAAGCCATGGCCTCTCGTCCTGTATCTTGCGGTCGTGGCCGGGGCGACCTACATGCTGGCGCGTCTTCGGCGCTGGTTGTGGCTAGCCTCAGCCGCCGTTGCCGGCGCGGTCGTCTGGGGTTTCGCGCTGCTCGCCCCGGCCAGCAGCCTTGCTCCCGGTGAATGGGCGATCGCGCTCCTCGTTCATGTAAGCTTGCAGTTGGCGCTTGCCGCTGGGTTCATGGCCGTCGAGCCGCATCTTGCCACCCCCGATCCTGACGCCGAACCGGATTGGATTGCGAGCCTTGCGCTGACAGCATTGGTGGTTCTTGCCATCTTGGCCCTTGAGGCCACACGCACGCACGAACAATGGACCGCCTTTGCGCTCGTGGCGCTGGCTATCCTGGGTTTAACGGCCTGGCGCAGCGCACCGGCTGCTGCGGCTGGCGTCCTTGCCGGCATCGTGGCCCTCAGTGCGATTGAAATTTGGCCAGGCCTCGCCACGCCACCGGAACCGCGCCTTTTGGCGCCGGCGCTCGAAGGCGTTCTTCACTTGCCGGACAACGTCTCAACTTTCCTATTGTTTGCCGGGGCCTCCACCTCATCAATTGGCACGCTGGTAACGCTTCGGCTCTGGCGCGGCCGCACCCTGCCGCTGACGACGGCCGGACTCTATGCATTGGCCGCTGTGGTACCGCCACTGCTGGCGTTGGTGCTCGCATACTTGCGCGTCACGCAATTCGACCGCTCGATCTCGTTTGCGCTGTTCGCCGTCTTCCTGGCGGCCGTTTTCTATCTTGTCGCCGACCGCTTCGACAAAATCGCCACCTCCGAAAGGACGGCAACGACTGGGCTCGTGATTGGAGCATTCGCCTCCAGCGTTGCCGCCGCCATGACGCTCGCCTTCGTCATGGTTCTCGATCGTGGGTACCTCACGGTCGCGTTTGCCGTAACGGCCTTCACGACTGCAATCTTTGCGGTAGTCGATCGCATCTTCCTGCTCCGCTATGTTGTCGCTGCGATTGGCATCATCGTGCTAGGCCGAGTCGCTTGGGATCCGCGTATCATGGGTGCCGACATCGGCACTTGGCCGATCTTTAACTGGCTCCTGCTCGGTTATGGGGTGCCGACGGTTGCCTTTCTTGCAGCTGCGCATCTTCTCAAGAGAGAATCGGAAGACCTTGCCTCGCGTCTGTGCGATGCACTCGGCGTGTTGTTCGCCGCGCTGCTGGTATTTTTCCAGATCCGCCACGCTCTCAATGGCGGCGATCCCCTCGCGCCGACCTCGGGTCATGTCGAGCAGGGGCTGTTCGCCCTCATGAGCCTCGGCTTTGCTGGGGTACTGACCCGCTTGGATATCGCCCGTGCTAACCCGGTGTTTCGTGCGGCCTCGCTCATCTTTGGTGTTATCTCCGCTGCGCAGATCCTCATTGGCCTCGGGTTGGTCCAAAACCCGTTGTTCAGCGAGGACACCGTGCGGGGACCAGTCATATTCAATTCGTTGCTACTTGCGTATCTGTTGCCTGGTCTTGCCGCCATCGTGCTGGCCCGCATCGCGCGGGGAGCGCAGCGACCCGACTGGTTTGTGACCGGAGCTGCCGTGCTGGCCCTATTGCTGCTGTTCACCTACGTCACGCTCGAGGTGCGCCATGTATTTCAGGGGGAACGCCTCTCGATTCGGCAAAGCACGAGCGCGCCGGAGGTGTGGACCTATTCGGTCGCGTGGCTGGCGCTCGGCCTCGCATTTCTGTTCTACGGGTTGTGGCGGAGCTCGACGGAGGCGCGACTGGCCTCGGCGGCGGTGGTGGTGCTGTCTGTGCTGAAGGTGTTTCTCTACGACCTCACCGGCATTGGCGGCTTCTGGCGCGCATTCTCGGTGATTTCCCTAGGTGCAGTGCTGATCGGAATCGGACTGGTCTACCAGAAGCTCGTGTTCGCGCGGCCGCACGCTCGGCCGGCGCCTGATGTTTGAGTGTCGCTGTCTCGGATATTTCATTGCCTTTATTCTGAAAGGGGAAAACCGGCCGACTTACCTGTCCAGGGGCCGACCAAGTAAAGCTTCTCATCAGCGTCAAGAAGGCAGGGCGCCCAGCCCCGCTACCCCATCCTCCCTAACCGCCCATGCCGACGTGGCGATCGAGTAGAATGGAATTTTTGCTGCGGTGGATGAGTCAAAAATTGACACTCTTTCACCGTCACGGCATGCCGAAGGGTGTCTGTTAGTGAGGTTAGACCGGCCTTGTCGATAGGGAGATTGCTAGCCGCAGATTGGTCGGGCGGACCCAATCCAGTCGAAGTTGCAGCGAACGTCGTGACTTCTGCGCCCGCCTCCCAAGCGAAGCTCTTGCGCACAAATAGCGGTATGATCAATTTCGCGGACGACCTCACGCCCTTGTGGGCGAAGGCGGACCAGTGTTACGTGGATGAGATGCATGCCGTGATCCTTGTTCAGGTTTGAACGACTGCGCTCGTGACAATTTGATGCTTGTCTGGACCTTGCCTTGGGATGCAGAAAGACTGTCTTTGAGCAGTACGTTTCGACGATGGCGGCCGTGGCCGAATTTGACTATCTGAACGATCGATCCACACTCAACCCACCAATGACGGTGGAGGTGATCCTCCGCGAGACCGTCGACATCGGCTTCTCGATGGCTTCCGAGTCGCAGACCGGATCGCTGTTGCGAATATTCGCCGCGTCGAGGCCAGCGGGTCAGTTTCTCGAGCTTGGCACCGGCACAGGGGTCGCAACCGCGTGGCTTCTCGACGGGATGGACCAGGCATCGCGAATCGAGTCGGTTGACAACGATCCGACGGTCGTTGCAATCGCGCGCAGGCATCTCGGATCGGACCCGCGCGTTACCTTTCATCTGGATGACGGTGCGGCATTCATCGAGCGACAAACGTCAGGCTCGTACGACTTCATATTCGCGGATACGTGGCCGGGAAAGTTTAGCCACCTCGAACAGGCGTTGGCGCTCGTGCGCGTCGGGGGTATTTACTTTATTGACGATCTATTGCCACAAGCCAGCTGGCCCGCTGGGCACGCGACGTCCGTCTCAGCACTTATTGAGCGACTGGCAACCCACGATCGGTTCGTGGCTACTAAACTCGCGTGGGCTTCGGGTCTGATGGTCCTCGTCCGAACACGTTAAGTATAGCTGCTGCTGACGCGGACCCGAAGCCAACGAGACACAGCGCCATTCGCCGAGGAAAGAGCGACCTGGCCCACTGCTGCGACACTTCGGAACACCCCTGGGCCTTCGAAGTCGACGCCCAACTGTCGACGCCTAGCGAGAGCGGAGCAATATCCCCAGCCACCTCGAGTGCGGCCCGGAGCAGAGCCGGCTAGGGCCGAATGTGGCTCGGTGTCCAACTTGCTTCTGGCAATTGGGCATCGTCTGCCTCAATTACGGGACAGGCGAACATGCGCCCACAATCACCAAGTCGCTCCGGACAACCGGTTCCGGCCTATTTCTTCCATGCACTGGTAAGCGGCCGTCGATCTTGGACCACTCCGGACCAATTCTCACGCAGACTTTATGAGATGACTTTTTGACTGCAGCGTCGGAGCCATGATCGGCGGCAGGCAGTCACAGCTCCGACGCTAAAGTCAAATCCGCTCGATTCCAGCTTCATCGATAACCGCCGTCCACTTGGCGATATCGGCGGCAAGCCGGTCTCTGAGCAGCTCCGGGGAAGAGGCGCGCGCGACCGTTCCCAGGACACGTAGGCGCTCGGCCACACCGGCATCAGCAAGGATTGCAGCGACTTCGGCGTTGAGGCGATGCACGACCTCGCCGGGCATCCCGGCCGGACCGACAAGCCCCATCCAGCCTCTTACATCGAAATCCCCGAAACCCGCCTCAAAGATCGAGGGGGTATCCGGCAGCTGGTTGGATCTCTCCTTGGTACTCACCGCGATCGGGCGAAGGGTTCCGCTCGCGAAATGCTCGCTGAGAGTGATCGGTGCGTCGACGATCAAGTCGATCCGCTTGGCCAGCACCTCAGTGAGCTGCTGGAGGCCGCCGCGAGCAAACGGCACATGTTGGAATTTGATGCCCGCCTGGCGCTCCAACTGCACCATCAACAAGTGTTGCGCCGAGCCTTGGCCTGGAGTGCCATAAAGAAGCGGCTGGGGCGCTGAGCGAGCGGCACCGATCAGACCTTCGAGGCTGGTGATGGCGTGCTCGCGGTAGGTTGCAATGATATAGGGAAACTCGCTGACCTGACTGACTGTGGTAAAATCTTCGACCGGCCTGAAACCCAGCTTGCGTCGCAGCGCTGCAGCTGCCCCGTAAGTGCTTGGGAACAGCGCCAGGTTGTGGCCGTCGGCGGCGGAACGAGCGACGTGACTCGCGGCAATCACGCTTGCCGACCCCTGCATGGCCTCGACGATCACCTGTTGCCCCAAGCGACGCGAGAGATGCTCGGCAAGGATGCGCGCCGTGGTATCCACGCCGCCGCCCGGTCCGAGGCCATGCGTAATTGTGATGGACCGCTCCGGCCATCCGGCCAGCGCGGGATTGGTGATGAAGGCGGCAAGACCTGCGACCACCATTCGTCGGTTTGGCTCTACCATTGCTCCCTCCGCGAAATATCTATGCCATCAGACGCGGCATGGACCAAGTTCAGCCCATGTTTCGCCCTCCCGATCGGCGAAGCTGATGGTGCCGCCGACCACTGCTGAAAGTCCTTGCCAGGCAGATGATTTGTCCCCAATCCTCCTGAACGCTTCTGAGCGCGTCTGAATCGTTCTGAGGCCCGGCGCCAGGACGCTTTCATCACCGCTCGGGCGAGCAAAGGTCAAAAGGGCTATGACCTCCAAGGAGATATTTGCATTCGGCCCATTTAAGCTCGTCGTCGGTCGGCGCGACCTGCTGCTGCGAGGAGAGGCGGTGCAGATAGGCCCGCGCGCGTTCGATCTCCTGTTGGCTTTGGTGCGCCGGCAGGGAGAGCTTGTCACTAAGGATCACCTGCTGACCGAGATTTGGGCAGGCGCCGTGGTTGAGGAGAACAATCTACACGTCCAGGTCTCGGCTTTGCGCCGGGTGCTCCAACAAAGCGGCGACGACACGCGCTACCTGCAGACAATCCCGAACCGGGGCTATGTCTTCATTGCCGCAGTGCAACGCCTCACCGTGGCATCGGCCTCCCAGCAGCAGGGCGTCGTGGCGGATGCCGTCAAGGGCGAGGTTGCCTCCTACTTGCCCAACAAACCGTCAATCGTCGTGCTGCCGTTTACCAATATGAGCGGCGATCCCGAACAGGAGTACTTCGCCGACGGCATTGTCGAGGACATCACTACCGCGCTGTCGCGCTTCTCCTCCTTGTTCGTCATCGCGCGTAACTCGGCCTTCACCTATAAAACTGGCCCCATCGACGTGAAGAAGGTCGGCCGCGAGCTCGGCGTGCGCTACGTGCTCGAAGGCAGCGTGCGCAAGGCTAGGAACCGCGTTCGCATCACAGGCCAGCTGGTAGACGCCGAGAAGGGAACGCATATCTGGGCCGATCGCTATGAGGGCGAGGTCGACGACATCTTCGCGCTCCAGGACCAAATCACGGCCAGCGTCGTCGGGGCACTGCTACCCAAACTGGAGACTGCGGAGATCGAGCGCGCGCGCAGGAAGACCACCGAGAGCCTGGACGCCTATGATCTCTATCTACGCGCGCTCGCGGCATTTTATTGCTGGACGCGCGAGGCCAACGACCAGGCTCTTGCCATGCTGAATACCGCACTTGAGCTGGATCCGCACTTCGCGGCAGCCGCAGTCATCGCGGATAACTGCTGGGCGGCGCGCGCCGCTCAGTGTTGGTCCCCTTATGACGAGGCCGTCGCGCAATCGGCGCGCTTTGCGCAGCTCGCGGTCCGGCTCGACCCCGACAGTGCCGAGGCGCTGGCTGTCCTCGCTCGACGTACCCCCACGTTTAGCAAGGATCATCAGGAAGTCATTGCGCTGGCCGCACGTGCTGTGGCCACCAATCCGAACTCCGCCTTTGCCTGGCGCTGCACCGGCTGGGCGCTTGTGTTTGCCGGGGAGGCGGAGCGCGCGGTAGAGCATTTCCGGCGCACTTTGCGGCTCAGCCCGCGTGACCCTAGGGCCTATGACGCGCTGAGCGGGCTGGCGTTCGCCCTGGTTCAGGTCGATCGCGACGCCGAGGCGATCAGTTTGTTCCGTCAGGCCATCCTGCAGAACCCGGGCTTTGCGCCGGGGTGGCGCGGCCTCACGTCGGCTTTGGCCATGGCAGGACAGCGTGACGAGGCCAAGCGCGCCCTTACCCGAACGCTGGAACTCGACCCCACGTTCACCCTCCAGTCGATCACCGCCCGCCTCGGCTTAAACGATCGCGTCCGCAACGGCCGGCTGTTCGAGGG
>Ga0075434_100004125_pt1 | contig 13026 bp, 11 predicted proteins | sample RhiMethybrSRZTD3_FD_75298 | JGI IMG/M metagenome (GOLD analysis project Ga0075434, IMG submission 75298) | Populus rhizosphere microbial communities from Tennessee, USA - Rhizosphere MetaG P. TD hybrid SRZTD3 | ecosystem: Host-associated > Plants > Roots > Rhizosphere > Soil | place: USA... | reverse complement strand
CTCGTCGGCGTCGGGCCACTGGCGCGTGAAGAACGTCTCGGCCGACTTCGCGGCGTCGCGTCCGCCGATTTCCCACTGGTAGAGGATCTGCAGCGCCGCTTCGCGCGCGCGATGGCGGGGATCTTTCCGCGTCCGCGCCACGGCGCTACTCGCCGCGCGCCGGCTGACGCGTGAGCTGCGCCACGACGCCGGCCATCTCGACGGCGGCCAGCGCGGCCTCGCGCCCCTTGTTGCCGGGGCCGTCGGCGGCGCGCGCCAGCGCCTCCTCGACGGAGTTCGTCGTCAACACGCCGAACGCCATCGGGACGCCGGTCGCCGCGGCCGCCTCGGTCAGGCCGTGCGCGACGGCCGAGGCGATGTACTCGAAGTGGGGCGTCTCGCCGCGAATCACGCACCCGAGGCACACGATCGCATCGAACCGCGCGCTCTCCGCCGCATGCTGCGCCGCGATCGGGATCTCGTACGCCCCGGGGACGCGCACGATCGTGATGTCGTCGCCGGACACGCCCGCCGCGCCGAGCGCCGCAATCGCGCCCGCCTCCAGCCGATCGGTCACGAAGTCGTTGTACTTCGACACGACGACCGCGAACCGCATCCCGCCGGCGCGACCGGACCCTTCTATCGTCTGCATCCTCTCGCCTGACGTGGCCCTCCGCGTCCTCCGTGTCCTCCGCGCCCTCGGTGACCCGCCCGACCCGCCCGACCCTAACGTCCCTTGAACGCCGGCTTCCGCTTCTCGAGAAACGCCTTCGTCCCCTCGCGCATGTCGTCGGTCGACGCGACCAGCCCGAACAGCGTCGCTTCGTACTGGCACGCCTCGGCGAACGGCATCGCCATCCCCTTGTTGACGGCGTTGATGATGTAACGCGCCGCCACGGGCGCAGCGGCGGCGAGCTGCGCCGCGAGCTTCTTCGCCTCCACCATCAGATCCGCCGCCGGAACCACGCGATTGACGAGTCCGATCCGCTGCGCTTCGTCGGCGGCGACCGGCGCGCCGGTCAACAGCATCTCCATCGCGCGTCCTTTCCCGACGAGCCGGGGCAGCCGCTGCGTGCCGGCGTAGCCGGGAATCAGGCCGAGCGAGATCTCCGGCTGCCCGAGCCGCGCGCTATCCGCCGCGATGCGCAGCGTGCACGCCATCGCGAGCTCGCAGCCGCCGCCGAGCGCGTAGCCGTTGACCGCCGCGATCACCGGCTTGCCGAGATTCTCGATCAGATCGAACACGTGCTGACCGGCGAGCGCGTGCTCGCGGCCGCCCGCCGGCGTCTGCGCGGCGAGCTCGTTGATGTCGGCGCCGGCGACGAACGCCTTCTCGCCCGCGCCCGTGAGGATGATGACCCGGACGCCCTCGTCCTGCTTCAGATCGAGCACCGCGCGGCGCAGCTCGTCGAGCGTCGCGGTGTCGAGCGCGTTCAGCACCTTCGGACGATTGATCGTGATCGTCGCGATCGCGCCGTCGCGGTCGAGGAGGAGCGTGTCGAAGGCCATCGCGAAAGCGCGTCTACAGCGGGAACGGATACATCAGCCAGCCGAGCACGATCGCCGCCGCGAGGAAGCCGGCGAACATCATGCCGCCGAAGCGCAGCTGCTCCCGCGCATCGTCCTTGGCGATGACGGCGAAGACCAGCGAGACGACGAAGGCGAACAGCGCGAGCAGCAACAGATGGCTGCGCATCAGCGGCCGCTCATTTCCGCCCCAGCATCACGTCGTACGCGTCGATGACGACGAGCAGGTTCAGCAGCCCGGCAACGATCAGGAACGCGTTGCCGTACTCGTAGGTGACCGCCCGGACGTCGCCGGCGCCGTAGCCGAGCGCCGACGCGATGATGTAGGGCACGCCGATGCCGAGGTCGGCGAGCGCCTCGAGGCCGACCAGCGGATCGGAAAAATCGAACGGGAAGAGACGACCGCGGATCGCCAGGCCGATCGCGAACATCACCGGCAGCGCGACGAGGAAGATCAAGCCCTTGGCGCGGCGGCCGAGCCACAGATGTCCCGCGCCCGGAATCGCCCACGACGCGAGGCAGAGCAGGACGATCGTCCCCGACCGCGTCTCTTCCGTCGCGTCTGTCGCGCGCACGGCGGCTAGTTTACTTGATCTGCTGAAGCGCTCACGAGCAGCCACGCGACGGCGACGCCGATCGGCAGCCCGGCGGCCAGCCGAATCCCGTTCGACGGCGTGTGGCGCGTCGTCCACTCGTACAGGAGCGTTGCGGCCGACGGCGCGACGGCGAGCGCGAGGATCACGCGCGCGCGGCGCGCGGACGCGCGGACGGCGCTCGTGCGCGCGCCGGCGAGCGATGCAGCGACGGCCGACGCCGCCGCGCCGGCGTAGATGCCCGCGCATCGCGCGCAGACCGGCATCTGCGCCGTCCAGAGTCGATACGAGCGCTCCGGCAGCTGATGGCAGACGAAGCTTCCGATCCCGTAGACGGCGACGACGAGGGCGGTCGCGATCGATGACGAGTGCGGGCGGCCCGCAAGGAACGGCACGGCGACGAGCAGCAGCGCCCACGCGAGCGACGCGGCCACGAACGCGCGGCGGAGAACGATCGGCATACGCCGGCCGAATGGTACACTCCCGCGCATGCCGACGCCGATCGGACGACGCCTTGCCGGCGTCGCGCTCGTGTCCGCGACGCTGTTGATGACCGAGCTCGCGCTGACGCGCATCTTCTCCGTGGTCATGTACTACCACTTCGCATTCCTGGCCATTTCGATCGCGCTCTTCGGCATCAGCGCCAGCGGCGTCTTCGCGTACGTGGCGCGGCGGCGTCTCGATCGCTACGAGACCGGCGCGCTGCTCGCCACCGAAGCGCTGATCTACGCGGCGGCGACGATCGTGGCGCTCTTCTGGCTCGTGCGGCTGCGCGTCGGCCTGACCTACTCGCCGCAGAACCTCGCGCTGATGCTGACAATCTACGCGCTCGCCGCGCTGCCCTTTTTCGCCGGCGGCCTCGTCGTGACGCTCGCGATCTCGCGCCTCGCGTCCGAGATCAACGCCGTCTACGCGGCCGACCTCATCGGCGCCGCAGCGGGATGCCTGATGCTGATCCCGCTGCTCGATCGGCTGGGCGCGCCGGGCGTGGTGCTCGCGGCGGCGGCGTTGTCGGTTGCGGCGGCGGTACTGTTTGCCGACGGCCGTCTGCGCGCGCGCGTCGCGGCCGGCGGCGCGCTGCTGCTCGTAGCGGCGATCGCCGGTCAGCTCTCCGGTCGCGCCGGATTCGACGTCGTCGACACCAAGGGGCACCGCGGCGACACCGTGTTGTTCAGCAAGTGGAACTCGTTCTCGCGCATCGGCGTCTACGCGCGCGCGCACGGCGACTGGTCGCTGAGCCCGGCGTACAAGGGACCGCTGCCCGACACGCGGTTCATGGACATCGATTCCGCCGCGTCGACGCCGATTCTCGGCCTCGCGCCGGATCTGTCCAACGCGCAGTACCTGCGATACGAGCTGACCGCGCTCGCGTACCAGATCGTCGCCGCGAGAGGCTCCGGATCGGGGTCCAGCCCCCCAGCCCCCGGCGCCCAGCCCCCAGCCGCGACGCCGTTCACCGCGCTGGTCATCGGCCCGGGCGGCGGCCGCGACCTCGCGTCGGCGCTCGTCTTCGGCGCCACGCGCGTCGACGGCGTCGAGATCAATCCGATCATCGCCGACGACGTGATGCGCGATCGGTTCCGCGATTTCTCGGGCGGCATCTACGCGAACCCGCGCGTGCGCATTGCCGTCGACGACGGGCGCAGCTTCGTGCGGCGGACGCCGGACCGGTACGACGTGATCCAGGCGTCGCTCGTCGACACGTGGGCGGCGACCGCCGCCGGCGCGTACACGCTCACCGAGAACACGCTCTACACGGTCGAGGCGTTCGACGACTACCTCGATCACCTCGGCGCCGACGGCATGCTCTCGATTACGCGATGGGTCGCCGACGGCCTGCGCCTCGTGTCCCTCGCGCAGGCGGCGTGCGAACATCGCGGATGGGCGGCGGCCGATCGCCTCGCGATCGTGCGCCAGGATCGCGTCGCGACGTTTCTGCTGAAGCGGTCGCCGTTCACGCAGGAGGAGACGCGAGTCCTTCGCGGCATCGCCGATCGTCTCGGCTTCGACGTCCTCTACGCGCCTGACGCCGCGGTTGCGGCCGGAGACGAGGGCGGACATCCGTTCTTCACGCAGCCGACGCCGGATCTGTTCGTCGACGGCGCCGCCACCGGCGACTACGCACGGCTGATTCGCGCCGCCGATCGCGAGCAGTTCTACGCGGCCTATCGCGCGGATATCCGGCCGACGACCGACGATCGCCCGTTTTTCTTCCACACGACGAAGCTGCGCAACCAGCTCGACGTCGCGTTCGGCAAGTCGATGCTGTTCGGCAACGGGTTGAGCGCGCTGATGACGCTGCTCGGGATCTCGACGACGCTGGTCGTGCTGTTCGTGATCGGGCCGCTCGCGCTCGTCGACCGCGATCAGGCGCGGCCGCGCGGGTGGCTGCCGTGGCTCGTCTACTTCGGCGCGCTCGGCGCCGGCTTCATGCTGATCGAGGTGTCGATCCTGCAGCGGTTCGTGCTGCTGCTCGGGCATCCGGTGTACTCGCTCACGGTCACGCTGTTTTCGCTCCTCCTCGGCACGGGCCTGGGCGCCGCCTGGAGCCGCCGCTTTCCGGAGCGCGCGCTGGCGCAGGCGGGGCTGGCGGCGGTGCTGGGCGTCGCGCTGATCGCGGTCCTCGTCATCGGCGTCACCGGCCCGATCGTGGCCTGGGCGATTCCGTTCTCGCGCGCGGCGCGCATGCTGGTTGCGGCGGCGATGCTCCTCCCGATGGGCCTCGCGCTCGGACTGCCCATGCCGACCGGGCTCAGACTGCTCGCCGGCAGCCAGCCGCGGATGATCCCCTGGGCATGGGGCATCAACGGCGCCCTGTCCGTCCTGGGCGCGACGCTGGCGATATTCATCGCGATGAACTGGGGTTTTCGGGTGACGCTGCTGGCTGCCTCGACCGTTTACCTCGTCGCCGCGACGGCGCTGCTGGTCGCGACCGAGCACTCCGAACCCACTCCGAACGCACTCCGAACGCACGCCGAACACGCTTCGAACGCGCTCTGAACCCACTCCGAACGGACTCCGAACGCGCTCCGAACGCATTCCGAACGCACTTCGAACGCACTTCGAACGCGTTCGGAACCCGTTCGGAACGCGTTCCGAACGGACTCCGAGCCGGCGGTGCTGATCGCGACAGAAAGCTAATCCCATCAGTAACTTGCGCTGCTGTGGAACGTCGAACGACGTTCCGACGTCTAACGATGTTAAACTGGTGAACACTGTTCAAGCAGCTGTCACCAGGACACCGATACATGGGCATCAAAGAACGACAGGAACGAGACCGCGAGGCGGTCCGGCGGGCGATTCTCGACGCCGCCCGGGCGCTCTTCGTCGCCGAGGGGTTCCACAACGTCTCCATCCGCAAGATCGCCGAACGCATCGAGTACAGCCCGGCGGCGATTTACAGCTACTTCCCGAGCAAGGACGACATCTTCTTCGCGCTGGCCGAGGAAGGGTTCCGACTCCTCGGAAACCCGAGCGCCGAAGGCCGGCGCGAAGTGCTGGACGGGCTCGAGCCGCTGCAGCGAATCCGCGCGGTCATCTGGCGCGTCTACGAGTTCAGCCGCCAGCACCCGGAGTACTTCGCGCTGATGTTCCTGGACCGTTCGGTGCCGCGCATCAGCAAGGAGTACGAGCGCTTCGCGTTCGCGCGCGAGTCGAAGCGGCACGTCATCGCCGAGCTCCAGCGGTGCGTCGAGGCGGGCGTCTTCCCGGCGAGCGTGAAGCCCACCGTCGCGCTGCGCGTGCTGATGGCGGGGCTGCTCGGCATCGCGGCGCTGAGCCTGTCGGACCGGCTCGCGCCCGGCGAGGACCCGGATCTCCTGGCGAGCGACGCGCTCGACACGGCCATCGCCGGCCTGCGCGCCGGCGTCGTTTTGAAATCGGCGGAAGTGGACCTTGCCTGTCCGGCCACCGACCCGCTCGTCGATCAGCAGGCATCTTGATTCTCCGAGGAGCTGCGTTCATGACCCGCCGACATCTTCATTCCCTGATCCTCGCGCTGACCGTCGGCGCGGCCGCCGCAGGCGCCGCGTGCAGCGCCGGCGACGCGAAAGGCAGGGAGCAAGCCGCTGCACCGGCGACGGTGCAAAGCGCGCCGGTTGCCGCCGTCGAGGCGCCGATCGCGCGCTTCATCCGCGCCACCGGATCGCTGATGGCCGAGGAGCAGGCCGACGTCGCCGCCGAAACGGCCGGCCGCATCGTCGAAGCGCCCGTCGAGCGCGGCACGCCGGTGTCGCAGGGCGCCGAGCTCGTGCGCCTCTCGTCCACCGAGACCGACGCGCAGCTGAAGGAAGCGCAAGCGAACGCCGCGCAGCTCGAGGCGCGTCTCGGCCTGACGGCCGGCACGCCGTTCGACGTCGACCGAGTGCCGGAAGTGCAGAACGCGAAAGCGGGCGCCGACCTCGCGCAGTCGGAGTTCGCGCGCATCAAGTCGCTGCTCGACCAGCGCGTCGTGTCGCAGTCGGAGTACGACCAGCGCCGGACGCAGGCCGAAGCGGCGCGGCAGCAGTTCGACGCGGCGAAGAACAGCGCGGCGCAGCAGTACCAGATGCTGGAGGCGGCGCGCGCGCGCGTCGCGCTCGCGCGCAAGGCGGTGGCGGACACGGTCGTCCGCGCGCCGTTCACCGGCGCCGTGGCGCAGCGGCTCGTCAGCGTCGGCGATTACGTGACGCGCGGCACGAAGGTCGCCGTCGTCGTCCGCGTGAATCCGCTCCGCGTGCAGCTCACGATCCCCGAGCAGTTCATCTCGGCGGTCGCCGTCGGGCAGCCGGTGAACTTCGAAGTGGACGCATATCCGGGCCGGCAGTTCGAGGGGACGATCAAGTTCGTGAGCCCCGCGCTGCAGGCGGATCAGCGCGCGCTGACGATCGAAGCGACCGTGCCGAACGCGAACGGCGTGCTGAAGCCGGGGCTGTTCGCGACGGCGCGCATCGAGCAGCGATCGAAGACGCCGGGCGTGCTCGTGCCCGCGTCGGCCGTCCAGGTCACGAGCGGCACCAGCCGCGTCTACGTCGTCGCCGGCGACCACGTCGAGGAGCGCATCGTGACGACGGGCGACACGGTCGGCGATCGGATTGAGATTACGAAGGGCCTGAAGGCGGGCGAACGCGTCGCGACGAAGAACGTCGCGCAGCTCGCCGACGGCGCCAAGGTTTCCTAGTGGTGTAGGCGGTACCGGGCGACCCGTTCAGGGTCGCCCCTCAGGTGCATCATGCAGTGGCTCGCAGCGTTGTGCGTCAAACGGCCGGTCTTCGCGACCGTGCTGATTCTCTCCCTCACGGTCATCGGCGCGTTCTCGTTCACGCGCCTCGGCGTCGACCGCTTCCCGAAGATCGACTTTCCGACCGTGCTCGTGACGACGGTGCAGCCGGGGGCGGCGCCGGAGCAGATCGAGACCGAGATCACGGACAAGATCGAGGAAGCGGTCAACACGATCAGCGGCATCGACGAGCTCCGATCGACCTCCTCTGAGGGCATCTCCCAGGTCGCGGTCAGCTTCGTGCTCGAGAAGGACACCGACGTCGCCGCGCAGGAAGTGCGCGACAAGGTGAACGGCGTCCTGCCGCTGCTGCCGAAGACCATTCAGCAGCCGCGCGTCGACAAGTTCGATCCCGACGCGTCGCCGGTGCTGAGCCTCGCGCTCAGCGCGAAGAAGCCGGTGCGCGACATCACCGAGTACGCGGACAAGGTGCTGCGCCGCCAGCTCGAGAGCGTGAGCGGCGTCGGACAGGTGCTCGTCCTCGGCGGACGGCAGCGCCAGGTGAACATCTGGCTCGACGCGGACCGCCTGCGCGCCTACAACGTGACGGTGACCGACGTGTCGCGCGCGCTCCAGGCGCAGAACATCGAGATTCCCGGAGGCCGGATCGACCAGGGGCCGCAGTCGCTCACGCTGCGGACGCGCGGCCGCGTGCAGACCATCGCGCAGTTCGGCGACATCGTCGTCCGCGAGAAGGACGGGCATCCCGTGCGCATCGGCGACGTCGCGCAGGTCGAGGACGGCCAGGCCGATTCCGACACCGTCGCCAACATCGACGGCGCGAGCACCGTGCTCCTGCAGATCCGCCGTCAGTCGGGGACGAACACGGTCGAAGTCGTCGACGCCGTGCTCGCGCGGCTGAAGGATCTGCGCGCGACGCTTCCGGCGGGCTACGGCGTCCGCGTCGTCCGCGACACCTCGGAGTTCATCAAGGCGTCGATCCACAACATCCAGGAGCACCTGATCATCGGATCGATCCTGGCGGCGCTCGTCGTACTGCTGTTCCTGTCGAATCTGCGCTCGACGATCATCTCCGCGATCGCGATTCCGACGTCCATCATCGCGACCTTCGGCCTCATCTGGTACATGGGCTTCACGCTCAACTCGATGACGATGCTCGCGCTGACGCTCGCCGTCGGCATCGTGATCGACGACGCGATCGTCGTCCTCGAGAACATCTACCGGTTCATCGAGGAGAAGCACGAGGACAAGTTCAAGGCGGCGGTGGATGCGACGCAGGAGATCGGGCTCGCGGTGCTGGCGACGACGCTGTCGCTCGTGGCGATCTTCGTCCCGGTCGGCTTCATGGGCGGCATCGTCGGCCGGTTCATGAAGAGCTTCGGCCTGACGATGGCGTTCGCGATTCTCGTGTCCCTGCTCGTGAGCTTCACGCTGACGCCGATGCTGTCGGCGCGCTGGCTGAAAGTGGACGCGCACGGCAAGGACAAGCACTCGTCGAAGGACTCGAAGGTATTCCACGCGGTCGACGTGTTCTACACGCGGCTGCTCGAGTGGTCGATGGCGCACCGCGGCCTCGTCGCCGGGATCGCGGTGCTGGTCCTGCTGTCGAGCGTGCCGCTCTTCTCGATCGCGAACAAGAACTTCCTGCCGCTCGACGATCAGGCGGAGTTCGAGATCAACCTGCGCGCGCCCGAAGGCACCAGCCTCGAATCGACCGAGGTGATCACCAACCGCGTCGCGAGCGCGGTCCGGCAGCAGGCGCCGGAAGTGGACTACACGCTGGTCACGGTCGGCGGCGATCCGGCCAAGACGCGCAATCTCGGCAACATCTACGTGCGCCTGAAGCCGATCGAAACGCGGTCGCGGGACCAGTTCGCGGTCATGGACGTGGTGCGCAGCCGCATCCTGCCTCCGCTCGCCAACGGCCTGCGGACGTCCGTGCAGCCGGTCGCGACGATCGGCGGCGGCGGCGCGCAGGCGGCCGACATCCAGTTCCTGATCAACGGCCCCGATCTCAAGCGGCTGGACGAGATCAGCCGTCAGCTCGTGCAGCGACTGAAGGCGCTGCCGGGCGTCGTCGATCCCGATACGTCGATGAACGTCGGCAAGCCGGAGCTCGCCGTGCAGGTCGATCGGCCGAAGGCGGCCGACATGGGCGTGCAGATCGCCGACGCCGCGGAGGCGCTGCGGCTGCTCGTCGGCGGCGACCAGGTGTCGACGTACTTCGAGGGCGGCGAGCAGTACGAAGTGCACCTTCGCGCGCAGGCGGAGAATCGCAGCACCGAGGCGGCGATCGGCTCGCTGACGGTGCCCTCGTCGCGCCTCGGCAGCGTGTCGCTCGACAACGTCGCGGACTTCCAGCCGTCGTCGGCGCCGTCGGACATCAACCGGCTCGCGCGCCAGCGGCAGGTGACGGTGTTCTGCAACCTGCTGCCGACGGCGTCGCAGGCCGGCGTCCAGCAGCTGATTCAGGCGGAGTTCGCGAAGATGAGCCCCGGCCGCGAGTACCGCGGCGCCTTCACGGGCCGCTCGCGCGAGCTCGGGCGCGCGGCGCAGAACTTCGTGCTGGCGTTCCTGCTCTCGCTCGTCTTCATGTATCTCATTCTCGCGGCGCAGTTCGAGTCATGGCTGCACCCGGTGACGATTCTGCTGTCGCTGCCGCTGACGCTGCCCTTCGCGCTGCTGTCGATCATCATCTTCCGGCAGTCGCTGAACATCTTCTCCGCGCTGGGCCTGCTCGTGCTGTTCGGCGTCGTCAAGAAGAACTCGATCCTGCAGATCGATCACGCGAACCAGCTGAAGGACACAGGCCTGTCGACGCACGACGCGATCGTCCGCGCGAGCCGCGATCGACTCCGGCCGATTCTGATGACGACGTTCGCCTTCGTGGCCGGGATGATCCCGCTGATCGCGTCGCGCGGCATCGGCGCCGGCACGAACCACGCGATCGGCTTCATCATCTTCGGCGGCCAGACGATGGCGCTGCTGCTCACGCTCCTCGTCACGCCGGTCGCCTACTCGCTGTTCGACGACGCGGCGAAGATTCGCCTGTTCCGCCGCGAAACCGCGCGGCAGCCGGACGCCCCCGCGCTGGCGCCGTCGCGCGGCACCGCATAGCCGGATTCGGCGGCACGGCCTGAAGGCCGTGCCCTGCCCGCCGACACCGTGCGTGCCACAGAAAGACAACGGTAGGGGCTGGCTTTCAGGCCGGCCCGAGGTCGAAGACATGCGCAAAACGATCCTTACGCTCGCTGCCGCCGCGCTCGCCGCGACGGCCTCCGCTCAGACGGCGCCCGCCGCTCAGGCCGCGCCGGCGACGCTGCGCCTCACCGTCGACGACGCCGTGAAGATGGCGCTCGACGACAACGTCGATCTCCGCGCGGACCGCCTCGATCCGCAGATCAGCGACACGCGCGTCGCGGCGGCGTCCGGCGTCTTCCGGCCGACGATCGTCACCTCGCTCAACTCGAACAACCAGCTGCAGCCGCCGTCCAGCTTTCTCGTGCCGACGGCAACCTCGACCGACGTGGTGACGACCAACGCCGGTCTGAGCCAGAAGCTGCCGCGGTTCGGCACGTCGTACTCGCTCGCGTGGACGACGGCGCACACGACGAGCAACAGCTTCCTCAACAGCTACAACCCGCTGCTGCAGTCGGGACTGCTGGTGAACGTGTCGCAGCCGCTCATCCGCGATCTGTTCATCGATCAGGCGCGGCAGAATCTGGCGGTCAGCCGCACGAACCGCGACATCGCGGACACGCGGCTGCGCGAGAGCCTCGTGCACACGACCGCCGCGGTCAAGAGCGCGTACTGGAATCTCGTCTCGGCGCGCGCGACCGTCGAGGCGCGGCGGACGGCGCTGGACCTCGCGCAGGAGCTCGGCCGCGTGAACAAGGCCAAGGTGGACGTCGGCACGTCGCCGCCGCTCGATCTCGTGTCCGCGCAGGCCGAGGTCGCCTCCGATCAGGAGCAGCTGATCATCGCGGAGACCGCCGTCAAGCAGGCCGAGGATCGGCTGCGCGTGCTGATCTTCGATGCGACAAAGCGCGAGAACTGGAACATTCAGATCGACGCGGTCGATTCGCCGCCGGTCGGGACGACGACCGTCGACGTCGAGGCCGCCGTCACGCGCGCGCTCGCCGAGCGCGCCGATCTGCAGCGCGCGCGGAAGGACATCGACAACGCGCAGATCGGCGTCAAGTACGCCGACAACCAGCGGCTCCCCGACGTCCGGGTGAACGGCAGCTACGCGGCCAACGGCCTCGGCGGCACGCAGGTGCTGCGGAGCGGCGGCTTCCCCGGCACGATCGTCGGCCCCGGCGACATCACGCCGTTCGGCACGGTGCTGTCGCAGCTCTTCGCGCGCGACTACCCGACGTGGTCGGTCGGCGTGAGCGTGTCGTACCCCATCGGCGAGAGCACCGAGCAGGCGAACCTCGCGCGCGCGCGGCTCGAGCGTACGCAGGCGGACGAGCGGCTGAAGAGCGCCGAGGCGCGCGCGATCCAGCAGGTGCGCGACGCCGCGTGGAAGATCGAGATGAACGCCAGGCGGATCGAGACGGCGCGCGCCTCGCGCGAGCTCGCCGAGCAGCGCCTCGACGCCGAGCGCAAGCGCTACGAAGTCGGCATGTCGACGAGCTTCCTCGTGATCCAGGCGCAGCGCGATCTCGCGCAGGCGAAGACCAACGAGCTCGGCGCCGTCCTCTCGTACGATCTCTCGCTCGTCGATTTCGAGGCGCTGCAGGAGGCCGGTCCCGCCGGCCAGTCATCGCCGGCGGGGGCCGCGCCGGCGTCCGTCGCAGCGGGTTCGACTGCCGCGCCGGGCGGCGCCGTGGCGGGCGCCGGGCAGACGTCCGGCACCGCGGGCCTCTCCCCGATTCCGGCATCCGCCGCTGGTACGCTTCCGGGACGGCAGTGAGCGACGCGATCCGCGTGTGGCGCGTGCGCAAGGACCACACGTGGATCGACGCGCGCATGCGCGACGCCGCCGCGACGGGCGGCGTCGAGCTGCAGTTCTTCTACGACGGCAGCCTCGTGTTCGCGCGCCGCTGCCGGTCGCGTGACGAAGCGCTCGCCGCCGCGGGCACGTATCTCGAGAACCTGCAGCGGGCCGGCTGGAATACGCATTGGTAGAATCTCCGCCGCATGGCGGAGACGCTTGGCGCGCGGTGCGGGGTCTGGCAATGCCGGGGCGCCGGCGCCAACCTTCACCAGCCGACGAGGCGCAGCAGCAGGCGCTGCCACGCCGGCGCGAAGAGCGCCTTCAGCACGACGTCGGCGACGAGGCCGGCCGCGGCCCAGGCCAGCAGCCGGCGGCCGGTCGGCCAGTCCACGCGAAACCCGGTCACGCGCGCGAGCAGCGGCGCCGACAGCACGACGCCGATGACGACGAAGCTGACGATGCGGATGACGGCCCACGGATGCCACGCGAGCAGCGCCGTGACCGCCGGATGCCGGCTCGCCGCGGCGAGCGTGCCGACGTAGTGGCCCATGTAGTTCATCAGCACGGCGCCCATCGGCATCGCGAGCGTCCCGCCGGTCGCGAGCGCAAGCGTCGAGAACAGGATGGCGTGCCCCGTCTGCTGCGGGATGAATGCGGACGGCGTGCTCTCGGCGCCGCGTCCCGTCATCACCCACGCGAACATCTCCGTACGGTAGGCCTCGCCGCGGAGGAACAGCGTGTCGGTGCGCGCGGGCCGCGCGAACGAC
>Ga0075434_100004123_pt1 | contig 13028 bp, 15 predicted proteins | sample RhiMethybrSRZTD3_FD_75298 | JGI IMG/M metagenome (GOLD analysis project Ga0075434, IMG submission 75298) | Populus rhizosphere microbial communities from Tennessee, USA - Rhizosphere MetaG P. TD hybrid SRZTD3 | ecosystem: Host-associated > Plants > Roots > Rhizosphere > Soil | place: USA... | reverse complement strand
CCATCAGCTTGCGGACGCCCTCCGCGGTCTGAAGCGCGTTGGATCCGGGCAGCTGGTAGATGGCAATGATTGCGCTGGGCTTACCATTCAGACGGCTGATCGTGCTGTAGTCTTGCTGGCCCAGCTCCACCCGCGCCACGTCTCTCACGCGCACGGTCCCGCCATTCGGGGATTCGCGAACGACAATGTCGCCGAATTGTTCCGGAGACGTCAGGCGTCCCTTGGCCAGCAGCGCGTAGGTGAACTGCTGGTTCTTCTGGGCCGGCTCGCCACCTATCTGTCCGGCTGGATTTACTGTGTTCTGGGACTGGATAGCGTTCGTAATATCCGTGACGGTGATGCCCAGTTTCGCCAGCTGATCGGGCTTGATCCAGAGCCGCATTGCATACTGGCCGGCTCCGAAGACCTCCGATCGGCCGACTCCATAGGAACGGCCGATGGGGTCGTTGAGGTTGATATACGCATAGTTCGAGAGATACGCGGCGTCGCGGGTGCCGTGAGGCGAGTACAAGCCGACCAGCATGAAAGGAGCGGTGGCCGACTTTCGCAAATTAATCCCATAGTTCGTCACCTCGGGCGGTAGTTGACCGTTTGCAAGTTGCTGGCGCGATTGCGTAAGCACGAGATCCATGTTTGGATCGGTCTTGAGATCAAAATCGACGATCAGAGACGTTTGCGAACCATTGGTGGTGTTCACGGAATACATGTATTCCATGTTGTCCACGCCGGTAACTTGTTGTTCGATCGGCGTAGCGACGGACTGCTCGAGAGTCTTTGCGTCGGCGCCGGGGTAGTTGGCTTGCAACCAGATTTCCGGTGGCGCAATGTTCGGAAATTGTGCGATTGGCAGAAGCGCAATCGTAATCGCGCCAACGATGACGGTAAGAATCGCGATCACAATCGCGACGATGGGGCGTCGGATGAAAAAACTAGCCATGCTTAGCGCTCCTCGCTCTCTTTGTAAGACTTTGGGGCCACCACTTCGCCATTTCGTGCTTTCTCTGCGCCAGCCGCAACGACGCGTTCTCCCGGTTTCAGTCCCGCTGTGACTACCCAAAGCAGGCCAACTCTCGGTCCGACTTGCACGGTACGGAGCTGTGCGCGGTTATCGGCGCCGACGACGGTCACCTGATAAGAACCTTGTTGCTGATTCACGGCGGCCTGCGGTACCAGCAACGCTGCTGGCAGATATCCGGTTAGCGTGCGGACGCGCGCGTATTGGCCCGGCCGCAACAAATTCTTTGGATTCGGGAATTCGCCTACAACCTGGATGGTCCCGGTCTGCGAACTGACCTGCCTATCAGCGAAGATAATCCTTCCGGGAAACGAGTAGGTATTGCCGCCGGCGAGGATCAACTGCAGCGGGAGTTTTGAGGCGTGTGCCAGCCAATCTACCGTGCCAGGAGCAGTTCCATCTGCCATGCGCAGATACTCTTGCTCGCTGATCGGGAAATAGACTTTGACGGGATTAACTTGTGAAACTGAGGTGAGTACCGTGGACGGGCCGACCAGATTGCCTACTTGCACAGCCGTGATGCCAGCTATGCCATCGATCAGCGAAACCACTTTCGTGTAGCCCAAGTTCAGCGAAGCCTGTTCGACCGCGGCTTGATCCGCCTCCACGGCTGCTTTCGCCGCGAGAAGCGCCTGCGTATCGTTGTCGAGCTGACTCTGAGGTATCGCATGCGCTTCTGCTTCGGGGATGTCGCGCTTCACATTCAGGTCCGCGTTTGCCATTTGCGCTTGGGCTTGAGCCAGCTGTCCTTTCGCTTGGTCAAGCGCCGCTTGGAAGGGGCGTGGATCGATTTCAAAGAGAACTTGCCCCTTTCGGACGAGACCTCCTTCCTTATGGTTCTGGCGAATCAAGTAGCCGGTCACATGCGGTTGGATCTGCGCATTGACGTAGCCTTCGAGCGTTCCCACCCATTCCCCTTGAAGAGGCACGTCTTTCTGAATCACCGAAGCCACTTCAACGGCGGGCGGTGGAGGGGCCGGCGCGGAAGCGGCGCGGTCCCCGCATCCTGTGCTGACCACTGCGAGCAAGGCCGCGACTACGGCGGCTAACTTTTCTGATTTCACCGTTCCTGCATGCTTAAACATCTGTTCCTCCGAGAAGAGATCGCCCAACGTTTGATTTGGATTTGCAGACGGACGAAAGACCGTTGTGGACTACGAAAACTCGTGTCGCGTTTTGAGTAATGCCTCTGAGCGGCGGCGAATGGCTCCGATTTGGGAAACGACCGGTCCAGGCATCGTTAGTGCTAAACGCGTGAACAAAACTCTGCTCTAAGAGGTGCTTGGTCGAAGTTATTTGTCGCGCTTGCCAGGACTGCCTGGCTTTCCCTTAGATTTCTGTCGAGCACCACGTGATCGCCAAGGTCAGGCACTACTGCTCCTCGCGAGCAAAAAGGGTTATTTGGCACGGCGGGCCGGCGTTCACGTCGCTTAGCCGCAACCAGCGAAAGCTCAGTCCCTCGGCGAAGCGGAATCGTTTGGCTCTGTCGGTGCGCAAGAGAGAACAGAGGAATCAAAAGCAGAGCCAGTACCAGCGCGAAAAACAGTGCGAACACGGCCATCAGGGCCAGTTTGTCTGGCAGAGACTGATAGCATTGGATTTTTCTTTCCTCTCTCATAGAGACCACGGCTGTCTTGAAATCCACCTCATTTCTTCTTAGGGTCAACGCTATTGCTCTTGTTGTACATTTGCTGAAGCTCGCGTTCCGCTCGCAGCCAGTCATCTAAGTCGCAACCGTGAATTCCGCCGCGCTCGATATGAATCTCAAACGCGCGCCTTCGGACTTCTTCCGGGGTGGGTGCGTTCTTAGTTGACTGTTCTTTGGTGCCCGAATGCTGCATTTCTATCCTCCTGTGAAATCTGGCCTTGAACCTGAGCTGCTAAAAAACCGTGCCTCAGCGACGATCCTTTGTCTGCCCGATGACATCCGGGCCTGCGAGGCAAAGGAATACGAAAATGACTAGCGCGAGAATCAACAGAAACGTGACCATGGAAGTACCCGGCATCAACCTCCTACCGTGAAGTTGAGGCGATCTCTTTGAACGCTGTTGGGAGCATCAGTCACAATGTCGTTTTCGGGCATTCGAGCGGATTTCACGTAGCGCGCCAGCGCTTGGCGTAGCTTTCTTCTTGCGTGGAACAATCGTGCTTTAACGGCGCCGACGGAAAGACCCAGGCGCCGAGCCGTCTCGCTAGTAGATAGCTCACCAAGTTCGCGCAATTGGATTGCCCGTCGCAGTCTAGGGCTCAGACTTCCTATTGCGGCGGTCAGAATTTGCGCTCGTTCGTGCCGCGCGTAGCTGGTCTCAGGGTCTGAATTCGAATCGGACATCTCTGTGCTCGATGAGTGTCCTTCTCCGTCAGTCGCTTCATCGGCGGGCACCTCCCGCAGCGTGCGTCGCCGACGCAGCAACATCAGGGCTTCGTTGATGGCGATACGCGTCAGCCACGTAGAAAAGGAAGACTTCCCTTCGAAGCGGTCCAAGTGGACGAAAGCACTTTGAAAGGTTTGCTGGGCAACATCTTTGGCGTCTTCGCGAACGCGCGTGTAGCGTTGCGCAATCGTGAGGATCCTTTGCTCGTAACGCTTCACGAGAATTTCAAATGCTTGTTCGTTGCCGTTCTTCGCAGCAGCGACGAGCGTCTCCTCCGTTGCCAAGTGGCGGAACGAAACAATGGTCGCTTCCTGTTCGTCGATCTCTTCCACAACGTTGAATGGCATCCTGCTCTCCCTAGGCGCGTCCAATGGTGGTCGCGTGGTGGTCGCGATTTTCAAACTGCTGGCCGATGCTGCGTGTCATTCCTTTAGGCTTGCTCTTGCATAATTTGCTGGCCTTTTGACCATGTGAACCTCGGTACCCCGCCGTTCGAAAGAAACCTCGTCCATCACCAGCTTCATCAGGTGGATGCCACGCCCATGCTCGGCGAGGAGATTTTCAATTGACAGCGGATCGGGAACTGCGTTCAGGTCAAACCCGGCGCCCTGGTCCGAGACGGAAATGGAGATTCCTTTGCCGGCTGCGCAGCGGCAACGGACGTGAACCAATTTCTGGGCGTCCAGCCGGTTGCCATGAACCACCGCATTGTTCAGAGCCTCCCGCAGGGCCACTTCGACGATAGGTTCCTCGCCCGCGATGCAATGCGACCCTTCGATCAGTAACATCAGCCGTTCCACGAGCGGTGAAATCGCGCTGATCTCGCTCGGTATCCAGGTGTCGATTTCGAGCAAGGAACCCGCGGGCCGGCTGGCAAACTCCGTACGCGATCCCGAATTAAGGTTGCGCGCGGTGCTCATGACAGCTCCGTTTACCTTTGTGCCAGCCAGAGGCCATAACGCACCGAAGCAAATAATCCGAATCCGTTGCGACCACGCAGCACTCGGTACGACGCTTTCCACTTGCGGATGAACTCGAGGGTGGTTGTCATGACTCACCTCCGCAGCGGACATGTTCAAGTCCGCTGTCTGTGCTTTCGCCCGTAATAGGGGCAACGCGTGTACCAAACTCGCTATGACGTAAGTGCCTGATTTTTCAGCGGCAGTGCGGAAGCAGTCGAGCGGGGAGTCAAAAATGTCGAACGTCGGTTCGACAGATTCCACGTGACGGCGAGTGTGACCCGCAGCCAAGATAAATCATCTATTTCTGATGAGCGTGCTCTGCCCCGAGTATCCTGGATGGGTTGGTCCGAAACAGACATGACCACAACCGCGGCTACTGTGTCCGAAGTCAACCAGCAACGCTACGATGCGGTGCTTCGCATCAGCGAGGCTCTGTGTGCGTGTGCAGAGCCGTGCAAACTGGCAAAAATCCTCGCTGAGCAATTGGGACCGGTTCTCGCCTTCGAACACCTCGATGTCATGGTGTTCAAAGAGAATTCCAACGAAATCGAATGGCACGAATGGGGAAAGGGGCCATTGCCTGAGCCCGACCTGCCCGTCGAAAAGCTACTAACCTGGAACGTCTACAATAGCCAAGAGCCACTCCACATTACTGACTGGGTCACGGACGAAAGGGTTCCGGAGCAACTGAAGCATGTCGCAAGAACGACCGGCATGAATGTCGGCTCTGTTGTTCGCGTTCCCCTGACCACCCCGCACAGGCGACTCGGTACGTTGGGCGTCGTTAGCGCGCCCGGCATTAAGTACTCCAGCGACGATGTCGCTTTCTTTCGTCTTGTTGCCCGGGTTGTTGCCTTCGCGATTGATGACGGTCTCAACCTCCGGCGCGCCCGCACTGCGCAAACGACATTGCAACAGCAGAATGACCGTCTGCAGTTGCTCCTCAATCTGGCGACCAGAACCACGTCGAGCCTTGACCTGCGGGAGGTCTTGCGCGCAGTTGCAGCGAACATACGCGAAGTCGTACACGCCGATGGTGTAGTCGTTTCGTTGCCCGATGCAGCGTCAGGAAAATTCCGGTTATTCGCCATGGATTTTCCGCACAGCAAAGGAGCCATGAGGGAAGAGTTGCTCGTGACGCCAAGCCCGTCGGTCAAAAGGGCGATCGACACTTTAAAGCCGGTGGTCTTTGACGCGCGAGAGTGTGACGAACTTGAGCCTGATCCGTCTGGGCTTGCCGCTGCGGAGGGCTTGAAAACCGCTTGCAGTATTCCGCTCGTGAATCGCGGCCGAGCGCTCGGAATTCTATCGATAGTACGCACGACCGAGACTTCGTTTTCGCCGGAAGACGTCGATTTCCTTAACCGAGCGTCAGGACAGATAGCCATCGCAATCGAAAACGCACTGGCCTACCGCGAGATCTCGGAGCTGAAGGACAAGCTTGCCCAGGAGAAGCTTTATCTCGAAGAAGAAATCCGAACAGAAATGGATTTCGAGCGGATTGTAGGGAGCAGTCCCGCGTTGAAGCATGTTCTGCAATTAGTCGAAACGGTCGCTTCCAGTGATTCCACTGTTCTGCTTCTCGGCGAAACCGGCACCGGAAAAGAGTTGATCGCCCGCGCCATCCACGATCGCAGCCGGCGCAAAGAGCGCACGTTTGTAAAACTGAACTGCGCTGCGATTCCTACAGGGCTTCTCGAAAGCGAATTGTTTGGCCATGAAAAAGGTGCGTTCACAGGCGCGATCAGTCAAAAAATCGGGCGCATGGAACTCGCTGACCAGGGCACGTTGTTCCTGGATGAAGTGGGTGATATTCCGGTTGATATCCAGCCGAAACTGCTACGCGCGTTGCAGGAGCAGGAGTTCGAGCGTCTGGGGAGCACGCAAACGCGGAGGGTAAACGCGCGCCTGATCGCGGCGACCAACCGCGATCTGGAGAAGATGATCGCCAACCGGGAATTCCGCAGCGACTTGTTCTACCGCTTGAACGTATTCCCGATTCGCATCCCACCATTGCGGGATCGGAGAGAAGACATTCCGCTCCTGGTCGCTTATTTCGTTCAAAAGTTTGCCAAGCGGATGCAAAAGAAGATCGAAACGATCCCGACCTCCACGATGCGGGGCCTGACCGCGTGGGGATGGCCTGGGAACATCCGCGAGCTCGAGAATCTCATCGAACGCGCTGTGATTCTGACTCGAGGTAAGTCGCTCGAAGCACCGCTCTACGAGCTGCGCAAAACGACTGTCGAACCAGCTTCTGGTCCTAGCTCGCAGCCTGCTAACGACATTGAGCGCATTGTAAAGGAAACGCTTAACGCCGCCCTGAACGAGAAAAAAAGAGCCCTTGACGAGTATTCCCAAAAGCAACGCGACCAAATCGTGCAGGCGCTCACCGAGGCTAAGGGTCGAGTTGGCGGCGACGGCGGTGCCGCAGCCCGCATTGGTATTAACCGCACGACTCTCATCTCTCGTATGAAAAAGCTAGGCCTCGATCCCAAGCATTACGTCTGAGCTGTCAGCTCTTAACCACTCCTTAGCTGTCGGAGTTGATTTCGACAGTTTCAACTCTCGACCCGATTCGAATTAATCCCACCCAGTGAATTCAGGCATTTACAGGCGCCCAGGTCTGGCATGCGCCTTGCGTTTCACACGTGTGTAGTGAGGACGCATGTTGAGGATCTCCGTTGTCGAGCGCCGAAATCAGCGCCGGTTAGTTCTTGAGGGCAAGCTCGTCGAGCCCTGGGCCAACGAGCTGAAGTCCGCTTACAAGAGGGCGAACGCCGACCTGAATGGTCGCGAGCTTGTGATTGATGTGAAGTGCCTCACCGCCATTAATGCGGATGGAGAAAACGTACTTCTAGAGCTACTGAAAGAAGGTGCCTGTTTCCGCTCCGCCGGTTTGTTCACGAAGCATGTTTTGAAGCGGCTTGCGCTCAGGAATCGCAGAAATGTTCGAGAGGAGAAGGGATGACGGGCAATAGTACACGCCGTCCGGGTTGGAGACGCTTGCGCCCTGCAGTTTTGGCGATAGCAGTCAACTTCTGCTGGGCAATACCGGTGGTGGGTCCATACACCGCTGCGGGTGTCGGAGCGGGCCAGTCAAGTGCAATCGCCGGAAGTGTTCCGAGCGGTCCGGCATCCGGCGAGATCCTCCGTTTGACACTTCGCGACGCAATCACTCGCGGCCTCCGCTACAACTTGGCGACGATTGAAAGCGGCGCAAACGCGCAGATTGCGCGTGGGCAACGGCTCCTTGCTCTCAGCAATCTGCTCCCTCAGGTCGGCGCAGGCGCTTCCGAGACTGTCCAGCAATTAAACCTCGGCACGCTCGGGCTCTCTGGATTAAACGTGCCGGGCATTCCGACGATTGTTGGCCCCTTCAGCTACAGCTCCGTTGACGCGAACATCAGCCAGACACTCTTCAACTATTATTCGTCCCGCTCACGATGGCTGCGTATGTCGGCATGCCGGAATCAAAAAGCAACGCTGCCGCCGGCTTGATAAATTTCGTACGCAACATGGGGCAGAGCGTAGGAACCTCGGCTGTGACGACGTTGCTTGCCCGCCGGAGTCAGTACCATCAGTCCGTTCTCGCCGGCTACACACGTTCTCACCGGTTCGATGAGGCCGTTGCAGGCTTGGCGAACCGTCTGACAGATGTTGGTCTCAGCGTGCACTCGGCGCAACAACAGGCGCTTGCCAGAATGTACAACATGGTCATGGCCCAGGCCCAAGCTCTTTCTTACGTTGATATCTACTGGTTGCTCGCCGTGGTCTCAGTGCTGATGTTCCTATTGTGTTTCTTCCTGGCTAAGAACGAGCCGGGCAAAGGCGGCCAAGTCGCCGCGCACTGAGCGAGCCCATGCCTGCTACCTAGTGGCCGTAACGGCTGGTTCCTCACACAGGAATAACTGGACCACATGTGTCAGTAGTTCTCAAGAACGCGCACCGACTTGCAAAATATTACTTTGAACATATTTTAGCTTTGCGTTGTGAGACGAACACGTCGGGAAAGGCAGAAAATTCTACTGCTTAGAATCTTGGAGGAAACGATGAGCGGTTTCAGTTCCGGTTGCACAGTAGTTGCACACATGCTCCCAAACAGGGGCGTCTCGCACCGCAATAGGGCATCTCATCCGATCGTAAGCTGTTGATTCCGAACACCAGGCGGTGGAATCGGGAATTTGCTAAACCGTTTTAGGGACTAAACACCCTAACGGGGGTTCGAATCCCCCCTCTCCGCCAGTATCGATAGTTTCAATCGGATAGCCTCATGTACTACCGATTGAACTACCTTTGATTCCCCCAATAATTCAAGTTTCCACCAAAAACGCTTATTAACTTTTGGAGGAAACGATGGCACGACACCCAAAAACTACCCTTTTGGATGCTGATAAAGGTAGTACTCAAGAAGCCGGTATGCTCGCGTAAAGAAAGCGGCGAACGGACGTTACCTTCGTTGCGTCTCGAGTCCAGCTCTGCGCAGAACGGCAAGACCCCGAGACGCCCATCGACTCGATTTGCGAAGTTCGTGCCTGAAAAGCGGAAGTGCTTGTTCATCGGTCAACTGGACGCGCAGGTAGTGTCGCACGGAGTCATCGATCACCGTCCTGCGAAGTCCTTCTAAGATTAACCTTGTAAATATGCCGTCGCATGGCATAATTGCATGGAGAATGATTGAGCGAGCGATCAAGCCAGTTATTAAGGACCTCTTGACCCGATTTCCCGCGGTTGGGCTTCTCGGGCCTCGTCAAGTAGGCAAAACCACTCTGGCCCTTTCAATAGCTTCCGAACTGAAGGACAGCTCCATCTACCTTGACTTGGAACTGCCGTCGGACCGGGCGAAACTGTCCGATCCGGAACTCTATCTCGGGCAACACGAGGAAAGTCTTGTCATCTTAGATGAGATTCATCGTCTACCTGGCATCTTCAAGACACTTCGGAGCCTCATCGATAGAAGACGCCGCAAAGGAAATCGTGTTGGGCAGTTCCTGCTCCTAGGTTCTGCTTCGATTGATCTACTTCAGCAATCCGCCGAAACGTTGGCCGGACGCATCACATACCAGGAACTACGGCCGTTTTCCGAGACGGAAGTTGCGGATGTCAGGCCAGAGCAGGGAGACCAACTCTGGGTGCGGGGCGGCTTTCCTGACAGTTTCCTTGCAGGGGATGACAAAGAGAGCTTCGAATGGCGGAGCGCTTTCATCCAAACCTATTTGGAGAGAGATGTGCCCGCTCTCGGACCGAGGATTCCAGCCGAGACTCTCCGCCGGTATTGGCAGATGTTGGCTCACAACCAGGCGCAAATGCTGAATGCCGCACAGCTGGCGAGCGGACTTGGGGTGAGCGGGCACACCGTGGCCCGTTACCTCGACATTATGGTGGATCTTCTGCTTGTTCGGCGGCTGCCGCCTTGGTCGTCAAACGCAAAGAAACGCCTGGTTCGAACACCGAAAGTGTTCGTGCGAGACAGTGGTCTAGTCCATGCTTTGCTTGGCATCCGTGAGCGCGAGGAACTTCTGGGACACCCTGTCGTCGGTGCAAGCTGGGAGGGAATGGTCATTGAAAATGTACTGGGTGCCCTGCCCGCTGGCGCTCGGACATCCTTCTACCGCACATCTGCGGGCGCCGAGATCGATCTCATCATTGAATTTGGCGCAAAGGATCGGTGGGCGATTGAAGTGAAGCGATCCATTGGAAATCCTGCGCCGAGCAAAGGGTTTTACATCGGATGTGAAGACATCGGAGCAGCCCGCCAGATCGTGCTTTATCCTGGCACGGAGAGATACAAGTTGGACCAGAAGACGGAAGTGATGTCCCTGGATGTGCTGTTACACACAGAACTGCAGCGAACCAAATAGCCTCAAATAGGATTTGATTCTCGCTCTTTGAAAAGCCCACATTCGAAATGGCACAAATCCCTCACGAGTCGGGCTCGTCTCGGGTGGACGCGGTGTGTCGTGCGTGAATGAGGGGCATATTCACCGCATATTGTGGCATCCGGAGGAGCCAGAGGAGCATGGTGGAATTGCGAGAATGAGAATCCCGATGAAGGTGATCGGGATTCCGGGATGATCGTGATCAGCAGTCGGTGCGAAGCGACGCGGGCAGTTGGATTTTGGCCGGTCCCATTCATCTACCTTAAGGGCCCGATCGGTGCGATGGGCATAATGCCGGCGTTATTGAGGAGCACATCGACGCGGCCGAAACTGTCGACGGCCCCTTGGATGAGCATTTCCACTTCTGCGCGCTTGGTCACATCGGTGGCAAGTCCGATGGCCTTGCCGCCAGTGGCCAAGATCTGTTGAACCACTGCGTCGATCCGGTTCGAACGCCGTGCTCCTAGTACAACTTTTGCTCCTTGCCCTGCTAGAAGCTTCGCGGTGCTTTCCCCTATGCCGCTGCTGGCTCCGGTGATTACTACAACTTTGTCGGCGATATTTGACATTTCTATTCTCTTTTTCTCCTTATTTAAGAATTTGCTTTTGACGGCGGCTTGCGCTCCACTGAATGATGGGCTCCGCGATTTCAGAGACTTCCTTAACCAATGAGGTCAAAAAAGCCGATACATTGATGCAAGTCGAAAGATTGGCACTTTGCCCGGCCCACAGAGGCAGAAGGTCCGACCGGCCCGCCGCCTCGGCTGCTACCGAGAGGCTTCTGACAAGTCCTCGTTGTAGCGGATAGGGCAAGATCTCGGTTCCTGGCTTGTTCAATTCCTGTATCAAGCGGTTGTGAATTCCCCGCGCGAGCCTTCCTGTAAAGCCCTTGGTCAACGCGGTGTGTCCGGCGCTTTTGCCGCGCAATGCTTCGCGATGGAGGACGCCGGCACCGGATTCCTCACAAGCCAGGAATGCCGTGCCGATTTGAACGGCCTCCGCGCCGAGAGCCAACGCGGCGATTACGCCCCGTGCATCTGCTATACCTCCCGCAGCGATCACTGGCACATTGACCCTGTCGACGATTTGCGGGACGAGCGAAAAGGTGCCTGTAAGTGAATCCTCGGCGGCGCGGAGGAATGAACCGCGATGTCCGCCTGCTTCGAAGCCGGAGGCCACGATGGCATCCACGCTGGCCTCTTGAAGTGCCGCACCCTCTTCCGGCGTGGTCGCCGTGCCAATCGTGATGATGTTTTTCGCCCGGCACTCCTCTAAGACTTCTCGTGGCGGAATTCCAAAGATGAAGCTGAATACCGGCACGTTCGCGTCCAGCAACACGCGAGTCTGATCTTCAAATCGAGTCGGCGAATACGGTTTGAACGTTGGACGAGGCGCTCCCAAGGCGGCGAGATGTGGGGTAAGCGGCGCGAGACTCCTATTGAAGGCGTTTTCGTCCGATGTTCGGGAACCTTCGTCTTCCATCGACACCCACAAATTCATTGCGAACGGTTTCGATGTAAGCGAGCGAATCTCTCCGATCACGTCCTTAATCGCTTCCGGCGGCAAGCTGTGAGCGCCGAACGATCCAAGTCCGCCAAAATTGGAGACCGCGGCCGTCAATTTTTGTGATGACAATCCGCCAAATGGACCTTGAATCACGGGATAGTCGATTCCGAATCTCGCTGTGAGCCGGTTCTCATTCCAGAGGTATGGCATTACGCGGATACCTCAAAAATTAACTCCAGCTCGACCGGCACGCCGAGCGGAAGGCTGGCTACGCCGTACACCAGTCGCGTAGGGTTTTTATCTTTTCCGAAAACATCCTGTAGCAACTCTGAAGCACCGTCAGCGATTTTCGGCTGTTCCCGAACATCTCCCGAAGTGGCGACGAACACGCCGAGCCGGACGATCCGCGTAACTTTGTCCAGGGATCCCAAATGCTGCCGCGCGACAGCGAGGGCGTTGACCGCAGCCATGTAAGCGGCCATGTGCCCCGTTTTCACATCGAGTTCCGCACCGATGCGCCCGATGAATTTCGCTTCGCGGCCTACAGTGGGAAGCATTCCGGTGAGAAACAGCAGGTTGCCCGTCTGCACCGCTTCCGCGTAGATGCCGAAGGGTTCAGGCGGCTCTGGAAGCTTGATACCAAGTTGAGTTAACCGCTGCTCGGCTGTGGCAAGACGAGCGCCATCGCCGCTTAAGATTTTGTTTTTGGAACCCGTATCCATTGATCTCGCTCCAGTGCTTTGGTTTGATCGTCCACATTCTGACTTTTCACAATAGGAGGCTACGCCGCTACCGATGCTCAGCGTCCCACGAAATCTCCCAAGCGATTTTCTGCATCGCCGGGTTTGCAAAAGCCTCGCTCCAGCAACGTTTTGATTCTCTGCTGCGTGGCCGGTCGTCCCATCGAAGCAACGCAAGCGTTCCACCCGGATTCGATTTCGATATCAGGCGGCAAGCTGGCAACGTTTACTAAGCGCTTGGTATCCATGATTGTCTGTTTGTCGAAGGAGGCGATTCGGGTGGCAATGGCATCCACAAATCCGTCAAGATCAGCATCCGGCAACGAGCGATTCACATAGCCGTAGCGCTCTGCCAAATCGGCTGGTATGTCGTTTGCGCCTAAAACCACTTCGAGCGCGCGCCCTCTTCCCATGAGGCGCGACAGGCGCGCCATGGGACCGCCGCCAGGCACGAGACCGGCGCCAACTTCAAACTGCGACAAGATGGCCTTTTCGCGACTCGCGAACCGCATGTCGCACGCAAGGGCAAGCTCACTTCCCATACCAGTCGC
>Ga0075434_100004120_pt1 | contig 13040 bp, 9 predicted proteins | sample RhiMethybrSRZTD3_FD_75298 | JGI IMG/M metagenome (GOLD analysis project Ga0075434, IMG submission 75298) | Populus rhizosphere microbial communities from Tennessee, USA - Rhizosphere MetaG P. TD hybrid SRZTD3 | ecosystem: Host-associated > Plants > Roots > Rhizosphere > Soil | place: USA... | reverse complement strand
TCGTAGTCCAGCTCGCGGTACTCGCGGTGCGGCACGGCCAGCACCACCGCGTCGACGCCCGCCGCCTTCGGCAGCTCCGCCGGCAGGTCGAGGTCCAGCTCCTCCCAGCGCCGCACCAGGGGATCGTGGGCGATCACGCGGGCGCCGCGGTCGCGCGCGGCGCGCACGAAGATCTCGGCGGGCGAGTGGCGCGTGTCGCCGACGTCCTGGCGGTAGCTGACGCCGAGCAGCAGGATCGACCGGCCCTCGAGGTTGCCGCCGAGCAGATCCTGGAGGCGCTCGAGACTCGCGAGCGGCATGAGCCGGTTGGTCTGCACGGCGAGGGCCGAGAACGGGAACGCGGCCTCCCGCCCGAACAGGTCGCGCGCTCCGAGTGCTGCGAACAGCGGATCCTTGGTGAGGCAGTAGCCTCCGACCCCGAAGCCGGGGGTGCGCATGTTCGAATGGGTGGGGCGCACGCGGATCGCGTCGACCACCTCGAACAGGTCCACGCCCGTGCCCTCTGCGAACCGGCTCCATTCCTCCATGAAGGCGATCGTGGTCGCGCGGTACGCGTTCTCCAGCACCTTGCCCAGCTCGGAGGCGGTGGTGGAGCGGAGGCGCGCCAGCGGATGGCGGTCCACGTGGATCACGTCGCGCAGGAAGCGCTCGCAAGCTTCGGCGGCGGCCGGCGTGTGCCCCGCGTACACCCGCCAGAAGTTGACGATCGATTCGAGGTAATCGCGACCCGGCATCACGCGCTCGTAGGAGTGCGCGAGGTTCACGGCCCCGGGCGGCAGACCGCGCGCCTTCAGCTCCTGCTCGAAGATGGGAGCGACGACGCGCGCGGTCGTCCCGGGCGGCACGGTGGACTCGAGGATCGCCAGCGATCCCGGCGACATCATCCGTGCGAGCGTGGTGATCCCGCGCCGGAACCCATCCCAGCGCAGCGCAGGTGGGTCCGTGTCCCAGTCCACGTCCAGCGGGATGTCCACCACGACCACCGACGCCAGCGCGAACACCGCGGCGTCCGAAGTTGCGATCAGGTTCGCACGCTCGTGGGCCCGGACCAGCTCCCCCGCCAGCTGCTCGTCACGGCTCGCGAACGGGAACCTGCCGGCGTTGAGGGCCTCGATCCGGGCGCGGCCGGCATCTGTGGGCAGGTCGACGCCGATCACGTCGTATCGAGGCTGGCCTTCTGCGTCCCGCGCGCTCGCGACCGCAACCGCCATCGCCGCGCCGACGAAGCCCAGCCCCTGCACGCAGACTACCGGCCGCCCGGTCGGCGGCGCGGCCCGGCCTACCGCCCGGGCGATGTCCTCGAAGGTCTTTGCTGCGCCGGTCGGCGGGGCCGCGGCACCCGGGAAGCCCCCGGATGCGGACGCGACACGGGAAGGCGCGGAAGGATGCGCCCCGCCACGGCGCGAGCGCGCGCTCACGCGCCGTCCCCGGCGCTCAGGAACTCGGCCCGGCGCGCATTGAACACGTCGAGGGCCTGCTCGTAGTCGTCCATGCGCCCGATGTCGAGCCACACGCACGGCTCCTCGTAGGCCAGCACCGTCTCGCCCGCGGCCTTCAGGCGCAGCATCAGATCGGGCATCCCCAGCACCTCGCCCTCGCCGATGTGCGCGAGCGCGCGAGGCTCGAGAACGTTCACACCCATGCTCACGGTGTAATGGTATTCGGGCTTCTCGATGTAGCGCTGGAGCGCCCCGTCACCGTCGGTTTCCACGACGCCGTAGTCGATCTTGACGCTGCGCCGGTGCATGGCGAGCGTGGCGGCTGCTCCGCGCGAACGGTGATGCCGCACCAGGGCACCATAGTCGAGCGTGGTGAGGACGTCCCCGTTCATGACCAGGAACGTGTCGTCGAGGCCCTGCACCAGCTTGAGCGGCCCCGCGGTCGAGAGCGCGCGCGACTCGCGCGAGTAGCGGATCTCGAGGCCCAGCCGCGAGCCGTCGCCGCAGTAGGCCTCGATCAGCTCCGCCAGGTACGAGACCGCGAGCGTGACTCTCGTCACGCCGGAGCGCTTGAGCTGGCGAAGCACCACCTCGAGGATGGGCATGTCGCCGATCGGCATGAGCGGCTTGGGAAGCACGGTCGTGTAGGGACGCAGCCGGGTGCCCTGCCCCCCGGCAAGAATCACGGCTTGCATGCCACGCTCGCCCTCCGGATGTCGTCGGGCTTGCGCCGGAACGATCCCGCCCGGAGAAAGCCGCCGTTTCCTTTCACTGCTCACAGCGCCACAACGCGGCCAACGAGTATATCATCGGGGCCCGGCGCCACCCGCCCGGTTCCGACCTCGGGGCGGCTCAACGCCTCCCCTTGCGGCGCCGGGCACGTGCGATCACGCCGTCCAGCGCGGGTGTGAGGATCCCGAACACCGCTTCCGCTCCGTGACGCGACTCGGCATAGCGTCGCGCCCGTTCCCCCGCGGACGCCCGAGCCCCTGGGTCGGCCATGAGCCGGCGCACCGCTGCGAGCAGCGCGTCGTAGTCCGGCGCGTACGCCCCGAGGCCCTCGCGCGTCACCAGGTCATCGGGGTTCACACCCGAGACCGTGGGGAGCCCGCACGCCCAGGCTTCGAGCAGCACGTTGGAGAAGCCCTCGACCGGTGAGGTGTGCACCACGAGCGCCGATCGCCGGCGCATCGCGACCAGCTCGTCGTCGGACAGGAACCCGTGAACCTCGAGGTTCGGGAGCTCCCGCGATGCGGCCACCGCCGCCTCCCATTCCGGGCTTCCGGACTCGGGCACGATGCCCGCCATGGCGAAGCGAACCTGCGGGAGATCCCGCGCCAGTCGGAGGAACCATTCGGGGCGCTTGATCGCCTTGTATGTCGCCTGCCAGAAGACCACGCCCTCCTGCCCCGGATCCGCCCTCCACGCGGGGATCTCCACCAGGTTGGGCAGGACCGCACTCTCGACCCCGAAGTTCCGGCGCAGCTCGGTCTGCTGGAACTCGGTTTGAGCGAGCACGCGGTTGGCCCGGGCCAGGGCCCGCAGGTACCACCGCCGGTTCGTCACACCCACGTTCGGAGGCGGCGCGGCCATCACATCGTAGTCGGTCATCATCGCGAGCACGAAGCCCGCGCGCCGGAGCTTCGCCACGTCGCACGTCAGACCCGCCGACATGCCCGAGCCGCACACGTAATACACGTCCGCGTCCGCGCGCATCAGGGCCGAAATCGCGAGCGTCAGCCGGGGATGGAAGAAGCGCAGCACGGGAAGTCCGCGGCCGGGACGGAAGGCCCGCAGCACCGTGACGCCGTCGATCAGCTCGCGCGCCGGCTGCCCGTAGTCGCACGTCACCAGGCTGACCTCGTAATCACGCACGGCCAGACCGCGCGCGAGGCGCACCACCATGGCCTCGGCTCCGCCCGCGAAGGGGACCACGCCCCGGGCGATCAGTGGATATGCGTACTCGGAGTAGAAGCACACGCGGCCGCGGCCGGCCCCGCGTCGCGTCCGGACCCCTTCCTGCGCCGCGCTCGACCGGGCTTCGGCCCCGCTCACGCGGCTCTCCAGCGTGCCAGTGCGGACTCGAGCGGCGTGCGGACCCGTTCCCACGCGAACTCCTCCGCGGTCACGCGCGCCGCGGCCCCCAGGCGGGCCGCGAGCCCGTCCTCGCGCGCGAGGCGCGTGAGTGCCAAGGCCAGCGCGGTCGAGCTCTCGGGAGGCACGAGCAGACCGTTCGATCCGTCCCGCACCAGGTCGCCCGCCCCCATGACCGGCGTCGTCACCACCGGCCGGGCGTGCGCCATGGCCTCGAGCAGGACGTTGGGCAGCCCCTCCCCACGCCGCGCGGCGAGGGCCAGGCACGCCGCTTCGCGATAGAGGACCGCAAGCCGCTCCTGCGGCACCATCCCGAGGAAGCGCACGTCGGCGCCGCGCCGGCGGGCGTGCGCCTCGAGCGCAGCGCGCTCGGGGCCATCGCCGGCGATGGTGAGCGGCAGTCCCGCAATGGCGGTCGCGTCGATCAGCAGGTCCATCCCCTTGTCGCGGATGAGGCGGCCCACGGCGAGAACGCCATCGCCCCGGGCGAAGGGCGGTGCCGGCAGGTCGAGTCCGTTGGGCACCACTTCGAGCTTCTGCGCAACTTCGCGGGCCGCGCGCGCGTCCACGCCGCCGAGAGCCTGGAGCAGCGCAGCGCGGACCCGCTCGCTCTGGACGAGCACGCCGCGTGCTGCGCGCCACACGCGCGGGCTGATCCATCGCGACCGCTCGAGGAAGCGCAACCGGACCTCCTCTTCGCCGCGGATCCAGACCACTGCCGGGATGCCGAGCCGCCGCTGCACGCGCACGCCAGCGAAGCCGCTCACGAAGGTCTGGAAGCACAGCGCGAGGTCGGGGCGCGGCACGAGCGTGCCGATCGCGCGCTCCACCGCCGTGAGGTCGCGGAGCGTGCGCCACAACGGCACGCGTGAGACCGGAAGCCGCGTCACGCTGAAGCCGTCGCGCGTCTCGGCGGCCGGCTGCCATGCCGGATCGCGCCGCGTCACGACCACCACGCGGTGGCGGTCCGCGAGCAGGCGCGCCCAACGCTCCGCCTGCAGCTCCGCGCCGCCCACCACCCCGGGCGGGAAGTGACCGATCAGGATGGCGAGATTCACGCGATGGCGGCCCCGGCGGGCGTGGCGCTCGACGCGCTTTCCTGCGGGGCGAGCGACAGGGCCGCAGGCTCCCCCATGCGCTCGCGCGGGCGATCCAGGCAGGTCCGGGCCCAGAGCTCGAGACAGAGCAGCGCCCACAACCTGCGGGTCCGCCGCTCGGGGCGCAGGCCCCGGTCGTCGAGCAGTCGCGTGACCGCGCGCGGATCGAGCCAGCCGCGATCCCGCACGCGTGAATCGAGCAGGACCTCGCGGCACAATCGCTCGAAGCCGCGTCCGAGCCAGCGCTCGAGCGGCACGGCGAAGCCCTGCTTCGTGCGCGCCAGCGTCTCCGGCGGGAGCAGGTCCCGCACCGCCTCCTTCAGGATCCATTTGGTCACGCCGCCGCGAAGCTTGAGGTCGAACGGCAGCCGCGCGACGTGCTCCACCACGAGATGGTCGATGAGCGGAACCCGGACCTCGAGCGAGCACAGCATCGAGGTACGGTCCACCTTGACCAGGACGTCGTCCACCATGTAGGTCGTCGCGTCGAGCGGCAGCAGCGCCGGCACCTCTCCCAGCGCAGACGCCCACGCCGCGTGCCGCGCGCGCGCGTCGGCCCACGGGTCGAAGCACGCGAGCCGCGAGCGCAGCGGGGGCGCGAGCGTCCCGGCCAGAGCGCGCGGCGGAAAGTAGGACATGACGTCGAGATGGCGGTCGACCACCGAGAGACCGAGGCGGTGGAGCTTGCGTCCGAGCGGGTCGTCGCCGGGAAGCCCGCGCGCCGGCAGCGCCGCAAGGCGGCGCAGCGCGCGCGGCACGCGGTCGGCCGCGGCGTAGCGCTGCGCCCAGTCGTAGGTGGTGTAGCCGGCGTAGAGCTCGTCGCCGCCGTCCCCCGACAGGGCGACGGTGACGTGTTCGCGGGCCATGCGCGACACGTGATACGTGGGCAACATGGAGGCGTCGGCAAACGGCTCGTCGAGCTGCCAGATCAGCCGCGGCAGATCCTCCATCGCGTGCGGGCGCACCACGAACTCGTGGTGGTCCGTGCCGAGATGCCGCGCGACCCGGCGCGCATGCGAAAGCTCGCTCGCCTCCAGCTCCTCGAAGCCGATGCTGAAGGTCTTGATCGGGCCCGTGGCGGCGAGACGCATGAGGGCGACCACGGCGCTCGAGTCCAGGCCGCCCGAGAGGAACGCGCCGAGCGGGACGTCGGCCACCATGCGGAGCCGGACCGCCTCGGCCAGCAGCGAGCGCATGCGCTCCCGCTCCTCCGCGGGCGGCCGCGCCGGCAAAGACTCCGCCGGAATCGTCCAGTAGGACTCGATGCGGGGCCCGCGCTCATCGCACGTCAGGAAATGTCCGGGGGGGAGCTTCTTCACCGCGCGCAGGATGCTGCGCGGCGCCGGGACGTACTGGAACGTGAGGTAGGCGGCCAGCGCCTCCTCGTCCACGTCCAGCGGCACCGCAGGGTCGAGCATCAGGGCCTTGAGCTCGGAGGCGAAGGCGAGTCGGCGCCCGTCGTCGTGGTAGTAGAGCGGCTTGATGCCGAGGCGGTCGCGCCCCAGGAGGAGCGTCCGGCGGCGCATGTCGTAGAGCCCGAATGCGAACATCCCGCGCAGCTCCTCGAACAGGCCGGTGCCGCGCTCTTCGTAGAGATGGAGCAGCGCCTCCGTGTCGCTCGAGCCGCGGAAGCGATGACCCCGCGCCGCGAGCCGGGCGCGCAGCTCCGGCCAGCCGTAGAGCTCGCCGTTGTATGTGACCCAGAGCGTGCCGTCCTCGTTCGCCATCGGCTGGTGGCCGCCGGGCGAGAGATCGACGATCGCGAGCCGGCGGTGACCGAAGCCGGCTGGGCCTTCGCACCACACGCCGGAGTCGTCGGGACCGCGGTGCTGCATGGCCTGGGCCTGGCGCTCGAGCAGCGCCCGATCCGCCGGCGCGCCGTCCCGGTAGTGGAACACTCCGCTAATTCCGCACACGGTTCACCTTCTCTCCCTCGCGCCGCACGAGCAGCGAGCCGGACGGCAGCCCCGCGTAGAGGTCATCGTCCACGAAGTAGTCGGACAGTCTGAGATTGTGGTAGTGGGGCTGGAGATTCATGCGGACGCCTGCGCGGTACTCTCCCTCCGCCACGTCCCGCGGCACGACGAGCTCGAAGGAGTCGCGCACGACCTCGTCGCTGCGCCACTGATCCACGCCGTATGCGCCGCCGGCCGGGAGGTGGCTCGAGGAGAACCGGTAGCGCTCGCCGCGCACGCGCTCGAGGAGCTTGCGCGCCGGCTTGCCGATCGCGGCCGGCGGCTCGAATCCTCCGGGAAGATCGCGGTCGAAGCGCACGGTGACGAAATAGGAACCCGGTCGCATGGCCTCGAGCGCGCGCCACTCGGCCACCGCCCGCACGGTGTCGCCCGGTGCCGCGACACGGGAGGAGAACGTCACGAGATGGAGGGCGGGCATTCCGTCCGACTGCCGTCGCGCCACGGGAAACGCACCGCTCTGGAACGGAATCACGAACGGCCGCGCGGGCGGCGATTCTGTGAGCGCCGCCAGCGCAGCGGCCCGCACCACGTAAATCACGAGGCCGTCGCGGTCGAAGACACGCTCGAACGCCTCGGGGTGGCGGTCGAGCCGGGCGCGCGCCGCGGCGTACCACTCGGGCCGCGGGGTCCAGTAGTCGAGCCGCGGGACCTCGGCGAAGCGGTCGTTGAGCGCGATCACATCGACGCCGTAGCGCTCGACTACCGCGCGCAGCCGGTCCCATGCGCCGTAGGGATCGAGTGCGTCGCGGGCATCGAGGATGCGATCGAGCGCCCGCGGATCGTTCGGTGAGCCGTGCTGATCGAGCATGGTTACGACGTAGTGGCGTGTCATCATCGGGACGGAGTACGAGGTCACCGGATCGGAGAGCACCACACGACCGGGCGGCAGATGCGCGTCCATCCACTCGAGCGCGTCGCGCCAGCGCAGTGGGCTCAAGCGCCGCTCCGGGCCCGTTACCAGCGCGGGATCGGCCATCACCTGCGCGGAGTCGCGCAGCCCCGGCCACAGCAGCCCGAGCACCACCGCGAGCGCTAAGAGCGCACGCACCCGGCGCCGCGGGTCCAAGGCGCGCGCGGCGCCGAACGCCAGCCCGGGAACTACCCACGCGACGAGCCCTGGCAGCGGCAGCAGCCCGACCAGCCGCATCAGCAGGTACCCGATCCGCGGTTGCAGGATCGCGACCGCGAGCGGATTGAACGCGATCGCCGCCACCGCGACGGACGATGTCAGCAGATGGAGCACGGCAGCGTTGCCGCGCCCGTCCCGCCACAGCGGCCACCACGCCAGCGGAAACAGCACCCAGCCCCATCCCATGACGTCCCAGAGCACGCCGGGCGAAACCACGGCGAGACCGGCCGCGAGCGACATCAGCCCCTGGGGCTCGGAATGGATGATGTTGCCGGGCGCGAACGAGCCGAGGGAACGCCACAGCAGATAGGGAGCCGCGGCGGCGGCGATCGCGAGGGCGGTGCCGAGCAGCCGTCGCTCATCGGCGAGCCAGGCGCGGTCCCGCAGCAGCAGACCGAGTCCGAGCGCACCGAGCGAGAGCAAGAGGATCACGGCCCCGAAGACGTGGGTCGCGATCGCGCCGACCGCCAGCGCCATCGCGGCGACCCGTCGCGCCCGCTTGGGCGCGATCAGATCGGCGAGCACGGCGACCACGGCGGCCAGCGCCAGCGGGTCCACCAACCGCGACGAGTAGCCCATCTGCCTCAGCGGGTTGGCCGCCGTGCTGCCCCCGTACACGAGCAGCAGCGCCCACGCCGCCACGGCGGCGCCGGGGGAACCGGAGATCAGAAGGCCGAGCGCCGCCGCCCCCAGCACGGTGAGCGGCGCGATCAGCGGCGGCAAGCCGTTCCAGGCTTCCAGCGGATCGAGGTCCGCGCTGCGGCAGAGCAGCGCGATCTGGGGATGCCAGAGCCCCTTCCGCGGATCGGCGCCGCCCGGCCCGGCGTCGCGAAAAAAGGCGTCCTTCGGAAACGCGTCCCCCGATCCGAGCATGCGGCGCACGGTCCCGATGTGATCGGGCGCGTCGCTGACGTAGGTTTCGATCGGGCCGACGCGAAGAACGAAGAGGGCGCTCAGCCCGGCGGCAGCCAGAATCGCCCAGCGCGAGACGCGACCGAGCGCGGACCCGGCGGCCGGCACGGGCCCCCGCGCCAGAACGAGTGCGGCCGCCCACAGCAGCGCGTTCGCGGCAGCGGCCCAGGTCGAAAGCACGGTGAAGGGGAGCCCGAGGATGCGGGTCGCGAGCACGAGCAGCGCGTTCCACATCACGCCCATACCCAGTGCCCAGGACGGCGAGAGCCACCACCCTCCGGGCGGGAGCGCCGTCAGCCGGACCCACGCATATCCCGGCAGCAACACCAGGCATGCGAACGCCAGCCCGAGCCTTATTCCGGGAGGAAGCGCGCGGAGGAGCCCGAGCGCGAGCGCGAGATGGAGCAAGAGGCCGAGGGCGACGAGCGCGACGCCTAAGGTTCGGGCGCGGCTCACGCGTTCTCGGCCCCGGCGCGGCTCAGCGATCCCAGGGTCAGCCCCTCGCGGTGCAGATAGAAGAGTCCCACCACCGAGATGGGGAGCCACTGGGAAACCCAGTAGAACCACGAGAACGGCACCGACAGTTCCTTGCCGACCGAGAACAGAGCGAGCCCGGCGACGCACGCCAGGTTGAGCGTGCCGATGTAGCCCGGAGCGGCCGGCACCATGATGCCGATCGCGGTGATCACCAGCATGACCGGTCCGCCGTACCATGGCACGTCGATGCGCAGTGCCCACATCCCCACGGTGAGGCAAAACGTGTAGACACCGAACATCACGAGCGAGAGGAAGATCACCCACGTGAGCCGGGGCAGGTCGCTGAACAGGCCGAGCCCCTCGATGAAGCGCTCGAGTGCGTTGTGTGCGCCGCCGCGCGCGCGCACCGGCAGCACGCGCACGCACCACCCCACCACGCGGGCCGCGAGCGCGGGGCGTCGCTCGATCGCGACCACGAACGCGGTGAGCGCCACGCAAGCGGTGAGCAGCACTCCGGCGCCGGCCCAGGTCAGGCGCCCGGCCTCGGTCCGCTCCGAGAGCGGATGCACCAGCAGAACGAATCCCAGGATGGCGAGCAGCGTGATCATGTCCACCACGCGCTCGACCACGACCGTGGCGAACACCGTGGTCTTCGAGATGCGCTCGCGCCGGCCCAGCACCCAGGCCCGAACGAACTCCCCGAGGCGCAGCGGCAGCAGATTGTTCGCCATGAAGCCGATCATGGTGGCGCTGAACAGGCTGTCGAGCCCCGGCCGCCGGGGCGACGAGATCAGCCAGCGCCAGCGCAGCGCGCGGATCCAGAACCCCAGGATCGTGAGGCCCATGACGAGCGCGAAGCCGCGGTAGTCCGCGCGCCGGAGTGCGCCCCAGACCTCGGCCAGCCGCACGTCCCGCATCGCCAGCCACACCGCCACGACCGAGATCAGGATCCCGGCCAGGAGCTGGAGCGTGCGCCTCACGCGGGCTCCCCGCGCGGGACGCCGCGCCGGCTCCCGTCCTGCTGCTCCTCGAGCGCGAGACGGAGCAGGGCGAGCTCGCGCACCACGGCTTGGGTGTCCTGGGCGAGCCGCGACATGCGGACCGAGACGTAGAGCAGCATCACGACGCCGAACGCGACCCCGGCGAAGAACACCAACGAGCTCTCGTAGCGGATGCCGAGCGCCCGCGTCACCGCGGTCAGGATCGAGGGCGAGAATCCCAAGACCGCCACGACCAGGGTCGAGATCACCCACAGCAACGAGTATTCCTCGGACAGCCGGCGGCGGCGCACGAGGTCGAGCACGACCAGTACCAGCCCGAGGGCGCCCGCTGCGGTGATGAGCTGAATCTTCGTCAGGTGCATGGAGTCCTTTCCGGCCTACGCAGGCCGCTTCAGCCACGCCATGAGCGACGCGAGCAGATTCTTGTACGGATAGTAGAGCGCCTTGCCCACGGTGTAGAACGACTCGCCCGCGGTGCGCTCGCGCATTTCGACCGCGACCTCGCGCAATCGTAGACCGCGGCGCGCGAGGGCGATCAGGAACGGGGCGTCCGGGAAGTCGCGCGGCAGGTCCTGCTGGCAGGCCGCCATCGCCGCGCGGTTGTAAGCCCGGAAGCCGGACGTCGTGTCGGAGATGCGCTGCCCCAGCAGCAGTCGCACGACGCCGGAGAACAGGAGCATGCCGAGGCGGCGCGAAAGCGGCGCGCGGTAGGCGGTTCGGGTCACGTAGCGCGATCCGATCGCCACGTCGCATTCGCCCGCGAGCACCGGCGCGGTGAGCGCATCGAGAAACGCCGGGTCGTGCTGGCCGTCGGCGTCGAGCTGCACGGCCACGTCGTAGCCGCGCTCGAGCGCGTACCGGATTCCGGTCTGCAGCGCAGCCCCCACGCCCAGGTTGACCACGTGGCGCAGCACCGGCACGCGCTCGGCACGGGCCGCGTCCGACGTGCCGTCGCGCGAGCCGTCGTCCACCACCAGCAGGTCGAGCCCTGAGGCGCGCGCGCGGATCTCCCGCAGCGTGCGGGGAAGGCTCGCGCTCTCGTCGCGCGCCGGGATGATGACCAGGATCCGGCCGGCGCTCATGCCGCCCTCCGCGGCTCGAAGGCACGCACCAGGCGGCCGGCCACCGCCACCGCGAAGTCCCGCGCCCAGCGCGGCGCCGCGGAGCGGACCGGCAACGACGACAGCTTGAGCACGTCGTAGTCGTTCACGAGCCCGATCGCGAACACCCCCACCAGCGCGAGCGGCACGAGGGCGATGCGCAGGATCAGTCCGGCGGGCCCTAAGGGCAACAGGGACAGCAGCGCGGAGAGCCCGAGCAGGGGCGCCATCAGCGCCACGGTCATTCCCGCGATCCGCATGCGCTCGCGCGCCCCATCGGGAAGGATGCGGTCCATCATCACGAGCGCCGCGACGTAGGAGACGACGGCGCCCGCGACGTTGGCCACCGCCGCCCCGGTCATGCCGAGCGACGGCAGCAGCAGGAAGTAGCAGCCGAACTCGATGCCGAACTTGAGCAGCGCCAGGCGCAGCACGGTGCCGGGCAGGCGCATCGCCTGGAACAGCATCGTGAGCGGCTGCTGGGCGGTGCGCACCATCGGCACCAGCGCCAGGATCCGGAGCAGCGGAATGGCGGGCGCGAACAGCGGGCTGCCGACGATCAGCGTGATCTCGCGCGCGAAGGTGAAGAGCCCGAAGGTGAGGGCGCATGCGACCACCTGAATCAGCCTCAGCGCCTGATCGAAGATGTAGCGGTACCGCTCGCGCTCGCCGCGTGCCACGAGGTGGGTGAACGAGGGCAGCAGCGCCGAGGGCAGGGTCTGGGCGAGCTCGACGAACCGCTCGACCGTCTGGAACGCGAACGAGAAGTAGCCCAACAGATGCGGATCGTACAGCTTCCCGAGAACGATCTTGCCCAGGTTCTGGCCGGAGAGGAACGTGAGCCGGGCGCCCAACAGCGGGGTGCAGTATGCGAGCATCGACCGCATCAGCGTAGAGCGCGAGGGCGTAGGCCCGGCCTCCGGCCCGTCCTGGACGTCACCCCGCAGCTGCCACAGCGGCACGAGCGCCGTCACCAGCCCCTGGACGACGGTCAGCGCCGCGAGCGCGATCGCGAGCGCCTCGATCCCCTGGCGGGCCGACCACAGCAGGGCCAGCATCACGATCTTGACGACGTGCGTCGCCACCGCGATCCCCGACAGCGCGCGGAAACGCTGGAGACCGTAGAGCGTGGCGCGCCCGGTGGTGGAGAAGCCGTCGAACGTGATGATCGGCACCAGGATCGGCAGGAGCATCGCCAGCTCCGGAATGTGGAACTGGCGGGCCAGGAAGGGCGCGAGCAATGCCACCACGGTCCCGGCGACCACCCCGAGCGCGAGCTTGATCAGGAGCGCGAGCACGTGGGCCTTGCGCAGGGTGTGGAGGGCGTTGCGCGCGAGGTACTCGGCGGAGTAGCGCTCCAGGAACACCTCGAGATTGCCGGTGGCGGAGGTCGCGAGCCCGACGAAGGAGAGCGCCAGCGCCATCATCCCGTACTTGGTGGGGCCCATCCAGCGCAGGAGGATCGCGAAGTAGGCGACCCCGGAGAGCAGCGCCGTGGCCTTCTCGATCGCGAGGTAGAAGGCGCCGCGCGTCACGCTGTGGGCGACCTCGCCCGGTTTCATTTCCTTTCCTCCCCCACGGCGTCGAGCTCGGACTCGAGGTAGGCGCGCACGTCCTTGAGGTGTCGCACGCGCTCCGGCACGGCCCGGTTCGACCACAGCAGAGCCGCCATGTCCGGATGCGATGGATCGTACCCGTGCATGGCGGCGAGGCGCCGGTCCCCCATGTAAGAAGGTACCAGCAGCACGCCCGGATCGAGCAGGAAGATGTCATCGCCGTATTCGTGGTCGGGAAACCGCGCGCCGGCGCGCTCCA
>Ga0075434_100004119_pt1 | contig 13043 bp, 10 predicted proteins | sample RhiMethybrSRZTD3_FD_75298 | JGI IMG/M metagenome (GOLD analysis project Ga0075434, IMG submission 75298) | Populus rhizosphere microbial communities from Tennessee, USA - Rhizosphere MetaG P. TD hybrid SRZTD3 | ecosystem: Host-associated > Plants > Roots > Rhizosphere > Soil | place: USA... | reverse complement strand
GTTCAACGTGCGCGGCGAGCCGATCGTCTGCACGCCGGAGCACGCCTACCAGTGTTTCATGCGAACCGGCATCGACACCCTGGTCGTCGAAAACTACATCCTCGACAAAGCCGATCAACCGAAGATGGAAGACGACGGATCGTGGCAGAAGGAGTTCCAGCTTGATTGAGATCGAGCAGTTCACCGTGACGCAAGCGCGCAAGTCGACGTTGCTCGTCGCCGGCGTGCTGGCGCTGATCTCGGGCTGGCAGCTCTATCGCCACCGGCCGACGGCGTCGATGGTGCTGGCCATCATCGTCGGCGTGCTGCTGGTGTGCGCGGCGATCCCGGCGCTTGCGGTCAGGTTCCACAAGTGGTGGATGACCCTGGCCGGCGTACTCGGCTACATCAACAGCCGCATCATTCTGTCGGTGATGTTCTTTCTCCTGATGACGCCGGTCGGGCTGGTGCTGCGAGCGACGGGCCACGATCCGCTCGAGCGGCGCAAGGGAAAAGAAGGTTCTTACTGGCGCAAGCGCGAGGCGACGCGGCAGTCCCGCGAGGGCTACCAGCGCGCGTTTTGAGTTTCAACCAAAGGAGAAGTGCACGTGAGCCGTCTGGACACAACACGAGAGCTCTGGCGATTCCTGCTGGGCAACAAGAAATTCTGGCTGATCCCCATCGTAGTTGTGATGGTGATGCTCGGCGGTCTGCTGGTGATGGCCGGTGGTTCTGCCCTGGCGCCATTCATCTACACGCTGTTCTGAGGGTGAACTGTTGATGCGCCTTCACAACATCTTTCTGACGACGGGTGAACGCTGATGTGGACCCATGCACTGTCTACGCTCCGCTGTCCTCGGTGTAAGGGCGCGCTGATGCTGCGCGCCCTGTCCGGCGACGAAGCCGCGCGATCGTCATCGTCGAGCGCGGCGAATCCTCCGAGTGAAGCCTGGATCGAGGGCGGCGCGATTCTCTGCAGCGCTTGCGTGCGCGTATTCCCGATCGCCTCGGGCGTGCCGATCCTGCTCACCTACCCGACGGCGCTGTCCCGCAAGACCTTCGACGAGTGGCCGGATCAGTTTCGCCGCGAGCTCACGGACGCGGGCTTCTCGCTGCCATCCGACACCCCGCCGAAGGGAGAGGAATTCGTCGCCGCCAGTTTCTCGACCGAGTGGTCGGACTACGACTACGGCGCGACGCTCTGGACCGCGCCGCTGAAGGATCGCGTCGAGACGTTCCGCGCCGAATGCGGCCTGCGCGAGGGCGATCTCGTGGGCAAGGAGTTCTGCGAGATCGGATGTGGACTAGGAATCCTCACCAATGAGGCCGCGTCCGGGCTCGGAGCGACGGCGTGGGGTGTGGATTTGAGTTCGGCGGTGTTCCGCGCCGCGAATCAGTTCAAGAACAACCCGCACCTGCATTTCGTTCAGGCCTCGGTGTTCCGGCTGCCATTTGCGACCGACACGTTCGATTTCCTGTACAGCCATGGAGTGCTACACCACACCTGGAGCACACACGAAGCGGTCAAACATGCGGCGGCGATGCTGAAGCGCGACGGAACGATCTATGTGTGGCTGTATGGTCACGCGGACGTTCGCATATCGGTTGTGCGCCAGATCGCCTACGCAGTAGAGGAAGTCGTCCGGCCCGTGATCGCGCGGATGCCTTCGTCATTGGCAACAGCCTTGTTGCTGCCTTCGATTCCGCTGTATCAGCTGGCGAGCGCGGCCGGCCAACGCTCGGGAACGCACGCGACTCGATACACCGCTCAGCAGGCATTGCATGCGGCGCGCGATCGGTTTACGCCGTTGTACGCACATCGACATGAGGTCGATGAAGTGGCCGGATGGCTCACCGGGATGGGCTTCGAGGCGGTGCAGCGGGTGAGCGGAGAGACGGCGGCCGAATCGTGGCGGCTGGCGATCGATCGCAATGTCGCGGTTCGGGCAACGGGCCGCCAGAAGCCCGTCGAGGTTGGCGCGTTTTGATGTCGGCGTCGGCGCGGCCGCTCTGGATCGACTGGGGCCGTCACATGCGGACGCACTCGATGGTGCGGCAGCTTGGAGCCGAGCTGGTTGAAGTGCGCCCTGCCGGCGGCCGTCTGGTTCGGTACGCACGCAGTCTCACTCAGACCGTTCGAGCGTTACACCATCGACGTCCCGAGATCGTGATCGCGACGAACCCGTCAATCGTCCTCGGCTACGCGCTGCTGCTGTTGCGCCCGTTCTACGGGTTCAAGCTCGTGTCGGACGCGCACTACGTCGGCGTGCAGACGATCGGCAAACAGCCGGCGATGCAATGGCTGCTCGATCGGCACAACTGCGCCGTCGATCTCGTGATCGTGACCAACGAAGGCCACGCCAAGTATCTGGAAGACATGGGCGCTCGGGCCTTCATTTGCCCCGATCCGCTGCCCGCCCTCGATGTGCCTGCCCGCCTACCGGCGTCGCAGGAGAAGAGCGTGCTGTTGATCTGCTCGTTCGACGACGACGAGCCGTTTCTCACCGCATTCGACGCGTTCAAGGATCTTCATGCCCACGGCTACCGGCTGTGGGTGTCGGGAAACTACAAGCGCGCGGGCATCGATGTCGCGCAGTTTCCGTGGGTGCGCTTCCTTGGCTTCCTTTCCGAAGAGGACTACCGGCAGACGTTGGCCTCGTGCGATGTCGTGATGGATCTCACGACGCTCGAGAATTGTCTGGTCTGCGGCGCGTACGAAGCGATCGCCATGGGCAAGCCCTTGATCCTCTCCGATACACGAGCGCTGCGCGCCTACTTCGGCTCGGCGTCCGTGCTCACCGCCAATACGCCGGACGCGATCGCTGCCAGCGTGCGCGAGACGTTCGAGCGACTCGGCCCGTTGGGAACACAGGTCCGCGACTGGGCGACACTGAGCCGCGCCGACATGAACGAGAGGATTCGCCAACTGCATCGCCGTTTCGACAAGTTGGCGCGGCCCGATCCAGCAGGACACGGACAAGCGGCGTAGTCGAACGCATGGCAATCAGTGCTCTTGTTCGTCGCTCCGCCCTGGAGCCGGCATGGACCCTCTACTCCGGCGCACGACTCCTGCCAGGGGCACGCGAGCTGGAGCGGACGCAGCATCTCTCCTGGCCCGAGCTCCATGCGACGCAGATGCGTCGGCTGGCAACGCTCCTCGAATTCGTCAATCGGCGCAATCCGTTTTATCAGCAACGGTTCAAGGAAGCCGGCATCGAGCCACAATCCGTACGGTCGCTCGAGGACTTTCGCCGCATCCCGATTCTCACCAAGGGCGAGGTCCGCACCCTCGGTCGTGGCCTGCTGTCGACGGGATTCAATGTTTCTGAACTCCAGCAGGCGAAGACTGGCGGTTCGACGGGGAAACCCATCGAAGTGTTCTTCACCGAAGAGGTGAGTCAGCTTCGAAATGCGAGCGGCCGGCGCAACAAGCGCCAGACAGGATGGAAGCCGGGTGAGCCCGTCGGCGCCGTCTGGGGCAATCCGATCGAGCCGACCAGCCTGCGCGAGCGCCTGAGACGCTGGGTGCTCGATCCAACGATCTCGTTGGATACGATGTCAATCACGCCCGACGCGGTTCGAGAGTTCGGCAGGCAATGGCGGCGCGTCAAGCCGACATTGCTGTTCGGACACGCGCATTCCGTGTTCGTCCTTGCCACGGTCGTCGACGAGCTCGGCGTCACCGACATCAGGCCGCGCGGCATCATCGCCAGCTCGATGATGCTGCTTCCGCACGAGCGGAGCGTGATCGAGCGCGTGTTTGGCGTGAAGGTCACCGATATCTACGGATGCGAGGAAGTTGGGCTGATCGCCGGCGAATGCGAGCGCCATGAGGGGCTGCACGTCAACGTCGATCAGCTCATCGTCGAAGTGCTTCGCGAGGACGGCAGTCCCTCCGCGCCAGGCGAGGCCGGTCTCGTCGTCGTGACCGACCTGCTGAACACCGCCATGCCGTTCATCCGTTATCGGATGGAGGACTACGCGGAGGCGTCGGCGACGCCGTGCTCGTGCGGACGCGGCGCGCCCACGCTCCGTCGCATCGTTGGGCGAACGGCGGATTTCCTGAAACGGATCGATGGAAGCCGCGTGGCCGGCATCTCGCTCATCGAGAACACGCTGACGCGTATTCCCGGTATTGAGCAGATGCAGATCGTGCAGGACGCGCTGAATCACCTCGTGGTGCGCATCGTTCCTGGCCCAGAGTTCAGCGCGAAGCGGCGGGACGAGCTACGGTCCTACTTTGCGTCGACGTTTGATGGCGCCACTATCGAGCTCGAGGACGTGAAGGGCATCGCTCAAGAAGCGAACGGCAAGTATCGTTTTTCGATCTGCCAAGTCCCAGACTGACGAACAGCAGACGGCGTGCTGACCGCCTTCCGAGTTCAGCTCGGAATCGGTGCTTGTGTGGGCTGCCCCGCTGCTCGCGCAGGCGCAGCATGGCGCCGTTCCGGAGCGAAGCGCTTCTTCATCGCCAGGAACGGCTTCTCGACGACGAAGTACGATCCGACGCCTCCGACGACGGAGAAGATTGTCCCGGCGATGAATTGCCAGAACGCAGAGAAGCCAGTCAGCCAGTGGCCCAGGCCGAGGCCCCACGCGTGATACAGGTAAATCGGGTAGGAAATCGTGCCGAGGAAGCGGACCGCCGGCCACTCGAGCCATCGCCACAACGTCGACCGTGACCAGTTGAGCAGCTGCACCAGAAGGATTGCGACGAGCACCGAGTAGATCGTGAACCCGAACAGATGACGTGGAATCGATGACATGCCGTGCATCACGACGGTCATCAGGGCGATGGTCACGAGCGGTGCCCACGAGTATGCGGTGACGAAAGAGATCGCCTGCGTGAATCGCGGGCTCACGACGAGCGTCGCCAGCAAACAGCCCACTGCGAGGTTGTCGAACCTCGCATCGAAAGTGTTGTAGAGATACGCCTGTCCAACGTAGCCGCCGAAGTAGAGGAAGCATCTCCACGCGATGCTGAGGACGATCAGCGCGGCCAGGCCTTTTCGCAGCGCCGGAAGACCAAAGCGGCCGAGCGCAATGAACACCGTCGGCCACAGAAGATAGAACTGCTCCTCGACGCCGAGCGACCACAGGTGCGCGATCGACGTCGATGGATGGCCGTTGAACGCGTTGAAATAGTTGACGACGTACGCCACTGCGGATGGCGCGAGACCTCGCGGCCACGGGTTTCCCGCGACGCGATCGATCACATACGACGCCAGAACGCAGGCGTAGTAGGCGGGGAAGATTCGCAGCGTGCGGCGTGCGTAGAACGCCCGCAACGAGACAGTCCCCATCGCCTCCTGCTCTCGCAGGAGCAAGGTCGTAATCAAGAACCCGCTGAGTACGAAGAATCCCGTGACGCCGTCGAACACGGTCACGTCGTACCCGTGAGCCAGCACCACACTGAAGGCGGCGACCGCTCGAAAGCCGTCGAGCGCCGGCATGTGCCGCGAGCGAATCGCTTCAGCGAACCCCGATGACGGTTGTGGACTCTCCTGCAATCCCTACACTCCTGCAACGGTGCTCAAAACTGTGAAGATCCCTGAGCGCGATCACTGTAGCACCCGCGAATGGTGACCCTCGCTCGCCGTGCGCGGCCGGCGCCATTGCCTGCAAGCCCAGCGCCGAGTCGTGGCATACTTCGAAGCACGCGTCGGGGATCACACCTGAATGCAGACTGTTTCGTGCGCGGGACCGAGACTTCACCTGTCAGACAGCGTTCGTTTCCAGCATTGTCACCAGCATGAGTAACACCGGCCGACGAATGATGGTCGGCGGGGCCTCGCGCATCATCGGCCTCGTTGTCCGGATGGCGATCGGTTTCTTCATGATGCCGTTTCTGATCGGCCATCTTGGCGACTACTGGTATGGCCTGTACTACGCGACGTTTGGCCTGGTCGCGAACTTTCACATCCTCGATTTTGGTTTCGCCAACGCCACGATGCGGGAAACGGCCATCGGTCTTGGCAAGAACGACGATGCCGCTGTGAACCGGGTGGTGAATACGGCGCTCCGCATCTACGTCGGTCTGGGCTCGGTGGTGCTGTTGCTGGTGCTGAGTGCAGTCGTGCTCGCGCCACATCTGATCGACTCCGAGCAGGTCGGAACCGTGCGTCTCGTGCTGCTGATCATCGGCCTCGATCTGACGCTCACGTTTCCCACGAAGGCGGTTGCCGGCGTTGTGCAGGCGAAGCTTCGGTACGATCTGCTCCTCATCATCGACATGGTGACGTTGGCGATCAGCACGGGCGCCACGGTCTGGTTGTTGACGCACGCGTACGGCGTGATCGCGCTGGCACTCATCACCGGGCTTGTCGGGCAGCTGCACAACGTGTCGTACATGGTGCTGGTGAAGTACCTGTTTCCAGGATTGCGTCTCGATTGGCGCGGGTTCGACCGGACGAGCGGACAGCAGCTCGCCGCATACAGCGTATGGTCGTTTCTCAATCAGGTCGCGAACCAGATGCGATTCCGGATCGATTCGTTGACGACCGGATACTTGTTCGGCGCCGAAGCCGTGACGCAGTACGCCATTGGCGGGCGGTTGGTCGAATACGCGCAGACGCCGCTGGTTCAAGCGTCGAACACGGCGATGCCTGTGCTGACGAGACTGCATGTGACCGAAACGGCGGAGCGGACGTCAGCGGTGGTGCTCTTCCTGATGCGTCTCGGTCTGCTCGTGGCCGTGTTCGCCAGCGGCCTCGTGATCTTTCTCGGCGGACCCTTCATCAACAGATGGATGGGACCGAACCATCAGGTGTCACCGCTCGTCGCCGCGGTGTTGTCCGTAGGATTCATGACCGAGCTGTTCCTGATGCCGATGACGAACTGGCTGCTGGCGTCAGCGAGACATCGGATGCTGGCGATTGCCAACCTGTCGGAAGCGATCGTCAACGTGACGCTGAGTCTCATCCTCGGGAAACTCTACGGGCTGATTGGCATCGCCCTCGGTACAGTGATCCCGCTGCTCGCGTTCCAGTTGTGCTGGGTTGCTCCCTATGCCTGCCGATCTCTGAAGATCGACTTCCGGCGATTCGCGGGTTTGGTTTTTCCGGGCGCGTTGTCGGCGGCGATCTTCGCTGTGCTGGCCCTGGCGCTCGAAAGCACGGCCGAACACAACGGCTACATGGGCATCATTGCCGCGGGGGCCATTCTCACCGTGGTCTACTGGCCGGCCGTGCTGTTTACCTGCCTCGACAAGCACGACCGTGGGTTCATCTGGCGCGCGATTGCGCTTCCCGCTGCGGCCTGAACAGCCGTCTCAGGTCTTTCCCCGGTTTTCGATATGGAGAAGGCTCGACATTCCTGCAATTCGTGTCGCCCAATTGGTCGGCGTTCCGCTGAATGGACCGGTCGGATCAAACGAGAAGTCCTTGGCTCAAAACACGTTACCAAAACGGAACACAGTGGCTGTGATCTTGCATTTTTCGTAGGAGCGTCGACAACGTGGTGGTGTCCGTGTTTTGGGAATACCGTCCCGTCTCCAGTTGACGAGTTTCACCGAACCATTCAAGTAGAACCTGGAGTCTGTAATGCTTCAACGGACGGCCGGTGGCCGTGGGCCTCGAATCGTCGCTGTCTTCGTCGCCGCGATGCTCTTCAACGCGTTGAGCGCGAGGATGCTTTACGCTCAAACCTGCAGTACTGACGCTCAGATTTGCGCCAATGCGGTCTTCTGCAGCGGCTTTGAAGAAGGGTCGAAGGCGATCTGGGACGACTACGACGGCAACCCCGATTCGACAAACCTCCTCATGACCGATGCCGGCCCGTGCAACAGGAGCGGCAATCACGTGATGCGGATGCGAGTGCCCGCCGGTCGAGGCGCTGCCGATCTCGTCAAGGTTCTACCAAGCGCTCACGACAAGCTTTACGCACGTTGGTATGAGAAGTGGGAGCCAGGCTACGACTTCACGGCGAACAACCATGGAGGCGGGCTCTTTGCCGGAAGCCGCGACTTCCTCGGTCAATCAGGGATTCGGCCCACAGGCGCCGACTTCTACACAGCCTGGTTCGAGCCGCTGGCGGGAACCTGGAACGGTCAGAACCTGACGGGTATCCCGCACTTCTACTCGTATTACCGCGGGATGTATCAGCAGTGTTCCGATCCGAACGGCAACTGCTTCGGTGATTCGCTCCCCTGCATGTACGACGAGGGCTCGGGATTCTGTACGAAGGCCGCCGATCGCGAGCGCATCACGCCGCCGCGGCTGCAGACCGGCCGCTGGTATTGCGTCGAAGTCCTGCTCGACGGCGGCACACCATCCTCGAACGGCGTCGGCGCGACCGGCACTCAGGATTTCTGGATTGACGACGTGGAATACGGTCCGTGGACCAATCTCTGGCATCGAACGACCACGAACGTCAAAGTCGACATCCTCTACTTGAGCCTGTTCTTCCACGAGAACCACAGCGTCGAAGGCGTGATGCTGGACGACGTGGTGGTGGCGACGCAGAAGATTGGTTGCCACGGCAGCGCCGGAGGATCGCTTCCGAGCGCGCCGACCAATCTCCGCATCATCGCCGGAGAAGAGTAAGCAGCACCCGATGTGGTCGTCCTCTGGTGAAGAGGACGACCACACGGTCAACGAGTTCGCCTCGATGCCGGAGCGGCCGAGGCGACCGCCGGCTCCTGCGCTCTGCGCTCCGATCCCGCCCGCGATCGCGTCCACCAGCGTTGAAACATCAGCAGGGCGAACAGATGCTTGTCGTTGAGCGATCGGCGTTCGTGGTGCGCGGACACAAGTTCGGCAGCCTTGTGCGCGTTGAGCACGCCGCCCTGATTGAGCGCATCCGATGAAAGACTGCTGTCGATGAGGGACTTGAGACCTCCTCGCAGCCAGATCGCCATCGGCGACGCGAACCCTTGTTTGCGGTGGGTGAGCACCGATTCCGGGATGAAGGGTCGAGCGGCTTCCTTCAACAGATACTTCTTCTCACCGCGGCGCAGCTTCAGCGACGTCGGGATCCTGGCGCAGAACTCGAGCAGCGTGTGATCGATGAACGGCACTCGCAGCTCGAGTGAGTGCCACATCCCCACCCGATCGGTCAGTGCGAGGATGTCGTCCGGCAGGTACATCTTGATGTCCTGGTAGAGTGCGCGATCGAGCGGATCGGACGACTCGCACTGCTCGTAGTAGCGCCGGCCGGCGCGGTCCACGCTCTCGAAGTCGATCTGGGCCGCGATCGACGGCTGATAGAGCGTGCGGCGCACGTCCGCGGGGAAGTAGGCGTGGTAGCGCTGCCATCGAGCCGCCGGCGGCAAATCGATTGCGCCGACGAAGCGTTTCAGATGGTTCACGCGATAGTGGCCGCCGCTCTCTTCCGACAGCGCGTTCACGAGCGGCGCCGCGGCGCGCAGCAGCAGGCGCCACGGCTGTTGCGAGGCGTGTTGACTCAGTTGAAAGCCGAGATATCGCTCGTAGCCGGCGAACGCTTCGTCGCCGCCGAGCCCGGTCAGCGCGACCGTGACATGTCGCCGTGCCAATGCGCAGATGTGATGCGTCGGAATCAACGAGTCGTCGGCGAACGGTTCGTCGAACGAATCGACCGCGACGTCGATCGCTTCTTCGACCTGCGGCATTACTTCGAATTCGCGATGGTTGGTGCCGTACTGCGTGCTGACTTCGCGCGCGAACGACCGCTCATCGAGAAAGTTGCCGGTCTCGCCCCCGTATCCGATGGTGAAGGTGTTGATCGGCTGCGTCGAGGCCTTGGCCATGAACGCCACTAACAAGCTCGAATCGACGCCGCCGCTCAGATACGCGCCGAGCGGAACTTCGCTGAGCATGCGCATCGTCACCGATTCGCGAAAACGGTCGATGAATTCCGCCGTGAGGTCCGCGGCGGACCCGCGATGCTTGGGCCCCATCGGCAGGTCCCAGTACTGTTCCTCCCGGATACCGCGTTCATCGGCGATGAGGTAGTGGCCTGCCGCCAGCTTGCGCACGTCACGATAGGCCGTCCACGGCGCCGGAATGTAGCCGTAGGTAAAGAACGCGTCGAGGCCGGTCCAGTTCAACGATCGCGAGACCGACGGGTGCTCGAGCACCGCTTTGATCTCCGATCCGAAGACGAGCCGCGTGCCGTCGTAGGCGTAGTGCAGCGGCTTGATCCCCAGACGGTCGCGGGCGATGAACAGGCTGCGGTTCCGTGTGTCCCAAATCGCCAGCGCGAACATGCCGCGGAAATGCCGCAGACAGTCGGGCCCCTCTTCCTCGTAAAGATGGAGCACGGTCTCGGTATCGCTGCGCGTACGGAAGCGATGGCCGCGCTGCTTGAGTGCTTGCTGCAGCGGTTCGTGATTGAAGATCTCGCCGTTGTACACGATCCACAGCGTCTCGTCTTCGTTGGGGATCGGCTGATGGCCGCCGGCGACGTCGATGATTGACAGCCGGCGCATGCCCATGCCCAGCTCGCCGTCGACGTAGTGTCCCTCGTCATCGGGACCGCGCCGCACGATGACGTCGGTCATCGCCCGAACCTGCGACACGTCGACCCGCTCCGATCGATCGCGGACGTACACGCCGGCGATACCACACATGCCTCAGGCTCCCTTTCGCGGCGTCCAGAGGACGGTTCGCTGCCCACGCATGAACCGGATGAGAGCCACCGCAGCCGCAAAGTTGACCAAGCAGAAATAGAAGGCGACGAACACCGGCTTCCAGCGGATGCGGCCGCCTCCCGCCCATCCGACCAGCGCCAACAGATAGCAGATCGACTGCGCGACGAACATCGCCGCATAGAACGGCTGACCGATCAGCGCGGCGTTGGCGAGAAATGCACCCGCGAGCGGGAACACGATCAGATACCGCAGCAATTTGTGGACCAGCAGCTCGAAGGCGAAGAGCCCGTGCTTCTGTCCGAACAGATGGCGCATCTCCGACAACGTGTGCAGCGCCCGCAGGCTGACACGCACGCGCATCTTGTATTCATCGTGATGATGGCCGAGCGCGTCCTCCCGGCAGATCGCATCCTCGCTGAAGACGACGCGACGGCCCTTCGTCAGCACGCGCAGCGGCAGGATGAAATCTGGAAGATGATCGGCCCGCATCGGATCGTACAGCTCGCGACGCACGGCATCGATGCCGCCGTTGACGCCGACGATCGACCCGACGCGCGTCTCGAGCCGGCGCAGCCAGCTCTCGTAACGCATGTACAGGCCCGAGCCGCCGCCGACCGCGGTCTCTCCGGGATCGCGGTAATGCAACTGGCCGGTCACGTATCCCACCGACGGATCGTCGAAGGGCGCCACGAGCCGAGCCACCGCGTCCGCTTCGTAGATCGAGTTCGCGTCTGAGAACACGATGATCTCGCCCGCCGCGTATTGCATCGCGCGATTGAGCGCCATCGTTTTGCCTTGCCGCGGCTCCTGCCGCAGCAGCGTGACGCGCGGGCTGTTCAGCGCAGCAACCGCCTCGTCGGTGCCATCTTCCGATCCGTCAGACACGACCACCACGTCGAGATGAGTCGCGGGATAGTTCTGTGCGAGCTTGTTCGTTACGGTGGCAGCGATGTGCCGTACTTCATTGAACGCCGCAATGACCACCGTCACGTGCGGTAGCCTGGCCGACCGAAGCCGTTTCAGCGGCCGCTCAGGGAGAAGGATCAAGGTGAGAGGGTAGCCGACGTAGATGTACGCCAGCAGTCCCAGGCAACCCCACAGCACGGGGGCTGCGACCGCTTCAAGCAGTGGCATTCAGGTTCTACTTTCGAATTCCGATGTGTCGAAAGACGGGGCGAGGTTGGACGAGCGCGGGTCGTCTCGGTGGAAGGTGCGCAGTGACCGGCTGTAGGGCTGTCACGCTCGGTGCCATGGTGCTCGCACCCTTCTGCGGCAAGTCGTGAGCCAGTTGCGACAACACCGCAGCGAGACCCGCCATCAGGTACCACTCATACGAGTTCAGCCCGTAGCTGGCCAGGCTGAACACGAGGTTCATGCACAAGAACGTGTGCAGGGCTTCGCCAGCCATCGGCACGAGCCCGGTCGCCCCCAGCTCGCGACATTTCGCGCGCATGCGACTGAGCTCCAGGGTCAACGTCGTCATGAACGCCAGGAAGATCGGCAGACCAATGAAGCCGAGCTCCTGGACGACTTCAAGATAGAGCAGGTGAACCGGACGCTCGTTCGTGCCGAAGTTTGCGTTTGCTTCCCCCGATGTGCCGAGACCGTAGCCGAAGAACGGACGGCGCATCGCCACGGCCAAGCCCGACAACACGTCGTCCTTGCGCAGCTGCGTCGTCGCCGAATTCTTGGTGTTCGACTCGAACAGCGACAGGTACCGATCGGTCAGCGTATCCGACATCAATGGAAGCGCCACGAGCACGGAGGCGCCGATGATGCCAGCCATCAACACCTTCCTGCGGCTCTTCCACCAGATGACGCCGATGACGATGACCAGCGCAACGAAACCCGTTCGCGAACCCGTGAGCGCGAGCGCGTACAACGCGAGTGGCACGTATCCGAGATACGCCAGCCTGAAGATTTTGGCGACAGGCGAGAGAAAGTGCGCGAACGCGAGTGTCGTGACGATCACGAACGCAAGGCCGTTCGGATTGACGATGTCAGCGGGAGCGCCGGCGAGCCGGTCGAACGCCTCCCAGTTCCCCATCGTTGCGAAGCTGCCCCAGTAGCCTTGCGTGATGTGGAGATACAGCGGCTCGATGACGCGAAACGCCTGGCAGCCAACGAACACGAAGAGGAACTTTCCGAGATCGCGCTCTGTTCTCACCAGCGTTGCGGTGAAGATGCAGAACATGGCGGCCTTGATGAAGTCTTGGATGCCCGCCTTGAGTACGCTGCCGGGCCATTCCACGAACGGGATCGTCACGATCGCATACACGATCAAGATGAACACGTAGGTCCGTGTACTCAGCAGCGTCGTCGAGAACGTCTTGCGCTTCGGTGCCATGATGCAGAGCACCGAAATCGCCAGCACCAGAAGCAGATCGAATCGAACCGAGCCGAGAATCGAGTATCGCCTCGCCGATTGGAGGAACCAGCTGACGATGAAAAGCAGATACAGATTCAAACCGAGCTTGAGAACGAAGTTCGACTC
>Ga0075434_100004118_pt1 | contig 13045 bp, 24 predicted proteins | sample RhiMethybrSRZTD3_FD_75298 | JGI IMG/M metagenome (GOLD analysis project Ga0075434, IMG submission 75298) | Populus rhizosphere microbial communities from Tennessee, USA - Rhizosphere MetaG P. TD hybrid SRZTD3 | ecosystem: Host-associated > Plants > Roots > Rhizosphere > Soil | place: USA... | reverse complement strand
CGCCCGGATCCCGGCCCTTTCACGAACACCTCGACCTTCTGCAGCCCGTGCTCCATGCCCTTGCGCGCACACGAGTCCGCGGTGACCTGCGCCGCGAACGGCGTCGACTTGCGCGAGCCCTTGAAGCCGGCCGAGCCGGCGGACTCCCACGCGATCACGTTCCCGTCCTTGTCCGTCAGCGCGACGATCGTGTTGTTGAACGACGTCTTGATGTGCGCCTGGCCGATGGCGATGTTCTTCCGCACGCGGCGGCGTGTGCGGCCGCGTGCCGCTGTTTTCCTAGGAGGAGCCATGGGCTAGGTCTTCGCCGTCGACTTCTTGCCGCGGCTGACCGTCTTCGCCGGGCCTTTGCGGGTACGGGCGTTCGTCCGGGTGCGCTGGCCGTTCACCGGGAGGCCGCGGCGGTGGCGGACGCCGCGATATGCGCCGATCTCCTGCAGGCGCTTGATCGCCTGTGAGCGCTCGCGCCGCAGGTCGCCCTCGACCTGCAGGTTCTCGTCGATGTACTGGCGCAGCTTCGTGACCTCGTCATCGGTGAGGTCGCGGATCTTCGTGTCGGAATCGAGGCCGAGCGCGGCAGCGACCTTGCGCGCCGTCGGCTGGCCGATCCCGTAGATGTACGTCAGCCCGATCTCGAGCCGCTTTTGATTCGGGAGATTGACTCCTGCGATGCGTGCCAAGTGGCTACCCCTGCCTTTGCTTGTGTCGCGGGTTCGTGCAGATGACCATGGTCCTGCCGTGCCGCTTGATCACGCGGCAGCGCTCGCACATGGGCTTGACTGATGCTCTGACTTTCATCTGGGCCTGACTTTCATCGGTGTCTGTAGGTGATCCGGCCGCGGGTCAGGTCGTAGGGAGAGAGCTCCACCTTGACCTTGTCGCCGGGAAGGATGCGGATGTAGTGCTTGCGCATCTTCCCGGAGATGGTCGCGAGGACCGAATGCCCGCCGTCGATCTGGACGCGGAACATGGTGCTCGGGAGGGCCTCGGTGATCTCGCCTTCGACCTCGATCTTCTCTTCTTTATTCGCCAAATCGCCTTTCTTCTTTGCGCACGAAAACACGGCGGGACGTCCCGCCGCGAACCGATTATGGTAGCAAACCGGCCTTCGCAGGCGTCTTCGCCCGGGTCAGCACACGCGGGGCGCCGTCCTGGATGGCAACGGTGTGCTCGAAATGCGCGGCCATCGACGCGTCCGTGGTCGAGATCGACCACTCGTCGTCGTGGAGGTACACGTCGGGGCCGCCGGCCGTGATCATCGGCTCGATCGCGAGGGTCATGCCGGTCTGGAGCAGCGGGCCGCGCCCGGGATCGCCGAAGTTCGGGATCTGGGGCTCCTCGTGGTACGAGCGGCCCACGCCGTGGCCCACGAGCGAGCGGACGACCGAGAAGCCGGCTCCCTCCACCACTACCTGGATCGCGTGCGAGATGTCCCCCACGCGGTTGCCGGCCTGCGCCTGGGCGATGCCTGCCTCGAGGGCCTGCTTCGCCACGTCGACCAGCCGCGCGGTCTCGTGGTCGACGTCCCCCACCGCATAGGTGTACGCGCTGTCGGCCACGAGGCCGTCGAGGGTGATGCCGACGTCCACCGAGATCAGGTCGCCCTCCTCGACGCGGTGCTCCCCGGGGATGCCGTGGACGACCATCGCGTTCGGCGAGATGCACGTCGCGGCGGGATAGCCGCGGTAGCCCTTCGAGGTCGGCACCGCGCCGTGGTCGCGAATGAACTCCTCCGCAATCCCGTCGAGCTCGCCGGTCGTGATCCCGGGCTGGAGGTGCTCGCCGAGCAGCGCGATCGTCTCCGCGACGAGCTCACCGGCTCGGGCCATGCCTTCGATCTCCTGGCTCGACTTTCTGATGATCACGCGGGCACCTGCTCCAAGGCTGACTGGATCTCGGCGAGCACCTCGTTCTCGGTGCGATCGCCGTGTATGGGGACCAAGTTACCGCGCGCACGGTAGTACTCGATGAGCGGCTCCGTCTCGCGGTGGTAGTTCTCGAGCCGGCGGCGGATCGCCTCGTCGGTGTCGTCGGCTCGACCCTCGATCTCAGCTCGCTTGCGGAGCCGCTCGAAGGCAACCTCGTCGGGAATCTGCAACGCGAAGACGACGCTGAACGAGCGGCCGATGTCGCCGAACATCTCGTCGAGCGCCTCCGCCTGCACCGTCGTGCGCGGAAAGCCGTCGAGGATGAAGCCCGCCTCGGTGTCGTGCTGTGCGAGCCGCGTCCGAATGAGCTCGATCATCAGGTCGTCCGAGACGAGGTCGCCCCGGTCGTAGACGTCCCTGACGCGCCGGCCGAGCTCGGTCCCCGCCTCCATCTCCGCGCGCAGGATCTCGCCGCTCGCGATGTGCGGGATGCCGTACTCGGCGGAGATGCGCTTGGCTTGCGTGCCCTTGCCCGCGCCCTGCGGGCCGAGCAGCAGAACGTTCAGAGCCACGCTATTTCAGGAAGCCTTCGTAGGAGCGCGCCATCATCTGCGACTCCATCTGACGCATCGTGTCGAGCGCGACGCCGACCACGATCAGCACGGACGTGCCGCCGAGCGCTCGCGACGTCGCCTGCGAGAAACCGCCGTACTTGATGAAGATGCTCGGCAGCACCGCGACCGACGCCAGGTAGAGCGAGCCGGGCAGCGTCAGGCGCGTCAGCACGCGGTCGAGGTATTGCGCAGTCGGCGCCCCGGGTCTGATGCCGGGGATGTAGCCGCCGTAACGGCGCAGGTTGTCGGCCTGGTCGACCGGGTTGAACTGAACGGCCGTGTAGAAGTAGGTGAACACGACGATCAGCACGCCCTCCAGGCCGATGTACAGCAGCGAGCCGTACGAGAAGTGCGCGTTGATCCACGACTGCGTCGAGGGGAAGAACTGCGCGATCGTCGGCGGGAACGCCATCACAGCCGCGGCGAAGATGACCGGGATGACGCCGGCCATGTTCACGCGCAGCGGCAGGTAGGTCGAGCCGCCGGCGGTCTGGCGACGGCCCACCATCCGCTTCGCGTACTGGATCGGGATGCGGCGCTGGCCCTCCTGGATGAAGACGACGGCGGCGATGATCCCGAGCGCGATGAGCGGGAAGAACAGCCGCTCCATCGTGCCGCCGTTGTACCAGGCGGCGATCCCGGTCGGCGCCGACGAGAGAATCGAGGCGAAGATCAGCAGCGAGATGCCGTTGCCGACGCCGCGCTTGGTGATCAGCTCGCCCATCCACATCAGCAGGGTGCAGCCGGCGGTGAGCGTGACGACGATCAGCACGATGCGTCCCGTGTCGGCCTGCAGATTGCCTGCGCGCTTGAACAGGTACGCATAGCCCGTCGACTGCGCTGCCGCGAGGGCGACGGTCAGGTAGCGCGTGTACTGGTTGATCTTGGCGTAGCCGGCCTCGCCCTCCTTCTGCAGCTGCTCGAGCTTCGGCACGACGACCGTCATGAGCTGCAGGATGATCGAGGCGGTGACGTACGGCATGATCCCGAGCGCGAACACGGCGAAGCGCGAAAGCGCGCCGCCCGAGAAGACGCTGAGCAGGCCGAGGATCGTGCCGCCGCGCCCGTTGAAATAGTCGTTGATCGTCTGCGAGTCGACGCCCGGAGCCGGAACCCACGAGCCCAGGCGGTAGAGCGCCAGGATCGAGAACGTGAACAGGATCCGCTTCCGGAGCTCCGGCACACGCCACGCGTTGGTGAGCCAGGCGAACACCTACGACTCCTCCTTTGCCGCCCGCGCAGCCTTCGCGGGCTTCCGCCGCTTCGGCGGGGCATCCCGCAGGAGCTCGACCTTGCCTCCGGCCTTCTGAACCTTCTTGTAGGCGGTCCCCGAGATCGCGTGCACCCGCACGGTCAGGCTCTTCTTCAGCTCGCCGCCCCCGAGCAGCTTCACGTCCGTCTTCGTGTTCTTGATCAGGCCCGCCTCGACGAGCGACTCGGGCGTCACCTCCGCGCCGTCGTCGAAGCGGTCGAGCGCGCCGACGTTGACCGGCACGGTCGAGGTGCGGAACGGCCCGATCGGCATCGCGTCCTTCGACGTCGCGCCGCGCTGCTTGCCGAGCCGCATGTAGATCGGCATCTGGCCGCCCGCGAAGCCGACGCGCATCTTGTGCGAGCCCGCGCGGGACTTTTGGCCCTTGATCCCGCGGCCGGAGTAGCGGCCCTTGCCGGAGCCAAGCCCGCGGCCGACGCGCTTTCGGTCCTTGCGCGCCTGGGCGGGCTTCAGCGACGACAGGTTGAGCTGCTCAGCCATTCTCGACCCTCACGAGGTGACGGACCTTACGCAGCATGCCTGCCAGGACCGGGGTCTCGTCGTGCTCGACCGTCTGGCCGATCTTGCGCAGGCCGAGCGCGCGGAGCGTGCCGCGGTGCCTCTGCGTCTCGCCGATGACGCTACGCGTCTGGGTTATCCGAACCTTCGCCATTCTCCGACTCCTGCGACACGGGCTCCTCCGGAGCCTTGTAGGGCAACACCTTCGAGATCGAGAGGCCGCGCATCTTCGCCACCTCGTCGGGGCGGCGGAGGTTCTTGAGGCCGTTGACCGTCGCCTTCGCCATGTTGATCGGGTTCGTGGTGCCGAGGCTCTTCGCGAGGATGTCGCGGATGCCGGCCAGCTCGAGCACGGCGCGCACGCCGCCGCCGGCGATCACGCCCGTCCCCTCGCTCGCCGGCCGCAGCAGCACGCGCGCGGCGTCGGAGCGCCCGAGGATCTCGTGCGTGATCGTCGTGCCGTGCTTCGGCACCGTGAAGAGGTTCTTCTTCGCGTCCTCGACGGCCTTCGTGATCGCAAGCGGCACCTCGCGCGCCTTGCCGTAGCCGACGCCGACGCGGTCGACTTCGTCGCCGATCACGACGAGCGCCGTGAACGAGAAGCGCCGGCCGCCCTTGACGACCTTCGCAACGCGGTTGATCTCGACCACGCGCTCCTTGAGCTCGCGGCTCTCCTCGCGCTCGATCACCTGGCGCTCGACGGATGTGAATTCAGGACGGGTACTCACTTAGAACTTCAAGCCTCCTTCTCGCGCCGCATCGGCCAGCGCCTTGACGCGTCCGTGGTAGAGGTAGCCGCCTCGGTCGAAGACCGCCGTCTTGACATCCGCCTGCCGCGCCTTGTCGGCGAGCAGCTTGCCGACCTCCGCGGCCTGCGCGGTCTTGTTCCCTTTGAAGGACTTGACCTGCAGCCAGCTGGCGGACGCAACCGTGCGGCCGTTGGCGTCGTCGACGAGCTGGGCGACGATGCCTCGGTTTGAGCGCGACACGACGAGGCGCGGCCGCTCGGCCGTGCCCGCGACCTTGCCGCGTACGCGGCGGTGGCGGCGCTGACGTGCTTCCCGAACGGTCAGGGTTGCCACTACGCGCGCTTCCCCACCTTGCGGCGGACGTACTCGCCCTGATAGCGGATGCCCTTCCCCTTGTAGGGCTCGGGCGGGCGAACCTTCCGGATCTCCGCGGCGAGCTGTCCGACCTGCTGCTTGTCCACGCCCTTCACGACGACTTCGGTCACGACCGGCACCTCGAACGTGATGCCCTGCGGCGCCTTGATCACGACCGGATGCGAGTAGCCGACGTCGAGCCGGAGGTCGGCGCCCTGCATCGCGGCGCGGTAGCCGACGCCCTGCAGCTCGAGCCGCTTCTCGAAGCCCTTGGTGACGCCTTCGACCATGTTCGCGATCAGCGTCCGCGTCAGGCCGTGCAGCGCGCGGTCGTCGCCGCGCTCGGTCGGACGCGTCACGGTGATGACGCCGTCGGACTGCTCGATCTTCATCCGCTGCGGCACGTCCTGGGTCAGCTCGCCGAGTGGGCCGTTGACCATGACGCGCCCGGGCGAGAGCGACACGCTCACGCTCGCGGGGAGGTCAATGGGCTGTTTTCCGATTCGACTCATGTCCCTACCAGACGAAGCACACGACTTCGCCGCCGATCCCCTTCTCTTCCGCGGTGCGCGAGGTGACGAGCCCGTTCGACGTCGACATGATCGCGACGCCCATCCCGCCGAGGACGCGCGGCAGGCGATCCTTGCCCGCGTAGACACGGCGGCCGGGCTTCGACACCCGCTTGAGGTCGGTGATGATCCGCTCGCGGCTCCGGCCGTACTTCAGCTGGATCACGAGGGTATCGAAGCTCTCGCCCTTCTTGACGTGAAAGTCCGAGATGTAGCCCTCTTCCTTGAGGATGCCCGCGATGCCCTCCTTCAGCCTCGAGGTCGGCATCTCCGTGCTCTCGTGCAGCGCCTTGTTGGCATTGCGGATGCGGGCGAGCATGTCGGCGACGGGATCGGTGAGCATTGCTACCAGCTCGATTTCGTCATGCCCGGGATGACGCCCTGGTGCGCGAGCTCCCGCAGGCAGATCCGGCAGAGGCCGAACTTGCGGTAGACGGCGCGCGGGCGTCCACAGCGGTTGCAGCGCGTGTAGTTACGCACCTTGTACCGCTGCGGGCGAGATTGCTTGATGCGAAGCGAGGTCTTTGCCATGCGGTGCTATTGCTCCCTTCCGTCCGCCGCGAACGGCATGCCGAGGCCGCGCAGCAGCGCCAGTGCATGCTCGTCGTTCTTGGCGGAGGTCGTTATCGCGACGTCCAGCCCGCGAACCTGCTGGATGTCGTCGTAGTTGATCTCCGGAAAGATGATCTGCTCGCGGATGCCGAGCGAGTAGTTGCCGCGGCCGTCGAACGAGCGCGGGCTCAGCCCACGGAAGTCGCGGATGCGCGGCAGCGCGATCGCGATCAGCCGGTCGAGGAACTCGTACATGCGAGCACCGCGAAGCGTGACCTTCGCGCCGATCGGCATGCCCTCGCGGATCTTGAACTGCGCGATCGACTTGCGGGCGCGGCGCACCTGTGCACGCTGCCCGGCGATCGTCGTCAGCTCGTCGAGCGCCGAGTCGAGCTGCTTCGCGTCGGTCTTGGCCTCGCCGACGCCCATGTTGAGCGTGATCTTCTCGAGGTGCGGGACGTCCATCGTCGACGACGCGCCGAGCTCGTCCTTGAGCCGCGGGCGAAGCTCCCGCTCATACAGGACCTTGAGGCGCGGCTCGTAGGATGCGCGCGCGGCTTCCTTCCGGACTTCGCGGACGGTGGTGCTCAACGGTCGATCTCCTCCCCGCAGTCGATGCGCTTGCAGACGCGCACCTTGACGTGCTGGCCGTGCGACTCCTTCTCCCTCATCCCCACGCGCGTCGGCCGGTTGCAGACCGGACAGACGACCATGACGTTGCCGACGTGCACCGGCGCGGGCCTTTCGATGACTCCGCCGGGCGTCATGCCGGCAGTGCCCATCCGGCTCGAGTTCTGGATCGGGCGCGGCTTCGTGTGCCGCTTGACGATGTTCAGGTTCTCGACGACGACTTTCTTGTCCTTGGGGCGAGCGTCGATGACCCGGCCCTGCTTGCCGCGGTCCTTGCCACTCAGGATGTGGACGAGGTCGCCCTTCTTGATTCTCATGGTGTGTGCCACGTCAGAGCACCTCCGGCGCCAGCGAGACGATCTTCATGAAGTTCTTCTCGCGCAGCTCGCGTGCGACCGGACCGAAGATCCGGGTGCCGCGCGGGTTGCGCTGGTTGTCGATGATCACGGCGGCGTTCTCGTCGAAGGCGATGGTCGTGCCGTCTTCGCGGCCGTATGCCTTCTTCGTGCGCACGACGACCGCCTGGACGACCTCGCCCTTCTTGACGGCGCCCTGCGGGGCGGCGAGCTTGACCGTGCCGACGATGATGTCGCCGACGCGCGCGTAGCGGCGGTGCGACCCGCCCTTGACGCGGATGCAGAGGATCTCGCGGGCGCCGGTGTTGTCGGCGACGCGCAATCTGGACTCCTGCTGGATCATCGTGCGGCCTCGACGACCTCGACGAGCTTCCAGTGCTTGGTCTTCGACAGTGGACGCGTCTCGACGATGCGGACGACGTCGCCGACGTTCGCGCTGTTCTGCTCGTCGTGCGCGTGGAATTTCGCGCTGCGGCGAACGACCTTCTTGTAGCGCGGATGCGCCTTGATCGTGTCGACCTTGACGACGATCGTCTTGTCCATCGCGTTCGAGACGACGACGCCACGGCGCTCCTGGCGGCGGCCGCGCTCGGGCTGCGGCTTCGCAGTGCGCGTGATCGGCTTCCGCTCCGCGGGGCGCTCGCGGGCCGGCTTCGAGTGCTGGTGACGCTGCGAGCGCGGCAGGCGCTTCCGCTTCTTCTTGACCTCGGCGGCAGGCTGCGGCGCGGCTTCCTCTGCCGGCGCCTCCGCATCCTCCGCCTCCGTGGCGGGAGCCTCCTCCGCGGCCTCTGCAGGTACGTCGGGAGCGGCCTCGGTCTGGTCGGCCGGAGGCTCCTCCGTCGCCTGAGCCTCGGGCGCAGCCTGCTCGGCTGCAGCCGCCTCGGCCTCGGGCGTCTCCGCCGGAGTCTCTTCGGTTGTCTCGTTCTGCTGTTCTTCTTCAGCCACTAGCTCTGTGCCGCCTCTCGTTCCGTACGCACCGTCAGGATGCGCGCGATCTCGCGCTTCGCGAGCTTCAGCCGAGCGCTGTTCTCGAGGGCGCCGGTCGCCGACTGGAAGCGCAGGTTGAACAGCTCCTGCCGTCGGTCCGCCAACGCGTCCGCGAGCTCGTCGTCGGTCATGTCCCTCAGATCCCTAGCTTTCAAAGAGGTCCGCCTCCCGCTTCACGAACTTCGTCTTCAGCGACAGCTTCGTCCCGGCCAGGCGGAGCGCTTCCTTCGCGAGCGGCTCCGGCACGCCGGCGAGCTCGAACATCACACGTCCGGGCTTGATCACCGCGACCCAGTGCTCCGGTGACCCTTTGCCCGAGCCCATGCGCGTCTCGGCCGGCTTCTGGGTCGTCGGCTTGTCGGGGAAGACGTTGATCCAGACCTTGCCGCCGCGCTTGATCTTGCGCGTCATCGCGATTCGCGCGGCCTCGATCTGCCGGTTGGTGATCCAGCCGGTCTCGAGCGCCTTCAAGCCGTAGTCGCCGAACTGAACGGTCGTCTGGCCCTTGGAGAAGCCGCGCCTGCGGCCGCGCTGGTACTTGCGGAACTTCGTTTTCTTGGGGAGCAGCATCTAGTTGTCCGTCTTCTCCGCCGACGCGTCGCCAGACTGGTCGAGCTTGGTCGGGTCCTCCTGCTGGGTCTTGGGCGTGGTGGTGTCGGGCGCATCCGCGACGGGTGCCGGGGTCGTCTCGACCTGCGGGTCGACCTGCGGCTGCTCGCGGCCCTCGGCCGACTTCGCCTTCTCGTCGGTGCGTGGGCGCTCGACGTTGTCCTGGCCGCGCGTGCGGTCACGGGGAGCCCCGCGCCCGCGCGCCGCGCCGCCGCGGCCGCCCTGCCCGCCCCGGCCGCGCCTCGACGGGCGCACCGGGCCGAGGCCCTCGCGGTCACGCTGGCGGTCGCGCCCGCTCTCGCGGGAGGCGCCGAGGCCCTCGACGTTCGCGCGGCGGCGGCGCGCCTGGTCCTGCTCGCCGAGCCGTACGTCCTTCTCGGTGTCGAGGCCGCCGTACCCCTCCGGCATGATCTCGCCCTTGTTGATCCAGACCTTCACGCCGATCCGGCCGAAGGTCGTCTTCGCCTCGACGAAGCCGTAGTCGATGTCCGCGCGGATCGTGTGCAGCGGGACGCGTCCCTCGGAGTAGGCCTCCGACCGGCTCATCTCGGTGCCGCCGAGGCGGCCGCCGCACTGGATGCGGACGCCCTTCGCACCGGAGCGGACGCCCGACGCGAGTGCGCGCTTCATCGCGCGACGGAAGCTCACGCGGTTCTGCAGCTGCTCGGCGATCGACTGCGCGACGAGCTTCGCATCGAGCTCGGGGCGCTTGATCTCGTTGATGTTGATGTGGACGTTCTTCTTGGTGATCGCGTGCAGCTCTTTGCGCAGCGCGTCGACCTCGACGCCCGACTTGCCGATCACGATCCCGGGGCGCGCCGTGTAGATGTCGACCGTGATCCGCTGCTTGTCCTTGCGGATCAGGATGTCGGACAGCCCGGCGTGCGACAGCTTGTTGGTGATGTGCTCCCGGATCTTGATGTCCTCGATCAGGTACTGCGGGAACTCCTTCTTGCCCGTGTACCAGTTCGACTTCCAGTCATGGATGACGCCGACGCGCATCCCGCCGGGATGAACTTTTTGACCCATCAGGCCTTGGCCTCCTTCTTTTTGGCGGGAGCCGCCTTCTTCTTCGCAGCCGGCTTGCGCTTCGGCTTCGGAGCCTCTGCGGCGGCCGGCTCGGTCTGCAACGGCGCCGGCGGCGCCTGCACCGGGCGCTCGGCCAGCCGCACGGTGATGTGGCAGGTTCGCTTGCGGATCCGCGCCACGCGGCCGCGCGCACGTGCGCGCCAGCGCTTCATCACGGGCCCGCCGTCCACGTACGCGTGCGCGATGTAGAGCCGATCCTCGGGGATCCCGTGGTTCGCCTCGGCGTTGGACACGGCCGACTGCAGCACCTTCTCCAGCTCGTCCGCGGCTTCGCGCGCGGTGAACGCGAGCACGGCCCGAGCCTCGGGCACGCTGCGCCCACGGATGTGCTGCGCGACGAGGCGCGCCTTCCGCGGGGACATGCGCACGTACTTCGCCTGCGCGCGGACTTCGCGTGGTGTCTCGACGGTGCTCATCAGGTCCTCTTCTTCACCTCGGTCTTGCGGTCGCCGGAGTGCGCGCGGAAGGTGCGCGTCGGCGCGAACTCGCCGAGCTTGTGGCCGACCATCTGCTCGGAGATGAACACGGGTACGTGCTTGCGTCCGTCATGGACCGCGATCGTGTGCCCGACCATGTCCGGGAACACGGTCGACGTGCGCGACCACGTGCGGATCATCCGCTTCTCGTTCCTCTCGTTCATGCCCTCGATGCGGCTCATCAGCCGCTCCTCCACGAAAGGCCCCTTCTTCGAGCTCCTGCTCAACGCTTCTCCTTCCCGCGCCTGCGGGCGCGGACGATCAACTTGTCGGATTCCTTGTGCTTGCGGCGCGTGCGCTTGCCGAGCGTGGGCACGCCCCACGGGGTGACGGGATGGCGCCCGCCCTTCGACTTGCCCTCGCCGCCGCCGTGCGGGTGGTCGACGGGGTTCATCGCGGAACCGCGCACCGTCGGGCGCTTGCCCTGCCAGCGCGCGCGGCCTGCCTTGCCGCCGGTGACGTTCTCGTGGTCGACGTTGCCGACCTGTCCGACCGTCGCGCGGCAGGTTAGCGGCACGCGGCGCATCTCGCCGGAGGGGAGCCGGAGCACGCCGTAGCCGTCGTCCTTCGCGACGAGCTGGACCCCGGAGCCGGCGCTGCGCGCCATCTGGCCGCCCCGGCCGGGCTTGAGCTCGACGTTGTGGACGAGCGTGCCCGTTGGGATGTTCTCGAGCGGCAACGCGTTGCCGGGCCGGATGTCGGCTCCCGGGCCGGACTCGACCGTCGCGCCGACGCGCAGCCGCGCCGGAGCGAGGATGTAGCTCTTCGCACCGTCGGCGTAGTGCAGCAGGGCGATCCGCGCCGACCGGTTCGGGTCGTACTCGATCGCGGCGACCTTGGCCGGGACGCCGTCCTTCCGGCGCTTGAAGTCGATGACGCGGTAGCGGCGCTTGTGGCCGCCGCCCTGGTGGCGCGTCGTGATACGGCCCATGTTGTTGCGGCCGCCCTTCTTGCTCAACTTTGTCGTCAGCGCCTTGTCCGGCTTCGACTTCGTGACCTCCTCGAACGTCGAGACGGTCATGAAGCGGCGGCCCGCAGACGTCGGCTTGTAGCGGCGGATCGGCATCTAGACCTGTGCTCCCGTGAAGATCTCGATGGTGTCGCCCGGCTTCAGCTGGACGATCGCCTTTTTCCAGCCCGGCTTCGTGCCCTTGTGCAGCCCCCGGCGCTTCGGCTTCGCCTGCACCTTGGAGACATTCACGCGCAGCACCGTGACGTCGAAGAGCTCCTCGACCGCCTGCCGGACCTGCGTCTTGTGGGCGTCCGGATGGATGCGGAACGAGTAGGTGTTGCTGCCCTCGATCTGCGCATAGCTCTTCTCCGACACCACGGGCGCGAGCAGGATCTCGTTCGGATGGAGGCTCATGACGCCCTCCCCTGCACGGCCTCGAGCGCGTCCTGCGTCACCAGCACCGAACGTGCCCAGATGAGAGCCGAGACTTCGAGCTCGCCCGGCGTCACGACCACGGCGCGCTCGAGGTTGCGGAACGACTTGCTGACGTTCTGCTCCTCGTCGCCGGCGACGACGACGACGAGCGGAAACTCGTTGCCCCACGTGCCGAGCACATCCGTCGCCTTACGTGTCGACGGCTCCGTGAAGCCGGAGCCGTCGAGGACGCCGAAAGTGCCATTGGACGCGTGCTGCGAGAGCGCCGCGCGGAGCGCCGAGCGGCGCGCCTTGCGGTTCACCTTCACGCTGAAGTCGCGCGGCGTCGGCGGGAAGGCGACGCCGCCGCCGGTCCAGTGCGGCGCGCGCGTCGTGCCCGCACGGGCCCGACCCGTGCCCTTCTGGCGCCACGGCTTCGAACGCCCGCCGGCGACGAGCCCGCGGCTCTTCGCCGCGCGCGTCCCCTGCCGGCCCGCATTCAGCTCGGCGCGCACGGTCTCGTGGACGACGTGCGGCTTCACGTCCGCGGCGAAAACCGACTCCTCCAACGCGACGTCCTTCTTGGCGGAGGCGCCGAGCAGCGGCGCCTTGGGCGCGGCCACTACGCCTGCTCCCGCACTTCGACGAATGCGTTCTTCGGGCCGGGCACGGCGCCCTTGACCAGGAGAAGGTTGCGCTCCGCGTCCACCTGATGGACGACCAGGCCGAGCTGCGTCACGCGCTTGCCGCCGAGCCGGCCGGCCATCTTGATCCCCTTGAACACGCGCGAGGGCGTCGCCGATGCGCCGATCGAGCCCGGCTTGCGGATGTTGTGCGAGCCGTGCGTCTTCGGGCCGCGGTGGAACTTGTGGCGCTTGATCGTGCCGGCGAAGCCCTTGCCGTGGGACACGCCGCTGACCTTCACCTTCTCACCGGGCTCGAACACCTCGACGGTGACGTTCTCGCCGACGACGAGCGCGCTCTGGCCGCGCAGCTCGAGCAGCCGGCGGTACGCGCCGTCGACGTCGTTCTTCTTCAGGTGGCCGAGCTCGGCC
>Ga0075434_100004115_pt1 | contig 13050 bp, 9 predicted proteins | sample RhiMethybrSRZTD3_FD_75298 | JGI IMG/M metagenome (GOLD analysis project Ga0075434, IMG submission 75298) | Populus rhizosphere microbial communities from Tennessee, USA - Rhizosphere MetaG P. TD hybrid SRZTD3 | ecosystem: Host-associated > Plants > Roots > Rhizosphere > Soil | place: USA... | reverse complement strand
CTGCGCGAGCTGCCGGCGGTGGTGCGCGACGTCGACGAAACCGAGATGCTGGAGCTCGCGCTCATCGAGAACCTGCAGCGGAAGGATCTGACGCCCTTCGAGGAGTCGGAGGCGCTGCACGGCCTGGCGGAGAGCTGCGGCTACACGCACGAGGACCTCGCGCGGCGGCTCGGGAAGTCCCGCACGTCGATCACCGAGTCGCTCGCGCTGAACGCCATGCCGGACGAGGTCCGGAACCTCTGTCGGCTGGCCGACATTTCCTCCAAGTCGTTGCTCCTGCAGGTAGTTAGGCAGAATTCGCCCGAGAAAATGACCGCGCTCGTCGAAAAGATCGCCAGCCAGGGCGGCGCGACCCGCCAGCAGCTCCGGGCCGAGGCGGCGCGCCCCAAGGCGGGCCGCCCGAAGCACTACATCTTCGCGTTCCGCGCGCCGAGCAAGGCGTTCAACCTGAAGCTCAGTTTCAACAAGAGCCGCGCCACGCGCGACGAGATCATCGACGCGCTCGAAGCCACCCTGCGCGACCTGAAGAAGAGCAAGTAACGCGTCGCGTCGCGGCGCGTCGCCGTGGCCGTCATGGGCGCGATCTGCGTCGCGCGGGACGCGGCCGCGCGATCGCGCGCGATCGTAGGCGGTCGTGGAGTGGGGCGAGAAGCGGCCCCGAGGGCAAATCGGCGTTTAAGTTAACATAACATTGATTATCGGACTCTTACGAAATGCCTCGAAAACCTGCCTGTGGATAACTTGTGGATGCCGCAGTCTGATCCTCAAGCCCGCCAGTGCCGCGCCTCGAACAGCGCGTCCGGCGTCACCAGCTCGATCGGCCGGTGCTCGGGATGCCGCTCGGTCTCGGCGCCCGTCGCCGTGTCGTACAACGCCACGAAGAACGCCACCGCCTGGCCCGCGCCGGCGCCCAGATCCGCCAGCGGCAGCGCGATCTCCAGCACCGACCCGGCGGCGACGACCGCGCCGCCCGTGCCGCGCTCCACCCAGTGCGCGCCGGGCGCCGACGAGGAGCGCTCGCCGGCCGCCGTGCGGCGATCGAAGAAGCTCCCGGCGAGCCGCCCTGCGGTCTGCCGCACGGAGAACCGCACGCCGGCCGGATTCACGAACTTCAGCGAGACCTCTTTCCCCGCGCCCAGCAGATCGACGCTCCGCTGCGCGGCGTCGACGCGCACGAGCAGCCGCTCGCGATCGAAGCCGAAGTGGACCACCGTCACCAGCGGACGCGGCCGGTCGATCTGGTGCATGGCGCCGGCGACGTCGTGGATTTCGAGCGTCCCGGCGCCGAGCCACTCGAAGTAGCTCGTCTCCTCGCCGTCGAGCTTCGGCGCGAGCAGCGCCGTCGGCTCGGTCAGGATGATCGGCGCCACCTCTTTCGAGATGTTGCTGATGAACAGCTCGTCGGGGATCGGCAGCTGCAGCAGCCGGTAGACGTTGCGGACGTGCCGGCGGAAGAGGTCGTCGAACTCCAGGTCGTGGGCCGAGGAATGGTCGTCGCCGTACCACCAGAACCAGTCGCTCCCCTCGGCAATCAGCATCTCCTCGCGGGCCGACGCGAGCGCCCGCGGGTCGTGCGCCGCCGGCGACGCCGACGCCTGCTCGAGGGCGGCGCGCGCATCGACCAGCTGGCTCCAGCCCCGCTGATCGTCGGCGTGGCCGATCCAGATGTAGAAGTTGGCGTCGATCCACGACCCCGGAAAGATCCCCGGCAGCTCCTGCTTCGCCCCCGCGCACGCCGTCGCCATCGTCACCGTGCGGAGCTCCGCGTGGCCCGTGAGGCGACGGTAGAGCGCGCGGAAGAACGGGCGGCCGCCGCCGGCAAAGTGCTCCCAGGCGTTCTCGCCGTCGAGGATGATGGGAATCGTCGCCTCGCCGCCGCCGGTGCGCTCCCGGTATCGCCGGCCGGCATCGGCCAGGCGCGCCACGAAATCCTCGGCGGCCTGATCGGCTCCCCAGCCGGAATAGGTGAAGCCGATGAGATCCGACAGCGTGTGATCGCGAAACGCGCACGCCACGGCCGCGCCGCCCGCGCGCACCACGTACGGCGCGTACAGGCGTTCGGGCTGCTCGACGATGCCGCGGCCGTCGCGTGAAAAGGTGACGCCGAGCGTCCGGGCGAGGATCAGCTCGTCGGTCGCCATCCAGGTGAAGCCCGCCTTCGCGACCAGCGGCACCATCGCATCCGATACGGAACCCTCCGACGGCCAGAGGCCGACGGGCCTGCGGCCGAACAACCGCTCGTGCAGCGCGGCGGCGCGCTCGAGCTGCTCCGCTGCATCCTCGGGATGCCGGAACGGCTGCCGCGGCATCTTCGAGTTCGGGTGCGTCCGGAGGTAGATGTCGGTGTCGCACAGCAGCGGCAGAATCGGGTGGTAGAACGGCGACGCGGAGATCTCGATCTGTCCCCGCGCGGCCGCGTCGCGGTACTCGGGGATGACGCGGTTGAGAATCTCGAGCTCCACCTGCCGCAGCACCATCTTGTCGGCCTCCGAGAAGCCCCGCTGCTTGGCGACCAGCGCGCGGATGCGCGGATCGCCGTCCAGATAGAACGGGTCGATCCACGCCAGCTTCTGCCAGACCTGCAGGTCGCGGATGTCGTCGACGGTGAAGCGCGTGGCGGCGACGCGCCGGTCCTCAGGCGTCGGGGCGGCGCCGCCGCGCTTGACGAGCAGCTCCGCGTAGCGCGGGTAGACGTCGATCATGTGCTCGCGCTGCGCGTGGAAGAAGTTGTCGAGGACGAAATCGACGTCGCGGTAATTCAGCGAGTCGGCCGGCTTGAGGCTCAGCTCGAGGTAGCGGTCGCGCGCGCGGTCCTCGGCGAACGCCTGCAGCTGCACGAGGAGCGACGGAACGAGGTTGAACGTCATGCGGACGTCGGGGAACTCGCGCAGCAGCGCGACCATCCCGTAGTAGTCCTTCAGCGCGTGGAGCCGCACCCAGGGCAGGATGTGCTCCCGCGTGACGAGGTCCTCGTAATAGGGCTGGTGCATGTGCCAGCAGAAGGCGACGCGCGTCATACGATGTAGTCTAGTAGCGCCGGTGAAAATCCTCGATCGCTATCTCGTCCGCGAGATCGTCCCGCCGCTGCTCCTCGCGCTCGTCGGGCTCACGTTCGTGCTGATGCTGCCGCCCATCATGCAGAACCTGGCGCAGCTGATCGCGAAAGGGGTCGCCTGGCGCGTCGTGCTGCGCGTGCTGGTGACGCTGCTGCCACAGGCGCTGAGCGTGACGATCCCGATGGCGCTGCTGTACGGGATCCTCTTCGGGCTCGGCCGCTGGTCGTCGGACCGCGAGTTCGTGGCGCTGCAGGCGTGCGGCGTCAGCGTCTTCCGGATCCTCCGGCCGATCGCGCTGCTGGCGATCGTCGCCTCGGCGGCCACGGCCTACGAAACGATCGTCGCGCTGCCGGACGCGAACCAGACCTTCCGCGAGATCACGTTCAACATCGTCGCGTCCGGCGCCGAGAGCGACATCAAGCCGCGCGTCTTCTACCAGAACTTCCCCAACCGCGTGCTCTACGCGCGCGACATCGAGCGCGGCGGCCTGTGGCGCGAGGTGTTTCTCGCCGACGCGAGCAAGCCGGATCAGACGACGGTCTACGTCGCCGCGACGGGCCGGCTGATCATCGATCGCGTCAAGCAGACCGTCACGCTGCTCCTCGAGCAGGGCGCCTGGCATACGACGTTCGTGCGGAAGCCGGAGGAGTACGAGGGCAGCTCGTTCGACCGCATCGTGCTCGACATGGACGCGAACACGGTGTTCCCGCGCACGCAGATCCTGAAAGGCGACAACGAGAAGACGATCGCCGAGCTGCGCGCGACGGCCGAAGCGAACCGGCAGCGCGGCGCGCCCTATGGGGCGCAGCTGTATACGATCCAGCAGAAATTCTCGCTGCCGGCGGCGTGCGCGGTGCTCGCGCTGATCGGCGTCGCGCTCGGCGCGACCAATCGGAAGGAAGGCAAGCTCGGAAGCTTCGCGCTCGGCACCGGAGTCGTCTTCGTCTATTACGTGCTGCTCTACACGGCGCGCGCCGGCGCGCTGGCCGGGCGCCTGTGGCCGGAGATTGCCCCGTGGCTCGTGAACGTGATACTCGGCGCCGCCGGCGTCGGGCTCGTGCTCTGGCGCGCGGGCTCGGCCGATCGGCCGGTGCGGCTCACCCTGCCGTTCCTCCAGCGTCGGGCGGAGCGCCTCCGCACGCGCGCCGCGGATCGGCGGCGGCGTCCGCTCGTCGTCATCCGGCTTCCGCGGCTGAACCTGCCGCGTCCGAACCTGCTCGACGCCTACATCGCGCGGCAGTACCTGTCGGTCTTCCTCGTGGCGTTCGTGGCGCTGGTCGGCATCTTCTACATCGCGACGCTCATCGACCTGGCCGACAAGCTGCTCGGCGGCGTGGCGAGCACGAGCGTGCTGATCCGCTACTTCTATTTCGCGACGCCGCAGTACATCTACTACATCATTCCGATGGCGGCGCTGGTCGCGACGCTCGTGACGATCGGCGTGCTGACGAAGAACAGCGAGCTCATCGTGATGCGTGCGTGCGGCATCAGCCTGTACCGATCGTCGCTGCCGCTGATCCTGTTCGGCGTGATCTTCAGCACGCTGCTGTTCGTGCTGCAGGAGCAGGTGCTCGCCGAATCGAACCGCGAGGCGCAGCGGCTGAACGCCCTCATGCGCGGCTACCCGATGCAGAACGTCGGCGTGCTCAACCGGCAGTGGATCATCGGCCGGCACGGCGACATCTATCGCTACCAGGCGTTCGATCCGCGGCGCGATCGCTTCAGCCAGCTGTCGATCTTCCACCTGAGCGATCGCGGCTGGCGCCTCGAGGAGCTGACCTACGCGAACGAGGTGGTTCTCGCGCGCGCCGGCGAGGACAGCCTGACGTGGATCGCGCACGGCGGCTGGACGCGGACGTTCGGCAGCGCGACGCGCCGCGGCGTGCAGCGCGCCACCCTGAAGTACGTCCCGTTCGCCGAAAAGCAGATTTCGCTGGAGTCGCCGGCCTACTTCAAGACCGACGATCCGGACGCCGATCGGATGACGTACAGCGAGCTGCGCAGCTACATCGCGGAGCTGAAGGCGAGCGGCTACCAGGTCATCCCGTACCAGGTGCAGCTGCAGCAGAAGCTCGCGTTTCCCTTCGTCGCCGTGATCATGACGCTCATCGCCGTGCCGTTTGCCGTGACGACCGGCCGCAGCGGCGCGATCTACGGCATCGGCGTGGGGCTGGTGCTCGCGATCGTCTATCGGACGGCGCTCGCGCTCTTCGGCGCGCTCGGCAGCGGCGGCTGGATCGATCCGACGCTCGCGGCGTGGGCGCCGAACATCCTGTTCGGCGCAACCGCGGTGTACCTCCTGTTGACGGCGCGGACGTAGTCTTACAGCGGCGAGCCGTCCGGGCGCCGCGCGCCGTTTCCGAATCCCGACACCGTGCTCGCGGCTCTCGTGCAGCACAGGAGATAACTCCGCAGGTCGCCGAGGTCCTCGGTGTGGCCGGTCGGATCGTCGAATTGATCCTGCGCGCTGCACTCGTAGACGACGAGGCCGAACGGGCGATCGCCGAACAGTCCGCTGGTGCCCATGCGGCCGTCGCCGAACGGCTGCAGCGTGTCGACGAGCTTCGCCTGATACGTCGGGATGTCGAGCGTCGTGGAGCCCTGGTGATGGAACCAGAGCACGCGGTTGCGCATGCGACTCCACCACGAGAACCGGTCGCCCGGATCGCCGCCCGTCTGCCACCATCCGCCGGCTTCGTTGACCCAGTGAGTGCCGATCGGGATATTGGACGGCCCCAGGCGGCCGGCGACGTAATCGATGATCGAGAGGATCGGATCGCCGGGCTTGTTGAACTGATCGAGCTGCCAGCCCACACACGCCGTATCGATCACTCCGCTCGCGAGCAGCGCATCGATCCACGGATCGAGCACGGGCGCCCAGAAGGACGCGTCGGCGTCGCGCGTGTTCCACGGGCCGCCCCCGATGAACCAGTGATCGGCGAATCCCACGATCGCCTGCACGCGCGCGCTGAACTCGACGTAGCGATCGATCGACCAGCCCTGCTCGATGGCATGCCCGATCGAACACTGGTAGTGCGTGTAGCTCCGCTGCGCGTGCGCGCCGAGAATCAGGTTCTGCTGCTCGACGCTGTCGTACTTGAAGACGTCGAGCGACATCACGAGCGACTTGTCGCCGCCGGGGAGCGTGTAGCCGGCCATGCCCGGCAGGTTCGGCACTTCCGGCACGCGCACGCCGCAGAAGTTACCGCGATAGAACAGGACGTCCGCGGGTGGCGGTGTAAACGGCAGCTCGCGGTCGTACTTGCCCGGCGGGAACGCCGGCAGCGGCGGTCGCGCCACCGGCGCCGGCCGTGGCGGTCTCGAGCGAAAGGCCACGGCTTCCGGCTGATCGTGGAGCCATGCCGTGAGCTGCCCGCCGGTCTGCCCCTCCATGGCCATCAGCAGCAGGATCTCGCCCACCGGATCGCCCGCGGTGTGCGTCGGCAGGCGTCCGATCTCCTGCCGGCAGATCGCGTCGATCGTCCCGGAGAACTCGACGAGGCGTTCGACCGTGACGTCGATCGGAAAGGTCCTCGGCATCAGATCAGGTCGTCGAAGTGAACGTCTGCGGCGGCAGCGGCGGTCTGCTGCTGCGGAAGGCGACGGCCTCCGGCTGATCGTGGAGCCATGCCGCGAGCTGCTGGCCGGTCTGCCCCTCCATGGCCATCAGCAGCATGATCTCGCCCACCGGATCGCCCGCGGTGTGCGTCGGCAGCCGTCCGATCTCCTGCCGGCAGATCGCGTCGATCGTCCCGCGGAACTCGACGAGCCGCTCGACGGTGACGTCGATCGGAAAGGTCCTCGGCATCAGATGCGGCCTCCAACAGGGCGTTCGACGCGAATCATTTCTCGAGCGCCGCTTTCCGGATCCAGATCCGTCCGGAATCGCCCGGCCTGGTGTTGCGCGCGTCGACGACGAAGAGCACGCCGCGGATGTCGGCGAGATCCGGCCTGAACGTGTGCGTGTGGCCGACCGGCATCAGGTCGTCGAAATAGACGGTGCGGTCCTGCTGCGTCGGATCGACGTAGATCGATCGCTCCCACCGCTCCCCTTCCGCTTCGCCCGCGCCGCCCCGCAACTGCACCGACACGCGCATCGGATGCTCGGCGCGAATCGACACCGTCACCCGATCGCTCGACGCGACGCCGCGCGGCGTGTCGTAGACGAGCGTCGCTACCTGCCCGCCCGGCGCGCCGCCGGCAAGTCCGTATCGGAAGCGCAGATCGGCGCCGCCGACGATCGGCGTCACCTCCATCGCGACGAGCGACGTCGGATCGTGCTCGGTGCGCCAGTTGGTCGCCGTCTTCCCGTCGAACATCGGGACGCTCGTCGTCGCCGGCGGCCGCTGCGGCACGCGCGCGAGCGGCGCGGCGCCCCGGACGTAGATAGGATTGCTGCGGACCCAGGACAGCGGGTTCGGCTGCCCCGTCGCGCGAATCTCGACCCAGTAGACGGCCGGTTCGCCCGTCGTGCCGACCGTGAACTCCTGCTCGTGGTGGCCGCCGCTCAGCACCGCGACGCCCTTCCACACGTCGGTCGTGAACCCTGGCGGCGCGTTGCTGCGCACCCGCAGCGTGACGGGCGCGCCGGCGCCGATCTCGTCGCCTTCGTACACCGTCGCGCGATCGTTGGTCGCGCTGAACTCGAACGACGCCGGCGTCGCGACGGCGTCGACGGCCGTGTACAAATGGCCGGCGCGGATCGCCCGCATGATCAGCGGCGCGTCGGCGGGGGCGTCGGTCCCGGTCAGCGGCCGCTCGGGGCGAACGTGCACCGACATCACGCGCAGCGACGCCAGATAGCCGGGAAACGGCAGCGCGAAGCGGCTGTCGCCGGGGTCGGCGCTGCGCGGCGCGAGCTTCGCGTGCGCATCCACGCCGCCGAGGGTGACGACGCGGCGCCGCCGCGTGAGCGCTTCCCAGTTGTAGAGCACGCCGGTCGGCTGGATGAGGCTCGCCATCACCTCCGCGGACCGGTACGCGTAGTCGAGCGCCGCCAACGCGAGCTTGCGCCGTGCGGCCCATCGCGTCGCGGGCGCGCTCGCCTGCTCCACCCACAGCCGCCACGCGGTGTCCGGGTTCAGCAGCTCGATGGCGTCGAAGGGCGCCGTCCACTCGCGCCATTTCAGCTCCAGCTTCGGCGAATCGGGATGCGCGGCGATGCCGAACCCGCCGAGCCGCCGGACGTCCTCGACGACATCGCGCGCCTCGCCCGCGAGCGGATACGGCGCCGCCGGCATGTCGATCGCGACGTAATGACCGGCGCTGGTGCTGATCTCGACGCCGTCGAAGCAGAGGACGCCCGAGCGGTACTGCGGCGGATCGGGACGGCGCGTCGCGTTGCCGTGATCGGCGAACACCATGAACTTCAGGCCGACGCGCGCGGCGGCCACGGCGATCTCGTCGGGGCTGCTGAGCCCGTCGGAGCGGTTCGTGTGGACGTGAAGGATTCCGGGGACGGTGCCGTCGGCCGGCGGCGCGAGCGTCATGCGGCGCGGCGGCGCCGTCGTCGCAATCAAAACAGCAACGGCGGCCGCGGCGGCCGCCGTCGCTATCAGGAGCTTCTTCACGGACGCGCGCTACACCCCCGCTCGCGATCTGAGCACGGCCGCCTTGTCGGTGCGCTCCCAGGTGAACTCGGGTTCGCTGCGCCCGAAGTGGCCGAACGCCGCCGTCTTCTTGTAAATCGGGCGGCGCAGATCGAGCTCCTCCATGATGCCGCGCGGCGTGAGCTTGAAGTGCTCCCGCACGAGCTCGGTGATCCGCTCCTCGGGAATGCGGCCGGTGCCTTCGGTATGGACCATGACCGACACCGGATCGGCGACGCCGATCGCGTACGCGAGCTGCACGAGCGCGCGCTCGGCGATCCCGGCGGCGACGACGTTCTTCGCGATGTACCGCGCCATGTAGCAGGCCGATCGATCGACCTTCGTCGGGTCCTTGCCGGAGAACGCGCCGCCGCCGTGCGGCGCGGCGCCGCCGTAGGTGTCGACGATGATCTTCCGTCCTGTGACGCCGGCGTCGCCGTGCGGTCCGCCGACGACGAAGCGCCCCGTCGGGTTGACGAAGATCTTCGTGTTCTTGTCCATCAGCTCCGCCGGGATCACGCGGTTGATGATCTTCTCGACGACGTCTTCCTTCATCGTCTGCTGCGTGACGAGCGGGCTGTGCTGGCTGGAGACGACGACGGCGTCGACGCGGATGGGCCGCATGCCGTCGTATTCGATGGTGACCTGCGATTTGCCGTCCGGCCGGAGATACTCGAGGACGCCGTCCCGCCGCGCGCACGAGAGGCCCTTGGTGAGCCGGTGCGCGAGCTGGATCGGCAGCGGCATCAGCTCCTCGGTCTCGGTGCAGGCGAAGCCGAACATCAGGCCCTGATCGCCGGCGCCGCCGGTGTCGACGCCCATTGCAATGTCGGGCGACTGGCTGTGAATCGACGAGAGCACGGCGCACGTCTCGGCGTCGAAGCCGTACTTGCCGCGGTTGTAGCCGATCTCGTTGATGGTGCCCCTGACGACTTCCTGGAAGTCGACGTACGCGCTGGTCGTGATCTCGCCGGCGACGACGGCGAGGCCGGTCGTCACGAGCGTCTCGCAGGCGACGCGGCTGACGGGATCCTGCGCGAGGATGGCGTCGAGGATCGAATCGGAGATCTGATCGGCGATCTTGTCGGGGTGTCCTTCGGTGACCGACTCGGAGGTGAAAAGGTGCCGTCCCTTACGGCTCATGCCGCTCCTGCTCCTTCGGTCCGGCGCAGGCCGGACGCACGTTCGGGGTGTTGGCTCCCGTGGGAAACGGTTAAGTCTAGCAGATCAGGCTCGGGGGTGAAAACGATCGTAGACGGAGCGCAGGCGCGCCTCCAGCACGTGGGTGTAGATCTGCGTGGTCGAGAGATCGGCGTGGCCGAGCATGAGCTGTATCGCGCGGAGGTCGGCGCCGCGCTCGAGCAGGTGCGTCGCGAACGAATGGCGCAGCACGTGCGGACTGATCGTGCGCGGCAGCCGCGCATCGCGCGCGTGGCGCTTCAGGATCTTCCAGAAGCCGACGCGGCTGAGCGGGCCGCCGCGCGCGTTGACGAAGAGCCGCGGCGAGGCGCGGCCCTTGAGCAGCTCGCGCCGCGCCGTGGCCTGGTAGCGGCGGACCCAGTCCGATGCCTGCTGGCCGATCGGGATGAGCCGCTCCTTCCGGCCCTTGCCGAGGCACGTGAGGTAGTCGTCGGCGAGATGGAGATCGGCGAGCCGGACGCCGACGAGCTCGGAGACGCGCATGCCGGTGGCATACAGCAGCTCGATCATCGCGCGATCGCGCAGGCCGAGCGGCGTCGCGGTGTCCGGCTGCTCGAGCAGCCGATCGACGTCCTCGACCGAGAGGAACTTCGGCAGCGCGGGCCAGGCGCGCGGCGGCCGCAGGTCGTCGGCGGGGTTCGCGCGGATGCGGCGATCGAGGACGAGGAAGCGATAGAAGCCGCGCACGGCGGCGACGCGGCGCGCGACCGATCGCGGCGACAGCCCGTTGGTACGCTGTTCGCGAACGAACGCTTCCAGCCCGGCGCGATCGAGCGCCTCGATCGGACGGCCGGCCCCGGCGGCGTAGCGGCCGAGCGCGGCGAGATCGCGCGCGTAGTTGTCGAGCGTGTGATCGGCGAGGCGTCGCTCGACGCGGAGGTGATCCAGGAAGGCGTCGATCATCGCGGTTCGGGTTCGCGAGGCTGCCGTCACGGCTATGATAGTATCCGCCGTTCGTTGCTGAGGTTTTGAACCGCATGGCCGTGCGTTCGAAGTGGCAGTCGCTCCCGACCGAACAGATCAATCCCGCCACGCTCGCGATCGACAAGCTCGCCCCCGCCGACATCGTCGAAGGCATGCTCAACGAGGACCGCAAGATGCTCGCGGCGGTGCAGCGCGAGAAGGATCGCATCGCGGTCGGCGTGGAGATCATCACGCAGGCGCTGCGCAAGAACGGACGGATCATCTTCGTCGGCGCCGGCACGAGCGGCCGCCTCGGCGTGCTCGAGTCGGCGGAGATGCCGCCGACGTTCGGGACGGGCCCGGATCTCGTGCAGGCGATCATGGCCGGCGGCAAAGGCGCCGTGCTGCGCGCGCGCGAGGGCGTGGAAGACAACTACGAGGAAGGCATGCGGTCGATCAACCGCGTGCGGCCGACGAAGAAGGACGTGGTGATCGGCGTCTCGGCGTCGGGCATGACGCAGTTCGTGCGCGGCGCGCTCACGCGCGCGCGGCGCGCCGGCTCGAAGATCGTCTTCGTCACCTGCGATCCGCGGACCGAGCTGCAGACCTTCGTCGACCTCACGATCGCGCCCGCGGTCGGGCCGGAGGTGATCGCCGGCTCGACGCGGCTGAAGGCCGGCACCGCGACGAAGATGGTGCTCAACATGCTGACGACGGCGGCGATGATCCGCATCGGCAAGACGTACGGCAACCTGATGGTCGACGTGCAGATGGGATCGGAGAAGCTGAAGGACCGCGCGCGGCGCATCATCAGCATCGTGACCGGGCTCGAGTACGACGCGGCCGATGCGCTGCTGCGCAAGGCCCACTGGAACGTGAAGGCGGCGATCGTCATGCAGAAGGCCGGCCTCACGCACGCGCAGGCGTTGACGCGACTGCGCCGGGCGCACGATTTCGTGCGCGACGCTATCGGCGAGGACGTCGAGGCGAGGTTGAAGGAGCTGCTGAAGGTCGGGTAGTCAATCGGTTCGCCGCCGCGCGGTCCAGCCACACTTCCGTATTCCCGTGCAGCTGAAGGAACGACGCCGGGACGCGCGGCGTCACCGGGCCCGCGATCATCCGCTCCACGCACGCACGCTTCGACGCGCCGGTCGCGATGAGCACGATGCGGCGGGCGTGAAGAATCGTCGCCATCCCCATCGACAGCGCGTGGCGCGGCACGTCGCGCAGCCGGTTGCCGAAGAGCGCCGCGTTGGCGCGCCGCGTCGCCGGCCGGAGCTTCGCGCAGTGCGTCCGCGCGGCCAGGGCGCGCGCCGGCTCGTTGAAGCCGATGTGCCCGTTCAGGCCGAGGCCCAGAAGCTGCAGATCGATGCCGCCGGCGCGGCGAATCGCGCGCTCGTAGCGGTCGCATTCCGCTGGGACGTCGCCGGCCGTCCCGTTCAGAAAATGGATCCGCCGCACGGGGACGTTGATGTGATCGAACAGGTGACGCTGCATGAACGCGCGGTAGCTGCGCGCGTCGCGTCCGTCGAGGCCGAGGAACTCGTCGAGGTTGAACGTCGTCGCGCGGCGGAAATCCGCACGGCCATCTCCGTGCAGTCTCGCGAGCTCGTGGTAGAGCGGAATCGGCGTCCGGCCGGTCGGCAGGCCGAGGACGAGGTGAGGGTTCGCCGTCAGCGCCCGGGCAACGTCGCGCGCGGCGGCACGGGCCAAACCACTGGGCGTGTCAAAAACCCTGACGCGCATCCGCCATGACGGCTTTGTACTGCGGCACGTGCGCCTGGCCGCGCGCCTCGGCGAGCGCCAGCCACACGGCGCCGACGGCCGGCTCGGCGTCGAGCATCTGCACCTGCGAGCGCGGCGCGACCTCGACGAGCCGCCGCGGCAATTCATGCGCGAGCCACGGGACCACGCGAAAGGCGCCGCCCGCGAGGTAGAAGGCGAACGCGTCGCCGCGCATCTCCAGCCGCGTCGTCACCGACCGCGCGCCGAGCACGAGCTCGTCGGCGGCGCGCTCGAGCACGCGCATCGCGACGGCGTCGCCCTGCTCCGCCGCGCGCTGGACGATCGGTCCGAGCGCCGCGACGCTCATGCGCGGGTGCGCGCGGTCGTACACGATCCGCGGCAGCCGCGACACGTCGTCGATCTTGAAGTGCGCGAGGATCTGCCCCGTGAGCGCGCTCTCCGGGCCGCGGCCGTCCGCCGCGCGCATCACCGCCGCGAGCGCCTCGCGGCCGATCCAGTAGCCGCTCCCCTCGTCGCCGATCATGTGGCCCCAGCCGCCGGCGCGCGCCGCCTCGCCC
>Ga0075434_100004109_pt1 | contig 13054 bp, 15 predicted proteins | sample RhiMethybrSRZTD3_FD_75298 | JGI IMG/M metagenome (GOLD analysis project Ga0075434, IMG submission 75298) | Populus rhizosphere microbial communities from Tennessee, USA - Rhizosphere MetaG P. TD hybrid SRZTD3 | ecosystem: Host-associated > Plants > Roots > Rhizosphere > Soil | place: USA... | reverse complement strand
GAGCTCGATCGCGCAGAAGGGTACGGCGCCAACGGCGAGGTGATCGTGAAGGAGCATGGGCGCATTGCGACCGGTGCACGACTCACCTACACTGCAAAAGATCAGACCTACCTGATGACTGGCACACCCGTGAAGGTCGTCGAAGCGACGCCTCCCGACTGCAAGGAATCGGTCGGCGCCGTCCTGACGTTCCGGCGGGACGCGGACACGATCGACCTGAAGGGTCCTGAAGGGATCCGCAACGTCTCGAAGCAGATCGCCTGTCCGTCGTCGGAGACCCGGTAACGGATGGCGACGCTGCGAACGGAAGACCTCACGAAATCCTACAGCGGCCGCACCGTCGTCAAAGGCGTGAGCATCGACGTCGCCTCGAGCGAAGTCGTGGGGCTGCTCGGCCCGAACGGCGCCGGAAAAACGACGACATTCTCGATGGTTGTCGGGCTGACGGCCCCAGATTCGGGACGCGTCCTGCTCGACGGCGTCGACGTGACCGACGACGCGATGTATCTCCGCGCGCGGAAGGGGATCGGATATCTGCCGCAGGAAGCCTCGATCTTCCGAGGGCTGACGGTCGAGGGCAACATCACCGCAATCCTGGAAACTCTGCCGCTCGATGCGGCGGCGCGGCGCGCGCGGCGCGCTGAGCTGCTGGCCGAGCTCGGCCTCACGCCTCTGGCGAAGGCGCCTGCGTACACGTTGTCAGGCGGCGAACGGCGCCGCGTCGAGATCACACGCGCTCTGGTCATCTCCCCGAAATTCATGCTCCTCGATGAGCCGTTCGCGGGCATCGATCCGATCGCCGTCACCGACATTCAGAAGATCATCTTCCATCTGAAAGAGCGCGGCATCGGCGTGCTCATCACGGACCATAACGTGCGGGAAACATTGCGCATAACCGACCGCGCGTACATCGTGCACGACGGCGTGATCTTCCGCAGCGGAACGCCCGACAGCCTGGCTGCCGACGAGGAGGTGAAACGGATTTACCTCGGCGCGGACTTCCGATTGGACTAAGATTGTAGGGGCGGATACGGCCCACTGAGCCCATGGCGATTCAGCAGAAACTCCATACAAAACTCGTTCAAAAGCTCATCCTGACGCCCTCGCTGCAGCAGGCGATCAAGCTGCTGCCGATGTCGACGCTGGAGCTGGCGGACCTGCTGAATCAGGAGATGGTCGAGAACCCGCTGCTCGAGGAAGTGCCGACGGAGGAACTGCAGCCGGCCGAGCAGCAGCAGACGCAGGAGAAGGCCGCGGATCAGCAGCCGGCCGACAAAGGCGACTCCTGGGACGACGCGGACTACGAATATTTCTTCGGCGATTATCTCGACGACGGGTATCGATCGCGGACACCTTCCGAGGTCAAGGAGCTGCCGCCGATCGAGAACACGCTCTCGACGGCCTCCTCGCTCTCCGATCACCTCCTCTGGCAACTTTCCCTTCAGACCAACGACGAAAAACTCAAGGAGATCGGACGCGCGATCGTCGGCAACCTCGACGATGACGGCTATCTCGTCGCCTCCGTTGAAGAGATCGCGGCGATGGGCGAGTGGCCGGTCGCGGACGTGGAGCGCGCGCTGCAGCACGTGCAGACGTTCGATCCGATTGGCGTGGCCGCACGGGATCTGCAGGAGTGCTTGTGGCTGCAGATCCGGCATCTCGGCCTCGAAGGCACGCCAACCGAGAAGATCGTCACCGAGCACCTACGTCTCCTGCAGAACCACCAGGTCCCCGAGATCGCCCGCAAGCTCGGCATGACCATCGACGACTTGAAAGAGCACGTCGAGATCATCCGGAACCTCGACCCGAAGCCCGGCAGCCGGTACAACCCCTCGCAATCCCAGTACGTCATCCCTGACGTGTACGTCGTCAAGGTCGAGGACCAGTACGTCGCGGTGCTGAACGAGGAAGGATTGCCGCAGCTGCGTATCAGCCCCGTCTATCGCCGGCTGCTCGACAAGACCGGCGGCGGGGGCGAGCAGAACGACGAGACGCGCGCGTACGTCAAGGACAAATTCCGCTCGGCCCTGTGGCTCATCAAGTCCGTGGATCAGCGGCAAAAGACGATTCACAAGGTGGCGACGAGCATCATCAACTTCCAGCGGGAGTTCCTCGACCACGGCATCGAATACCTGCGGCCGCTGGTGCTGCGCGACGTCGCGAACGACATCGGCATGCACGAGTCGACGGTCAGCCGCGTCGTCAACAACAAGTACATGCACACGCCGCAGGGCGTGTTCGAACTGAAATACTTCTTCCACAGCGGGATCAGCAGCTCGTACGGCGAGAGCGTCTCGTCGGTGACGATCAAGCAGCGGATCCGGAAGATCATCGAGAACGAAGACCCGCGCAAGCCGCTCAGCGATTCGAAGATCGTCAGCATTCTGCAGAAGGAAGGACTGATGCTCGCGCGGCGCACGATCGCGAAGTACCGCGAAGAATTGAAAATCCCCACGTCCAATCAGCGCAAAGTTCTCTTCTAGCGGCAGCGAGAAACTGGAAACTGTATGCGACTCGACATAACCGGGCGTCACGTCGAGATCACGCCGCCCGTACGGCAGCTGCTCGCCAGGCGTCTCGCGCGGCTCGAGCGGATGCTGAACGACGCCGCCGTCTCGGCGATCATCACGCTCACGAAAGAGAAGTACCGCCTGCGGACCGAGATCGTCGTGCACACGAAAGGCGATCACGTGCTCCGCGGAAACGGCGAAGGCAACGCGCTGCCCTTGTCCGTACGCATGGCGACGGAGAAGATCGAGCAGCAGGCCAAGAAGCTCAAAGGGAAGTGGGCCGGCCGGAAGCGGCAGGGCGCTGGTTCATCGTTGGCACCGGCCAGTCCTCAGGAAGCCCCGGCGCCTCGCATCGTCAGGGCGACGCGTTATGCGATCAAGCCGATGTCGGTCGAAGACGCCGCGCTGCTCGTCGACGGCGACAGGGGCGGAGAGACCTTCATCGTGTTCCGGAACGGGGAGACCGACGCGATCAGCATTCTCTACCGCCGCAAGGACGGCAACCTCGGGCTGATCGAGCCGGACTAGGGGAGATCTCGATTTTCCAATGGCTGGCACTGAGAATTACATTCGTGACATTGGAAAATCGAGATCTGACCCCGAGTGACCCTGGCGGCGTCACGGTTGCCACCGTGCTCCGCGATCTGTCGGAGTCCCACGCGCTCGATCTCGAGCTCCTCGCCGGCGCCGCGGGCCTCGACCGCCGCATCACGATTCCCCACACGCAGAAAACCGGTCTGGCGCTCTCCGGATTCGACGCCTATCTCCGCCCTGGACGCGTGCTCGTGTTCGGGCGGAGCGAGCTGCACTACCTGGATACGCTCACGGCCGAGGACCGCGCGGCTGCGCTGCGGCGCGTGTTCAGCCACGATCTGCCGTGTCTGCTGGTGACCGGCGAAGCTGACGCGCCGCCCGAAGCGCTCGTGGAAGCGGACCGCGCCGGTGTTCCGCTGCTGAAAACCCGGGCGACGACACCGGACGCGATGGCACGGCTGTCGACGGCGCTCGACACGTATCTGGCGGCGCGCGGAATCGTCCACGGCGTCCTGATGGACATCCTCGGCCTCGGCGTCCTCGTGATCGGAGAGAGCGGGATTGGCAAGAGCGAATGCGCCCTCGACCTCGTCGTGCGCGGCCACCGGCTGGTGGCCGACGACACGGTCGAACTGCGGTGCCGCGCGCAATCGTTCCTCATCGGCACCTGTCCGAACATCACGCGTAACCACATGGAGATCCGGGGCCTCGGCCTGATCAACATCCAGGATCTTTTCGGCGTAGCTTCGACGCGCTCGTCCAAGCGTGTGGAGCTGGTGGTGCAGCTCGAACGATGGGAACACGGCCGGGAGTATGATCGTCTGGGGCTCGATGAGGAGTTCTACGAAGCGCTGGGGGTGCGCATCCCGCTGATCCGGATGCCGGTGGCCCCCGGGCGGAACGTCGCGATCCTGGTCGAAGTCGCCGCGCGCAATCAGCTGCTGAGGACGCGTGGCCACCACGCGGCGCGGCGGCTCGTCGCGCGGCTCAACGAACACCTCGCGGGCCATGGACCGGAGACCGACGGCGGTGAGGATCTCTGATGCGGGAAAAGCGCCACGCCGCGAGGCGCGCCGCGCGCACCGCCGTCACGTCGCGCTTCGTCGTCCTCACGGGACTCTCCGGGTCAGGCAAGTCGCAGGCGATCCGCGCGCTGGAGGACCTCGGCTACTTCTGCGTCGACAATCTGCCGGTCACGCTGCTGCCGATGTTCGCGGAACTGACCTTGCGAGCCGGCACGGAGATCTCCCGTGCCGCCGTCGTCGTAGATGTTCGCGAGGGAAAGCTGCTGAAGGAGCTCCCGGGCATCTACCGGCGGCTCAAGGCACGCAAAGGGCTCAATCCCGTCCTCATCTTTCTCGAAGCGGCCGAGCCCACACTCGTGCGCCGCTTCAGCGAGACGCGCCGGCCGCACCCGCTCGCCCCCGATCGCTCGGCGATAGAGGGGATTCGGGAGGAGCGCGCCGCGATGCGGCCCATCCGCCAGCTTGCCGATCACGTCGTCGACACGTCGGAGATGACGGTCCACGAGCTGCGGCACGCCTTCACCGGGGTTGCCGCCGGCACGACGCCCGGCACGCAGCTCGTCGTCACGATTCTGAGCTTCGGGTTCAAGCACGGCATTCCGGTCGACTCCGATCTGCTCTTCGACGTGCGATTCCTGCCGAACCCGCATTTCGTGCCGGCGCTGCGGGCGCACACGGGCCGCGACAAGGAAGTGATGCGCTACCTGAATCGCTCGAAAGCGACGCACCAGTTCCTGAAGCACACGCTGAACCTGCTGAAGTTCCTCGTGCCGCAATACGTCAGCGAAGGAAAGAGGTATCTGACGATCGGCATCGGCTGCACGGGCGGGCGGCATCGCTCCGTTGCCATCGCGGAAGCGTTGAAGAAGGGGCTGTCGGGAATCCCCGGCGTCCGATTGCGAGCCAAACACCGTGATATCGCGCTGGATTGAGAATTCGGATCCCGGATCCCGCCCTTCGACAATGCTCAGGGCGGCCCTGAGGCTCTCGAAGGGCCGCATCCCGGATCCTGGCGAAGCATGAAAGTCGGCGTTGTCGTCGTCACGCACGGGCAGCTCGCGACCGAGCTGGTGAACTCCGCGGAGATGATCGTCGGCGATCTGCCGCACTTCGCAGCCGTGTCGATCGGCTGGCACGAAGAAGTCGAGCACGCCAAAGAGAGCATCGGCGCGGCAATCGTCCGCGTGTCGGAGTCTGCGGGAGGCACCGAGACCGATCCGGCCAGCGTCTTCGTCCTGACCGACATGTTCGGCGGCACGCCGGCGAACCTCGCGGTCACCTACGTGAACCCTCATGTCGAGGTGATCACGGGCGTGAATCTGCCGATGCTGATCAAACTGGCGCGGCCGCAGAAAGCCGGCGACCTGCTGACGCTCGCGCGCGAGATGCGCGAACACGGGCGAAACGCGATCTGGGTCGCCTCGGATCTGCTGAAAGGGGAGAAGACGTGACGTCCTGCACGGTCACGATTCTGAACCCTCTCGGCCTCCACGCGCGTGCGGCGGCGCGCTTCGTCCATGCGGCCAGCAGCTTCAGCTGCCGCATACGCGTCGAGCGCGGCGGACGCGAGGTGGACGGCAAGAGCATCATGGGGCTGCTGCTGCTCGCCGCGTCGAGGGGCAGCGCGATCAGGATCACCGCAGACGGCGCCGACGAGCAGGCCGCGGTAGCCGCGCTGTGCGCCCTCATCGACCGCGGACTGGACGAGGCGCCATGCGTCTGACCGGCCTCGGCGTATCCCCCGGAATCGGGATCGGCAAGGCGCTGCTCCTGAAGCGCGGCGATCCCGAACTGCGCTTCCGCGTTCCCGCGTCGCTGGTTCCCCGCGAGATCGAGCGGCTCGGCCGCGCCAGAGAACGATCGCGCGCGCAACTCCAGCAGATACGGGACCGTATCGCAAAGTCGGCGGGCGGCGAGCACGCGTACCTGTTCGACGCGCAGCTGCTGATGCTGGACGACGCGATGCTGATCCGGCGCGCGGAGGAAATCATCCGCACCGAACAGCTGAACGCGGGTTCGGCGATCCAACGCGCCTTCGGAGAGATTTCAGAGCTGTTCGACCGCGCCGACGATGCGTACCTGAGAGAGCGCAAGGGGGACGTCGGCGACGTCGTCGGGCGGCTGTGCATGAACCTGCGGGCGGGGCACAAATCGCTGGACATCTTCAAGAACCTGGAGGGTCCGCTCGTCCTCGTGGCGGACGAACTGGCGCCGTCGACCGTCGCACAGCTCGATTGGCAGTGCTTCGCCGCCTTCGTCACTGACGCCGGCAGCTGGACGTATCACACCGCGATTCTCGCCCGGTCGATGCACATTCCCGCGGTAGCGGGTCTCGGGGATGCGAGCCGCGTGATCGCCCCCGGCGTGCTGCTGGCGGTCGACGGCGGAAGCGGGGAAGTGTTCGTCGACCCGGACCCTGCCGCCCTCGACCACGTGCGCGCGCGCCAGCAGCAGCGCGTGGCGTTCGAGCACTCGCTCGACGAATACCGGCGGCTTCCGGCCATCACCGAAGACGGCGTCCGAATCCGGCTCGAGGCCAACGTCGAGTCGCCCGACGACGCGCGGCGCGCGCGCGAGAGCGGCGCCGAGGGAATCGGCCTCTTCCGATCCGAGTTCCTGGTGGCCGGCCGCGGGCCTGCGGCGCTCGGAGAGGACGCGCAGTTCGAGGCGTACGCGCGCCTCGTCGAAACCATGGCGCCCGGGCGGGTCACGATCCGGACGTTCGACGTCAGCGAAGCGCAGCTTCCTGGCGGCACCCCGGAGGCCGATGGTGCGCGCGCGCCGCTCGGGCTGCGCGGCGTGCGGCTCAGCCTCGCGCGCGACGACATGTTCCAGGCGCAGCTGCGCGCCCTCCTGCGCGCCGCCACGCATGGGCCGCTGCGCATCATGTTCCCGTTCGTGTCGGGCGTGGAGGAGCTCCGCGCCGCCCGCGCGGCCGTGCAGCGTGCCGCGGAAACGCTGCGCGCGCGCGGCGAACAGGTGCCGCCGGTCCCGGTCGGCGTCATGATCGAAGTGCCGTCAGCTGCGCTCACCACCGACCTGCTCGCCGACGACGCCGACTTCTTCAGCATCGGGACGAACGATCTGATTCAGTACTGCCTCGCCGTCGACCGTACCGACGATCGCGTGTCCCATTTGTACGAGCCGCTGCACCCGGCGATCGTGCGAACGCTGCGGCTCGTCGCGCGCGCGGCGAGACGGCGCTCGATCCCGGTGTCCGTCTGCGGCGAGATGGCCGCGGATCCGATCGTGCTGGCGCTGCTCATCGGGCTCGGGCTGACGGAGTTCAGCATGGCGCCGACGGCGATCCCGCGCGCGACGCAGGCGCTCCGCGGGCTGCGCGCGCGCGACGCGCTCGCGCTGGCCGCGCGGACGCTTCGGGCGCGCACCGCCGCCGACATCGAGGAGCTCCTCACGACGTTCATGTCGCGCGAACGCAACGCCTTGAAATAAGGAGAGGTTCTTGTCCGAACAAGTGACGAAAGTCGACAAACCCTGGGGATACGAGCTGCACTGGGCAAAAACGGATCGCTACGTCGGCAAAGTGATCCACATCGAGGCCGGCCATGCGTTGAGTCTTCAGTACCACAATCAGAAAGACGAAACGATCTACCTCGCGTCGGGACGGATGCTCTTCGAGATCAAGGAAGGCGACGAGCTCGTGAAGCGCGAGATGAAGCCCGGCGAAGCGGTGCACGTCACGCCGAAGACCGTCCATCGCATGACCGCGATCACCGACTGCGACGTGTTCGAGGTGTCGACGCCGGAGCTCCACGACGTCGTGCGCCTCGAAGATCGCTACGGCCGAACGACATAAGACATTGCTGATTATCGATTGCTGATTGTTGATTGATGTCGCAGAAACTGCGACGTCAACTTCTCATTGACGCAGCGGATGTCACGACCGAGAATGACGAAAAACGATATTCGTAGCGTCCGCCTCCAGGCGGACCAACGCGGCGAAAGGACTCGCACGAAATGGGCAGTGTGAACAAGGTCATCCTCGTCGGCAATCTCGGACGCGACGCCGAGCTGCGCTACACGCCGGGGGGCTCTCCCGTCGCGACGCTGAACCTGGCGACGACCGAGATGTGGAACGACAAGGCGGGGCAGCGGCAGGAAAAAACGGAGTGGCATCGCGTGGTGCTCTGGGGCAAGACCGCCGAGAGCCTGAACGAATACCTGACGAAGGGCAAACAGATCTACGTCGAAGGACGCCTGCAGACGCGGCAGTGGGACGATAAGGACGGCAACAAGCGGTACACGACCGAGATCCGCGGCGACCGCATCGTCCTGCTCGGCGGAGGCGGAGGGGGAGCGCGGCAGCAGGCGCAGCCGCGGGCAGGCGCCACACCGGTCGACGATCACATGAACGAGCCGGTCTCGGAGCTCACCGACGACGATATTCCGTTCTAGCTATCTGCCTTTCAGCCGTTCAATGCCCTGCTTCGCAAGGAACGCCTCAGGAACGCTGGGGTACTTCTGCTGGACGTTCTCGAACGCCTTGCGGGCCAGGTCGTACTGCCGCAGCTGCTCGTAGGTCAGACCCATCTTGTAGTACGCCACCGGAATACTGTCGCCGTTCGGGTAGTCCGAGATCACCTTCTGGTAGGCGTCGATCGCCTCGCGGAACTTTCCTGCGCCGTAGAGTGAGTTCCCGATGTTCAGCTGCGCGTCGTCGGCCTTGTCGGACTTGGGGAAGCTCGAGATGTACGTGTTGAATCCGAGGATTGCGAGCTCGTACTGGCCGGCCATGTAGTCGCTGTACGCGTTGTCGAACATCTTCTGCGGCGAGATGAAGCCGGGGCCTGGAGTCGACGTCGGCGGCGCGACGCCGGCGGCCGGCGGCTGGTCGGCGCCAGGAGCGACGGAGGACGCGGAAGTCGGCGGGGCTGAAACCGCCGGCGCCGTCATTGTCGACATCGCCTGCCGTACCGCTTCCATCTCCTGCGACACCGTCGACAGGCGCACGTTCGTGTCGTCGGCTTTCTCGCGCAGCACGCGCACGCCCTCCGAGACGTTGTCGATGAGCAGCTTCTGATCGGCGAACGCCTTCCGGCTCGCGTTCGTCTGGTCGTCGAGCTTCGCCGTGACCGTTTTCAACGCGTCCGACAGCCCGCCGATCAGCTGCTGGAGCTGCTGCTGCTGTTCCTGCAGCATGCGGATCTCCGCCATCAGCTGCTGATGCGCCTTGTCGGCCGCCAGCGCCGGCGAGGCTACCAGCAGCAGCCCAAGCACAACGACGGCGCGTCCTGCTTTATTCATACGGTTCCTCTTACATTTATCACTGCGCGCGGGGCCCCACCCCTGCGCGCACGCGCTCGTCTCGCTGCGCTCGCTCGCCGGGCCGCAGGCGCTTTGCATTCATCACTGCGCGTGGGGCCCCGCCCCCACGCGCACGCGCGCGGCGACTTCGCGCCTCGCTCGGGCCGCAAGCGCCGACTCGATTACTTGCTCGTCACGACGAAGTGCGCCCGCCGATTCTTCGACCACGAGGCCTCGTCGTGCCCGGGCTCGAACGGGAACTCCTTGCCGTAGCTCACCGTGCGCAGCCGGTCCGCCGAGATCCCGAGCGACACCAGATAATTGCGCGCCGCGAGCGCGCGGCGCTCGCCGAGCGCCAGATTGTATTCCGCCGTCCCGCGTTCGTCCGCGTGCCCTTCAATCGTGATCACCCACGTCGGATACTTCTTCATGAGCTCGGCGTTGTTGTTGAGCGACTGCTGTCCGGCCGAGTCGATCGTGTCCTGATCGAGCGCGAAGAACACCGGCTGGAAGGGGGAGTTCTTGTTGATCGCGTCGATGTCGCTCGAGGCCAGCGTGTCCGAGGCGAGCGGTTCCGCGGGGACCGGGACCGGCTCCCGCACCGGCTCGGGCGGCGCCGGCGGCCGATTGCCGGCGTTCGGACCGGTCGACGCCGGCGGGGGAGTCGTCGGCCGGGCCACCGGCGGCTTCTTCTTCGCGCACGAGCTGACGGCCACCAGGGCAGCGATCGCAACGACCAGCAAACAATATCTACGCATCATCATCTCTGCATTTCTCAGCGTTTCTCACCTGCGCGTGGGGCCCCACCCCCACGCGCTCTCGCTCGGCGGCTTCGCGCCTCGCTCGGGCCGCAGGCGCTCCTGATTGAACAGCGAAGTTCCTTTCGACGCCATCCCAGCACGGCCGACTTCCAGGGCTTTTCCTTTTACCTTCTACCTTCTACCTTTTTCCTTGACGGGCGAGTTTCCTTGACGGGCGAGGCGAAGCCGAGCGCTCCTCACTGCGACCAGTTAGGATACCGGTTCATTCCGGTCCGCGTTATCTGACGCAGGTTCTTGCCGTCGCGATCGATGACGAAGATCTGCTCCTTGCCCGCGCGCGTCGACGTGAACGCGATGTGGCGGCCGTTCGGTGAAAAGGCCGGACTCTCGTTGCTGCCGATGCCGTCGGTAATCGTCCGCGTCGTCCCCGACGCGACGTCGTACACCTTGATGTCGTACCCGGCGCCCGTCTGCGCAGCATAGGCGATCTCGTTGTTCGGCGGCACTGACCAGGTGGGCCGGTCGCACCTCGTGTCGTTCGTGATCTTACGCAGCTCCGACCCGTCCGCGTTCATCATCCAGATCTGCGGCGTGCCCGTCCGGTCGGAGGTGAACGCGATCTGGTTGCCGGTCGGCGACCATGTCGGCGTCACGTCGATCATGGGATGATTCGTCAGACGCCGCAGGCCGGAGCCGTCGCGATTGATGACGTAGATCTCGCTGTTGCCGTCGCGGTTCGAGGTGAACGCGAGCTTGGAGCCGTCGGGCGACCAGGCGGGCAGGAAATTCTGCTTTTCAGCGTTGCCCCCTGTCGGGTTCGTGAGGCGCCCTTCGTAGATGTACGACACGAGCACATCCTGAAAACCGGTGCGATACGACGTGTAGGCAATCGCCTTCCCGTCCGGAGACCACATCGGCGTGATGTCAAGGCTGCGCGTCACGGTCACGCGCTTCTGGTTCGCGCCGTCGTAATCAGAAATCCAAATGTTGGAAATGTTCCGCCCGCCGACAGGTCCCATCATCCGCTCGCCGTCGCGGTCCGATGCGAACGCCAGCTTCGTGCGCGCGACGCCTCGCAGCGCGCGCTGCTGCTGGTGTATCTCATCCGACGCCGTGTGCGAATAGAGCCGCGGATTGGTCAGCGAGCCGCTGTACTCCTTCGCAAACGCGGACCGGCCGCTCGCGACCTCAATCAGCCGGATCTGGACCGCGACGCCAGCCGGCGCCTTCCTGACGGTCCCGATGATGACGCCGTCCGCGCCGAGCTCCTTCCACTGGCTGAGCGGCACGTTGTCGATCGAGAGCGCCGCGGGAATCGTGCGATAGGTGTCGCGCGAGATCAGATAGAACTCGCGCTCGAAATTGAGGTCGTCCCACAGGACCTCGCCCATTGTCTTCGCCGCCGCGACGGTTTCCGCGTCGTTGGTCAGCGCGATGAAATCCGGCACCGCGAGCTTCGGCGGGAGTCCGGGCGGGCCGCCGATCTTGACCATGACCTCGCTCTGCTGGCGCGGCGGCTCCGTCTGCTGCGGCGTTTGCCCCTGCGCGAGCACGAACACGCCCGAGAGCGCGATGATCGTCGTGAAGAATGTGCGCGTGTATCTCATCAGCGTTGATATTCGAATCCGAGGTGGACCGTAAGCGTATTCTCGGTGAACTCGCGCGGCAGAGTCGGCAGCACGCGAGTCTTCAGGAGTGCGCGCTGTGACTCCAGGTCGAGCATCGGGTTGCCGCTGCCTTTCTCGACCTGCACGCTCGACAGCGTGCCGTCGCGCTGGATCGTGAACTTCATCAGGACTTCACCGCCGGCGCCCTGGTTCGGATTCCAGTTGCGGCGGATGAGGTCCGTCATCTGCCTCAGGTACTCAGGGCAGCAGAAGTTCGCGTAATCCGTGTAGGCCTGCCCGCTTGGGCCACCGCCTGACGGACGCGTCAGGCCGCCGAATTTTGGGGCGACGCCGCCGGTATCCGCCGGCGCGTCCCCGTCCTTCAGCTCCGGCCCGCTGTTCGCCTTGCGTGCGGTTGATTTGTCGACCGGCTTGTTCACCGGGTTGGGCGGCGTCTTGGGCAGCTTCTTCGGCTCGGGCGCAACCATCTCGGGGACTTTCGGTGCCGGCGGCGCTGTCGGCGCGGGCTTCTCTTCCGGCGGCGCTTCGACCTGCACCGGACGACCTGAGATCGGCGTCATGCCGCCGGTATCCGGCGCGGCTCCGCCCGCGAGCACGATCATCAGCGGCTTGATTTCCGGCGGAACGCGCCCGACCTGCCACGTTGTCCGCGTCAGCATGAGTGCCGCGATCAGCATGGCATGCGCCGTCAGCGAGACGATCGCCATCCGGCTCAGGCCATCCGCCTCGTGCGCGCGCTCGATCAGAATGTCGCTGACTGATTCGTCCACGGTCTACTGCCCGGCCGGCTTCGTCATCCAGCCGACCTTTTCGACGCCCGCGGCCTTCAACTTGTCCATCACCGAGGCGAGGTCCTGCACCGTCGCCGCGGCATCGGCGCGGATGAAGACCGATTTGTCGTCGCGCGCGAGGATCGCCTGATGGAGCCGCTCCTGCAGAAAATCGATCCGGACGGAATCCTTGTCGAGCTGAACCGTGCGCGTGCGGCTGAAGTCGGCCGGGACCGTCACGTAAATCGGCTGCGCCGTGACCGGCGTCGACCGGCTCGACTGCGGCAGATTCACCTGCAGCCCCTGCTGCATCATCGGCGCGGTGACCATGAAGATGATCAGGAGGACGAGCATCACGTCGACGAGCGGGACGACGTTGATCTCGGCGAGCGAAGAAGCCACACGCAGTGCCCGGCCGCGGCGAGGCCCTCCACCTGTTCCGCCGGTATCGTGAACTTTCGGCATTCAATCACCTATCAGCGATCACCAATCCCCGATCGGGAATCCCCGATCGATAAATCTTCAATCAGCGAACCGCGAATCGCGAACCGCGAGCCGCGA
>Ga0075434_100004105_pt1 | contig 13060 bp, 8 predicted proteins | sample RhiMethybrSRZTD3_FD_75298 | JGI IMG/M metagenome (GOLD analysis project Ga0075434, IMG submission 75298) | Populus rhizosphere microbial communities from Tennessee, USA - Rhizosphere MetaG P. TD hybrid SRZTD3 | ecosystem: Host-associated > Plants > Roots > Rhizosphere > Soil | place: USA... | reverse complement strand
GGATTCATTCGATCAGTGGTAACAGTCTACGGCCGAAATACGAGACGAACCAGCCAAGTGTTGGGGATTTGGGCCGGGACGTCCCCTTCGCAGGATCGCTGGCGCTGGCTTGACGCCGGTTAAAGCGCCAGCTTGAGACACATGAATCGAGCACGTCTGTTTGCATCTCTCGCCGCCCTGCTTTGGTCGACGGCCTGCGGCCCAGGAGAGGGGGAACGACCGGTGTTCAGGCTCCTGAGCCCATCCCGCACGGGCATCACCTTCGCGAACACGATCACGACGAACGACTCGATGAACGTGCAGAACGACGTCTACGTCTACAACGGCGCAGGCGTCGCCGTCGGGGACATCGATAACGACGGGTTGCCCGACCTCTTCTTCGCGGGCAACATGGTCTCGAGCCGCCTGTACCTGAACAAGGGCGACATGCGGTTCGAGGAGATCACGAAGCGTGCGGGCGTCGAGACCAACCGATGGGCGACCGGCGTCACGATGGTCGACATCAACAATGACGGGTATGTGGACATCTACGTTTCGGTGTCGGGCCCGCCGTGGTCGAAGCCGGAGGAGCGCGCGAACCTCCTGTTCGTGAACAACGGCGACCGGACGTTCACGGAAGCCGCGGCCCGGTACGGCATAGCCGACACGAGCTTCACCACCCACGCGGTCTTTCTGGACTACGACCGCGACGGGTGCCTCGACCTCTTCCTCCTCAACAACTCGCCCGCGGACTTCTCGCGCGGTGAGGTGGTCCAGAACCCGGCTGCCGGTCGCGCCGAGACTCCCGGCAGCTACAACGAGCTCTATCACAACAACTGCAACGGGTCGTTCACGAACGTCTCGAAGGACGCAGGGATCCTTCGCGACCCGGGATACGGGCTCGGTGTGGTCGTCGGCGACCTGAACGCCGACGGGTGGCCCGACATCTACGTGTCGAACGATGGGATGCCTAACGATGTCGTCTACGTCAACAACCGGGACGGCACGTTCACGAACAAGGCGGGCCGGTATCTCAAGCACGCGAGCTTCGCGGGCATGGGGGTCGACATCGCTGATTTCAACGATGATGGCTGGCCCGACGTTCTGCAGGTCGACATGGCGCCGCACACCCTCAGCGGACGGAAGCGCACCAGCGGCTACATGACACCGGCCCGGGCCATGCGATCGCGAAGCCACGGGTACCGGGACGACTTTTCCGTCAACTCGCTGCAGCTGAGCAACGGTGTGACGAAGGACGGTGACGTGATCTTCAGCGAGGTGGGTCGGCTCGCCGGCGTCGCGAATACCGACTGGAGCTGGAGTGCGCTGTTCGCCGACTTCGACAACGACGGCTACAAGGACATCTTCATCGGCAACGGGTATCCGAAGGCGGTCACCGACCTGGACTACCAGACCGCCATGTTCAGGATCAGGTCATCCGGAAGCGCGATCGACTCGCGCCGCGCCCGGCTCGATCTCCTCGACCGGCTGCCGACCTATGCGGAGTCCAACTACGTCTTCCGCAACAACGGCGATCTTACCTTCGCCGACAAGACGGTCGCATGGGGGCTTGCTCAGCCGAGCTTCTCGTACGGCGCGGCATACGCCGATCTGAACAACGACGGCCGGCTGGATCTCGTGGTGAACAACATCGATGCTCCGGCATCCGTCTACGAGAACGTCGGCGGCACGCCTAACGACGACGCCCATCATTATCTGGCGGTCAGGCTCGAAGGAGAAGCACCACGACAGCGGTCGGCGGGCATCGGCGCCACACTCGTCCTGACAGCGGGCGGGCGGAAGCAATACCTCTACTCCACACCATACCGTGGGTACATGTCGTCCGTCGACGACAGACTGCATTTCGGACTGGGCCGGGTCCGACGCGTGGACAGCCTGGAAGTGACATGGCCGGATGGCCGGTCACAGGTGCTCACGAACCTGGACGCGGATCGGCTCATCGTCGTTAGGCAGCAGGACGCAGCGACCTCCCAACAACTCCGCCCGACGTTGGCTGCGGCACACCATCAGACGTTCGAGCCACTTGATGCGGCCCACGCGCTCGCCTACAAGCACCGCGCGAGCTCGTTCCTCGACTACAACGTGCAGCCGCTGCTCCCGTACATGCTGTCACGTCATGGTCCGCCGGTCGCCGCGGGAGACGTGGACGGCGATGGGCTCGACGACGTGTACGTCGGCGGCGGCTTCGGTGTCCCCGGTCAATTGTTCCTTCAGCGAAAGACCGGAGGGTTCGCCGCGGCCGGTCAGGCAGGCCCCTGGGCGGCCGACACGGCCTATGAGGATTGGGGAGCGCTCTTCTTCGACGCGAATGGTGATGGGAAGCCGGATCTCTACGTCGCGAGCGGCGGCTATCAGCTGGGTCCGAGCTCGCGGCTGCTTCAGGATCGACTGTACGTGAATCAGGGCGGCGGCCGCTTCGTCCGGGACACTGCGGCGCTGCCGGTGATGTTGACCAGCACGGCAACCGTTCGGGCCGCGGACTTCACCGGCGATGGCCAGCCCGACCTGTTCGTCGGTGGTCGCCTAACGCCGCGCAGCTACCCTTCTCCGACGCGAAGCTACCTCCTGCGAAACGATGGCGGTCGATTCACCGACGTCACCGAGCAGATGCTGCCGGAGCTTGCGAAACCGGGCGGGATGATCACCGACGCCGTGTGGGTCGATTTCGATGGCGACGGCAAGGTCGACCTCATCACCGCTGGCGAGTGGATGCCGGTCCAGTTCTATCACAACGACGGCACGCGGTTCGTGAACGTTACCGCATCGACCGGGCTTCCTTCGCTGCGTGGGTGGTGGTTGAGCCTCGCGGCGGGCGACTTCGACAACGATGGCCGTCCCGACCTCGTGGCGGGGAATCTCGGGCTGAACTACTCGTACACAACATCGAAGGATGGGAAGTTCGGCGTGTACGCTGCCGATTTCACGCAGCACCGCACGACGGACGTCATCCTCACCCAGGAGATCAACGGGACGGATTACCCATTCGCCAGTCTCGCGTCGTTAGGCCCGGAGATCTACCCGCTCGGTTCCCGGTACCGCACATACGGTTCGTTCGCACCAGCCACGATGGCGCAGGCGTTCGGGCAGGCGAATCTGCAGAAGTCCCTCCACTACCAGATGGACACGTTCGCGAGCATGTACTTCCACAATGATGGCAACGGGAAGTTTTCCGCTTCGCCACTTCCGAACCTCGCGCAGATCGCGCCGATCAAGTCGATCATCTCGACCGACATCGATGGCGACGGCCATGTTGACCTGATCGTGGCAGGCAATATCTACGACGCCGAGCCGAATACACCGAGGGCGGATGCGGGGAACGGGTTGTGGCTGAAGGGAGACGGCAAGGGCCATTTCTCCCCTGTGCGTCCGAGTGAAAGTGGATTCCTCGCCCCGCTCAACGTAGATGGCCTCGCGTTGGTGAACACACCTGCGGGGCGGCTCGTGCTCGTTGCGAATACCGGCGATTCCCTTCAGACCTTTCGTGTGCGGCCTTTGCGTAGTCAGAATCCGTGAGGTCGATGCCATCGTGTCGCACCCTGAGATCGAGATCGGGACGGATCGGTAGCTGCGACACCTAACGCGGCGAGACCGAGCGCGCACGCCAAAGAAAAGGCTGGGTGACCTCAACCAGCGTCACCCAGCCACCAGCACGAGCAGCTAGCTACCAGCCTGTAGTCGTTACCAGCCTGGGTTCTGCGTCAGCGTGGCTTGTCCTGATTTCTTGCTCAATTCGATCTGAATATTCGGAATCGGGTAGTACCGATGTTTCTGCGCGAAGAGGTCCGCACCGGCCAGCTGTATTCGCCGAGTCTTCTCGACCGCTATGTACGCATTGAGCGTCTGATCAGCGATGCCCCAGCGGCGCAGATCGAAGAACCGCTGACCCTCCATCGCGAGCTCGAGGCGGCGCTCCGCACGAACGCGGTCTCGCGCCGCGGCCTGATTCGCAAAAGGCGTCGTGTACAAGCCTATTTGGTACGTGGCCCAGGTAATCCTCGAATCAGTCATCGGAACCGCGATGGTCGCTCGATCGGTCCCCGGGCCTTGCGCAGCCTTCCCAGCGCGAGTCCTTATCTCGTTGACAATGGTTCTCGCGTTCTCCAACGACCCCGCCTCGACCTCTGCTTCCGCCAGGAGCAGCAGCAGGTCGGCATAGCGGAAGAGGTGAATGTTCACGGAGTTCAGCTGCGTCGGATTCCAACCGACCTTGCTCTCGGCGCCACTCGCCTTCTCGTGTGCGTTCTTCTTCGGGCTGTAGGGTCCTCCATACGCCGGGGCCCTGATCCACCCTGACGCGTGTGCTCCCCAATCCTTGTACGGCACGCCATCGCGCCCGACGGTCCAGTCGAGACGAGGATCGACCGCGGCCAGGTTCGTCGAGGTGAAGTTGCCGTTGTTGGAGTTCCAGCTCGGATCCGACAATGCCAGCGGAAGTCCGGCCCCATCGACCCGATAGTAGTTCACCAGGTTCTGCGACGGCTGATGGAAGCCACAGCAACCGAACGGGCTGCCGGAATGCGGGAAGTTCAGCCGCTCGCCATAGTTGGAGTTGCTCCCGTCATTCGAGCCGTCGTTCGCCGAGGCCTGATACGCCAAGATCGTTTCCTTGCCGTTCGCCTCGTCTGTGAAGCCCGTCCACACCCGATCGAAGCTCGTTTCCAGGGCATACGGCCCGCTGGTCCTGACCTCTCGCAGCGTCGTTAGGCCAGCCGCGTACTGACCCGCAGACACCTGAACGCGGCCCTTGTAGGCCTTGGCGGTCCACTGGGTGGCTCGTCCGATCTGCGCATTCCGCGGAGTTGTCCCCAGGAGCGAGATCGCCGCATCGAGATCCTTCAGGATCTCGGTGACCACCGCTGCGGATTGCAGATTGGCCTGCCGGAAATCCGTCACGTCGTCGCGGATATACGGAACGTTTCCCCACATCCGCCACGCTTCGAAGTGATAGTGCGCCCTGAGGAATGTGGCTTCTCCCTCGATGCCCTTGGCGTCGGCGTCGCTGATCTCGCCCGGTTTCTCCGTCCGGACCTGTTTGAGCAGGCGCAACGCCGCGTTGGCGCGATTCACACCTTCGTAAACCGCTACCCACTTCGCGTTCAAGTAGTCCTCGGAGAGACCCGTCGTCCAGTGGAACAATTCGACGTCATCGATATTCGGCTGGTCGGTCGCCTCCGATCCCTTGTAGGCGTCGTCGCTGGCGACGCTGCCAAACACCCAGTTGCTGGCGGCGCATCCCCAGTTTGCCCGCTCCGCGTTGGTGCAGTCCAGCACGCGGTAGGCTGCAATGAGGGCGCCTTCTACTCCCGCCTTGTTCGTGAGCACCCCCTGGTCCAACGTGCCCTGCGGCTCGGAGGCCTTCTCCAGGAAATCCTTGCACCCCCATGCGGCTGCAACGGCGGCCATGAGACTCACCGCGAAGACCAGCGGGTGCTTCGATACGATTTTCATCGTGTCCCCTTCCTTCGCAATGTGGTCAAAATGAGGTGACAATCCCGAGGCTGAACATCCGATTGCTCGGGTAGGACCCGCGATCGATGCCGCGATATTGATCGCGAATGTCGCCGGCAGCGCCGTTGATGTTCGCGGCAGGTAGCGATGGATCGAGGCCGTCGTAACCGGTGATGGTGAACAGGTTCTCGCCCTGCACGTACACTCGGGTGGCCTGCAGCCATCGCACGTACTTCGACGGGACGTTGTATCCGAGCTGGACGCTGCGAAGCCTCACGTACGAGCCGTCCTCGACGTAGAAGCTCGAGATTGCGTGGCTGAAGCTGTCATTGACGTCGAGCCGCGGGTATTTCGCACTGCCCGCGGTTTGGGGCGTCCACGACTTCTCGAGCAGATCCTTGCGGACGTTCGTGGAGAAGTTCCGGAACACGTAGAACTCTTTCTGGACGTCGAAGATCTTGTTGCCGAACGACCCGAACACGGTGGCGGTCAGATCCCAGCTGCCGCGATACAGTCCTGCGTCCAATCCACCGGTGAAACTCGGGTGCGGCGAGCCGATGATCGTCCGGTCGGCAAGCGTGATCTGCCCGTCGCCGTTCACATCCTTGAACTTGATCCGGCCGGGTGCACCGTTCTGTTTCGCGTGCGCCGCGACGTCGGCGTCGTCCTTGAAAAAGCCCTCGGCCTGGTAGCCGTAGAACGACCCGATCGGCTGGCCCACCTGGTTGATTACCTGGTTGCCGAAGCGCGTGGTGATCGGTCCGTAAAAGAATTCGTTATCGCCATCGATGGAGACGATCTCGTTCTTGTAGTGACTTCCGTTGAAGTTCACGGACCACGATGTCGATCTATGCCCGATGGAAAAGTCGATGCCGGTGTTCTTCATCTTCCCGACGTTGACGATCGGCGGCGATGCGATGCCGGCGGTGGCGGGCGTTTTAGGATCGAAGAGCAGGTTGTTCGTCTTTCGCTCGTACACATCCACCACGAGGTCGACCTTGCCGCTGAAGAGCGTGACATCGGCGCCAGCGTTGATCGAGTTGTTCTCTTCCCACTTGAGGTCCGGGTTGCCCACCGCCGTCAGCCGGTAGCCGGTAGTGACGCTGGTGTTGCTTCCCGCAACGTCGTAGTACGTGTCTCCGCGGTCGCCGTTGTACTGCGAGACGATGCGTCCCGACGGGATCGTCTGGTTGCCGGTGATGCCCCACCCGAATCGCAACATGACGTCCGAGAACGTCTTGTTGTCCCTCATGAACGATTCCTGGGACAGTCTCCACCCAAGGCCCACCGCCGGGAACGTTCCCCAGCGGTGATCAGGACCCAGGTTCGACGAACCGTCCTGTCGCAGCGTGAACGTCGCGATGTACCTGTTCGCGTAGTTGTAGTCGGCCTTTCCAAAGAACGACAGGAGCGCGCTCTCGCCGCCAGTGCTGATGACGGTCTTGCTCGCGGCGTCGCCTAACGCATCCTGCAGGAACCTGGAGTTCACGTCCGTGGAGACCAGGCTGGCCATCGTCCCCTGGACGAACCGGGTCGTGCTATGGCTCACCTCCTGCCCTACCAGCACCGACACACCGTGCTTGTCGAACTGCTGGATGTACTTGAGCGTATTGTTCCATCCCCAATCGACGTTGTCCCGATCGCTCTCCGACATGGCGTTCGCGGTCTGTGGCTCGGAGTTCTCGGGTGTGATCGGGGTGAACGTGGTAAGCGCGCCCTGAAGCCTGTTGAACCCCACCCGCGTTCGGAACGCAAAGCGCGGGCTGATGTCGTAGCCGGCGAACACGGTTCCGAACAACCGATCGTTCGTCGAGATGTCGTCCTTGTGCGTGAAAGCGTACTTCAGCGGGTTGCTCTGGTTTCCGAGACCGACCGCCTTGCCCGACGCGAAGTTGCCGGCGACGTCACGCACCGGCACGATCGGCTGCATCAGAATGTTCTTGCCGAGGATGCCGTCCTCGGCGTAGCCGCCCGGGTCGGCCGCGAGCCCGCCATAGGATTGTTCCCTGGAGACGCCGAGGTTTTCGCCGAAGCTCCACTTGCGCCGCTGGAAGTTCGTGTTGACCCGAAGGCTGCCTCGCCCGAAGCGATTGTACTTGGCCGTGCCGTTCTGATCGAAATAGTTGGCGGAAACGAGGTATGCATTCTCCGAGCTGCCGCCTGTGACGTCGACGTTGTAGTCGCCGACGTATGCCGGGCGGAAGACTTCCTTCCACCAGTTCGTGCCCGTGCTGCTTGGCATGATCAGGTTGCTGGGGTAGCTGTACTTCGACTCGTCCACCGTGCTGCACGCGCCGACGGCCCCTTTGGGTCCGCAGTTGTTCGGCCAGATGTACTTCGGAATCGTCGGATTGCTCGAGGACCCGTAGATGTTTTGCGGAATGTCTTCGATCTTATAGCCGGCGTTCAGGTAGCTCTGCTTGAAGACCTGGTAATAGGCGTTCGCGTCGGTCAGGAGGAAGTCGTCATAGCCCCTCGTTGGTGACGCGACACCGCTCCTCACCCGGACCGTGGTCTTCGGCGGGCCACTCGATCCTCGTTTCGTCGTCTCGATGATGACGACGCCGTTGCTGGCTCGCGCTCCGTAGATCGACGCGGCAGACGCGTCCTTCAGGACCTGGATCGACTGAATGTCGTTAGGGTTGAGAAAATTAATGTACGAGTCCTGAAGCGCGACACCGTCCACGATGTAGAGCGGGTCGTTGTTCTGGAACGAGCTGACCCCGCGGATTCTCACGGTGCTTCGCGAACCGGGCGAGCCACTGGCGTCGACCGTCACACCTGGTACGGCAACATCGAGGCGCTGAAGTACGCTGGCCCCGCTCTGTTTCTGCATCTGTTCCACGTTGACGCCGGAGACGGCGCCCGTGATCTCGCTACGCTTCTGCGATTCCGAGTAGGCGGTGACGACCACTTCCTCGAGGAAGGAGATTCGCTCGAGCGTGACGTCGACCGTCGTGCGGCCGCCGATGCTCGCCCGGCCCGGCTTCTGGCCGATGAGCGTGAACGTCAGCTCGCCGTTCGACGGGGCCAGGATCGTGTATTTCCCGTAGGCGTTCGTGGTCGCCGTTGCGGGCGAGCCGGTAACACGTACCGTCACTCCGCGCAGGGGGAAACCGCTCTTCTCGGTTACGGTCCCGGTGACGGAAATCTCCTGGCCGAATGCAGTGTCGCGGACTGCTCCAAGTAACCCCAACGCCATCAGGAAACTCAGGCCCACCGCCCACAGGCGGTGAGGACGGCGGTGCGGAAAGGAATGCTTACCCAGCATCGTCTCCATAGCGCTCCTCCAATAGGGCTCCTGCGTGGTCATCCCTCAGGCCGTTTCATGGCCTTCAGGCCTTGCATCTCGATCAGCTGCCGGTACGTGATGAGTTGGACGTGATGGTTTTTCAGCGCCTCGCGGAATCTGGGTGAAGTCAGGGCGTCGAGCTCCCCCTGCCGATTCTTGCTCATGTCGGCGAGCCCGCCGTCGGTGTTCATGTCGAGCAGTGCGCCAAGCTCCGGGCCGTCGATCCCCACGTGGGTGACGACGAGATTGAAAGCCGGCGTGAGGTAGCCCACCATCGCGACCAGACTGTCGGTCTTGTCGGCGGGCACAGCGCGGTATTGCGGGTCGTACCTCGGCTCTCCGAAGTACGTCGACATCCCGAGCCCGAACTCGCGAGCGAGCCGCTCGGTGATCTCACGGAACTCGGGGTATCGAGTCGCCGTGCCCATGTGAAAGTCGACGTAGTCGATCCTGAGGCCACTCTTCCTGGCGCGGTCGATCTGCGCCCTGAGCTCCTGCTCGACCTCCTTGAGGTCGGGATGGTTCTGATAGAGCGCCTCGGATGACGGGAAGAAGTAGCCGTCCGCATCCACGAGGCTTGGCACCGCGGTGCGGCCCAGCACGGGGCCCCACCGGTAGTTCTTCCACTCCGAGTTGAGCGTGAGATGAATGCCGACCGCTACCGCGGGATAGCGCTTCAGCAGCTCCACCGTCTCCTGATACCAGGGGGTGGGGAACATGACGGAGACCGAGACGGGCAAGCCGGTCTCGATGAGCCGCTCGAGCGCCATGTTGACGCTGTGGCTCATCCCGGCGTCGTCGCTGCGGATGATCAGGTAGACCTGATTGGTCGCGGGCGCGCGCGGAGCCTGCTCGGCCTGCCCCTGTGAGGGGGCAGACAAGCATGCGACCGAGCCGCCGAGCAACGCCAAGCCAAGTAGCAGCCGCGTACGACCCTCCCGAGTCGGGGAGAACGCCGTTGTCTGCACTTAACGCAGGAGCGCGTAGCCCTCCAGACGTGTGTCGGAAAGGTCCAGAGGCCAGACCTTCATAACTGCTGACCGCCGGCGTTGTCAAGAACCTGTCAGCGGTACGCTAAGTCGCTGACAGGACGCGGGTTCGGTCGCGGCTGCTTTTTCGCGAGGCCCGGCAAGCTCGGGCCCCGGACATCTGTCTCCCGCCCGGGGGCGCCTAACGAGCCGATCTGTCGTCGGGGACCGATCGGCCGACCGTCGCACTTGTAGTTTTCTGGGATGGCGGCCAGGCAGCGCCATGACTGCGACGCCTCGCCCCTCGTCCTACGTTGGGCAGGCATCAATCATTCGGATACACGTCAAGCTGACTGACTCTCTCCAACGTTAGGCCTCATGCCGACGTACAACGCGCCGCTGGCAGACATTCGTTTCGTGCTCGAGGACCTGCTCGATGTCGGGCAGCTCGCTGCGCTGCCCGGTTACGCCGATGCGACTCCCGAGCTTCTCGCGGCGGTGCTCGAGGAAGCGGCGAAGCTCTGCAAGGAAGTGATCGCGCCACTCAACCCGACCGGCGACGCCGAAGGCTGCCACTACGAGAACGGCGCAGTGCGGACTCCGCGCGGCTTTCGCGAGGGCTATGCCGCATACACGCAAGGAGGTTGGCCCGCGATGGTCGCACCGCCGGAGGTCGGCGGGCAGGGACTTCCGAACATCGCGCACGTCGTGTTCGACGAGATGCTCTGCTCATCAAATCTCTCCTTCAGCATGTACCCGCTGCTCGCGCACGGTACAGTGGGTGCCCTCGAGCGATGGGGTGACGAGGAGCTGAAGCGGCGCTTTCTCCCGAGGCTCGTGGACGGGTCGTGGACCGGTACCATGTGCCTCACGGAGCCGCACGCCGGTACCGACCTCGGGATGATCCGCACGCGCGCCGTCCCGGCAGGCGACGGCGCCTATCTCGTTACCGGCACGAAGATCTTCATCTCGGCCGGCGAGCACGACCTCACGGACAACATCATCCATCTCGTGCTCGCGCGACTGCCGGATGCGCCGGCGGGCACCAAGGGCATCAGCCTGTTCCTCGTACCGAAGCGGCTCCCAACCGACGAGGGAACCGCCGGGTCGCCTAACGGCGTCAGCTGTGGCTCCATCGAGCACAAGATGGGGATCAGGGCGAACGCGACGTGCGTCATGAACTTCGAACGCGCGCGCGGCTGGCTCGTCGGCGAGCCTCACAAGGGCATGCGCGCCATGTTCACCATGATGAACGGCGCCCGACTCGGCGTCGGCATGCAGGGGCTCGGGCTCGCGGAGGTCAGCTACCAGAACGCGGTCGCCTACACGAGGGACCGCCTGCAGGGCCGGTCACCGCGCGGCCCGGCACTGCCTAACGCCGACGCCGACCCGATCATCGTGCACCCCGACGTGCGCCGCATGTTGATGACGATGAAGGCGCAGATCGAGGGCATGCGCGCGCTGACGTATTGGGTCGGCACACTGATCGACATCGAGGAGCGCCACCCCGACGCGGCGCGCCGCGAAGAGGCTGCGGATCTCGTGGCCCTCATGACACCCGTCATCAAGGCCTTCTGTACCGACACCGGATTCGAGATCACGAACCTCGCGCTGCAGTGCTTCGGCGGCCACGGGTACATTCGCGAGTACGGGATGGAACAGTTCGTTCGCGACGCCCGCATCGCGCAGATCTACGAGGGCACCAACGGCGTCCAGGCGATGGACTTGCTCGGGCGTAAGGTGCCGGACGGCAACGGCCGCCTGATGCGTCGGTTCGTCTCGCTCGTAGAGCGCGACCTCGCCGACGCGGCCACGGTGCCCAAGCTCGGCGCGATCGTGGAACCGGTGCGCGCCGCGGTGGGGCTGCTCGGCCGCGTCACCGGGACGGTCATGGCACGCGCCGCGAAGAACCCGGATGAGATCGGCGCGTCGGCGGCTGACTTTCTCAGACTATTCGGGCTGGTTGCGGTCGGGTGGATGTGGGTACGCATGGCCGCGATCGGCGAGTCGAAGGCCGGCTCCACTGGCGTGGCGGCGACGAAACGGACGACCGCGGAGTTCTTCGTAACGAAGCTGTTGCCGGAGACGCACTCGCTCGCGGCGCGCATCGATGCGGGCGCGGCGCCGGTGATGGCCCTCGACGCAACGGCATTCTAGTTGCGCGCCCCTCGCCTCGGCATTGCAGCAGCGAGGAGACCGCTCATGTCCGAGACGAAACGAATTGCGCGCGACCAACTCACCCGATACTTCGACGCCTTCAGCAGGAAATTCCTGATGCCGGATTCGCCCGGGGCCGCAGATGTCGAGGTCGTCGGGCCGGAGCTTGGCGACCAGCGCCTGGCGAGCAGGGCCCGGCTCCTCGGCGTCGACTACGACCCCCATACGAACGCATTGGAGTTGGCGCTGGGGTCGGGCGATCACCGGTCATTCAACCCGCGCGAGGTGTGGGCCGTCGAGGAATCCGACGGCTTCGTCAGCGGTATCCAGATCGTGCGCGATGACGGCGCGAAGGAGCTCGTCAACATCACGAGAGGTCGAGCGGGCTAGCACCCCCGCAACGATCCGCTTCGTTGGGGGTCAGACTCCGTCTGCACCGCTCTGACGCCAGGCGTACCAATCGAACCTCGGCAATGCCGCCAAGTCCGCTCACACGGCTCCGGAAGCTCTGTCTCGCCCTGCCCGAAGCGCACGAGGTCGAGGCATGGGGCGAGCCGACGTTCCGCGTCCGGAACAAGGTCTTCGCCATGTATGCGCACGCCGAGAATCACCATGGTGCCGGCAGACCGGCCGTCTGGTGTAAGGCCGCGCCCGGGAATCAGGGGCTCATGGTCAAGGCCGACCCGGAACGCTTCTTCGTCCCGCCCTACACAGGGCCAAGCGGATGGATCGGCGTTCGACTCGACCGAAATCCCAACTGGACCGAAGTGGGCGAGCTCATGAAGGACGCCTACCGGCTTGTGGCTCCCAAGCGACTCCTCTCGTCTATTGAATAGGCGCCGCACGCGCACGAGCACATATTCTGGGTATTCATGCACGGCAGATCCATTTCACCAAGGGGGAGGTTGTCGTGGACGACAAGCAGGTCGCGAAGCTGATCCGGAAGAACGTCGCCAAGGTGGAAAAAGCGGCGAAGGCAAAGCAGACGCGTAAGTATGATCCCACGCTGGCCGCCACACGTGGCACGACCGAGGAAGACGGCGACATCGAAGTGGAGCGAGAGCAGTTCTTCAAGGAGATGAAGCGGCGCGAATTCTGACCGCGCCCGTGTAGTTTCTTCGGATGCACCCACGCACCGAAGGACTACTGAACCACCTCGAGGAGAACCGCGCCACGCTTCACGCGGCGGTCGACG
>Ga0075434_100004100_pt1 | contig 13068 bp, 25 predicted proteins | sample RhiMethybrSRZTD3_FD_75298 | JGI IMG/M metagenome (GOLD analysis project Ga0075434, IMG submission 75298) | Populus rhizosphere microbial communities from Tennessee, USA - Rhizosphere MetaG P. TD hybrid SRZTD3 | ecosystem: Host-associated > Plants > Roots > Rhizosphere > Soil | place: USA... | reverse complement strand
CCCCCCGAGCCGCCGCGCTCGATGTCGGTAAGCTACTCGCCAGCCGGCGGCGAAGCCGGCGGTTCCGTCGGACCCGTGACCGCTTTGGACTCTTCCGTGCGAGCTTGAGAAAAAACATCCTCCCTGCTCGGTTGTGCCCGACGAGGGTCGGCCTCGTTTTCCGGTGTGCTTTCACCGGTCGGGTCCACGGACGCCTGTGTTGCGATTCGTTCCCTTCCGACGGTGTATGAAGGAGCGGCCATGCTCCAAGGGGTTGCGCGGGGGTCAGAACTCGGAATTGGTTTCTCCGCAAGAGGCTTTTCGAAGAAAGATGCAACGCATGCGTCGCAAACGGAGGCCCCGCCGCAAACATGACACTCCGCGGGTTTCCCGCAGTGTGCGCAGAAGCTATTTTTTCTCTTGCGTCGCATTTCTCGATGTGATTCCGATGCAGAGTCCAAGCGGAAGGCAATCGTGCTTCTTGCAGAAGGGGCAGTGAAGATGCTTCTCACAATTTGGAGAACATGCGTGGGGCTTCATCGGTTTCGGCTTGCGATATAAAACCCGCATGACGAGAATGGTCATCCACACGAGAAGCTTGCTCCACCACGAGATGCGTGGAGGTTCAGGCTTTCGCTTGTGCAGATAGGTCACCATAGGAGAATGCGAAACCGTCATCTTTGGCAGAAACCTTTTCGTTTGACCTTCCCTGCGTGCACGTTCCCGGCGACACTTACGCTGAAAGCTTCCCATAGGCACCTTCCTTCTTAGGGCGCTGGTAAAAACGCAGACGATTCCGATTGGCCCGGGCCTGGCGCAAAGAACGACACCCGACGCACAACCAAGCCATGCGGAAGGACCCCAGAACGTGTGACCAGTGGAGCCCCGATTTGCGTTTCTCGCATGACTCGCACGCATCCGGGAGTCCACACACGTAGCAAATTCCGCGGGAGGGATTGCCCAAGCACTGACATTGACCATTCGGAAGGGGCTTGACAAATTTCGCCTTGTAGGCGTCGCATTTCTCGCGGACTTGCCGAAGGAAGCCTTGACGAAAGGGGCTCGATTGCTCCTCCTGTCGTTGCGCTTGCGATTGCTCCGGCTTGCCACGGTAGCGGTGTACATACGCCAATTGCTTTGCGCGGTGGAAATCGCACTTTCGGAATTTCCCTTGCTTGCGAACAGAACAGCAGGCCTCGCACCTTGCACTCATACATCTATGCTCGTTTCCAGTGAGATGCCCCGGCGGAGCATTTCCCTTGCTTTCGTGAACGCAAGTTGGTGACGGGTTCCGGTCGGAGTGAACGCGACCGGGAGCGAACGAAAGGAGCCATCAGAGTTCCTGATTCTCTCGTGCCACCTTTGTCGATTGGAGGAAAGCACGAGATACTTTCGGTCACTCTCCCCGAGTGGGCTACCGCTCTTGAGATACAGATGGACCCCGTTCGGTGTTTCCTGTAGACCATGGCAGACACGCGAGGCGATAATACGCGGTACATCGAGAGCAAGCCTTCCTTTCTCATCCCGGTCGATGTCGAGCACAGTGATTAAGTCAAGCCTCGTGCTAAGCACTGGAATCGAGGATTGACCGTCGATGCTCCACGCGAGCATGTATTCGAACTCCCGGAGCGGAGCCATCCGCCGCACGTTCACCGCCAGCCGCCTCTGCCGTCTTCGCGGCAAACGCAATCTATCCTTGGATAGCGGCACTGCGGACAGCGTCGACACTGCACGATCTTCACCATTGCGTTCCCCCTTTCACTTCTCATCGTATCCATCTTCCATTTCGACCACTTCGAACTCTTCATCTTCATCCCATTCGAAATCCGTCACAAGCTCGTGGTAGGTGTTCGCAAACTCGGGGTTGGGGTTGTTTTCGGTAAGCTCAAAGGAGCGGTTCCCGTCCCGCTTGACTGTGTCAAACGTCCGACGGTCCACCTCTATAAGCTCCCCGTTGACAAGCACGAAATAAGGCACCGAATCAAAATTCCTCTTCCAGCCATAGCTTGAAGTTACGGTGAATCGGCTGCGTTCCGTCGTGGTGGTCCACGAAGCTTCCGATTTCATCGGAGCAACTCAGCCTTGACCCCACCGGGAAATATTCATCCTCGTGGGATGGGAAAAAGGTCCAGAACCATTTCAGGGATTGTTCGGTATATTCCTTTTGCAACACCTGTAGCTTTTTGATTGCCGCCTCGATTGAATCATCATCCTTTACGATTGATGCGACCGTCGCCCCCAGAGAGGCTCCCATTGTGGTGTAGGCGGCAATGGCGGCCGTAATCAGGGTAAGCGGAGATGTGAAAAACTTTTCAATCTTGGCCCCGATGGAATTTTCTTCGTTCAGGTGGTCAATCGCTTTTTGGAGAGCTTGAATCTTGGTGTCGATGGGGGCCTTGTACTTTTTGCGGCCGGCCGTGTTGCGGTTCAGGAACGCATTCCACATGCGCCCAAATTTGGCGTTGTGATAGCCGATGATGCGGCAATGCACGGGATTCGAACCCGACATGACGCGGTTGGCTCCGCCAAGCGCTCCGCGCGTTGCGGCCGGGCCTTCGATATCGCCTGCAACTCCGGAGTACCCCGCAAGTACGCGAGCGGCATGCTTGGTTTTTGCGCTTGTCGCCTCGACCATGTCAAGGCAATCAAGCAGAGCATCGCCTTTAAGCCCCTTGCATTTCGCCGGGACTCGCTTGAAGGTAGTAGCCATGTCACTTTCCGGTTGCGGGAGCCGGGTTCGCTTGCAAGCCGCGCAGCGTAACGAAACGCAGCGCTTCCAACGCGAGAATCGCCGAAAGCAATCCGATGACAGCCCATCCCTGCTTGCTGCTCATGAGCGTGAATCCTTTCTTCCGGGAACCCCGCGGATGCGGGCTCCGATGTAAACCAGGCTTCCCGTGATGGCCGATGAAACCACCTCGGAAGGTATGACATGAATTGCCCCGGCGACAATCGCCAGAGCGGGAAGGGATATCAAAAGCACAATTTCCTTCCAGGTGACGGGCCTCATGGTTTTCCACCATACGAGCAATCGCAACGCTCGTGACTCGCGGAGCGGGATAATCGGAGCCGTAGCGCGTACCCCGCCATGGCCAGTAGAATCCCGACGCACAGGAGAAACCGGACCAATTCCAGGTAGAAAAAGAAATGGCCCCGACGGTTCACGCTCACGCACTCACTCACCTCTTCCGGGTAATGTAGAGGTACGCAACGCCCCCGATTACCGCAATTCCGATTGCGACACCGGCCCCGATTCCAATCGATTTAAGCATTTCCATCAATTGGTCCAGTAGCCCCTTGACCGCGTTTCCCACGGGGGAGACAAGGTCTCCGGCCGCTTTCGCCGCAGCCTTTCCGGCCGCCTCAAATCCTTCTTTCCCGGACTCGATAGCGGCCCCAAGGTCATCGAGAGCCCCCTTGTTATCCATGCTGGGAAGAATGAGGGAGCCCCCAAGCGGTGTGACAATGCCACGGAGTACGTGGTAAAGGTCACCCGTATTTTTGATGTCAACTCCGAACTCGTCAAAGGACTGGCCCCAATCCGCGATGACATTGGAGACAGCGTTCTTAAGCTCCTGGTCCGTCTTGACCGCTCCCAGTACATCGCGGTCTCGTTGGAGCTTGCCGATTCGTCCGGGCCCAGCCTCATGGCCGCGCGCAATCTCGATTGCTGCATCCGCTTGGCTGTAGCCAAAATTCTGAAGGGCCTGGAAGGTGTCGGGAGAAAACGGGGTCTCCGCCCGCTGAACCATTTGGATAAGGCTGGCCTCGGTTGCTTCGTCGGGTTCGAACTCAAGTCCGCTCATGCATACACCGCCACAAGCCCAACAAGGGCCAATGCACTGACTATCAGAACGATGGCCGTAATCGGCCCAATCCCAGTGACAGTGATTGCATCCGGAAGTATCCCGGCGCTATCAATGACCTTCTGAACGTTGTTTGCCCATCTCATGGGGTCGTGTCGCTTCCCATCCTTTCCCACGAGGTCGGCGGAAGTAAGATTGGCTTGAATCCAATCGTAAACTTCCTTCCAGGTGCCGGCGGAGCCCAAGCGCTCCGTCACAACCTTTGCCTCCAACGGGAGGGAATGCCACAGCTTGACCATTCCCCACCACGCGGTTCCGGTAAAACTTGACGGAACCCTTTCGGCGTAAGAGTCCATCATCCGGGCCCATTGCTGAATTGAGTAGACGGGGTCGGTCAGAACGCGGTCGATGTCGATGTCAAGCTCGCGGGCGGTTCCGGGATGGATTTGGCCCCATCCCACCTCCCCGCGCGATTGTTCGCCGAGCGGAGCCTCTTCATGCGAGTTCGATTTGCTTTCGACGTTTGCCCATGCCTCCATCCATGGATAGGGCCAAGAGGGTTGGGCCATGTCGTAAGCTTCGCGAAGGTCATCAAACCACGCCATTATGAACCGAGTTCTACCACGGTTAAGGAGCGATGGAAACGACAAAAGCGCCAACCGCCCGACACTCGTAACAGGCAGGATGTCCGACGCTTCGTTGTGCCCCCGCACAATCCGGATGGAATTCCGGGGCAGAATGCATGTGGGCGAAGGTGGGTCCACGATTTCATGGTTCCCACGTCGTGAAATCATGGGCCCCAAGGTTGGGCAATTGGTCTACTATTTCATCGGGAACATTGGCCATTTTGAGCTTCTGCAGGCACAATCCCCCGGTATTCTTGAAAAGCACGAGCATGGTTACTTGCTCAAGCGCGTGATAGGATAGAAGATTTGCATGTTGTGTCAGGAAGATGAGTCCGACACCGGCTCCTATGTGGCGGCCGGTTGTGATTGTCTCCAACAGGGCCAGACGAAACCGTTTCTCTTCCTTCGGGTCCGCTATCAGGTGGAGTAATGCGGCCTCATCGAAGATTGCCACCACGGGCCATCGGACCATGGGATGGGCCGCGTCAACGTAGTGGCTTCGCCGCTTGCTGCGTTCGGAGATGCTCCAAGCGGTTTCCAGGAAGAGGGAGGGGCTTGCCTTGCGGTCGCGAAGGACATGGATATGGGCTCCACCTTCCCGCTCCACCGAAACCACCAAATCGGTCAGAGATTTGTGGATGATGCACTTGTCATCACACGGGAAACCGCCGGAGGGGTCATGGACGAGCACGTAACAGTCTTTGCTCAGGTCATCGGCGCGTTCTTTGGCCCAAGTGCTTTTGCCAGTTTTTCGACGTCCGATGGCAACTTCCACGAGGTTGAAATCATCCATGACCCCTCCCTTATGACATCATTGCTTGTCGCGGAAAAGCTCGTCCCGCATGTCAGCGGGCGGAGACATTGCTCCATTCTCCGGTGTTTCAGAGGGTTCGTCCCGCTGACCCGTACCGGGTTCTCCCGCGGCCACCATAGCCGGAGAATGGAGCAACTTTTTTTTCCGCGCTTGCGCCCGAAGGGCTTGCGTGAAATTGAAAGCGGATGCAGCGAGCACCACAGGGGCCGCAGCTTGAGCCCCGATGTTGGGCGCATATTGCTTGATGAGACTCTCACAAGCGGGTCTCCAGAGGGAATCCCAAAACTGGTCCGGTAGGGCCATGAGCCCCTCTTTTGCTGTGCTGTGAGCGATTCCTTTTTGCATGTTCGTCAACATCTCCGCCACATCGCGCGGCGAAAGCGGGGTTGCATCGGCGGAGAGCATGCCAGGCAACACCACGGGAGGTGGAAGCGGAGCGGGTTCGGGAGACCCCAACGGAGGCGGAGCCGGCGGAGGTTCACCGGGGTCAGTGGTGGCGGGACTTTCCGGCCCCACCTCCGTTGCAGGTTTCATTTCGACGGTAGGCTCCACGAGCCCCGCGATTTGAGACTCCTTGACTTCGTGGCTAAGCGAGCGGAGCAATTCCGCGTCAACGCGGGTGATTGTGCGTCCGTTGCGAAGCCTACGCTTCAGATACTTGATACGCTGGTCCTTCTTTTTCTCGTCGGTTGTCATCTGTCATCTCCCGCTGGCCGTATGTATTTGTGGCATTGGCATTCACAGGTCAGGCATTCACAGCATTTATCCGTGAACTTCAGTCCTACCTTGTGGTTCGGAAGTGCGCAAACGGGAAAGATTCGATAGTTGACCCCTTCGTCACTTGTTTCGATGGACATGTAACGTCCTGGGGCGCTACATCTGGTGTAGGAATTGTTAGGCTCACAGGTCCCAGCGCAGTATATTTTCACCCTGAATTTCATTGCTTCACCATGGCGGTAGTAGTCACTGAGGTGACCTCGGTTCTACGCCAGGCTTCGCACACGGTTTCGATGGCCGCGCGTAGTCCGGTGTCAGGGCTCTGTTCATAATCGGGGCTAACCTTGCACATGTAGGCAAGGCTGAGCCCCAATGCATGAACCGCTGTTCTGAAATCGTGGCCCCGGAGGAGCTTTTCGATTTCTCGGGTGAGGTTCCCCTCCTCCTCCGAGCATGCGATGGTGATTTTCCCTTCCACGAGGTTCAAAAGCCACCTCCGCCGGTTTCGGCATGCTCCTTCGGAGCGAACGCGGACATTTGGGGCTGCTTGAACTTTCCCTTTCGCATGGAGATTCGGACCATGCGGTTTTTCCGTTCAAGCTGCTTGGGAGGAACCGAGGAAAAGATGGTGCAGGCGGTTCCCCAGAAGGGGCAATACGCCGTCCAGTAGGGCCCCTTGTCGCCTTTCTGTTCGGGGCCCCACGAGAGCCATTCCGCCGGCAAGTCGATGTATGCTACTCGCTCTTGATTCTCTGCGGGCAATTTCCACCTCCATCGTTGTCTGACATCCTCACACTGACCGCAGCCCTCAGACTGCAAAATACCGTGCTTGCATCTTCCCGGGCCCCACATGGTTGGCTTTTTGGAGATTCCACGGGAGACTTCGGGGGCGTTTCCGAACCGCGGTTTCGCAACCACGTGGGAACCCGGGAAGATACGGAGCACAAGTTCAACAGGGCTCTCCGATTTTCCTTTGTGCGGCGACTGCAAGAATCTTCACCCGCTCCTTTCGCAAATGGAGTCGGGCGATGATGTCTGACGGTACATCCTCGCAAGTCTCCAACACCTCCACAGCCTCCGAAAAAGCAGCGTAGGCCGACATGAGGTGAATTGCCACGGACAGATGATTGTGGGCATCCGCCGCAATTTGAGCTTTGCGGACAAGCTCCGCACCGTCGCGGATGCGGCCGGCCGCGGCAAGGGCTTTGCGGATTTTTTCCTTGCGTTCGTAGGTCATGGCCGTGTCTCGATTTCTTCCCAGTCGGCCGAGCGGACTTCGTCCGCGAAGTTGCGAAGGAGATTCTGAAGTTGCTCGTGTGTGAGCGTTGCGGAAATGCCGGCGGGATGACACATCGCCTCAGAGTAAAGGTCGATGACCCTTTCGACTTTCAGGGTGTCATGCGACTTGTAGCGTGTGATGCGGTTCCGGAACTCGTGAACGTCGTAGGACATTTTCTACCACCTTTCTGCCCCTCTGAGCATGCATTGCGCATGCCCTGGCGTTTTTTCGCGCACTTGCTGTCAGGCGTACATTGTAGCTACATGACATCTCTGTCATGGTGCTATGAAATCTTTTCATCGTTTGCCAATTTCGCCTTTTGATACGCCGATTTCCCTATCTGACATCGTTGTCATGGGGTCCGCAAAAGATGCGTGCGCAAAAAGTATTGACATGGTCTGACAGCACTGTCATAGGGGTGACATGGGATTTCGAACGCCATACATCGCAAGGTCCACGTCGTATGCTTGGGCATCCGGCGTACCTATTTCGCCAGACCTCTCGTTTCTGAACTCGGGGCCCCCGATGAAGTCCCCTGAAATTCAGAAGCTACGCCTCCGTTTCAACGGTGTAGCCACCACGGGGGCCGGCGGAACCTTCCCAGACCGCACACAGGCACAGGTGTTTCAGCAGGTGCAGCTTACGGACCCCAAGGGAATCCGTATCAATTGTCTTGGCTCCACCCTGCGCCAGATTATGCAGAGGGAAGATGGTGACGGAGCCCGCGACGGTGCGACCATTGCCGCTTCGCAGTCCTCTGTCACGTTCGACGTAGAGCTCGCGATTCCCTTCCAGCCGAAGCGTGCGCGGACCCCACAGGATTGGCGTGCGGCCGTGTCTGACTTCGTGAACGGGGCCGGTAAGCTCGATTTGAACATGACCACGGCAACCGGCATTTCGGCGAACGTTACCATCAACAGCGGAACCGTTCAGGTGTGGGCGGAAATCGTGGACGGTGGCGAACCTTCGGCCAAAAGCCGCCTGCAAATCATCGAAACCGGCATGACCACCACGGACTTCCCGTACGCCGTTCGTGGCCTGCTTGTCGATGCGTGGTTTCGCGCACAGGATTCCGACATCTATGCTGCAACCACCCTGGCGGCCCAAAATATTACCAGTGCTCAGCTTATGTACTCCGCCTATCCATCGCAGGTGCTCGATGACATCTACCTCAAGCAGGAAGATAGCCTTGCGCCCAACGATGACGTGGTGGCGGGGTACGCTCACAATGTTTTTGCCATGCCGCGCAACGCCAAGATGACGCAGCTTGCGGAACTCGATGTGTTGCAGGTCCAGATTTCGGGCTCCCTCCCGACGAACGCGCGCATGGTCGTTGTGACGCTCACCAAGCGCAACGAAAACCAGCTTGCGAAAGCGCTGGGGTTCAAAGACATCCATGCGGTTGCGGGCCTTCTGGACAAGGCGAAGGTCAAGGGCTCCAATGGCACGAATCCGGCCGCCGTGGCGAACGCTGCGATGGCCGCTTACCTTCCCCTCGGGGCCCTGCCGGGCGGAAGCTCGCAGAAGCGATAACCCGTGAAGTGGTTTCTCGTCATCGCTGGGGTTGCGGTTGTTGGAGGCGGAGGCTATCTCCTGTATAGGAAATTCTCCGCGTTCATCCCAAAGCAGCCCAAGCAGGTGCAGACTCCGCAGGACACCAAAAGCCTGCTTTCCCGTGACCTCGGGGGCTTTGGCTTTGACCTTGGGAAGTATCTTGGCCAAGAGGTGGGCGGAGACTACGGAAACATCATCGGCGGAGCCGCGGGCGGTTTGTTTTCGTCCGGGCTATCCGAACTCGGGAAGGAAATCTTCTGATGAAGCGCTTGGAGCCGGCCGCAATCGCACTGACCGCAGCGGGAGCCGCTATCCTCTTGGATGGCTACGTTGCGCCGAAGGTGTCGGACAGTCGGGCGCCTCAAATCGTTGTTGACCTCGCAGGGGCCGCGCTTCTGGGGCTCCTGGTTGCAATGCTTTTCCGCCGGGCCGGTGGTTCGGCAAAGGGGTAATCATGCTGCGATGGTTCGGTTACGGTGCTCTCCTTGGCGCGGTCGGCTATGCCGGTGGACGGTATGTCGGAACGCGTATTCCGGCGGTTCCTGCCAACGATTGGCTTGGCGCCGTTCTACTCGCCGGACTCGGCGGCATTGTCATCCACAAGGTGGGCGGCAAGTAAGATGCTGCTCTTGGCGTGGCTTTTTCCCGTTGCCGCCTCTGGCCTCGCGGTGTATCTCGCGCCGCAGGGAGGCCATCAGAGGGGCCTGGTTTCGTCTCTTGGGGACTCCCAAGGATGGAGCGCGGGAATGTCTCCGCCGAGCACCAAAACGAACACCAAGCGACCCCAGAAGAAGCCGGTCGGAGGGTACGAGCCCAACGTTGATTACGACGTGGTACAAGGTCCTCTCACCGGTGGGCCGGCTCCAATCGCAGAGACCATGCAAGGCGGAGCGTTTCAGAACGATGAGACATATAACGCCTACGCCGAGCGGACCCCCGAAATCATGTTTCTGAAGGACCCGACGAACGCATAGGAGAAACGACGACATGGCAAAGGAATTTGACATTTACAATTGCGCATACTGCGGGGCTTCCGCGAAGCCTGGCACGAAAGTGTTGGCTCGCGTGGAAGCGTATGCCTGCCCGTCGTGCGGCAAGGAAGGGAAGCTTGACAACGAGGGGCTGTGGACCCCTCCGCCGACCTGCAAGCACGTTCCGCTTCCGACCGCCGGCCCCGGAGCCTTCGTGCTCGTTTGGGAGTCGGATAAGAAGTGAAGCCGTTTCTCGCGGTCGGGGCCCTGCTTGCAGCGATTGTTATCCTGTGGGGGCCCCGTTCGTTCGTTTCCCGCCTCCGACGAGTAGCAAGCACGGGCCTTGACATTGAGCCGGCCGGGGCTCCATCATCGGACTTGGTTGACGATGGAGGTTCCGGATGTGGTGGCTGTTCAGACTGACAGTTTTTGCGCTTGCTCTTTCGGCATGCGTGCCCCAACCTGGAAGTGTTGAAGGCGAAGCGCAACCAACAGAGGCGAAGTGTGACACAATGCCGTGCAAGATTCTGAGAATCGAGGGATTGCCGGGCCCATTCGTGGGAGGGGTCGAGGCCCCCGTAGCAATCATCAATGACCACATCTCCGCGATTTGGATTGACCCCGATTCCGAGGCCGATTCTGTCGTTGTGCAGGCTGGCAATATCCAAAACAACCTCTTTCTGACATCGGGCAACTACGTTTCCGGCTTCTTCGGCAATGGCACGGCCGCACAGAACAATGCGCAGCCATGGCAAACCCTGAAGTCCGGGATTGTGGTTTCCAAAGGGGCTCCGCTCATCCTGGATATGCAGCCGCAGGTGTTGCTTTACGCCTATCCCGACGGGGCTTTCAGTGGGGCCCGTGTTGCGGTTGGCTATTCCGTCGGCGGAGTTCCGAACTCCATCCCACAGTTCCGCGGAGTCATGAAGTATTACACCTTCGGTTCGCCTGCGGGGCTTGCCCCTCTGAGGCTCGTGTTCCCCACCTACGGCCGGAAGTTCATTACGCTGGCCGTGACCAATTCCGACGGAGCGAACGCGGCAACCGCAAACCTCGTGCTCCACATTGCTCAGAGCAACACGACTGATTTCGTTTCGGCTGCAACCGGCGCGCAAGCGGTAGCGGCGAACACCACGAAGATTTTTGCGTATAAGGACTTCTTTGCGAATGAACCGCAGGTGGATTTCATGGACCTTCAGATTTCAGGCCCATCTACCTCGTGCGGAATTATGGTACGCGTTGCGGATTGAGCCATGCCTCTGTTCGTCGGAGACCTTGTCAAATACAATGCCGTGAGCGGCCAGCGTTTCGGGCAAATCATAAGAGACAATCTCGACGGGACCTTTCAGGTCATTCTGTTTGACTACGCCGGGAACCCCGACGGGCCCGCAAGGCTGGTAACAGAGGGTTCGGGCTCCAATCAAGCGTTGCCAGTTATCACGGCCGGCACAGGGGCATCGTTCAGAACGGTTTTCGACCTGGATTTTTCCGCCCTGCCAAATCAGACCTTCACCGATGGTTCGGCAATCACCTTTGCCGGAAAGACCGGATGGGAGAAAACCAACACCGCGAGCGAAGCCGTCACTATGGCAAACACCGTCGGGGTTGGAATTACGTGTACTCCGGCGCAGACGAGCAACCTTGCATCCCCTCGTACATGTCCATCGTTCGGGGCCCCCGTGCAACTCTATTACCCCCAATTCAATTGGTTGACTGATACGCTTCGATTGTGGGGTTTCATCGCCTCCGACAATCCCGCGGCAAACTCCGACAATGCATATGTGGGATTCAGCAAGGCAGGGGTAACGACCGACCTGATACTTGCGGGAATGAGGGGATTCAACAACTCCGCACAAGGCATGAGGGTACGCGACGAGTTCGCCGGCGGGGCTGCGGTTGACTTCGTTTCGGCGGAAACGCTCGGTACCAACAATCGAATTCTGTGTTGTGAGGGTTCCCCGAACTATGTCCGATTCTATACGGGTGACACTGCTCCGATGAATGCAGATGGAACCTTTCCGCCGATTTCAACACTGAAGTTCTCCGGCGCGGTCAATTTCACCGGGGGATACGGTTGGGCAGCGGCCTCGGTTCCCAAAAGCTCCACTTGGAATTTCATCATCGGGGCATTGCGGGCCGGTAGTACAACCTCGGGTTACAATGCCGTGTTCAAGCGCTTGAAGTTGGAGGTAATGACAGCATGAAGGATACGCTTGTGGAGTTCGTCTCGGGGCTCGCTGCGATTGTGCTCCTTCTGTTCGGGGTTTTCTCAATCGCTTGCGCCACCCTGAAGGATAGGCTCCCAGCAATTGAGAAGTGCGCTCCCTTGCTTGAGGCGGGAGGAGTCAAAGCCGCCGAGTGTGTTGCATCGGGGGAAAACGGTTGGCAGTGTGCGTTTCGGGCTGGCCCCTATGGGATTGCTTGGCTTCAGTGCGCGCACAGAGAACACCTACTTGGCAACCATCAAGAGGCTTGCCCGTTTCATGGTGACAAGTGAAATTCTTGGTTGCATCGTTTTCCGCCTTTCTGACGCTCGCTTCGTGTGCGGCGTTCAAGGGTCAATCGAAGTTTGCCGGGGGCCCTGGAATCACGATTGAAAATGTTCGTTCCTTTCCCTATGCAACCCTTGGAGGCTGGCGCCAGCATCGGACGATTTCGGTTTCCAATGGATACAGCCAGCCCATCCGAATCAACCTCGTTTGCGATTCATCGGCATTCTGCGGTGTGGACATTCCGGGGCACACGACACAGACCTTCCTGCTTGACGGAACCGATTTCAGGTGTGCTATCGCCCAATGTCCGCGTTCGTTGTTCTGATGGACCGAAAGCAGTTTGACAGGGAGTGTCTGGCGAAGGTCGGGCGGATTCTCAGAGGGAAGCTTGCCCATTGGTGCCACAAACACGGCCGCCCGGTGGATGAGACTTGCCCCGAGATTCTGACCTGTGATTGCGACTGGACGAAAACCACCGAATCGTTGACGGGCACAGTCAATTGAAGATTCGTTGGAAATGACCTAAACAGAATTGCGGTCCCGTGTGGACCCCGGAGGCTACCGTGCTTGAACGCTTCATCAAGAGAATTGAAACAATCGACCCTCTGTGGTTTGCTATCATTGCAGGCGGATTGTTGGTTGCAACCGCGCTTGCATACCCGTCAAGGAAGTCCGTTGCGGCTCCCACGGAAACCCCAACCGCGAAACCTGAAGCCGTGGATGCGGCTCCCGCGGATGCGGCTCCGCCTGCGTCTCCAACCATTGAACCGCCGGCTTCGCCGCCGGCTGGCGAGTAGCTTACCGACATCGAGCGCGGCGGCTCGGGGGGG
>Ga0075434_100004098_pt1 | contig 13070 bp, 9 predicted proteins | sample RhiMethybrSRZTD3_FD_75298 | JGI IMG/M metagenome (GOLD analysis project Ga0075434, IMG submission 75298) | Populus rhizosphere microbial communities from Tennessee, USA - Rhizosphere MetaG P. TD hybrid SRZTD3 | ecosystem: Host-associated > Plants > Roots > Rhizosphere > Soil | place: USA... | reverse complement strand
CTTCGCGCAGACCTCGAATCCCAAATATTCTGTCGTGCCTTTTGCCGAGCCGCCCGATGGTCCCGAGTGGGGCGACACCGTTTCCGTCGCCGCGGATGGAAAAGGATCGATCCTGGTATTCCGCCGGATGGAACCTCCAGTTCTAGTTTTTAATCGTGAGGGTAAATTATTGAAAAGCTGGGGAACTGGAATCTTCCCCGAGATACACAGCATCGACGTGTTTGACGGGTTCGTGTGGGTCACCGACACGAAGGATCACATGGTCTATAAATTCACGATGGACGGCCGGCAGTTGATGGCTCTCGGGACCAAAGGCGTTGCTGGTGACAACGCATCCAAGACAGCTTTCAACCGGCCGACAGACGTTGCCATCGCCTCAAACGGCGACATCTTCGTAACAGACGGCTACGGCAACTCGCGTATCGTTCAATTCAACAAAGATGGGAAGTTCATTCGAATTATCGGCGGCACAAAGGGTGGCGAACCCGGACAGTTCAATACACCGCACGCGATCCAGATCGATTCGAAGGGACGATTGATCGTCAACGACTGGCAACAGGCGGCGAAGAACCCGCGCCTTCAGATTTTCGATCAGACGGGGAAACTCCTTGAAGTGTGGGAAAAGTTGGGAATCGTGAGACCAACCGGTTTGGCCATCGCGCAGGACGATACCGTATACGTGGGCGACACGGAAGGCAATGCGATCTGGATTTTGAAAGATGGAAAGGTTCTCGAGCGCATCGGAGATCTGCACGCGCGGCCCCACAACATCGCGTGGGATTCGGGATCGAACGAACTGTATTTCGCCGACACGACAGAGCCCGGACAAATTAAGAAGGTCGTAAAGAAAAAATAGTTCGTATATATTTACGGCTCACCCGCAGCTAGTACTGCAGCCATTAATTGTAAGGAGTGGAATTTATGGGACAAAACATCGAGCTCAAAACGAAAGATGGAAAAACGATTTCGGCTTATAAAGCCGAACCGGCGGGCAAGCCCCGCGGCGGTATCGTCGTGATCCAGGAAATCTGGGGAGTGAACAGCCACATCCGCGACGTTACCGATCGCTATGCGAAGGAAGGTTACCTCGCGATCGCTCCGGCAATCTTTGACCGTATTGAACCGGGCGTAAAGATGGATCAGTATACGCAGGAAACGATGCAGAAGGGCTTCGGCTACATGCAGAAGGTCGAACAGGACAAGGCGCTGCTCGACGTCGAAGCCGCAGTAAAGGAAGCATCGAAGGCGGGAAAAGTCGGCGTGGTCGGTTTCTGCTTCGGCGGACGCATGGCGTGGCTCGCGGCCGCGCATGTCGATGGGATTGCCGCATCAGTGCCGTATTACGGCGGCGGCGTTCCGCAGCTTGCATCGGAAAAACCCAAGGTTCCGGTCATGCTCCATTTCGGTGAAAAGGACGCGCATATCCCGGTTGCATCAGTCGAAGAATTCAAAAAAGTACATCCAACCTTGCCGGTATACATCTACCCGGCAGACCACGGTTTCAACTGCGACCAGCGCGGTTCCTACGACGCTGCCGCTGCGAAACTTGCCCAGGATCGCACGCTGGAATTTTTCCGGAAACACGTCGGATAAGAGGGGGAACAGCCGCCAATTACGCCAATTACGCGAATCCATTAGGTAATTCGCGTAATTCGCGGCTAATACACGTTGTACAGGATTCCTGTCACCCTCTTGCTCTTCGTCGCGTTCTCCATAAAGGCAAGAGCACAGACGACAATCACTCCAGTCGTGACCTCACGCAAGCAGGCGACTGCCGTCCGCGTCGCAAACGGATCAGTCCACGTGGATGGACATCTCGACGAGCAAGCGTGGGATCAGGCGCTCCCGATCGTCGATTTCATTCAGAAAGAACCGACGGAAGGCGTCCCTCCGTTGGATCAAATGGAAGTTCGTGTGGTGTACGACGACAACGCGGTCTACATCGGCGCGCGCATGTTCAACCACGATGGCCTTCCCATTCAGGCTCCGCTGGGCCGGCGAGATATTGTCAAGGATCAAGCTGAATACCTGATGGTGTCGCTCGATACGTACCTCGATCGCCGCACCGCGTATGCTTTCGGCGTCAGCGCAACCGGAGTTCGACTCGACCGCTACTATCCGGCGGACGACGAAACGAACTTCGACGAAGGCTTCGATCCCGTTTGGCAGGCCAGGACTGCCATCGGCGAAAGCGACTGGACAGCGGAGTTGTGGATTCCCTTCTCTCAGCTGCGTTTCAATAACCAGGCGAAACAGGTTTGGGGATTTAACATCGAGCGGTCAACTCCCTCAAGAAATGAACTCGACTACTGGGTAGCTGTCCCCCGCACAGAGAAGGGCTGGGCATCACACTTCGGTGATCTGATCGGGATCGAAGGCATCAAGCCTCCCAAGCGAATTGAGCTGATGCCGTTTACTGTCGCCAGCTCGACGATAAATAGCAATCGCGATCCGCGGAATCCTTTCGACGATGGAAAGAACCTGAAGAACCACACCGGCGCCGACATGAAGATGGGTATCGGGCCAAATCTCACGCTTCAGGCAACGGTAAATCCGGATTTCGGACAGGTCGACGCGGACCCGGCCGAGGTCAACCTCACAACGCAGGAAACTCTCTTCACCGAGAAACGCCCTTTCTTCGCAGAGGACGCGCGATTCCTGACGACAAGTCTCGCGCGCGAAAATTTCTATTATTCTCGCCGTATCGGCGCCGCCCCAACCGTCCCGGTGACCGGCGATTTTGTCAGTTACCCGAGAGAAAACACCATTCTGGCTGCAGCCAAGCTGACTGGGCGCCTTGCATCAGGCACGTCGCTTGGCTTTCTCGGAGCACTCACGGATGAGGAATTCGCCCATGCTTCGATGATCGGTTCTTCAACGACGCAATCCGTGAGGATTGCACCCAAAACGAACTACGGCATTGCTCGTGTTCAACAACAGTTCGGCCGGTCGGGTTCAACCGTCGGAGCGATGATTACCGGGATGCATCGCAACTTCAAATCGGACGACCCTCTCGCAGCCCTTTTGAAGCGCAACGAATTTACGATGATGGGCGAAGAGATTCTCCGCTTGAAGGGCGGCGAGTATGAACTTCGCTCCTATTTTGGCATCTCTCACGTCGATGGAACTGCGTCTGCTATGGAACGGGTGCAGCGTTCATCCGTGCATTACCTGCAACGGCCGGATAAGAACTATTACCCGTTCGACCCGACACGTACGTCGCTCCCCGGTTATGAAGGCCACTCCACCTTAGAGCGCGTGAGTGGAAAACATTGGCTGTGGAACGTGGATACAGAAATCCAGGCGCCCTCTTTCGAAGCCAATGACATTGGCCGTATTACCTCGGCCGATGGGCGCGACTTCAGCTATGCGCTTAAATATCGTGAGACGAAACCTGGGGTTCTCTTCAGGAACTACTTATTCGGCGTCTCGCAGGGCAATGAATGGAACTTTGGCGGTGACCGGTCAAGCAAGAATTGGCGCGTCAACACAACGCTGCAGTTCCATAATTTCTGGACCCTGACGGTGAACACCGGCCCGAACTACCGCACGTTCAATCTCCGCGAGACGCGAGGCGGACCACTTGCCCAGGTTCCCCACTCCCAGACCGTGCAAACGACGCTCAAGAGCCGCGCCGCCGCCAAGACAACATGGAATGTCGCGTTCACGCATACAACCGACGAACTCGGCGGGGCGCTTCGCAATTTCAATGGCGGCATTTCGTTTCGTCCGGGTTCGCGCTGGCAGCTTTCCATCAACCCTACGCAGATTCACGAGCTCAACTCGCACCAGTACGTGACGGCGATCACCGGCGGCGGGCGCGCGGAAACGTACGGCAACCGGTACATATTCGCGTATATCGATCGGAGTACATGGTCAAGCCAGTTCCGGCTCAGCTATACGCTGAAGCCGGATCTCAATATCGATGTGTACGCTGAACCTTTCGCTGCAAGCGGACACTACTACGACTTTGGCGAACTGCCTGCACCGCGCGCTCTGCAGAAACGGATTTATGGAACGGATGGAACCACGGTTGACGTTCAGCTTGATGGCAGCCGCGTGATTACCGACGGCTCGTCGCGATTCACCCTGAAGGATTACGATTTCAACGTTCGCTCATTCCGCAGTAACGTTGTACTTCGGTGGGAATGGAGGCCGGGCAGCACGCTGTATGCCGTGTGGCAGCAGGATCGAAAGATTACAGAGACGTTGGCGAACAGCGTCGGTCTCCAGGACATGTTCCGCTCGCTGGGCGCTCCCGGCAGCACCTACTTTGCGATCAAGACATCTTTCTGGCTCCCGATAAAGTAAATGTGAGCAAAACGCCGAGAAAACATCTCTCGATGTTGAGGTCGTACACAGTCGCGGACCTCTTCACGCTCGGCAACGCCAGCTCCGGTACGATCTCCATTTTTCTGTGTCTGAACTACCTCGCCGAAGGGCGCAACCGATGGTTTTGGATCGCCTTTGCGCTTCTATTTGCCGCATTGTTCTTCGATATCTTCGATGGCTACTGGGCACGCCGCTCAAACCGCAAATCGGTGCTCGGTGCCGATCTCGACTCGCTCGCGGATATCGTTTCCTTCGGCGTCGCACCCGCGGTGCTGGGATTCACGCTTGGAATGCGTGGTGGTTGGGACATGTTGATTCTCGCGTATTTTGTTGTGTGCGGAATCAGCCGTCTGGCGCGGTTCAATGTCACGGCAGTCGCACTTTCCGACTCTTCCGGCAAAGTGAAGTACTTCGAAGGAACGCCAATCCCGACGAGCATCCTCATCGTCGTGTTGCTGGGCATCGCGTTCGCTCAACAGGCAATCGAGAGCGATTTGTGGTTTGGCGCGTATCGAATCGGCCCCGCGACGGTGCATCCGCTCACGCTCGTGTACGCCGTGAGTGGAACCGCAATGATCAGCACGTTTCACGTTCCGAAACCCTGAACTCGCACATGCGGTATAGCCGCAGATTACGCAGATTACGCGGATTTAATCCGCGCAATCTGTGCAATCCGCGGCTATGGCTTCCGGTCCAGTTCCGCCAGTCGATCTATCGGCTTCTGGTATCCGGGACGAAGACGCAGAGCTCGTTGATAGAGATTGCGCGCGATCTCGAGGTGACCTTCCTCGTTTTCCAAAACTCCAAGGTTGTACGCAGCCTCCGGAGAATCGGGGTTCAACTTCAGCGCAGTTTCGAGATGAAGCCTAGCGCGCGGATCCTTCTGGCTGAAGAATGCGAGGCCGAGGTCCATGTGCGCTTCGTACGACTCGGGATGCTTTGCTACAACATCCGTTAGCAGCGAAATCGCCTGGGCCGAGTCTCCCTGTACGAGAAGAAGCGTTCCCAGATTGAATTGCGCTTCGACATCCGACGGCACGTACTTCAGGAGTTCACGAAATTCACGCGCCGCCTCCGGCAATCGCCCCGTTTTCAGATACAGGCGCGCCAGGTTCCTGCGCGCGGTCGGCGCCGCCGGCTGCAGTTTCAGGGCCTGCGTATAGAACGCGATCGCCGCGTCGTTTCGTCCGGCGTCGTCATCGATCACGCCGAGATTCTGATAAAGAATAGAACTTCGAGGACTGCTCCGAAGCGAGGTCGTGTAAAGCGTACGCTCCGACGACCAGGCCCGAACGCGGACGCGCAAAGGCGCGATTGAAAAAATCATCCACGCCGACAGCACGCTGATCGTCGCCCAGCGTGGCAATCGCGCAAGGAAGGCGACTATAGCGAGAACGATTCCGATCGATGCCGTGTAGGCATAGCGTTCCGCAGCCGCCTGATAGAGTGGGAGCACTTGTGCGAAAGGAAGCAGTGCGCACGCCGCGCCGGCGATGCCGAACATCGCGACCGGAACGGAACGGCGGAAAGCAATGCCCACTGCAGCCGCAGTGATGATCGTGAGCCAGGCCAGAACATAAGTGGACGAACCGAACGTCAGCGTAGCGAACTCGCTCGACCGTTCCATGCTCATGGGCGGGGCGTAGATCGTCCACCAGACGTATTTCGCGAAACTCACCGGACCTTTCAAGGCAATCTCCCGCAGCGGTGCAACTGCCGGCACACCAACGCTCAGAAGAAACATCCGCGAAGTCGCGTAGACGACCAGTGGCAAACCGCTACACGCCAGGACGCGCGGTAACACATCGCGCCGGTCGGCACTCGATTTGGTTGTAGCCGCAGCGAGTAACGCCAGTGGGCATACGACAACTCCTGCTTCATGGCTCAGCAATGCCCCCGCAGAACTGACAACGAGCAACACCAGGAAGATCGGCCTGCGCCGTTCGGCGTACTTCATGCTCGTGAGGATCGCCGAGAGGATGAATGCCGTGACCAGCGACAATCCGCGCGCGGATATCCAGGCCACGACCTCGGAATGAATAGGCAGGCTCAGCCACGACAGAGCTGCGAACAGCGCAATCGGTGCTGTGAACCAGCGCCGAAAGAGGAGAAGCACGAGAACGCCATTCACAAAATGAAGCGCAATATTGAATGCGTGAAATCCCTGTGGTCGTGGTCCCCAGATCCGCAAGTCGGCGAACAGACTCATCCAAAATACGGGCCGATAAAACCCGCCGGATTGAGTTTCGAAGTCTTCGGCAAAGTTTAACGACCGGCGCAGGTACCCCGTCGCTGCCCGGAAGGTCTGAATGCCGGGATTCTTGGTGATCTGGACTTTATCGTCGTAAACAAACGGCTGGTCGACCGCGGGAAAATACAAGAACAACGTCCACAGCAGAATTACTAGATATGGAACCAGGCGGCCGGCTTGTTGCACGGCCGTTATTATGTCAGAGTCCGACGCGACAGGCCGGGTCGACATCCAACAGCCGATCCACGTCCCGGCTTATTGTCTGCTCTTTGTTCGGCACACGAACCGGCATACTGCTAATCACGATGATGGAGATTGTTTCAGTCAACGTTGGTATTCCCCGGGTCATCAAGCGTGGCGATGAAGAGATCCTTACCGGTATTTTCAAATCAGCGGTTCAAAGTCCGGTGACTGTTCGACCGTTGAATCTCGATGGGGATCAGCAGGCGGACCTTAAGGTGCGGAGAATCTAAACGCGAAGATCTAAGCCGCGGATTCCGCGGATCACGCGGATTGAATCCGTGTAATTTGCGCAATCCGCGGCTTATTTATCGTCGTCGGAAGTGCCCGGCAGGCGAGGCAAACCAGACTCTGCGGATGGCGACAACAAACCGGTCTTCGAGTACGTGATCAACTTCTCGCGCGTATCGGCGATATCGAGGTTTCTCATCGTGAGCTGCCCGATTCGATCCTGCGGCGTGAAGAACGCCTCGCCTTTTTCCATCGTGAGCCGTTCCGGCTTGTAGGTCAGATTCGGGCTGGTGGTATCCAGAATCGAATAGTCATTTCCACGACGAAGTTCCACTGTCACTTCCCCAGTGATCGCGCGGGCGACCCAGCGTTGCGCCGATTCGCGCAGCATCAGCGCCTGCGAATCGAACCATCGCCCCTGGTAGAGCAATCGACCCAGGCGGCGGCCGTCGGAGCGATATTGTTCGATGGTGTCCTCGTTGTGGATCCCCGTCACCAGGCGCTCATAGCCGATGTAGAGCAGGGCCATACCCGGAGCTTCGTAAATGCCGCGGCTCTTCGCTTCGATGATCCGGTTCTCGATCTGGTCGCTCATACCAAGCCCGTGACGACCACCGATTGCATTCGCCTCCATCATCAGCGCGACTTCGTCCGGAAACGTTTTGCTATTAACAGCGACGGGCCTGCCTTCTTCGAAACGAATCGTTACCGTCTCGGTCTTGATCGCGACGTCATCGCGCCACGACGGAACGCCCATGATCGGTTCAACGATCTTGATTCCATTATTTAGAAACTCGAGGTCCTTCGCTTCGTGTGTCGCGCCGAGGATGTTGGAGTCGGTCGAATAGGCTTTCTCGATGCTCATCTTGTAGCCAAAGCCGGCGCGGTTCAGGTACTCCGACATTTCCTTGCGGCCGCCGAGTTCGTCAATGAATTGCTGATCGAGCCAGGGCTTGTAAATCCGGAGATTTGGATTCGCAAGCAAACCGTAGCGGTAGAAGCGCTCGATGTCATTTCCTTTGAATGTGCTTCCATCGCCCCAGATGTGAACGTCGTCTTCCTTCATGGCTACAACCAGCATCGTCCCGGTCACAGCGCGGCCGAGCGGCGTGGTGTTGAAGTACGGCACACCCGCAGTTGAAATATGGAACGCGCTGGACTGAAGTGCCGCGATGCCTTCAGACACGAGCTGCCGGCGGCAGTCGATCAACCTTGCGCGCTCAGCACCGTACTCGAGCGCCTTGCGCGGAATCGCATCGTAATCGGTTTCATCGGGCTGACCGAGGTTCGCCGTATATGCGAACGGAATCGCACCCTTCGCGCGCATCCAGTGAAGCGCAGCGCTAGTGTCCAGACCACCGGAAAACGCAATACCAACCTTGTGGCCCTTGGGAAGACTTTGGAGAATGGTTGCCATATCGGGCTCGGATCTTAGCAAATTTGCTAAACCTTTTGTGGATGGTAAACTCGGATTCGAATGAAACTCCGTCGACGCGATCTCCCAACCTTGCACTTTTTGAACCACCTCATTGTGGTCTCGATGGTTCTCTACGGATGGAGTTCGCCCCATGTATGGGCTGGTAAGAATGTGTGGACCAGCGCCGGCCCGCTCCGATTGATCAACGCACTTGCGGCCGACCCACAAAATCCACAGACGGTCTACGCGGGCGATGCCGAAGCAGGTGGGGTTTTTAAAACGACGAATGGTGGCCGGAGTTGGACTCGGTTTATGTCCCTGGACAGCGACGTTTCAACCCTCGCCGTGGATCCACAAAACCCGAACGTGGTTTACGTCGGCAGTCGTAATGGAGCCGGGTTATTCAAGGTTACAGATGGCAGGTCGGAAAAACTTTTACGCGGCGTCCCTGTGCTGGGTTTCGCAATCGACGCACACAATCCGGATACGCTTTACGTCGCTGCCGGCTTGAACAATGGAGTACTCCGTAGCACCGACGGCGGGAAGAACTGGATTCCGGTGGTTTTCGGTTTCTTTTCGAATCGAGAAGTTCTTACGCTCACTATCGATCCGCAAACACCGAGTACGATGTACACCGCAGACGTGACCGGTGTATTCAAAAGCGTGGACGGCGGAGCGAACTGGCGTTCGATCAAACCGGGAACAACAACGAATGGCATTCTCTTGCCTCGAATAATCGTCGATCCGGCCAACTCGGACCGACTATACGCCCTGATTCCCGGCGGCAACACAGCTCGAATTCAGGTGTTTCTCAGCCTCGATAGCGGCAACACCTGGGATCCTTTAAATCTTCGGCTTCCCGCCGACATTCGTGCTTTGGACGCCGTTGCAAACGATACGGGCACCCTCTACGCAAGCACGACAGTCGGAGGAGTATTAAAGACGGATACGGCCGCAGCAACATGGACCGCAATCAATTCCGGTCTTGCGAACCCCATTTTCGGTTTAGCTCTAGACCCGCAAAACACGGGCACAGTCTACGCAGGAACCTGGGGTAACGGATTTTTTAAGACCACAGACGGAACAGAAAATTGGACGAGATTACCGAGGCCGCGATACGTAAGTCGGCTGGCAGTTGATCCACAAACGCCCAGCACCGTATACGCAAATACGATCGATGGCGTTTTCAAAAGCACGGACGGTGGTGCGAGCGGCACGAAGCCGTCCCGGAACGGGCCGCTTCAACTGCCTTCGCTCCGCGATTTGGTCATCGATCCCAAAAACCCGAAAACGTTGTATGCAGGCCTCACCACCTACTGGCGTGAGAACGGACCGACCGCGATAGTTTTTAAGACTGTCGATGGCGGAGTCACCTGGGAAGAATTGAATCTGCCGGAGAACTTCGGCTTCGGACTGCTGGCAGTCGATCCGCAGATTCCCGAGATTGTGTACGTCGCCCTCAATGTCGGAAGCGGCGACTATCGCCTGTTCAAGAGCCTGAACGGAGGACTCACCTGGAACTTGCCACCCTCGGACCTCAAAGGCAAAGGAAACACATGGGGAGCGGCGGTCACGGCTCTTGCAATTGATCCGCTGAATTCGGAAACGATCTATGCTGCCGCCGATCAATACAATGACAGCACTATTCTTTGGAAGACAACGGACGGAGGAAAAACCTGGCTCGACCTCGGGTCTTACGCCGCGAATTACGTGAACGCGATCGTCATTGACCCGCAAGAGCCGAACAACGTTTACCTCGGCACGAACAATGGAGTACTCCGAAGTACCGATGCAGGCGCGAATTGGACGCTGATGAATGCCGGCCTGCCCTTAAACATGTTCGGCCTGCCTCCGTCGATTCACTTCCTGGCCATTGATCCTCAAAACCCTGCCAGGCTTTACGCAGCGTCTTACGAAGGTGGGGTGTTTGTGATTACTGTCGATCCGTAAACCCGATCTATTTCGCGCCGAGTACCTGCCAATCGACGACTTTGTTCTTATTGTCAAAGTGCACTGAAATTTGTTTCAGGTAGATCCGCTGCTTGCCATCGGTTCCCCAGTTGGACTCGCTGTCTGCAACCCCAAACATGCACAGGACGGCCGTGCTGCTCATGCCTCGAAAGAGTTCTCCCTGCTTGATGGCCTCGATTTCATTCGGCGTCAATTCCCTCGGGATTCCTGCTAACAAACGACCGGCGATCTTTTCCACGAACGGAGCATCCGGCAATGCGGCATCAAGCGACGATCCACTTGTGAACGAAACAGCTTCACTGCCGCTCGGCAAACGCAGCCTGATGAGAACTCCGTCTTGTGCGGGTAAATATTTGCCTCCAAGAATGGGCAAAGGCTCAAGCAGCGGAATGCGTGTTGGCGACAACCGCTTTAGAATCTCCCGGCTACTCGTTATATCTTCAATCGTCGCATCGGGTTCATAAAGGGTCGACAGGCCGATTGCGTATAAGCGCATGCCGACAATGAGCGGAAGGCTTTTTGCCATTTCCGCTTCTCGCAGCTTTTGTTCGGACGCCAGTTTTGTGCGATCCGGAAGGAATTCGATACGGGTTGCCGTGATAGCCAGGGTTCCATCGGCAAATTGTGCGACCAGCTCAAAAGCCGGATCGACCACATTATCTGATCCGACGGTCGCGCCCGCCATCTGTATGGCAATGACCTTCGCCGTCTGCCCAACGTATTTCGCCAAAATGGATGTCGGTTCCTGCTTGTAGCGAGTGGCGTCTCTGCGTGCACTGTTCCAGTCGACAAGCATCCCTCGTTCGATAGAACCGCGGACGATGATCGATTGATTGAGATATGTTTGCCGGATCCATCCCAGGGTTTTCGTATGAGGATCTCTGCGCACGACAATTTCCTGTTGAGGTGGAGTCGCTGCGACTGCTGGTTCAATGGAAGGCGGTTGGGGTGGCGGCTGATCCGTAGTGCGGACCACCGATGGTATTGCGGGTTGCTCGATGACGATCGGATCGGAAGATGTTCGAACAGCGGAATCGTAAACTCGACCTTCGCTCGTCGGGTGAAGATCCTTAAGATCCATCATTGCGATTTCCGCAGCAACTTCGCTAATGCTCCGGAATTGCACCTGAACAAACGCGCGTCGACCAGCGTTTACGCTGACGATCGTCGTCTCTCCGCGCGCGGGACCGCTTGTCCAACTGAAACCGTAATGTCCCGGCCGGACGTGAAGTTCAAAAAATTCTCCCTTGGCGATGGTGGCCAGCCGAGTCGCTCCGCCAGCAGTCATTTGATAAATGGTCGGGTTCTGGTCGGGATCTGCCGGAGCGGTTCGATCAAAAATTTTACGAATACCGCCGACTACACCCTCGGATTGTCGTTTGATAGGTGCAGGCGGTCGCAGACGATAAAACACAATCACGGCTTCCTGGGTCGACTGCGCGGTGGGCGCTGCAAACGAAAGGACCGCCGCTAGCGAGATAATGCCGATCAATCGGCCTCGATTTGTCGCTGATAACATTAAGAGGTTTCACCGCCGATTCCCTGGCGTACGTGTGAGTTATCGGACAAACCCCGGATGTCGCGAAATCGAACAAAAGTGGGGGACTACGGAGAGTTGCTCAGTGGCACCGCACGCGATGCGCGAAGTTGCGAATAAAGCGTGGAACAAATGACTGGCGAAACCATATTCGAAAGCTCGACAAGAAGGAGCGAGGTTTTACAACCTGGCTGCCGGGGCTCAGACGAACGCGAATCGAGGCTGCGACTCGCGCAGATTCGTGGGCGAACAACCGCTCGGAATCTGCACACGCCTCATCCTTTTCGGCATATTGGGGGTCCGGCAACGTATCGAATAAATCCGCGATAAGTCTATGCTTCTCTGCCACATGTTCCAGCAGCGTCGCGATTTGCTGATAACAGCCTGCAGCGCAACCGTGGACCAGCAGGTGGAAATCCAGATCTCTCTTTAACTTGTCGGAGAGGCCGCGAACGATATCGAGTTTTTTATTCAGGTTCTCGCTTTGGTCGAGTGAGAGTGTGGTCTGGTTGTCGACCAGTGAGGTGGCTATTCTGCCGCAAGCTCCCCGGGCATCGTTCCATTCCAATTCCAGCCGGACCTTGGCAGCGCATGCTTTCTTCATTTATCGCCTATAAATCCGATCTGACCTTCAAGCAACGAGTAGCGCCGGCCACAGCGGAGGAAAGAGGCATCCTGGGCCGGCGCTATTTCGTCACGCGACGGATCAAGAATAACGACGCGCAGCTTTTATCGGTTGGTGTCAAAAGTGTGTCAACCACAGAGTGGAATGGGACAAAAGTAGAGCATCGCGTTTTTAATCTTTTAGACTACATTGAACACATCGGAGGCGCGGTCATGAGGCGAATACTTCCCTGCCTTTTGCTCTTTAGCTCACTCCTGGCTTGCGCCCAGGACCAGGCAACACGTTCAGTAAAGGTTGATGTGTCGGGCGCATGGATCTTGCGCGAGCAAATGTTTGATGAGGTTCAAACCCAACGGATGAGCCTGCAGGTAAGCCGCTTGACCAATCGGATTTCCGGCCAGATCGGCTCATCGAAAATTGACGGAACGATTAGCGATTCTCACGTCAGCCTTAAAATGCTGACATC
>Ga0075434_100004097_pt1 | contig 13072 bp, 10 predicted proteins | sample RhiMethybrSRZTD3_FD_75298 | JGI IMG/M metagenome (GOLD analysis project Ga0075434, IMG submission 75298) | Populus rhizosphere microbial communities from Tennessee, USA - Rhizosphere MetaG P. TD hybrid SRZTD3 | ecosystem: Host-associated > Plants > Roots > Rhizosphere > Soil | place: USA... | reverse complement strand
GGACACTCCTTGCTACAAAGAACTTTTCCATTCATCCTGACGCTCTGGATCGCTTCCAGCCAGAACTTCTTCAGCAGCGATGTTAAGGTCGAGGATCTGCTCGAGAAGGTCCGGGATACCTACCGAGACCTAAAGAGTTATCGATTTGAAGCCAATTTCCTGACCGAGACCACCGCGAAGGGCAAGCAGGAAAAAATCGAGATGGAAGTTTCCCTAGCAATCGTCAAGCCCGCAAGGGTCCGCGTGAACATCAAGGATGAGAGGAAGGAGATTCTAAGCATCTCGAACGAACAAACAACTTGGGTATATATGGACCGCTTCAAGCAGTATGTTAAGAAGGACACTTTGCAAGATGACGGTGCTGCCTCGGGTGCCGGACAATCCGAGTTGACCGCAATGGTCGACCGCTTTGCGGATGCTTATGCGCACCTGACCGAGCACGCCGGAAACGCCACGGTGTTGCGTGAGGAGAAGATGGAGAGCGGAGGTAGCTCCGTTTGGTGCTACGTCCTCAATCTGGTTACCTTGTACAAGGGTGACACTGAAGGCGGCATCGAAACCGAGAGAACTCTCTGGATCGACAAAAATCGCTTCGTAGTACTCAAAGAGGTTTCGCACACCGAAACGAAGGCCGCCACACCGGAAGCAGCGCTGCAACTGATGCGGACCACCGTTTTCAATCGGGTTGATCTCAATGAACCTCTTCCCCCCGACCTCTTTGTCTTCCAACCGCCGGAAGGGGCTAGGCAGGTTGAGCACTTCGACTTGCGCCCCGTGGCCGCTGGAAGGGGCGACCGGTCAGAGGCTCCTGACTTCAGTCTAAAAGATCTGGATGGACACTCGTTCCGTTTGAAGAGCCAGAGGGGCAAGGCAGTCCTCATCGAGTTCTGGGCCAGTTGGTGCGGTCCTTGCCGGTTCGAGATGCCGATCGTTGAAAAACTCCACCGTCGTTTCCAACACAAGGGGCTTGTCGTCGTCGGAATCAACGACGAGGATCCTGAAGCGGCTCAGGAATTCTTGCAGGATAAGGATTTTACCTTCCCAATGCTGGTCGATGTGGGTGGCGAAGTGGGGAACATCTACGAAGTGGAGGCCATCCCGACATTGGTCTTGATCGACCAGGAAGGTAACATCGTGCACAGAAGTGTTGGCTTGGGCAACGAGCGCGAGTTGCGCGAGTCTCTCAAGAAGATGGGGTTCGACACCCATGACCGCTCGTGATTCGCTGAAAGGCTTCTGGTTTCTGATCGCCACTCAGTCCCAGGGTGCCTTCAGTGACAATGCGTATAAAAACATTGTGACACTGGTTGCGGTCTCCACGGCCGTCACCCCTCAACAGGAAGGCCAGCGAATCAGCCTGGCCGGCGCACTCTTCATCCTTCCCTTTCTGCTTTTTTCCATGTATGGCGGATTCCTGGCGGACCGCTTCAGCAAGCGCTCAGTGACGATCTACACGAAGGTGGCTGAGGTTGCCATCATGTTACTGGCGACTCTTGAACTTTCAAGGGGACACCTCACGCTGGCGATGGGCCTTCTCTTTCTCACCGGCAGTCAAGCAGCATTCTTTGGTCCGACAAAATACGGAATTCTGCCGGAATTGTTGCCGGAAAAGCGGCTTTCCTGGGGCAACGGTATCCTGGAAATGACCACGTTTTTGTCCATTATTCTTGGCACGGTTGCGGGTGCTATTCTGGTCGAACACCTTCGCGGCAGGCTGTACCTGGCGGGATTAATCCTGGTCGTCCTTGCGCTAGCGGGAACAGCCACCAGCTTGGGGATTGGCCGTCTGCCTGCGGCCAATCCGGCTGCCCGCTTCCGCTGGAATTTTATTGAAGAGGTTTGGCGCTATGTTACCGAGGCTCGCAAGGATCGTGTTCTCTGGCTGGCAGTCGCCGGTGGAGCCTACTTCTGGTTCCTGGGCTTTCTTTTTCAGATCAATATTGTCCTGTATGGCAAGAATTCTCTGAGTTTGCAGGAAGGTCACATCGGCTACCTATTGTCCGCGGTGGCTTTGGGAATCGGTCTCGGCAGCTACGCCGCGGGATACCTGTCCGGTAACAAAATCGAGTATGGCCTGATCCCTTTGGGCTCCATCGGAATCACGGTCTTCTCTCTGGTGCTCGGACTCGTGCAATGGGATTTTTGGTGGTCAGTGGGCCTTTTGGCATTGGTTGGCTTCTCAGCAGGATTTTTCATCGTTCCCCTGAATGCCCTCGTGCAGCAGCGTCCTGACCCCTCTATCAAGGGCGGGATGATTGCCATGGCCAACCTCATGACCTTCGTCGGCATGCTTGGGGCGGCCGGACTATTCTGGGTGCTGACCGTGCCTCTTCGAATTGCGCCGCGCTATGTCTTTCTAATTGGCGGCGGGCTGACAGTCGTGGCCACGACCTACGTCTCGATTCTGCTCCCGGATTCCCTGCTGCGCTTGGTTCTATGGATTTTGACTCACACTGTTTACCGCATTCGAGTTGTGGGCCGAGACAACATTCCCGAAAGAGGGGGCGCATTATTTGTTTCCAACCACATGTCGTTTGTGGATGCGCTCTTGTTAATTGCTTCAACAGACCGCTTCATTCGCTTCCTGATGGAGAAAGACATTTATGACCGCCGATTTGTCAGACCCTTCGCCAAAGTCATGCGTGCGATCCCAATATCCGGCCAGCGCGGCCCGCGCGCGCTGATCTATGCCCTGCGCGAGGCCAGCCGCAGCATTCAGGCAGGTGACGTTGTCTGCATCTTTGCCGAGGGACAAATCACACGCACAGGTCAGCTCCTTCCTTTTCGTAAGGGATTCGAGCGCATCATGAAAAATGTTGACGCCCCCATCGTCCCTGTCAATTTGGATCGCGTTTGGGGCAGCATTTTCAGTTTTGATAAGGGACGCTTCTTTTGGAAGTTACCCACGCGCATCCCATATCCCGTAACCGTAACCTACGGAACGCCCCTGGCGGGCCAGTCTCCCTCTGAGGTCGTGCGCCAAAAAGTTCAGGAGCTTGCTACAGAGGCCTTCGTCTTTCGCAAAGCCGATCAAGCCCAGCTTCAAGAGGCCTTTGTTCGGCAAGCGCATAGGCATCCCTGGCGCTTCGCCGTCGCCGACGGAATGACACCGCGCGTGAATTACCTGGGCCTTTTGCTTCGAAGTGTCTTTCTCGCCAGGCTGCTAAAACGACGGTGGCGCGAGCAGAAGATGATTGGACTCTTACTTCCGCCATCGGTGGCCGGTGCCGCCGCTAACATTGCGGTGCTGCTGGCCGGCAAGGTTCCAGTCAATCTGAATTACACGGTCTCTGAATCCATTCTGGAGTCGTGCATCTCTCAGTGCCAGATCACAACGGTTCTGACTTCCAGACAGTTTCTTGAAAAAGCCAAGCTGCCGGCTCCTTCCGGTGCTGTCCTGATGGAGGATTTCGCACAGTACAAAACGTTTGGACGGATGCTGGTTGCCTTTCTGCAATCTCTGCTATTGCCGGCAAGCTTCCTGGAGAGATGGTTGGGTGCCGCTGGTGCCAAAGATGTGGATCAACTAGCAACCGTCATTTTTTCGAGCGGCAGCACGGGTGATCCTAAGGGCGTGATGCTTTCTCACCACAACATTTATTCGAACCTCGATGGCATGGCGCAAGTCTTTGCCATCTCAGCCCGAGACCGGATTATGGGAGTGCTTCCCTTTTTTCATTCGTTTGGATTTACAGGGACACTTTGGTTTCCCTTCGTCAAAGGCATGGGGGCGATTTACCATCCGAATCCGCTGGATGCTCGGACGATTGGGGCTTTGGTCGGCCGCTACCGAGCAACTATTCTTCTGGCAACGCCAACTTTCCTGCAGGGGTATATCCGCCGCTGTAATCCCGAGGACTTTGGGAGTCTCCAGTTTGTCATGGTGGGAGCTGAGAAGTTGACTGATCGAGTCGCAACAGCTTTCGAGGAGAAATTCGGTATTCGTCCCATGGAGGGTTACGGCTGTACCGAGTGCTCACCGATTGTTTCAGTGAACGTGCGTGATTTCCGCGCCGCCGGATTCTATCAAGTGGGACAGAAGCGCGGACGCATCGGGCACCCGCTGCCCGGAGTCAGTGTTCGCATTGTCGATCCCGAAACTCTGCAACCCCTTCCTGCCGGGTCCGTCGGTCTTCTGCTGGTAAAAGGACCGAACGTGATGCTTGGATATCTGAACCGGCCAGACAAGACGGCGGAGGTACTTCAGGACGGTTGGTACGTAACCGGGGACTTGGCCATGCTGGATGTGGACGGGTTCTTGACCATTACCGATCGCTTGTCTCGCTTCAGCAAAATTGGCGGCGAAATGGTGCCCCACCTCAAGGTCGAGGAGGCTTTGAATCAGCTCCTAGGAGCCACGGAAACCGTGGTGGCGGTGACTGGAGTACCGGATGAAAGAAAAGGAGAGCGACTGGTTGTCTTGCACACTCTTTCCGACGAAAGGCTGAAAGACCTTCAATCGCGTTTGGCAGGGTCTGGACTGGCCAATCTCTGGATTCCTCGGCCTAACTCCTATTTCCGCGTCGAGAAGATTCCTCTCCTCGGTACAGGCAAGATGGACCTTCGCGCTATCCGTGAGCAGGCTCTGCATCACGCCAAAGTTCAATCCGGCCAGGTTCCAGAGCAAGTTGTCGAATGAGTGCCGCGAGTGCACAGATTCCGGCTCGTGATCTAACAGGGAATCGGTTACTTGGCACATGAATGAAGGCGCCCGACTTAACTCGATTCCTTGATTTTGTCGTAAGGTGATTATGGTCAGGGGACGATATCTGACTGGTGATACAAAGGATGACAAGATGGTTGGAATCCCATTTTCCCTTTACATCAATGTTGTTTTTTCTTAGATTTAGACTTCCATGTAAGACCTCTTTCAAGAGCCTCCCGAAAAACGACTGTGAAGCGAGTGAATCCGTACCAGCGAGAATCCTGGAAATGAGCAAGGTTGCCACTTTCGCCCTGCTGCCGGTTCTTTGGGTTGGGACCGTTAACGAGGAGGAAGCTCGCACGGCTCCCATAGATATCTCCAGGTCTCCCGCTGCAGCGGTGGAGCGCTTGGAGAGTAATGCACTCAGCAACTCCCTTCAGCGACTCAACCGGCGTCGTTACAGTGCTGTCAATCAAGGAATTCTGGTTGAGACATTGGATGGCAGTAAGATTCTGGCGGAGTTGAATTCGGACATTCCCTTCAATCCTGCCTCTGTGATGAAGATGGCAACGTCATTTTTTGCCCTGTATCAACTCGGTCCCGATTATCGATTCCGAACATACGTTTATGGCGAATCGAAAGCGGACTTAACAACAAAGAGCCTGGCCGGTGATCTTTTCGTTATCAGCGATGGCGACCCGCTCCTTGGACTGGCTGACGCCAGGACTTTGGCAAGATCGCTCGTACGTGGTGGGCTGAGGAAGGTGCAAGGCAATCTGGTTGTAGTTGGCCCTTTTTCCCTGAATGAAAATTGGACGGCTCAACGCTCAGCCGAGCAATTGCGGCGATATCTGGCCCGCAGCGGAGTGCTGATTCGTGGCAAGATTGAGTGGGTACCTCAGGGTGGGGTCGATGTTGAATCCAAAGTCCTCCTGCTAAGTCACGTGTCGCCGAAGTTGAGAGATATTCTTTGGATTCAGAATGCACATAGCATCAATGAGATCGCAGACCGCCTGGGGAACGTTTTGGGTGGAGCCGAGGCGCTCCGTCAATTCCTCATCGATGTCGCTCAGACTCCTCCAGATGAGATCTCGATCAGCCGCCCCTCCGGCTTGGAATATAACCGCATCACGGCGCGTGCCACGGTCAACATGTTGCGGGTGCTGTATGGCTGGCTCGGTCAACAGCAGATGAAAATGCAAGACATCATGCCCGTGGCTGGAATTGACGAGGGCACGCTGGCCTGGCGGTTCCGCGATGTGGACTGTCGAGGCGGAGTAATTGGAAAGACCGGGACTAATCCCTCTAAGGATGGTGGCGTGAGCTCTTTGGCAGGGATTGCTTACACACGGGATCACGGCCCCGTCATTTACGCCATTCTTAACAGCCATGGTCGAATCGTGGCCTATCGTCGCTGGCAGGACGAGTTCCTGAAGAGTCTCATTGCGGAAAGCGGCGGGATCGGGGAGTATCTCAGCGGCCATGAAGAGTTTACGAATCTCTACGCGCCTTCAGCATGGGTTCCCTCGGAGGACTGGCCTCTGGGCCCCGATCCTGTTGTTGCTAAACGTACCCCCACCAAGAAATCAAAGAGCCATTCACGCAAATACGCCAGCCGTCGCAAGTACAGCTCAAAACCGGCCGGAAACTGACGGGCAACTCGTTCTTCGCCGACAACCCAAGAAGACCCTCATACCGCCGAGAGGCCGAACCCAGCCCCTGTTAGACGCCGGGAAATCAATCTGGTCCGTTCGTTGAAAGCACTTTCAAATGACATCGGCACTTATTACACTTCTTTTGGAGTTGAGCGAGGGACGACCGGATGATTTTCGGAGAAATACTCCTGGCTGTGGCGGGTTGTTTCCTTTGGGTCTGGAGCATTGGCCTTAGACGCCTGTCTTCAGCACAACGTCCCCGATTTTCCCTGAGGCCGATCTTTCTTTGGGGAGTTCCTGTGTTAGGGGGATTGATGGCTATGATCGGGTTCGCCCTGGCCTTCCAGCGCAGTGGACTTTGGGCCGGAATAAGCTTGGCTCTGGTCGTTGTTCTGAGCTGGTTGGTTCTGGAACAGGACCAGTACTCGGCGATGATGAGAATCCTGTATGACGACTACCTGACGCTCACGAAGCAAAACCCGGGGTCCAGTGAATTTGACCTGCTATTTTCGATCGTCAAATCGCACTATCCTCGTTGGAGCGAGGACCGTAAGATGGAAATTTGCGTGGGAAAAGACATCAAACAGTTGGTACTCCTGCTCGTGGTCCTGGAGTATGAAATTCACCCCATTAACGACATGCCACTTTATGAGCGATTGAAGATCAAGGCCCAGGCGCTGGCTCCTCGAAGCTAAGTGCTTCGAGTCATTGCTAGACGAACAAATCCTGAACATGCGTCTCTCTATAATCTCGCGTCGAAGCGCGGGTTAGTCATATGGGATTTTACGAGGTGGCGGCTGGCGGTTTCAGGTCCGCATGTCAAACTGGGCAGGGTCCACTGGTCTCGCCCCTTCCGTGTGTGTTTCCTCCTCGTCAAACCATTTTCGCGTCAACTCCAACCACATGACTAATCCCTGCCAGCGGCCATAGCGCTTATATCTTCTGGCGATCGCCCGATCGCTGACTCTCCTGCCGGCTCGATGCAGCTCGGCAAACCGCTGTCGGCACCAGCTGTCGAGAGCCAGGAAGTCATAATGGCCGAGGAGTCTTAGAATGTTTCCCGCCGCATAAGGTCCCACTCCTTTGATTTCGAGCAACTGTTCGTAAAGCTCTGTAGTTTCACTGGACAGGCATCCGTTCAGGTTCAACTTCCCGGTTGAAACACGAGTTGCCAGCTCGATCAGATAGGCACTGCGATAGCCGGTCCGGACTTCCTTGACGAGAAAGTCTACAGAAGTGGCAGCGAGCTCCTCGGGTGTCGGAAAACAAGCGTGCCCTTCGTCGAAACGCATGCCGAGTTTTTGCACCAGGTTCTGCACCATGCGTTCGGTAGCACTCCAGGAGCAGTTGGTTGTGCAGATCATCTTGACAATGTCCTCGAAGAGCGAAGGTCCGCGCAACAATCTGCCAGCCTTAGCCTTAGGAATCCAGTTCAGGTCTCGACTATCCGCACAGTCAAGAGACTGATAAAAATCGTGTAGCGATTCGTTCAGGCGCAGCATGCCGGCGACCTGCGACAGAATTTCCTGTGAATCAGCCTTCAAGAGAGGCCGGTGGGATCGTGCCAATATCTCCAATCGATCCGGGCCCCTCGCCCTGATTTCAATGCAAACGGGCTGCTGGCGGATCTTCAGTGTCCGCGCTAAGACTCGCCGTTCTCGGTCCAGAGAAAAGGGAGCGAGCACGCACCATCCGTGACTGAGGACAGTTCTCCAGAAACTGAAATCCTCGGGAATCGTTAAGGTCAATTGTTTTCGGTAAAGATTCGACATTCCAATTTAATTTTGTATGCGGAATTTGCTCTTGCCGATAACAACAGTTAATCCCCCTTGCAGGCGGGGACTCAATCATACATCGAATCGGACTGCAGAAAGCTCATGCCGCTGCCCCTGGTTCTGTCAGAGATCAAGGCGATCATCCTCACAGAGATCTCACACATTCAGGGTTTCATGCAACTGCTGATGAAACCCAGGAACGGAATGCCCTGGTCCGTGGAAGATCGGGCAGCGATTCTGGGACACCTCAAACATTTGGCCAGATCGCTTCCGGTGCTCGTGATCTTCACTCTTCCTGGAGGAAGTCTTCTATTACCCCTCCTGGCCTGGTTTCTTGATCGGCGTAAAACCCGTAATCAGCCTGCAGCGAGTCCAGCTCAAAAGTCGGCCTCGGCCGAGACGACTAAGGACTCAACCTCGGTCGTTCTACCCTCTTCCGAAATGGTTGAGAAATTGTAACTGCCTTCGAATACCGAGGACACCTGGAAAATCGAGATCAAAAACTGAGTGCAGAGCTATACTGATCTCACTCGGGCTAAGGCAACCCTTCAGCGACGGATGAACTCCGCGGGACAAGAATCCCGATCGACATACAGATTTCCCGATACAGTGCTTAGTATTGAGGCTGGAAGAGCTGCGGTCGGTGAAGGCGTGGAGAGGACCTGTGTCAGGATGGGGCGCTTCAAGGCCAGAGGCACCATGGTATAGACGTTGGCTGCAGAAAGCATGGCCGGGAGAGTCATTGTAATGCCCTTGTCCGGGATGAATCCCAGACCTTTGAAATTGGGGTCTTCGGACAACTGACGTTTCGATTGCTCGGCAATGTCGACCACTCTCACCCATGTAGAATCCTGAAAATCCGTCTGAAACGGCTCATTCAGAGCCAGATGCCCGGAAGTTCCAATCCCTTGGCACAAAATATCAATTGGACCGGCCGCCCGCAGCAGCAACTCGAAGCGACGCGCCTCCTGTTGCGGGTCAGAGGCATCGTATCGAACGAGATGAAAGCTCTTGGGACGAACCTTGTCATAGAGCTGGACACGAGTCTGGTAGCCGCAGGTGAACTCCTCTGGAATCCGGGTATCCCAAAAATCGTCCATGTTGAAGCATACCACGCGCTTCCACTCGATACCCGGCTGGCCGGCCAGCGAGTCAAGGAAGGTTATTTGGCTTTCTCCGGCGGCGAAGATCATTCGGATCTCTTCCTGCCGTTTCAGCAGTTCTTTCATCTTCGAGCCAACATCGGCAGCTGCCCTGACGCCCAGGTCCTTGGCATCGTTGCAAATGATCACCTGTGTCTTTCCATAGGCCAAAACTTCACCAATCATTGTCTTCTCCTGACTGAACGGTAAGAGGAAATGGTCATGGTCGCAGGTCGGATCGAATTAGTTCAGCCCTCGAATGTCCAAGATCTGCATTCTGGAAGGCAAGCGACTCGCATTTCGAGAGAGCCAACCGAATTTCTTCGAGCACTGAGGAATCCATTTCACTCTGACTTGCCTTTCTCAGCGTTCCGGGGCAGGTTTCTCCGCCGATCTCACCAAGAGCCCAGGCGGCGTGACCACGCACCAAGGGTTCAGAATGTTTAAGCAATGCACCGGCAAGGACAGGGATCGCGGCTGGGTCGTTGGTGTTTCCAAGAGCCACGGCAACATTTCTCAAAAAGCCAGTATGCTTTGCCCTGCGGACGGGACTGTTTCGGAACCGTTCTCGAAATTCGGATTCCGTCATCTGCATCAAAGGGATGAGAACAGGAGCCCGGTTGCATTCCTGCGGATAGAAGGCCCTTTCTAAGCTGGGTTGAGCAAAGCGGTTCCACGGACAGACGTCCTGGCAGTCATCACAGCCGAAGATGCGAGTGCCGATGAGATGGCGCAGTTCAATCGGAATGGCCCCTCGAAGCTCAATGGTTAGATAGGAGATGCATAGTCGAGAGTCCACCACGTAAGGCGCTACAATTGCTTTGGTGGGACAGGCGTCGATGCAGCGGCGGCAGGTGCCGCAATAGTTCCTGTCTTCCGGATCGTACTCAAGCTTCAGGTTGAGAAGAATCTCGCCGAGAAAAACCCAGGATCCCAGCGTGCGGGTGATCAAGTTGGAGTGCTTTCCGATCCATCCGACACCAGACTTATGGGCCCACGCCTTATCCATCAGGGGTCCGGTGTCAGAATAATAGAGCCCCCGAGCCGCCGGTTCCAACTTTACAATTCGCCCGGCCAGATTCGCCAGACGTTCTTTAAGAATCTTGTGGTAGTCTTCGCCCCAGGCGTAACGGGAGATTTTCCCGCATTCGGGCTGGCTGGAGTGCTGGACCGGAGTGTAGTAGTTCAGAGCTAAGGCAATGACTGATTTTGCTTCAGCTAAGACTTTAACGGGATTGATACGCTTGGCCGGATCGAGGCCCATCCATCGCATTTCCCCGTGCTGGCCCTTGGCCAGCCATTCCTGAAGCCCATTGCGATCATCAAGTTTTTCAGCCCGGCTGATTCCAACCTTGTCGAAGCCGACCGCTCTCGCCTGAGCACGAATTTCCTCGGTTAATTTCATCACTGAATGCTCTGAGAAGCCTCCATAGGCTCGTTGACAACGACGGGTGAGGCATGATGATGAACCAAAAGCCACGTCCCCTCCACCCTATGAAAAATGTTGGTCGCCTGCGCCGTGGCGGTCTGATAGTTGGCCTCATGAGCGCTGGCAATATTCTCAGTGCAAACCGCCCAGGCGACATCGTTTTGAATTTGTATCGACAAGCCGCTGATGGTGATGCGCAGGTACCCGGCATTGCGAAAAATGTTATCCCAGCTTTTTCGGATCCTGTCCCATCCCGTCAAGAGTTCCCAGCCCGGATGAACGCATTTTGTCCATGGAGCATGCAACCAAACGGATTCCATCTGGTTAAGGCTCTGGGAGGAGACAGCCTCATAGAAGCTGGCATTGGCCTCTTTGACCTTAAGCTGATCATCCATAGAATCCTCACGCCTTGGGATGAGCTTTGTCATACTGCTCCATGAGATGTCCGATGGAAAGATGGGTGTATCGCTGAGTTGTTGACAGACTCTTATGTCCAAGCAGCTCTTGAATTGAGCGCAGGTCAGCTCCGGAGTTCAGCATGTGGGTCGCAAACGAATGGCGGATGCCATGCGGGCTGATTTTTTGAGTCAGGCCTTTCAGCCGCGCATACTTCTCAACAATCCTCGCCACTGATCGCGTGGTGAGGCGGGTGCCCAGATGATTTAGAAACAGCGGAATCCTAGGCTCCCCTTGGGACCAGCTAGCCTTGATACAGCGGTCATTGAGATACATTTCCAGGGCTCGATGGCAATACTGGCCAAAAGGCACGAGCCGCTCACGCCTTCCCTTTCCCCTGACCAGCACCATGGAATCCTTGTAGTTCACATCATCGACGTTTAAACCAGAAAGCTCGCTGACTCGTACGCCGCAAGCGTAAAGCAATTCCAGGATCGCCCGGTCCCTTCTGCCCAGGGAAGTGGAAAGATCTGGAGCCTCGATAAGTTTGGCCGTATCTTCGACCGTCAAATGGTTGGGAATCTTCTTTGTGAGTTTAGGCAGATGGACCATCTTGGCTGGGTTTTGAGCCAGCACGTTCTGCTGGCAAAGGAATTTGCAGAAGGACCTAAGAGCAGAGATCTTGCGGGCCATCGATGATTTCTCGATCTTATGGTCGTAGAGGTGTCCGAGATATTCGCGAATCACCAGATTATCCAGCTGCTGGACTGAGAATCCGGGCCGTTCGCCTTCTTGTTTGGCCGCCGGGGTGACATATTCATAGAATTGCTGGAGATCGCTGATGTAGTTCCGCAGCGTATGAAGAGAGGCATTTTTTGCTTTCAGATAATCGGCAAACTGTTGGATCTCTGCTTTCATACTTCAGAACTATTCAGGCCACAGATTAATAAAGACCCAAGAAATTCGAGTTAGCTCCCTCGCACCTTCGAGGAGAGGGCCTGCCAGCCCGATGCGAGGGACAGCGGGATTTCTTCACGCTTCCGCCAGAATCACTGCTTTTCGGCAACGTCTCAGTGGTTCTCTTTCATCAACTCCAGAACTCTTTGGCAATAGGCCTCATGCAGACGTCGAGTGACAGGACCCGGAGTCCCACAACCAATCACATGATTACTGCAACGCACGACCGGAACGATCTCGCGGGATGTTACAGTCAGAAACGCTTCGTCGGCCGACAGGAATTCCCGTTCGGAAAATACACCCTCTCCGACTGAGATTCCCAGTCTTCCGGCAATCTCCAACACCAGCTTGCGTGTGAGCCCCGCGAGAATGCCGCAATTCAAGCTAGGAGTCTGAACAGCGCCCTCCTTCACAAAAAAGATATTGCTCATAGTGCACTCTGCCAAATCCCCCTTGTAGTTCAGCATCAAGGCTTCGTAGGCCGCGTCTCTCTGACCTTCCATCCATGCGAGCGCTTGATTGAGCAGATTCCCGCTCTTGATCGCCGGATTGATTGCCGAAGGCAGGTTCCGGCGCACCGATACCAAAGAGATGGCGACGCCCTTCTCATAGATCTCGGGAGGTGGCGTTGGCAAAGGACTGACAAATATCAGGAAATTAGGGCGCCCGCACAGTTTGGGGTCATATCCAAAATCTCCTTCGCCCCGCGTAACCATGATTCGAACGTGAGATTCCGGATACCGTGCTGTCTGTAGAGTGTCAATGACTTCCTGTCTCATCTGCGCTAAGGAGAAGGGCAGTTTGAGGTGAATTCCCTTAGCCGATTCCTCCAGCCTTTCCAGGTGCAGATTCAGCAGGAACGGCCTACCTCCGTATGTTCGGATAGTCTCGTAAATGCTATCACCATAGAGAAATCCATGATCAAAAATCGAAATCCTGGCCTCAGATTTCGATATGATGGCACCGTTGAAATTAATGAGCACTGAGGATGCCTGGTTGTCGGGTTGTGGCGATCTCCTTGCAGAACTCCGAGATCTCCTGCAGCGCCCGATGCGCTTGGAGCTGATGCTTTT
>Ga0075434_100004095_pt1 | contig 13077 bp, 14 predicted proteins | sample RhiMethybrSRZTD3_FD_75298 | JGI IMG/M metagenome (GOLD analysis project Ga0075434, IMG submission 75298) | Populus rhizosphere microbial communities from Tennessee, USA - Rhizosphere MetaG P. TD hybrid SRZTD3 | ecosystem: Host-associated > Plants > Roots > Rhizosphere > Soil | place: USA... | reverse complement strand
TGTCCGGTCTCAGGCGGTTCGTCGTCCTGTGTGACGGCCCAGTAGGCAAAGCCGGGCAGCAACGAGACGCCGAAGACGTCGTACTCGATCGCTGCTGCTCCGCTTCCGGGAACCTCCGACAGCAGCCGGCTTCGGCCGCCGATCGTGGTGAGGCGGACCTGGCCCCCACCCCACGCGCCGCCGTACACCAGCGCAACCTGCCTTCCGCGCATGTCGAGGTCGCGGACGACCGGCAGGAACGCCGGGCCGGGCCTCAGGCGGTGCGGCGGCCCCGATCCGTGCAGCGGCCGCCAGTACACGGCTCTCCGCCCGTGACGAGAGGTGCGCACGAACGCGATGCGCGTCTTCCAGATCGCCGGAGAGGTTTCGTCGAACTTGCCGTTCGGCCGGCTGACACGCGTCTCGCGCATGCGCGCGAAGTCGAACCGGTAGAGGCTGCAACCCAGGGTGCCGCAGCGTGAATAGACCGCGACCGGCGCGCCATTCCGGCCGGGCCCGAGGTCGGCGTCGAACGGGCTGGTGCGGGGCGCGACCGGGAGCGTGGTGGCGCTCCCGCGGAAGTAGGAACGCCCGCGGACGTCGCGGGCGCCGCGAGCCCGATGCCAGCGACCAGCGTGACCGCGAGACGATGTGAGCGCATCGACCTCTACAACACGGCAAGCGACACGTAGTACCCCACCACCACCGTGAAAAAGGCGGCGTCGAGCCGGTCGAGCGCGCCGCCGTGCTCGCCGAAGAAGCGGCCGGTGTCCTTCACGTCGAGGTCGCGCTTGATCATCGACTCGAGCAGGTCGCCAAGCGGCGCGGCGAACGACACGGCGGCCCCGATCGCGAGCGCCTCGGTGGCGGACAGCCAGTCCTGGTACAGGCTCGCGAGCACGAACGCGGTGGTGCCGGCGATCACGCCCGAGATCAGGCCTTCGACCGTCTTGGCGGGCGAGATTCGCGGCGCCAGCGCGCGGGTGCCCCAGGTGCGCCCGCCGAAGTACGCGCCGGTATCGCCGATGAAGGTCGCGATCAGCACGTCCACGATCAGGCCGTCGCCGTGCGGCAGGTCGCGCAGGAGGACAGCGTGGGCAAGCGCCATTCCGATCCAGAAGACACCGAGCAGCGTGACCGCGATCGACAGCGTGATGTGTCGGCGCTCGCGGCGGGTCAGGGCCAGGAGGAACGCCACCAGCACGGAAGCGGCCGATGCCAGCACCATCTGGAACTGATCTCCGTAGGCGGCCGCGAAGATCAGCCCCGCGGCGCCGAGGAAGCCCGCCAGCGGAATCGGCCGGACCGGTCGGAGCATCGTGTACAGCTCATGCAGCGACACGATGCCGAGGCCGAGTAGCGCGACCGCGAAGACCGTGCCGCCGAAGTGGATGATCAGGATCGCGAAGACGGCCCACGGGATCGCGACTCCAACGCGGGCCGCGGTCCCACCGCCCGTGCGCCGTCGAGGGCGAGCGCGTGCGGTGCGGGGCCTCGGAGTCATCGGCCTCCGAAGCGGTACTCGCGAGAGCCGAATGCGTCCAGCGCACGCTCGAACTCATCGCGGCCGAAATCCGGCCACAGGCAGTCGGAGAAGTAGAGCTCCGAGTAGGCGGCCTCCCAGAGCAGGAAGTTCGAAATCCGCAGCTCCCCTCCGGTGCGAATGATCAGCTCGGGGTCCTTCATGTCGGGCGCGTAGAGATGACGGCGGAACTCCTCTTCTCCGCCGCCTCGATACCGCTCGGCCGCGTGCAGGATCTCGGCGCGACCGCCGTAGTCGAAGCCGACGAACACCGTGAGCGTCGTATGACGCCCCGTGAGCTGCTCGGCCCAGTCGATCTCCTCCGCCACCTGCGGCGCGATCCGGTCACGCCTGCCGATGAACCGAAGGCGCACTCCCTCCTCGTCCATCTCCTGCGCCTCGCGCCGGATGCGCTCCAGGAAGAGGCCCATGAGCCCGGTCACCTCGTCCGCCGGCCGCGCCCAGTTCTCGGTCGAGAACGCGTACACGGTCAGCTGCTCGAGCCCGAACTCGCCCGCCAGCGTGATGGCGCGCTTCAGCGCGTCGGTGCCCGCCCGGTGGCCTTCTGTGACCCCTACCCCCTGCGCTCTCGCCCAGCGGGCGTTTCCGTCCATGATGATCGCCACGTAACGGGGGCGATCGCTCATCCGCGCAGGATCTCTTCTTCCTTACCCTTGAGCAGTTCTTCGATCTCGGACACGCGCGCATCCGTGAGCTTTTGCAGCTCGGCCTCAGCGCGGCGCTCCTCGTCCTCCCCGACCTCGCCCTCCTTGCGGAGCTCCCGCAGGTCGTGCATGCAGTCGCGCCGGATGTTCCGGACGGCCACGCGACCTTCCTCGGCGATCCCGTGCACGACTTTCACCAGCTCCTTGCGCCGCTCTTCGGTCAACTCGGGGATCACCAGGCGCACGAGATTGCCGTCGTTCGACGGCGTGAGCCCGAGGTCGGACTCCAGAATCGCCTTCTCGATCTGCTTGATCGACGACTTGTCGTACGGCGTGATCGTCAGCATGCGGGCCTCGGTTGCGGCCACGTTCGCGAGCTGCTTGATGGGCGTGCTGGCGCCGTAATAGTCGACCTGCACGCGGTCGAGCAGGTGCGGCGAGGCACGGCCGGTGCGCACCGTCGCGAGCTCGTGACGGGTTGCCTCGATCGACTTGCCCATGCGGTCCCGCGCATCGTCGAGCAGCTCCTTGATCACGTAGCCACCACGGTGCCGACGCGCTCGCCGCGCACGATGCGGTCGATGTTGCCCTCATCGGCCATGTTGAACACGTAGATCGGAAGGCCGTTGTCCCGGCACAGCGCAAGCGCCGTCGAGTCCATCACGCGGAGGTTCCGCTCGATCGCCTCGTGGTGTGTGATGTTCGGCAGGAATGTCGCGTCCGAGTGCTCTCTGGGATCCATGTCGTAGACGCCCTCGACGTCGTTCTTGGCCATCAGGATCGCCTCGGCATGGATCTCGAGCGCGCGAAGCGCCGCGGCGGTGTCGGTCGTGAAGAACGGATTGCCGGTGCCGGCCGCGAAGATCACGATCCGCCCCAGCTCGAGATGCCGCATCGCGCGACGGCGGATATAAGGCTCGGCCACCTCGGAGATCGTGATCGCGGACTGGACACGGGTGGTGGCGCCCTCGTGCTCGAGCGCGTCCTGAAGCGCGAGCGCGTTCAACACCGTGGCCAGCATCCCCATGTAATCCCCCGTGGCGCGGTCCATCCCCCGCGCCGCGCCTTCGAGGCCGCGGTAGATGTTGCCGCCGCCGACCACGATCGCGACCTGGACATCGCGGTCGTGGACGCGCTTCACGGTCCGAGCGATGCCGTGAATGCGGTCCGCATCCACGCCGTACTCGCGCGCGCCCATGAGGGCCTCACCCGAGAGCTTCAGGAGGATTCGGCTGAACGCGGGCTTGCCGGCACCGTCGGTGTGCGACACGGCTAGATCACGATCCTAATCGACCATCAGTCGCCGACCTGGAAGCGCGCGAATCGGCGAATCACGACGTTTTCGCCGGTCTTCGCGGAAATCTCCGCGCGCAACTGCTCGATCGTGCGTCCCTCGTGCTTGTCCAGGTGGACGTGCTCCTGCTTCAGCAGCACGACCTCCTCGAGCCACTTCCGGAGGCGGCCCTCGGTCATCTTCTGCTGCACCTCGGGCGGCTTCGACGTGTCCGCCTGCTGCGCCAGCACCTCCCGCTCACGCTCGAGCTCCGCGTCGGGGACGTCGTCCTCGGACACCCAACGGGGCGCCGCCGCGGCGATGTGGATCGCGATGTCCCGAGCGAACTGCTTGAACTCGTCGTTCCGCGCCACGAAGTCCGTCTCGCAGTCGACTTCGACGAGCACGCCGATGCGGTCGTTGGAGTGGATGTAGCTGGAGACGACGCCCTCGCCGGCTTCGCGCTCGCCGCGCTTTGCTGCCTTGGCCTGGCCCCTGACTCTGAGGATCTCGACCGCCTTCTCCGCGTCTCCGCTTGCCTCCTCGAGGGCTCGCTTGGCATCCATCATGCCGGCGCCGGTGCGGTCGCGGAGTGCCTTGACCTCGCTGGCCGTGACGGTCATTGGTTGTTCCCGACCTGTTCGGGTTGGACAGCTTCACCACCAGGCTCGGCCGCCTGCTCTCCGGGGGTGGTCTCGTCGACGGCCGCCTTTCCCTCCGCGCGGCGCTCTTCCTCATCGCGGCGTGCCTGCTCCTCGGCCTCCTTCAGCGCGCGGGCCTCGGCTTCCTGACGGGCTCGCTCCTCGGCCGCCCGCCGCTCGGCCTCCTCCGCCTCGCGCCTGGCCTGCTCCTGCCGCAGCCAGCGCGCGCGGCCGTCCGCGGCCGCACCGCCGATCGTCTTGATGATCACGTCGTTGGAGCGGATCGCGTCGTCGTTGCCTGGGATCACGTAGTCGACCTGCTCCGGGTCGCAGTTGGTGTCGACGAGGCCGATCGCCGGGATGTTGAGCCGCGAGGCCTCGCGGACGCCGATCTCCTCGACCTTGAGGTCCGTCACGAAGAGCGCGTCGGGAAGGCGCTGCATGCTCGCCACGCCGCTGAGGTTGGTCTCGAGCTTTTGCAGCTCCGCCTGCATCCCCATCCGCTCCTTCGTCGGGAGCAGATCGAGCCGTCCCTCCGAGGACAGCTCCCGCAGCCTGTGCAGCCGGTCGATGCGCTTGCGCATCGTGTTGAAGTTCGTGAGCAGGCCGCCCAGCCAGCGCTCGTTCACGTACAGCATGTCCGCCCCTTGGGCGACGGCCTTGATCGTGTCCTTCGCTTGCTTTTTCGTCCCGACGAACAGGATCACGCCGCCGCGTGACGCGAGGTCCTCGGCGAATGCGCGCGCCTGCTCCAGCAGCTCGACCGTCTGCATCAGGTCGATGATGTAGATGCCGTCGCGCTCGCCGAAGATGTAACGGCGCATCTTCGGATGCCAGCGGCGGGTCTGGTGGCCGAAATGGACTCCGGCCTCCAGCAGTTCCTTGATGCCTACCTGTGGTTCAGCCAATTGTGGTTCCCTTTTCTCTTGTGGAGCGTGGAAAGGCCGACCCGACGAGCACGCGGGACCCGGTGAAGTCCGGGCAGGGACCGCGGTCGTCAGGCCGGAGCGTGGACTGACCCGGCCAGTTTACGCAAACCCCTGGCACATCAGCGGCTTATTCGCAGTTATGCGTGCCATGGACGTACTAACGCGATGTAACCGCGTCGAGAGCCGCCCGCAGATCCCGCGGCAACGGCGACGTGACCTCCACGCCCGCGGGCGCGCCCGAGTACGCGAACGCCACCCGCGCGCTGTGCAGGAACTGACGCTCGAGCCCGAGTGCAGGCCGGCCGCCGTACGCGCGGTCACCCGCGAGGGGATGGCCGATCGCCGCGAAGTGCGCCCTGATCTGATGCGTGCGCCCGGTCTCGAGCCGCACGCGCACCAGCGTGAAGCCATCGAGGAACCGCTCCACCTCGAAATGTGTCCGTGCCGCCCGCGGGCGCGTGCCCCCCACGACCATGCGGGTCCGGTCGCGCGCGCCGCGGCCGAGCGGTGCGTCGATCGTGCCGCTGCGCGACTTCAAGACACCCTCCGCGAGCGCCATGTACTCCCTCACTAGGCCGCGCGAGCGAATCAAGTGCTGAAGCTCGTCGCGCACGTCCTCGCGCTTCGCGACCAGCATCAGTCCCGACGTGTCGCGGTCGAGGCGGTGGACCGCGAGCGGCTTCCAGCCGGCGCCCGCCTCGCCCGCGAGCCGCTCCACGAGCGTCACGCCCCGATGCCCCGGCGCCGGATGGACCACGAGCCCGGCCGGCTTGTCGATCACGAGCAGGTCGTCGTTCTCCCAGGCCACGCTCGGAGCAGGGCCTGCGGTCGAAGTCTCCACCGGCCGCTGAGCCTCCGCCACGGTCACACGTTCGCCTCCCTGGAGCCGGTGGCTCTTCGGGCGCGGTTCCCCGTCGACGCGAACCGCGCCGGCGTCGATTAGGCCGGCGGCCTGCGAGCGGGAGGCGCCGCCAATCGCCTGGCCAAGCCACGTGTCGAGTCGCTCCCCGGCCGCGCCGGGCGGTACCACCAGCTCATGCGGCGGCATCGTGCTCGGGGCTCGGCTGCGGGGAGAGCAGCATCAGGGCGAGCCAGGCGACGCCTCCGACGATCGCGATGTCGGCGAAGTTGAAGGCGGGCCACACGGGCGCGTCGATGAAGTCGATCGCGGCGCCGATCCGCACGCGGTCGGCGAGGTTGCCGAGCGCGCCGCCAACCACCAGACCGACCACGAGCCAGAGCCCCGGCCGGCTCGCGTGGAGCACGAAGTAGCCGAGCAGGAACGCGATCGTCGCGATCGTGATCACCACGACGACGTCGCCGCCCCCGCCGAGCAGGCCGAACGCGACGCCGCGATTGCGCACGTTCGTGAAGTCGACGCCGAAGATGATCTGCTTGGGATGACCGGGGTCGACCGCGGCCACGGCGATCTGCTTCGTGATCTGATCGACCGCCATCACGAGCGAGGCGCATGCGAGCGCCCGGGCGCCCGCTTTCAGCGACTCGGCGCTCACCCAGGGTCGATCGCGCCCACCACGATCGCGCGGACGATGAACAGCACGAAGATCGCGATGATCGGGCTCAGGTCGAGCGCGAAGCCACCGCCTCCGACGGGCGGCAGGATGCGGCGAAACAGGTTCAGATACGGGTCGGTCACCTCGTGGATGAAGTTGATGACCTGGCTCAGCGTCGGGTTGTAGGGGATCCGCGGGATCCAACTGAGCAGGATCCGGACAAAGATCAAGATTATGTAGACGAGGAAGAGCGCGTCGACGTAGCTTGCGACGTCGGATCGCGAGAGGCCCAGCACGACGCTCATCGTCCGCCGCTCCCGCGTTGGGCGGCCTCGGCTCTCGCGACCACGGCGTCGACGGCATCCGCGAAAGCTGCGCGGACGCCGGTCCGCTCGAGAGCCGCGAGGCCCGCGGCCGTCACTCCGCCCGGCGACGTCACCTGCCGCCTGACCCCTGGCGCGTCGTCGCGGCGGGCGGCCAGCAGCGCGGCCGAGCCGCCCATCGTGCTGACGGCGATGCGCGCCGCCTGGGCCGCGGTCAGACCGTGTTCGACGCCTGCGTCGGTGAGCGCCTCGACCACGAGCGCCATGAACGCCGGGCCGCAGCCCGAGATCGCCGTGGCGACGTCCATCAGGCGCTCCTCCACCGGCACCAGCTCACCGAGCAGGCCAAACAGGTCGAGCAGGTCCTGCTCGGTCCGCTGGTCGAGCGCCGCACCGGCGGAGTAGCAGAACGTTCCCTCTCGCACGGCGGCGGCCACGTTGGGCATGAACCGCAGGATCGCCGTGCCGGGCCCGAGCGCATCCTCGAGCGCCGTGATCCCGGTCGCGCCCAGGATCGACACCACCGGCAGGCGCCGCTCAGCGACCGGCACCCTGATGTCCTCTGCGACCGGTCCGAGCGCGCCCGGCTTCATCGCCAGCACCACCACGTCGGCCTGCTCCGCGAGCTCGCGGTTCGAGCCGGCCGCGCGGCCGGCAACCTCTTCGGCGAGCACTCGCGCGCGCTCCTGCTCGGCGTCGCTGCACAGGATCTGGTCGGGGCCGGTGGATGCGGCCGCCCAGCCACGCGCGAGCGCGCCGGCCATGTTGCCCGCTCCGATCAGCCCGACGATCACGGTAGACGCGGCCTCGGGACCCGCAGCGGTCTCAACTCTGGTTGAAGAAGCCCTTTTCGAGCAGTCGAGCGCGTTCCTCGGCCGACACCTCGACGTTGCGAGGCGTGAGCAGGAAGACCTTGTCGGCGATTCGCTGCATGCCTCCGTCGAGCGCGTAGGTGAGGCCGCTCGCGAAATCGATCAGGCGCTTGGAGAGGTCGGTGTCGGCGCCCTGGAGATTGAGGATCACCGGGATCGAGTCCTTGAACTTGTCGGCGATCTGCTGGGCGTCGTTGAAGTTCTTCGGCACGACCAGGTGCACTCGCACCTGGTCTCCGGCGCGGCCGTTCCCCACCGGGCGCAACACGCGGGTCTGCGTCCCGCCAGGCGGCGAGTCGTCCGCGAAGATGTCGTCGATCTCGTCCCGGCGCCGCCCGGGAACGCGCCGCACCTGATCACGCGTCCGGTAGCGCTCCTCGAGCTCGGCCTCGGGCTCGAACTCGCCGCTGTCCTGCTCGTCCACGTACTGCTCGTCCTCGGCGAGGCCGAAGTATTGAAGCGCGCGGTGCCAGGTATCGCGGAAAGCCATGTCAGTGATCAGAAAATCTTCGATTCAGGCGCTGCTGCGGCGGTGTTCGGCCGTTTCGCAACAAATCCTTCAGTTTGCGGCCCTTAATTCAATCACCGAATCGCTTGCTCACGCGTACAGAACGCTTCCCAGGCGGCAGATCGTGGCGCCTTCCTCGACCGCCACCTCGTAGTCCTGGCTCGTGCCCATCGAGAGCACGGAGAACTCGTGGCGCGGCGCCCATGCCGCCTCGAGGCGCTCCGCGAGCTGCCGAAGGGCGGCGAAATGAGGGCGCGCTACCTCGGAATCGGTCGCCAGCGGGGGCATCGTCATCAGCCCCGCGAAACGGACCGCCTCGAACTGCGCCGCGAGCTCGAGGAACCGGTCGGCCTCGCCTGGCGCCACACCGTGCTTGGACTGCTCGCCCGCCACGTTCACCTCCAGCAGGACGCGCACCGGCGCGCCGGCGTGCCGCTCGATCTGGCGCATCACCGACTCGCTCTCCACCGAGTGGATCAGGCGTACGCGCGGCAGCAGCTCCTTCGTCTTGCGGCTCTGGAGGTGGCCGATGAAGTCCCACGTGAAACGGTCGCCCCAGCGCTCCTGCTTCGCCTCCAGATCCTGCACCACGTTCTCGCCGACCAGCTCGGCGCCCGCCTCGGCCAGCACACCGAGCTCCTCCGCCGGCACGTACTTGGTGGCCGCCAGGAGCTCGACCTCATCGGCGGAGCGACCGGCCCGCTCGCAGGCGGCCGCCACGCGCCCCCGAGCCTCCTCGAGCCGTGCCCGCACGCGGGCGGGGTCGAGCCCGGTTACGAGGCGAGCCACGCGAGGCCGGCCTGCCGCCCGGTCACGCCACGGTCACGCCGATGCGAGAAGAACAGCTCGGAGCTGCAGCTCGTACAGAGACCGCAGTCGTGGATCTGGCCGGGGGCCAGGCCGAGGCGCTCCAGCTCGCGCCTGAGCGCGAGCGAAAGGTCGAGGCGCCCCCCGCCGATCACGTCTTCGGTGTGGCCGCGGGTCACGAATGCCTGCCGCACCTCTTCACCCACCGCGTAGCAGCACGGCCCGATGCCCGGGCCAAGGGCGGCATGAACCTCCTTGCGATCCGGCCCTCCGATCGCCTCCAGCGCGTGCTCGAGGATGCCGCCGGCGGCGCCACGCCAGCCGCAGTGGACCGCCGCGACGACGCCGGTCGCGGCCAGCACCACCGGCACGCAGTCCGCCACCAGCACGAGCGGGGTGAGACGCGTCGACCGGGTCACCTGCGCATCCGCCTCCCGCAGCCGCACGCCCTTCCCGGGCTCGGCATCACGCACCTCAACACGGGTGCCGTGCACCTGCCGGCCCATCAGCACCGATCGGGTGTCGCGCCCCAGTGCGGCGCCCAGGAGAAACCGGTTCTCGCGCACGCGCTCAGGATCATCCTCCGTCAGGATGCCCAGGTTGAGCGAGCCGAAGGGCCCTTCGCTGACGCCCCCGCGGCGGGTGCTGAAGGCTGCTCTGGCTGGCCCCACCGCGACATCGAGCCAGATCACCGGCCCGGTCTCGCGCCATTCGAACGGCGCAGAGGCGCGGGGAAGCGCGTCCGTGGGGAGCGTCATGCGATCTTCAGCTCGACGCCGTCCACCGGCGTTCGCTGCGCATACTCGAAATGCGTACGGCCGCTGGCGCGCAGCTCATCCACCTTCGTCCACCGCCGGGAGCGGCGGCAGAGTATCTCGAGCCGCATGTTGGCGACCTCGGTGTTGTAGCAGTAGGCGAGGTCTCCGTCCGGGTCGTGGTAGGTGACGCCGACGAGGTCCTCGCGCCGCGTGTCGACGGTGCCGCGGAAGCGAATTCCGTGGCCCCGGGCTTCGAAGCGCCAGCCGTCGAGATCGAACTCGCTCGGGTTGGTCTGGACCGCCACGGGGTTGATGGAATTGAGGTCGGCGCTGCCGAAGCGCCCGACCACGGGAGTGCTCGGCCCGAGCTGCCGGCCAAAGCGCGGAACGAACACGCTCACCCCGTCGACGAACGCATCGCGCCGCGGGGCGCCGTCGCCGTCGGTGAAGTCGTTGCAGTGCACCCATGCCCACCGCGAGGCGTGCTTGGAACCCCACAGGTGTGCCTGGCCGCCGCGCGCGCCGGCCAGGTCGACATTGCGGTCGCCGAGCCGGATCGTGCCGCTCACCTCGAGGTCGGGGTGCGGGAGGAACAGAACGGTTTTGGCCACTCTCGCCGCCCGTAGCAGCGGATGCACGTGGCCATAAGCCGGCAGGTGCGGCGTCCACTCGAGTGCCCAGCCGTAGCGGACGCCGCCGGCGTCGATCTCGCCCGCCATCCCGCGGTCGCTGAGCCAGGCGTCGCCGACCTGGAGGCGAAAAGGATCGCTCGCCGACGTGAGCGAGGCGGCGGGCAGGCTGGACTTGACGCCCACGTTGCGGGTGGGGTCGGCGGGATTCATCGCGCAGAGCCACAACGAGCAGGTCGCCTCCTCGCCGGTCTCGGCCAGCGGGGCGACCATCGTGTAACGGATCCAGAAGCCGATGCCGGTCGCCGGGTCGGTGACCGTGAGGTAATAGACCTCGTAGTGGCCCGGATTGCCGTCCCATTGGAGATCGTTCCAGCGCTTCATGTCCGACCCAGCAGCCTAAGGGCGGTCTTCAGCTCTTCGTCGCGCCCCTCCACGAAACCATCGAGCTTGAGCGCGAGCGTCTCCTTCAGCGCGCGCCCGATCTCGGGTGACTCGGCCGCGCCCGCACGCTTTAAGTCGTCGCCCGTGATCTCCAGCGCGGTCTCGCGGACGAGCTGCACGTAGGAATGAACGCGCTGCTCGACTAGCTCCGGGGCCCGTGCCTGAACGATCGCCGCCACCAGGGCCTCGAGGGGAATGCCGTCGAGCGCCTCGCGCAGCTCCGACGGGGCAGGTGGCGGATCGCGCTCGAGCCGATCCGCGATCCCCGGCGCAAGCGTCGCGGCGGCTGCCACCACGTCCTGGTCGCGCCGGCGAAGCTTGAGCTTCGAGAGCCAGTCATAGATCTCCCCCGCTCCCATCCGGCGGCAGAGCAACGCGAGCCGCAGGAGCGTCGGGCGCACCGCGCCGGCGAACGGCTCGCGCGCGGCCACCTCGGTGGCGCGCTCGATCAACGCGCGCGAGGAGGCTCCGGCATCGAGGCCGGGATGGAGTGCCCGGTCGAGCCCCAGCTCCGCCAATCTGGTGAGCGCGGCGATCATCTGCTGCTCGCGCAGGAGGTCGATCAGCTCGTCGCGCAGGCGCGCCGATGCGAGGTCCCCGACCAGGCGCATATCGATGCAGCCGCGGGCGAGCGATAGCGTGTGGCGGTCCATCTCGAACCCGAACCGAGCCTCGTAGCGGATCGCGCGCAAGAGGCGGGTCGGGTCCTCAACGAAGCTCAGGTTGTGGAGCACGCGCACGGTCCCGCGGCCCAAGTCGCGGAAGCCACCGAAGAAGTCGTAGGTGGCGCCGAGGTCCTCCGCCCGCAAGGACGTGGCCATCGCGTTGATGGTGAAGTCGCGACGCGCCATATCGTGCCGCAGCGTCGAGCGCTCCACCTCCGGCAGCGCGCCGGGCGCCCCGTACACCTCGGTACGGGCGGTCGCTACGTCGATGCGGACTTCGGTGCCGTCACGGTCGCGGCCCTTCACGACCGCGGTCTGGAACTTCTCGTGCGGGTGGCACGTCACGCCCAGCTCGCTCGCGAGCGCGCGCGCGAAGGCAAGCGCGTCGCCCTCCACCATCAGGTCGAGGTCGAGGCTCTGCTCGCCCAGCAGGACGTCCCGCACGGCTCCACCCACCAGGTACACGGGATCGTGCGCGGCGGCCGCCCGCTGCACCGCTGGCAGCACCTCGCGCAGGCGCGTGATCCGGCCGAGGCGCTCGCGTACGGCCGCGGTCGCCTCCGGGTCCGGCAGCGGTCGCTCGAGGTTCTCGGGCTCGTGCAACGCGCGCAGCAGGTCACCACGAGTGACCACGCCCTCCGCGTCCGCAACGGGCACCCGCGACTCGGAGCGATACGGGCCGTCGCTCACCACGACGAGCCTGCCGGCCCGGCCTGTGGCAAGCAGGTCGCGCAGCTCGCCGAGGGTGGCGTCCGCCCCGACCACCGGCACGCCCGAGCTCATCACCCCCTTGACGGGCGCGTGGCTGAGGCCGTGGCGAACGGCGCGGTCCAGGTCCTCGCGAGAGACGGTTCCGGTCAGATCGCCGTTCTCGGACACCTGGATGCCGCTCAAACCGAGCCGCTGGCACTCGACGAGCGTGGCGGAGATGTCGTCCGTGCTCGCGACCGCGTGCACGGGACGTGACATCACCTCTCGCGCCCGCAGCGGCGCGCGGGCGACGCGCTCGACCGCCGTGAGCGCGCGCTCGAGCACCTTCTTCGCCCCACTCGTGCGCACGAAGCACGAGGCAGCCTGGGCGTGGCCTCCGCCGCCCAGCTCCGCGAGCGCCTCGTCGACGGCCAGCGCGCTGGTGCGGCTGCGCGCGACCAGCAGCACGCGGCCCTCCATCTCCACCGACAGCAGCAGCACGTCCCAATCCGCCACCTCGCCGACGCGCGGCGCGAGCGTCGAGACATCCTCGACGTAGCCGTCCGCTTCGGCCCAGGCCGATACCACGCGCAGGCCGGCGAGCTCGTGCTCGGTGCGGTTGGCCGAGAGCAGCCTCAGCAGGCTCCGCTGATCCGGGTGCAGGGGACCGCGAAGGTACCGTCCGAGCAGCTCCTGGTTCGCGCCGAGCCGCACACAGGCAGCGAGCGCCTCCACGTCGCGGTAAGTAGTCGAGGTGTAGGTGAGCGACCCCGTGTCCTCGTGGATCCCGAGCGCGAAGGCGGTGGCGTGCATCGGTGAGATCTCGACTCCGCGCTCGAGCAGCAGCCTCAGCATCCC
>Ga0075434_100004094_pt1 | contig 13078 bp, 11 predicted proteins | sample RhiMethybrSRZTD3_FD_75298 | JGI IMG/M metagenome (GOLD analysis project Ga0075434, IMG submission 75298) | Populus rhizosphere microbial communities from Tennessee, USA - Rhizosphere MetaG P. TD hybrid SRZTD3 | ecosystem: Host-associated > Plants > Roots > Rhizosphere > Soil | place: USA... | reverse complement strand
CGTCGAAGCGCGGCTCGGCCCACGGATTCAGGAGCTCCTTCACCGCATACGCACCCGCGGTCGTCTCGAGCCGGTACACGCGGTTCGACCACGCCCCCGCGACCGGCGTCATCGCCACCGGGGTCCCGGGCAGCCGGAAGGCTGCCATGACCGCGCCGGAGTCCGGCGCCGCGGCCTCGATCAGCCCGATCCGCCGTGCTTCTTCTGCCACCGCCGCCAGGCGAAGGTCTCGGTGATCGTCCCGATCGACCAGAAGAGCACGAACATCACGACGGCGTTGAACGCCTTCACACCGGCGCTCATGTTGCCGCCGAGCCCCGTGTAGGTGATGACGAGGTAGAAGAGCACCGCGAAGATCGCGGCCCGCTTGGCCGCGCGAGCGGCCGAGGGCACCGGCGGCCCGCCCCGCCGGCGCGCCGGCTGGCCCGGCCCGGAGCCCTTCGTAGTCGTCTGCGGCCGCGACTCCTCGTCGCCGAAGACGCGACCGCGGCCGACGGCCCGCTGGTACTTGCGCTTCTGCTGCTTGCGGTTGGCCACGGATCCAGTCTACCGGCCGCCGGCGCGCGCGAGGGCGGCGGAGGGCCGCTACCCTGGAGTCCAACAGAGTTCCAATTGGCGTCGGGCAGGCGGTGCCAATTGCCACGTGTTCCGCAACCGCCCGCCCACCGGCCTCACCACTCTGCGTCGTCCGTCCGTCTCACCCCTCGCCGTCCTGCGGCCGGCCGCCCTCGCGGCGATCGCGGCGGCCCTCGCCGCCGCCGGCCTGGCCGCTCCCGCGCGGGCCGACGCGCCCGCCGTCCCGGCCGTCCGGGTGCTCTCCGCCGCCCAGACGATCACCGGCTTCGGCGCCTCCGGCGCGTGGTGGCCGAACGACGCCGACGACTTCTCGGCCTCGACCCGGGCTCGGATCGCCCGGCTCCTCTTCGACCGCCGCACGGGCCTCGGGCTCTCGATCTACCGCTACAACATCGGCGGCGGCGGGGTCGGAGTCACGGCCGGCCCGCGGGCGGCCCGGTCGTTCCTGACGGCGCCCGGCACGTACGACTGGAGCGCCGATCCCGGTGGCACCGCCTTCCTGCGCGAGGCCGCCCGCTACGGCGTCCGCCGCCTGGTCGGCTTCGCCAACAGCGCTCCGCGCTTCTTCACGACGAACGGCCGCAGCTGCGGCGGCGGACTGCTCCCCGGCCGGGTCGCCAACTACGCCGGCTACCTTGCCCGCGTCGCCGCGCACATGCGCTCGGCCTACGGCATCCGCCTCGCGATCGTGAGCCCGATGAACGAGCCGACCAACAGCTTCGCCGCCTGCAACCAGGAGGGGATGCAGGTGCCCGCCTCACAGCGGGCGGCGGTGATCCGGTCGGTGGCAGGCGCGCTCGCGTCGCGCTCGCCGGGGACGAAGGTGAGCGCCGACGAGTCCACGACGACGGTCGCGCTCGGCGCCGGGATCGGCCACTGGATCGGCCCCGACGTGTCCACGGTCGCGTTCCACGGCTACGACTTCCCGACCGCGGCCCGGCTGCGCGCGGTAGCCGGGATGGTGCGCGCCCACACCGGCGCGCGGACGGAGATGACCGAGGTGTGCTGCTCGAGCGGATCCGGCTACGCGCGGGGATACAACCCGGGCATGCGCGGCGGCCTCTGGCTGGCGGACACGATCTGGCGCGATCTCTCCGCCGGCGGCGTCTCGAGCTTCAGCTGGTGGACGGCGCTCTCGCCCAAGCTCGGCTGCGCGCCGTCGTCCGACCCCACCTGCACGACCGCGTCGAACTCGACCGGCTGGAACGACGGCCTGCTCTACTACGACCCCGACTTCCGGGCCGACGGCAACGAGTCGATCTACTTCACCCGGCGCTACTACGCGCTCGCGAACTTCAGCCGCTACATCCGCCCCGGCGCGGTGCACTACCGCGTGACCGGCGTCCCCGCGCACGTCCACGTGATCGCGTTTCGCCGCAACACCTGGCGCTTCGTCATGATCAACGACGCTGCGGGGCCGCGCACGGTGCGGGTGCAGCTGCTCCCGGCCGGCAGCCACCGCTACGGCACCCCGTCGGCCTACACGACGTCGGCCACCGCCGACCTGGCGCCCGCGGCGACCCCGCCGACGCTGAACGGCTCCACGCACCTGCTCACGGCCACCCTGCCCGGGCGCAGCGTCTCGACGGTCATCGTCCCCTGGTGAGGCCGGGCCCGGGCGCGACCGGGCCGGGGCCGGCGGGCCGCAGCGCCCGCGCCCGGGCCGCCAGCGTCGTCGCGCCGAGCACCCCGGCCGCCGGCAGCAGCGCCAGCGCCGGAAACAGGTAGCGGAAGTCGAACATGCTCGTCATCGCGGCCGTCAGCGGGAGCAGGACGCCGGCGGCGGCCAGGGTGAGCGTCTCGGCCCGCAGCCCCCGCCCCGCGCCGGTGCCGCCGACGGCGGCGGCCGCCAGCGCCAGCAGCACCGCAATCGCGAGCAGCGTCCCCGGCGTGTAGAAGACCCGCTGATAGTCGGCCAGCAGCCGCCGGCCCGTGTGCCAGCCGCCGACCGAGCCGCCCCAGCTCTGCACCTCGAACACGAGCCGTGTCAGCGCCCGCGGCGACTCGTGCCCGTCGACGTGGAACTGCCACTGCGTGATCGACTCGTCCAGCGGGCCGGTCGAATGGCGGAACGAGGCGTAGTGGGCCATGTCGCCCAGCACGGTCTCGGCGTAGGCAAGCGGCTGGCGGTGGATGACGCCGAGCGCGAACGACTCCAGGATCGCGTTTCGGCGCGACGGCGTGTGCGGGAAGCGGCGGTAGTGGTGGATCGACCACTGGTGCCACACGTAGTAGTTCGGGCTGGGCCGGTCGGCCGGCGGGCGCGGGTCGCACAGCACCTTCCGGTCCACCGGGCTCAGATGCATGCCCGAGCAGGTGGCGAAGTCCGCCACCCGGCCGTACAGGAAGTAGCCGTCGCGGCCGGTCAGCGCGAACGAGCCGTGCGGCACCGTGCTGTACCAGGTCGCATAGCCGGCCAGCGGCGCGGCGAAGGCGACGGCGAGCGCGAGCGTGCGCACGAGCCCGCCGCGCACGATCGCAAACGCCAGCGCGGGCGCGATCAGGGCCACGCCCACCGAGCGGGTCAGCGCCGCCACGGCGAGCAGGATCCCCGTGGCGACGCAGGCGGCCGGCGACGGCCGGGAGCGCCACAGGAGCACGACCAGCGCAGTCACGACGAGGAGCGTGAAGAGCGGCTCCGAGAGCACGTGCTGCTCGAGGTTCAGGTCGTAGGCGTCGAACAGCACCGGCGCGGCGGCGATGCTGCCCGCCGCGGGGCCGCCTCCCAGCCGGCGGATGAGCGCATAGACGAGCCCGCCCGTGACGAGGCCGAAGACGTGCTGGACGGCGGGCACGACGGCGAGGTCGTGGACGGCGAGGACGGCGCGCAGGAACGCCGGGTAGCCGGCCGGGCGGATCGACTCCGGGTCGAGATGGGCGGCATTCGCGAGGTAGGCGATCGAGTCGCCGTAGAAGAGCAGCGCCGGCCGGTAGGAGATCTGCACGACGACGCGCAGCGCGGCCGCCGCGACGAGCAGCGCCGAGAAGAGCCGGTGGCGGCCGATCAGGCCCGCAAGGCTGCGCGCGAGCGCCGCAGGGCGGTCGAGCGTCACAGGCGGTGGTGGTGGATCTGCGTGGACGTCACCGGGTGGCGGTGCAGGTCGAGCCGCGCCTCCCCCGCCACCGTGATCGTCACGGCGACGAGCACGGCGACGGCGAGCGCCACCCGGGGCCGCCGCCAGGCGCCGAGCAGCGAACGGCGCGGGCGGTCGAAGAGGAGCAAGCGGTACGCGCGCACCATGAGTGCCGCCTGCGCCAGCATCCCGCCGACCCAGACGAGCCCGCCCCCGGCCACGACGGCCACGTCGGTCGGCGAGCCCAGGATCAGCGCCGCCCCGAGCGCGACGAGCGCCGCCGCCGGCACCCAGATCAGGGCGGCGCTCGTGCACGCGAGCATGAAGCGGACGTGGCGCAGCCCGTCGGGCACGGAGCGCAGCTTCGAGCGGCTGCCCTCGGGCCGGGCGGCGTAGGTGATCGGCGTCTCGGCGATGGCGAGGTGCGCCCGGGCCGCCTGGATGATCATCTCCGAGGCGAACTCCATGCCGGTGGTGCGCAGGCCGATGCGGTCGGCGGCGTCGCGGCGCACCATCCGCAGGCCGCAGTGTGCGTCGGACACGCCTGCGCCGAACAGCAGGTTCAGCATGCCGGTCAGGATCGGGTTTCCGATGTAGCGGTGGTGCCAGGGCATCGCGCCCGGCATGATCCGGCCGCGCAGGCGCGAGCCGATCACCATGTCCGCGCCTGCGCCCGCCGCCAGGAACCGCGGCAGCTCGCCGAAGTCGTAGGTTCCGTCGCCGTCGCCCATCAGGATCCAGTCGCCCCGCGCGCGGCGCATCCCGGCCAGGTAGGCGCTGCCGTACCCGCGCCGGGCCTCGTCGACCACCACGGCGCCTTCCGCCCGGGCCAGCTCGGCGCTGCGGTCAGTCGAGCCGTTGTCGACGACCAGCACCTCGCCGTCGGCGCCCGCGGCTCGGATGCCCGCCCAGGCCGAGCGCACGCAGGCGGCGATGGTCGCCTCCTCGTCGAGGCACGGGATGACGACCGTGACCCTGGGCGGCCCGGCGTCAGGCAGCCGCCGTGCGGCCGGCTCGGGCCGGCGCACGCGCAGCCGGGCGGCCCGGACGATGCCGACCGCCCCCAGCGCGACCAGCGGGATCGTGTTCACGGCGTGCAGGACGACGGCCGCCGAGACCGCCGCCGCCGGGGCCGCGCCGTAGGTCGCCACGGCCGCCCGGCCCGCAGCCTCGAAGACGCCCAGCGACGCGGCCGATGCGGGGATCACCTGCACGAGGTTCGTGACGACGAGCGCCAGCACCGCCGCCTTGGCCGGCGAGGGGATGCCGAGGCTGCGCAGCACCGTGTAGTACGAGACGGCGAGGACGATCCACGACGCCATCGACCAGGCCGCCACCTGCGCCGCCATGCCCGGGTCGCGCAGCCCCCGGGCCCCCTCGGCCAGCTCTGCGACGGTCGCCCGCGCGAGGGAGCCGCGCACGAACGGGATCCGCCGTGCGGCGGCCGCGAGCCGCCCACGGACGCGGCTGCGTCCGGCCGCGACCAGCAGGAGCCCGGCCAGGACGACCAGCGCGGCGCTCGTCCACTCCGTCGCGCGGGCCGCCCGGCTCGAGCCGAGCAGCGGCGCCGCAACGAGCATGAGGATGGCCAGCGCCGCGAGGTCGAACACCCGCTCGACGGCCACGCTGGCGGCGCCGCGGGCGGCCGGCACCCCCGCCTCGCGGCGCAGCGCGACGACGCGGGCGGCCTCGCCGGCGCGCGCGGGCAGCAGGTTGTTGAACAGGTAGCCGATGTTGAGTGACCAGAACACGGCCCGCCGGGGCGGGCGTCGGCCGTCGGCGAAGAGCGCGCGCCAGCGCTCGGCCCGCATCCAGACGGCGAGGGCCAGCAGCAGCAGGGCGGCGATGAGCCAGACCGGCCGGATCTCGCCGAGCGAGACGCGCACGGCGTGCCACGAGACGTCGCGGATCGCAAGCCACCCGAACGCGACCGAGATGGCGAGCCCGGCGACGGCGTGGATCCAGCCCGAGACGCCCCGCCGCAGCACCCGCTCCAACGCCACGTCCCGTCCTTTCCGTCGCCCGTCCAAGCTCGAGCGGCGGCAGGGTAGGTAACGGGGATTGGCGAACTCTTCGACGCGGGGTTGCAGGTTCACCCGTTGCGGCTAGGCTGGGAAAGGCCATGAGCGCGTCCCTCTCCTCCATCACCTCGCTGCTGCCTGCTGCGAGCGTGATCATCACCGGCGTCATCTTCGGCTTCCTCCTGGCACGGGTGGACAACCGGGCCGAGGAGCGGCTCGACCCGTAAGGGGTTCGGGCGCGACGATGACGACGACTGCGATCTCCCGGCGTCGCCCGCGCGCGCTGCCCTCGTCGACGCTGCCCCGGTGGGCGACGCCGCCCCAGGGCTGGCAGCCCTATGCGATCTTCCTCGGCCTGCCACTGTGGTGGCTGGCCGGGCTCTCGTTCTTCATGTGGCCGCTGATCGTGGCGCCGATCGTCTACCCGCTGCTGCGCCGCGGCGAGCTGCGCGCACCGCGCCGGTTCGGGATCTGGCTGCTCTTCATCGGCTGGATGATCGCGTCGGGCATCGAGCTGAACAGCCCGTCGCGCATGATCGCGTGGTCGTGGCGGCTCTCGTTCTACATCTCCGGCACGATCCTCTTCCTGTGGATCTACAACGCGACGCGCGACCGCGTCCCCACCCGGGCCGTCATCAACGGCATGGCCGGGTTCTGGGTGGCCGTGATCTACGGCGGCTGGCTGGCCGTGCTCTATCCCACGCTCCAGCTGAAGAGCCCGGCCGAGTACGTCTTTCCGCACTCGCTGCTGAACAACACGTACTTCTACTCGCACGTGCACCTGCAGGTGGCCGAGGTGCAGCGCTTCCTCGGGTTCAACGAGGGCCGGCCGCAGACGTTCTTCGCCTACACCAACGCGTGGGGGTCGACGTGCGCGATGCTCACACCGATCGCCCTGGCCGCGCTGGCCGCGAAGCCGGGCCGCACGTGGGGACGCGTGCTCAAGATCACGATGGGCCTGTCGGTCGTCCCGATCATCTTCTCGCTGAACCGTGGCCTGTGGCTCAGCCTCGGCGTCGGCCTCGCCTATGCCGCCGTCCGGTTCGGCGCCCTGCGCGACATCCAGCGGGTCATGCGGGTGCTCGGCGCGGTCGTCGTCGTCGGGCTCATCATCGCGGTCTCGCCGCTGGGCGGGCTCGTGTCCGGCCGCTTCAGCCACCAGACCGGCGACACCAGCCGGCTCGCCCGCGACCAGGCCGCCCAGACCCAGATCGCCGCGAGCCCGATCCTCGGCTACGGCGCGCCCCAGCAGAACACGGCGGTGACGCACACGCAGAAGAGCGTCGGCACCGAGAGCGAGATCTTCCTGCTGCTCTTCTCCCACGGCGTCCCGGCGCTGTTCCTGTTCGGCGCCTGGATGATGTACACGATCGTTCGCAGCGGCAGAACCAGATCGCGCGATTCACCCGCGCTCTTCTGGGTGCATGTCGCGCTGATCGTGGCGTTCGTGCAGTCGCCGTACTACGAGCTCACCGAACGCATCCCGTTCATGCTTGCGTTCGCCGCCCTGCTCTACCGCGACATGATGTGGCAGAGCGAGCTGCGCTCCGTCGACCGCGCCCGGGAACGGCTGCGCGGCTGGCGGCTCCGGCGCCCGCCGGCACCGGCGTTCTCGCTCGACGGCGAGTAGCCTCCCGCCCGCCCCGGCGTCCGAAACGATTGCCACAATCTTCGGCGACGCCTACAATGCAGGCAGAAACTTGAGGGAGCAACGAGAGTAGTTAACGTGAGCACACCCGCCACAAGAGACGAAACCGCACCCGCGCCGGAGCGGCCTGCCGAGCTCGACGCCTGGGTCGGCCTGCTGCGCGCGCATGCCGCGGCGACCCGGCGCTTCAACCGCGAGCTGATGGGCAGCCACGGCCTGACGATCAACGACTTCGAGGTGCTCGTGCACCTCGCCCACGCCGAGGGCGGCCGCCTGCGCCGGGTCGACCTGGCCGAGCGCGTGCTGCTGACGGCGTCGGGCATCACCCGCCTCCTGGACGGCCTCGAGCGGTCGAAGCTCGTCTGCAAGGCGTCGTGCTCCGCCGACGCGCGCGTCACCTACGCCGAGATCACCCCGGCCGGCCGCGCGCGCCTCGCCGACGCGCGCGAGTCGCACGTCGAGGGCGTGCGCGCGCTCTTCGCCGAGCGCTTCACCCCCGACGAGCTCCGCGAGCTGACGGGCCTGCTCGAGCGGCTGCCGCTCGCGCCGCAGAGCGAGGTCTGCCCCGGCGCCGACGCAGCGTGCTGAATAGCCGGTGCCAGGCACCGGTTATTCACGATCGGGGTCAGACCCCGAACGCCGGCCGTTGCACTTCTGTGACGCTTCCGTTCGGGGTCTGACCCCGGATGAGGCGGCCGCGCTTGTAGACGGCGGCGATGTCGCGGCCGGCCAGGTGGTAGGCGACGTGGCGCCAGTCGGGCGCGTCCAGGAGCACGATGTCGGCGTCGTACCCCGGCGCCAGCCGGCCCAGCCGGTCGGCGCGCCCGAGCACCCAGGCGGCGTTCACCGTCGTCGCGGCCAGCGCCTCGCCGGCCGACATGCCGAGCTGGGTGCAGGCGAGCGTCATCACGACCGGCAGGGAGTCGCAGTAGGCGCTGCCCGGGTTGAAGTCGGTCGCGAGCACGACGATCGCGCCGCGGTCGATCAGCGCCCGCGCCGGCGGCATGCTCCTGCGCAGGTAGAGGGCGGCGACGGGCAGGAGCACCGCCGCCACGTCGCTCGCCGCGAGCCGGTCGACGCCGTCGGCCCCGGTCGCCTCGAGGTGGTCGACCGAGCGGGCGCCGAGCTCCACCGCCAGCGGAATCGCGCCCGACTCCGTGAACTGGTCGCCGTGCAATCGCAGGGCGAGCCCCTGGGCGGCCGCCGCGCGCAGGTAGCGCTCGGCCTGCTCGGCCGAGAACGCGCCCCGCTCGAGGAAGACGTCGGCCGCCTCGGCCACCTTCGCGGCCTCCGGCAGCACCTCGGCCAGCGCGAAGTCGAGGTACGCGTCGCCGTCGCCGAACTCCGGCGGCACGCTGTGCGCGCCGAGCCAGGTCGGCACGGTCTCGATCGCGTCCACGGCCGCGACCGCCTCGAGGCTGCGCAGCTCCGTGTCGCGGTCGAGGCCGTAGCCGGACTTGCCCTCGGCGGTGGTCGTGCCGTGCGCGGCCATCCAGCCCATGTGCCGGGCCACCGCGGCCCGCAGGCCGGCGGTGTCCAACCCCCGGGTCGCGGCGACGGTGGCGGCGATCCCACCGCCCGATGCGTGGATGCGCTCGTAGTCGGCGCCCTGGGCGCGCAGGTCGAACTCGTTCGCCCGGTCGCCGCCGAAGGCGGGATGGGTGTGGCAGTCGATCAGCCCCGGGATGGCGACCCGGCCGCGGCCGTCGACCGGCTCGAGGTCGGGATGGGCGGCGCGCACGTCGGCCGGCTCCCCCACCGCCGCGATCCGGCCGTCGACGACGGCGATCGCCGCCGGCCCCACCTCCAGCACGCGGCCGAGATCGCCGCCGCGCAGCGGCGCGCCCGTCCCCGCCGGCGAGGCGGCGGAAGCCAGGTTCTCGAGCCGGAAGCTCGGCCCGCCGTCAGGCGCGGCCATACGCGGGGATCATCCCGCCGGAGAGCGGCGCGGAGTCGTCGCCGCACAGCCACTCGATGACCGCGGCCAGCTCGGCGCCGGTCGTCCAGCGGGAGAAGTCGGCGTCGGGGTTGTCGGCCCGGTTGCGGGGCGTGTCCACGATCCTGACGACGACGGTGTTGGCACGGATGCCCTCGGTGCGCACCTCGGCGTCGACCGCCCGCATCAGCCCGGCGAGGGCCGTCTTCGAGACGATGTACCCGGCGGCGCCCGGGAACGGCCGCTCCGTGGCGGACGTCCCGATGTAGACGATCGCGCCGCGGCCGGCGGCGCGCATCGGGCGAAGGGCGGCGCGGGTCATGTTGTACGCCGTGTCGAGGTTCACGGCCAGCTGCGCTCGCCAGACGTCGACCGGCGCCTCGTCGATCCGGCCGGCCATCGCGAACCCGCCCGCGACGTTCGCGAGCGCATCGAGCCGGCCGAAGCGGTCGAGCGCCGCGGCCACGACGGCCTCCGCGGACGCGGGATCGGTCAGGTCGGCCTCCACCGGCAGCACGTCGCCCGGGAGGTCGCCCGGCGCGTCGCCGCGATGCGTCGCGACGACCTTCCAGCCCTGCTCGGCGAACCGGTCGAGCACCGCCCGGCCCCACCCGCCCGTCACGCCCGTGAGGACGGCGACGCGGTCGCTCACGCGCCGTGCTCGCTCATCGGCAGGCGCACGCCGCGCTCGCGGGCGGCGCCGAGGGCCACCTCGTAGCCGGCGTCCGCATGCCGGGCGACACCGATGCCGGGATCGTTCGTAAGCACGCGCTGCAGCCGCTCGTCCATCTCGGCGGTGCCGTCGGCCACGATGACGAGGCCGGCGTGGATCGAGTTGCCGATACCGACACCGCCGCCGTGGTGCACGGACACCCACGACGCGCCGGAGGAGGCCGAGAGCAGCGCGTTCAGGATCGGCCAGTCGGCGATCGCGTCGGAGCCGTCCTGCATCGACTCGGTCTCGCGGAACGGCGAGGCGACGGAGCCCGTGTCGAGATGGTCGCGCCCGATCACGATCGGGGCGGACACCTCGCCCCGGCGGACGAGATCGTTGAAGAGCAGCCCGGCCCGGGCGCGGTCGCCGTAGCCGAGCCAGCAGATCCGCGCGGGCAGCCCCTGGAACGCGACCCGGTCGGGGGCCAGCCGCAGCCAGCGCTGCAGCAGCACGTCGTCGGGGAACTCCTCGAGCAGCGCCTGATCGATGCGGGCGATGTCGGCGGGGTCGCCGGAGAGCGCCGCCCACCGGAAGGGTCCGGCGCCGACGCAGAAGAGCGGCCGCACGTATGCGGGCACGAACCCGGGAAAGTCGAACGCGTTCGCGAGGCCCGCGTCCCTGGCCTCGGTGCGCAGGTTGTTGCCGTAGTCGAACACGTGGCTGCCGGCGGCCTGCATGTCGAGCATCGCCTGGACGTGGCGGACGGCGGTCTCGCGCGCCCGTTGCACGTAGCCGTCCGGGTCGCGCTCGCGCAGCTCGAGCGCCTCGGCCAGGCTCATCCCGTCCGGCACGTAGCCGTTCAGCATGTCGTGGGCCGAGGTCTGATCGGTGACGAGATCGAAGCGCACCCCGCGCCGGTGCAGCTCTGGGAAGACCTCGCCGGCGTTCCCGAGCAGGCCGACCGAGACGCCGCGGCCGTCGGCGGCGTGGCGCTGCACGCGGGCGACGGCGTCGTCGAGGCCGTCCGCCACCTCGTCCAGGTAGCGCGTCTCGAGGCGGCGCTCGATCCGGTGCGGGTCGACCTCGACGTTCAGGCTCGCGGCGCCGGCCAGCGAGGCGGCGAGCGGCTGGGCGCCGCCCATTCCGCCCAGCCCGGCGGTCAGGATCGTGCGGCCGGCCAGGTCGGGCGAGCCCCAGTGGGCCTCTCCGGCGGCCGCAAAGGTCTGGTAGGTGCCCTGGAGGATCCCCTGCGTGCCGATGTAGATCCACGAGCCGGCCGTCATCTGGCCGAACATCGTCAGGCCCTCAGCCTCGAGGCGGCGGAACTCGTCCCAGTTCGCGAACCGGGGCACGAGCAGCGAGTTCGCGATCAGGACGCGCGGCGCGCCCGGGTGCGTGCGGAAGACGGCGACCGGCTTGCCGCTCTGGACGAGCAGCGTCTCGTCGGACTCGAGCTCGAGCAAGGCCGCGACGATGGCGCGCAGCGCCTCGTGGCTGCGGGCGGCGCGGCCGGAGCCGCCGTAGACGACGAGCCGGGTCGGGTCCTCGGCCACCTCGGGGTCGAGGTTGTTGCAGAGCATGCGCAGGGCGGCCTCCTGGTGCCAGCCCTTGCAGTGGAGCTCCGAGCCGCGCGGCGCGCGCACCGCGGAGAGGTCGCCGACGAGCGACTCGACCAGGGTGTCGGCGGCGGTGGCCATGCCGAAACGCTATCAGGGCTGTGACCGCTCCACCCGTCAGGGCGGGAGCCATCGTCTAGCATGGCCGGGTGGGTCGGCGCCTCATGTTGATCGCCGCGGCCGTGGCCGGGGCCTCCGCCCTCGCTTGCGCGAGCTCGGGCTCGAAGGCCAGCGGCGCGGTGCGGCTGCAGCGGATCCTGCACGGCCTGGCGAGCCCGGTCTACCTGACCTCGCCGCCCGGCGACACCCGCCTCTTCGTCGTCGACAAGTGCGGCGTGATCCGCATCGACCGGGCCGGAAGGCTGCTGCGCAGGCCGTTCCTGAACATCACGGCGAACGTCAGCTGCACCTCCGAGGAGGGCCTGCTCTCGATGGCGTTCGACCCGGCCTACCGCACGAACGGGTTCTTCTACGTCGACTTCATCAACAAGAACGGCGACACCCGGGTCGCCCGCTACCGCGTCGAGCGGCTCCACCCGAACATCGCCAACCCGGCCTCGAAGGTCATCATCGCCAAGGTCAACCAGCCGCCGTTCTCCAACCACAAGGGCGGCCAGCTCCAGTTCGGGCCGGACGGCAAGCTCTACATCGGGCTCGGCGACGGCGGCAGCGAGGGCGACCCCAACGACCGCGGCCAGAGCGGCGGCCCGCTCTCCGCGATCCTGCGCCTGAACGTGCGCATCCCCGGCGTGCGGCCGCGCGTGTACGCGTACGGCCTGCGCAACCCCTGGCGGTTCTCGTTCGACCGCACGACCGGCGACCTGTGGATCGGCGACGTCGGCCAGGACAACTGGGAGGAGATCGACCACCTGAAGTCCGGCACACCCGCGGGCACCAACTTCGGGTGGAGCTACTACGAGGGCACGCACGTCTTCAAGGTGCAGCCCATCAACCGCACCCACCTGAAGTTCCCGGCGATCCAGTACCCGCACTCGGTCGCCTCCGGGCCCGGCAACTGCGCCGTCACCGGCGGCTACGTCTACCGCGGCACGATCCTGAAGAGGCTGCGCGGCTACTACATCTACGCCGACTTCTGCTCCGGCCGGATCTGGAAGCGGCGCGCCGCCGGCGGCCGGCCGGTGGCCATGAAGATCAGCTTCAAGGTGCCGCAGATCTCGTCGTTCGGCGAGGGCCGCTCCGGCGGGCTCTACGTCATCTCGCTGGACGGCTCGATCTACAAGATGGTGCCGTAGGCGGGGTCAGACCCCGAACGGAAGCGCAACAGGAGTGTCACGGCCGGCGTTCGGGGTCTGACCCCGATTCAGAGCAGCGGCGCCGAGCCGGCCTCGACGGCGGCCAGGAGCGAGCCGTCGCGGATACGGCCGGCCACCGCCTCGATCTCGCTCGCCAGCGAGCGATCCGTGTCGACGTGCACCGAGAGCTCGCGCACCGCGGCGTGGGCAGCGGCGACCGCCGGGCCGGGCCGCTTCGGCGCCAGGAAGTCGACGCCCTGGGCGCCGCAGAGGAGCTCGATCCCGAGCACCCGCTCGAC
>Ga0075434_100004092_pt1 | contig 13079 bp, 20 predicted proteins | sample RhiMethybrSRZTD3_FD_75298 | JGI IMG/M metagenome (GOLD analysis project Ga0075434, IMG submission 75298) | Populus rhizosphere microbial communities from Tennessee, USA - Rhizosphere MetaG P. TD hybrid SRZTD3 | ecosystem: Host-associated > Plants > Roots > Rhizosphere > Soil | place: USA... | reverse complement strand
TTCTTCGACGAGCCCTCGGGCGAGTGCCTCTGCAAGCCCGGGCTCACGCCCTCACCGGTCGTCGGCGGCGGATGCGTCGCGGTCAAGACCGGAGGCACGACCGGGGACACCTGCCTCATGAAGGGCATGGACTACGACATCGCGACCCAGAAGTGCATCCCGCGCTGCCCGCCTGGCCAGGGCCGCGACGTCTCGGGCAACTGCGTCTCGCTCGTGGCCTGGGACACGGCGCACGGGATCACGCCCGCCGGCGGTGGCGGCGGCGGAGGCGGTGGCCAGCCTGCGGCCGAGACCCCGGAGCAGGTGGCGAAGGCGAGCTTCCCCTGGGTGGCGGGCGCCGCCGTCGGCATCGTCGCGATCGCCCTCATCGCCGCGATGACAGGCAAGAGCGCGCCTTCGGGCGGGAGCCGCTCCTCGGGCGGACAGCGCTACGCCGCGAACAAGCGACGCGCGAAGAAGCGCCGACACTTCCTCAACGAGTACTTCCTCGTCTACCACGAGGGCGGTCGGGCCAAGGACTACTCCGGCCCGTACGCGTCGAAGAAGTCGGCGGTTCGCGCCCGCGCGGCCGAGAGGCGCAAGTACGGGCTCGCGGCCTCGCGCTACCGGATCACGCAGACCAAGCCCTGGTAGAGCGATGAGCTACCTGCGCCACGGCCTCGGGACGGAGTTCTTCCTGCCGGACGTCACCTACGTGACGGACGGCGGGCTCGTGCTCGTCCGCCCCGAGGCGCTGCCGGCGCTCCAGCAGGTGCTCTCGCTCATGGCGTTCGACCTGAAGAGCGCAGAGGACCCAGTGCAGGGCGAGGCGCGCATGCCGCTCGGCCCTCCGCCGAAGAGCGCCTGGGCCGTGATCGACGACTTCATCGTCGGCGGCCACATGGCTGCCCTCGTGGAGAAGCGCTCGATCCCGTCCGACGCCGCCAAGCTCATCTTCACCGCGCAGCCCTCGCTCGTGGCCTCGCTCGCGAGCGAGGGATCGACCCACGCGCTGCTGCGCCCCGAGCCGGCAGAGCTCGTCTCGCAGGCGCGCGCCCTCATCGGCTCCGGCAAGGCCGGTCCCATCCCGGGCGGCCCGAACGCTCCGCCGCCTCCGGCCGTGGCCGCGTCGACGGGCGTCCCCGGCTGGGTCTGGCTCGCCGGCGCTGGAGCCGTGCTCGCCGCTGTGGCGCTCACGGGGAGGAGACGCTGATGTCGCTCTACTCGATCCGCGGCTTTGGCGCCGAGGCTGTGCAGGCGCCGGCGGCGACGAAGGTGGCCGCCCCGGCCGCGTCCTCGCCCCCGTCGTCCTCGACCGAGCTCGCCACCACGATGGTGCTGCGCGGCGCCGTCGGCACGCTCATCGGAGCTGCGGCGGCCCCGAAGGGGCGCGAGGGGATCTGGGGCGCGGCCGGCTTCGTGCTCGGGGTCACGCTCGGGCAGATGGGGATCGTCGCGATCGCGACCGCGGCGCTCTGGAAGAAGGTCGATCGATGATCCGCCGACGCACAAACCAGCGCCTCTGCCCTCGCGGCTACGCCTTCGACTCGCGGCGCGCGGAGTGCCGTTACGTCGGCGATGTGCGCGCGCTCGGCTGGACCGCTCAGATCGCCTACCCCCCCGGCGGCGTCGGTCACCCCGATCCGCTCGCCTGGATCGCCAGGATGCAGCACGAGCAGATCCTCGGCCTCGGCGGCGAGACCTACACGTACGGCCAGATCCGGCATGCTCTCCCGTACTCGGGGCTCGGCGCCGACCTCGCTCCGTACGATCTCAACGCCCCCGGCGCGGTCGCCGAGGTGAAGCGCGCGCTTCGCTCCCTGGCCGAGGCCGAGAGCGACCCGTTCAAGAAGGGTCCGATCGAGGTCGTCACCGAGACGACGTGGAAGGATCTCACCGACGACGACGTCTGGGACGAGGCTGCGGCCGAGGAGATGCTCCTCGCCGCCAGTCGCTACCGCGGCATGGGCTGGCAAGTGCCGCCTCCGTACGTGCAGCAAGGCGAGCCTGGTGGCGGCCCGCAGCCGTCCGTCAACGGCCTGGAGCTCATCGCCGGCGCCGCCAACCAGCGCCTCGGCGGTTCGACGAAGATGAAGCTCTACGAGGCATGGCGCAAAGCTGGCTGCACCTTCCAGGCGACCTGCTTCGATCCCCCGAGCGCGGTCTCGCGCCCGGCGTCGGAGACGGCGGTGACGCGCACGCTCGTGACCGGGCCGCGCAAGGTGGCGCCCCCGACGGCGACAGACGACTACCAGGCCGCGATCAAGGCCGCGGACGACTACCAGCAGGCGCTCTGGATGCAGGCAGCGGAGGCCCCAAACGAGACCGAGCGCCTCCGGCTCGCCCTCTTCATGAAGCAAGCCGCGCAGGCAAGAGACGCCGTGGTCGACGCGGCCGCGGCCGCCGCGCCGGTGCGCACGGGCACGACCACCGTCGACGACGCGAACAGGAAGTGCCAGGACGCGGGCGGCAAGTACGACGTCGCCACGGGGATCTGCACCGGCGCGAAGAAGAAGGAGCCCTCGCAGGCCGGGCTCTACATCGGCGTCGGCCTCGCCGCCGTGGCCCTCTTCTGGGCGCTCGGGTCGGCATCCAAGAAGGGAGGGCGCTAGTGGCCACCGCGCCCGTGACCGTGCCGATCGGCCTGAAGGCGGTGCCGATCCCGCCCTTCCCCGACAAGGCCTCGCCTCCGCTGCCGGCGGATACCGTGAAGAAGTCTGGGCCGGCTGTCTGGCCCATCGTGATCGCGCTCACGGCCGGCGCCATCGTCGTCGCTGCCCTCTGGAGGAAATGAGCCATGTACAGCGGATTCGGATTGGAGTTTGGGGTGTCGGCGTCGGCGGGATGCACCGGCTCCGGTTGCACGGTGTCGATCGGCTCGGGCTCCGGCAAGAAGCCGAAGTGCGCTACCGACACCTGGTGGCGCTGCGCGGAGCTCGTCACGTACTTCGACGAGCCGACCGGGGCCGGCTACAGCCGCCGGCACGTCATCGTTTCGGGCTCGCTCTACCAGGTCAAGGTCGAGGTCATCAACGCGCTCCTGGCGATGCACATGCTCAGCCACACCTACGGCTGGAAGAACGTCAAGAGCCAGATCCGAGCGATGGCCTGGTACCTCAACTACCAGCGCAACTGGGACTTCGACGACGTGATCGCCGCCTTGGAGAGCGCGGTCGCGCCCGCGTACGACAAGTACGCCCAGGACGAGGACAAGAAGCTCGCCGCCGCGGCCATCGCCTCGCCGAAGATCGCGCTCAACCTCGGCCCCGAGTGGACCGCGTGCATGAAGAACGAGATCGAGCGCGGCAAGCTCGGCCTGCCCGCGGACACCTCGAAGTGCGCCCAGTACCTGCCCGGGGCGAAGCCCACCTCGCTCTACTCCATCTCGCCGGCGCTCCTGGCGATGCGGCCCCCGGTGACCAAGCCCACGATCAAGCTCTTCGGGCTCGGCCCGGGCATGACCCCCGCCCCCGGCGAGCCGATCACCCCGGGCGGCGAAGGCGAGGGCATGTCGACCACGACCATGCTGCTCATCGCCGCCGGCGTCGCGGCGGTCGGAGGCGGCCTCTACTACGCCTTCGGGCGCAAGAAGGCGGCGTGATGCTGCCGCGTCCGATGCCCGTCTGCCGCGGGCGCTGGAGCTGGCCGTACGCGGTCGTGCTCGGCGCGCCTCCCGAGGCGGAGATCGAAAACATCTCCTGCCCGGCCGGGGCCGAGGCCAAGGGCGACGCCAGTGGCAACGTCTGGTGCGAGGACCCGACCGGCAAGAAGCTCCCGGCCACGCTCGTCCCGGTCAAGACGAGCGCCCTCGGCGTCGTCGGCTGGGGCGTCGCCATCGCCGGCGCGCTCCTCATCGGCGCCGCCGTCATGCGAGGGAGGCGCTAGCGCTCCATGATCGGGCGTGAGGGACATCGCTACCGGGTCGGCCTCGCCGTCGACTCGCCCTCGGGCATGGCCGACCCGGCCGAGCTCATCGGTCCGCTCACGGCGACTTACCCGGCCGACGTCGCCTCAGTGGCGCCGGCGCAGGGCGGGGCGGTGGCGATCCTGCGCTGGCGCGCCGACGGCGGCGTCATCCAGCCGGGCGACGCGGTGCAGGCGTCGGTCCCGGGCGTGCCCTTGCCAGTCGAGCTCGGGATGCAGATCACGGTCACCTCGGTCGAGGACCTCGGCGACACCGGCTGGGACATGCACGCGTTCGACACGCCCGGCTTCCGGATGGTAGCCTCCGCGGCCATCCTGGGCCTCACCTGGTACCTCACGACCCGGATCGGTACGGCGCCATGACGACCGAGCTCGCAGCGCTCTCGCACGCGCGCGCCGACTTGCCGGCCTTCATCGGCAACACGCTGCCGGAGAAGCTCGCCAACGGCCGCGCCGCGGCCGAGAAGATCCTCCGGAAGTACAGGCCCGAGCTCAGCTTCGACATCGCCGCGGCCGACCAGACCCTGTCCAAGGTCGAGGTCTGGGAGGAGCGCAACCACGACGCGCTGGCGAAGACGCTGGCGGACCCGACCGCCACGAGCCTGCCCGAGGCCGTGCGCATCGCCTTCGACTCCGCGACGGCGCAGGCGTTTGTCATCGCCACCTTCACCCGCGCCGCCTGGGGCATCGGCCCGTGGATGAGCGGCGCCGTCGGCAAGGAAGCGCTCTCCCCCGGCGTCAAGACCATCAACCCCGCCTGGGCCCAGGAGGACGCCGGCTACCGGCTCCAGGTCTTCGGCGCGGTCGTGCGCATGGAGGAGACCGGGTACCTGAAGGCCCTGTTCACGCCGCCGGCGCCAGGCTCGACGCAAGGCCTCGGCGTCGCCCCCGTCGTCGTCTGGGCCGTGGTGGTCGCCGTCGTCGCGATTGCGGCCCTGTTCCTGCTCTACCTCTACAGCTCGAAGCGCCTGGCCGACAACAACGTGCTGATGCGCGACCTCTGCGACAAGGCCCAGAAGGACGGCGACCAGGAGACCGTCCAGAAGTGCATCGAGGCGACGCGGAGCCTGCAGGCCGAAGGGATGATCCCCGGCGTCAGCGAGCTCGCCTCGGGCCTGGTCAAGGTCGCCGCCATCGTCGGGCTCGTCTGGGTGGCGTTCAAGGTGGTGCCGCCGCTCCTCAAGAAGAAGGGCAGCGCATGAGCCTGCGCGCCGTCGTCTCCGTCCCTGGCCGCCGGAGCCTGGTCGTCACCTGCGACTCGGCGCGGCAGTGCCACGAGGTGGCCCGGGTCGAGAAGGACAGGCCGGCAAACCAGCAGCGCGGCGCCATCGTCGGCATCGACGCGCTCCGCGGCCGCGAGGCTTCCCCGCTCGTCCTCTGGCTCTACGACGGCGAGCGGTGGCTGAAGGAGCTCGTCTGATGCAGTACTCGGTGTTCGACGACAAGACGGGGCTCTACGACTACTACGTCGGCTCCGGCGACGTGCCCATCAACGCGGATCTGCCGACCCCGCGCATGCCCGGATCCGCCGGCAAGGTCGGGGTCGCCTCGATCGAAGCGGCGCGGCCGCTCCCGGGCGACGCCCGCCACGTCGGCCGCGGCTGGCACGCCAAGGGCGTGCTCGCCCGAAAGAGCGGGGGCCTCGCCGGTGCCGGCACGCCCGGGGAAGCGTGGACCTGGGTGAAGGATGGCGGCTGGAAGTGGATCGCCGGAGGCCTCGCGGTCATCTGGCTCGCGAGGAGGATCTGATCATGAGCGGTGGAAGGTACTCGGCAGCACACCTGGCCCCGCAGGCCATGACCTCGGGCGCTGCGGTCACGAGCGGCGCCGCCCGCCGCGGCCCGGTGCCTCACCTCGGCGGAGGTCGCCGGCTGCTCGGCTCTCCCGAGGAGCGAAGCATCTGGCTCGGCGGAGCGCAGCAGCGCCGCATCGGCGATCCCAACATCAGCGACGGCACCATCGCGACCCCGAGGCACAACATCTTCGCCGGGCTCGGGCAGACGATGGCGCGCGGGTCTCACGCGGCGCACACGCCGCACTGGAGCGGCCCCATCTGGGCCGCGGCCGGCTACGGCGCCGACCCGCCGCCCGAAGGCGCCGACGCGGCCCAGAAGATCGCGGCCATCTACTCCAATCCGCTCATGGTGGTGCTCCGCCTCGCCTCCACCGGGATCTCCGCCTACCACGGCTACAAGAGGAACAACTCCGTCGGCTGGGCGCTCTGGTGGGGCTTCATGGGGAGCATGTTCCCGATCGTGACCCCGGCGATCGCGTTCGCGCAAGGCATCGACAAGCCGAAGGGACGCTGACCCAGGTGAGAAGCAATCGCTCCGCCGCACGTCCGCTCGTGATCGACGCCGAGTCGATCGGGCGGAAGTACCGCGAGACCTTCACCGACAAGCCGGTGCGGGAGAAGGTGGAGCTGCCGTTTTCGTGGCCGAGCCGGATGCAGCACGTCGGCGACTCGCTCGCGGTCGCCTACGCCTCCGACAAGTGGAAGAAGGACGGCGACTACGATCTCTACAAGCACATCGCCGAGTCCCCGAACCGGGTCCTCGTCGTGCCCGGCTTTCTGCACAGCTACGACCGGCAGGACCGCCGCTGGCCGACCGTGGGGCCCACGGTCTCGTACGCGGGCGTGCCGATGCCGAAGCACTTCGCCGTGCTCGGCCTCTTCGAGGAGGCGAACCTCCGGCTCTACACGGGCGGCACCGACCGCGAGCCGCGGTTCAGTGCGAAGAAGGACGACGGCGTGGTCAAGGTGCTCGTCCGGCACGGCATGCTCGGCGCGTCCAAGATCCGCTGGAGCGCACGCGGGCAGAGGAAGGACCAGCCCTTCATCTTCGTCTACACGGAGCCGAAGGGCAGCGACCGCGGCGGCGTCGTCATGATCATCGAGGGCGACGAGCTCGACGTGGAGAAGGACGGAATCGTCGGCTAACGGAGACAGCGAAGGGCGCGTAGCGACCCGAAGCGCATGGAGAATGACATGAACGTTTCCCAAGAGAAACTCCTCAAGTCGTGGCGCCACGCGCTCGGTGCCGAGATCCGCCGCCACAAGGACGAGATCGACCAGTACGACAGCTTCGTCGACCGGGACATGATCGGCATCCTCGAAGAGGAGCGGCCGCGCATGGAGCGGATCTCGAAGCACCTCGGCGACGTCTCCGCCGCCGTGCGCGACGAGCTCTCCAAGTTCGTGCGCTTCGAGGACCTGCCCGAGGCCGAGGCGGGGTTTCTCTCCGAGGGCGTGCATCTCCTGAACGCCGCGGTCGCCTTCTTCAACGAGTCGATCGTGCTCGTCGATGCCGAGGAAGCCTTCGAGAAGCTCGCCGATGGCGTCCGCAACATGCGCCGCGCCTGGGACAAGATCGCCGTAGCCGTCAACCTCCCCGACCCGTCCTACGGGCGGAAGAAGCAGCGCGACATCGCCGAGGTCGAGGAGCGCAGGATGCGCGAGGAGCCGGAGGACATGGAGTACCGCATCCGCGGAGCCATGGAGGCCAACCCGCGCGGGTGGCCAAAGTGCGCCGCCGAGAACCGCGGCCGGAAGCCCAAGAAGAACATGAGCGACCCGACGAAGCGCCGGTACCGCGCCGTCGTGCACGAGGGGACGGAGAAGCGCGTGACGCCGTGGTTCAAGACGAGGGCGGAGGCGCTCACCTGGGCCGACACGAAGAAGGACTTCCACCGCGGCAAGAGGATCTACATCGAGGAAGGCTCCGCCATCCGAGCGTCACGGTAGCTGAGCAGCCGGAGAGGAGCGCGAGGATGAGAAACGTGATTGTCCAGGAGAAAGTGGTCGAGAATCAGGTGCGCCCGACCGTGCTCGCGGAGCCGATCCCGGGAGGGATCTTCTTCACCGTGGCCGCGCTCGCGATCACGACGACGGCGGGGAGCTTCCTCGACATCGACGCTTCGCTCGGGGCGCTGATGGCCGGTGACCCGGGAGCCACCGTCGACGGCGGCGTACGGATCGTGGTCGACGGCGATGCGTCCGGGATCGGCTCCGGCGTCACCATCGACGCCACGGGCAACGACAAGCTCGTGAATTTCTCCATCCAGGGCCGCGTCGCGATCACGCCCGGGCCGCACACGGTCGAGCTCCAGTGGTACGTGGCGAGCGGGACGAGCGAGTCGCTGATCGGGTTCATCAACCCCAACCTCGACGGCTGCTCCATGTGCGTGAGGGAGGTGGCGCTGTGAAGCTCACGACCGACAAGGCAGTGAACGCGCAGACTCTCGTGCGCGAGCTGAAGAGTGCCGGGATCACCGCGGCCGTGCAATCGGACCCATCCGGAGCCGTCATCGTGTCGGACGCGGCCGACGAGGCCTCGGTCCAGGCGGTGGTGCACGCGCACACCCACTCCGCACCGTCGCTCGGATCGAAGCCGCGGCACGTCAAGGTTTGAAGGAGCCATGGCCACCGACCTCATCGTCTCGTTTCTGTCGAGCGTGCCGCCCGAGGTCGCGGCGCGCTTCCAGAAGCCGCCGGCGCTCCTGGCGGTGCCGGCCGCCCCGCTCGGGCAGGGCCGGACGTTTTACCAGAGCTGGCTCGCGGGCGTGCGCGACGGCGCGGGCAACGTGGTGCCCGGGATGTTCGCGAGGGCGGGCGGCAAGGGTGACATCGGCAGGGTCGCCGTGATCGGGTTCTCGAACGGAGTCGACGCCGGCGTCAGTCAGGTGCTCGAAGCGAACGACGCCCAGAAGATCGACTTCGTGGGCGCCTTCGACGGCATCCACGGATCCTTCGTGAAGAACCCCGCGACCGGCAACCCGATCAAGGACCCGAATTCTGGCCTGCCGGTGATGGTGGCGGCGTCCTACAACAAGTGGATCGCCTACGGGCGCCTGGCCGCACAGAAGCGCCCGAGCCAGAACCCGCAGGCGCACCAGCTCGTCATCACCCACTCGTCGATCGAGCCCCCGTTTCCGTCGACAACCGAGACCGCCAACCTCATCTGGGCCGAGATCCTGAAGACGGCCCCGGCCGACTACGAGGCCACCTACTGGGACGAGCTCGACAAGATCGTCTACCCGGGCGGGCTCTCGTTCAAGAGCGTGGACGTCAACTCCACGGGCCAGCCGATGCCGAGCTACACCTGGGAGAGCTTCGCCGACGGCTGGTACGACCGGCGCGTCGCCAATGGCCTGTCCATCTTCGGCTGGGGCGAGCCGGGCCTCTCGCCGGAGAAGCGCATCCAGGCGGTCACCAAGGACCGCACCAACGGCACGGCCGACCACCTCTTCCAGGCGCACGGGGTGCTCCCGGCCATCCTCACCGTCTACCTCGCCGCCCGCTGGAACGGCGCTTGCGGTCCGGTGAGCGGGTACGACGGCCTCGGCGACGGCGCGGTGTGTCTGCCCGGTGACGGCATGCCCTACGACGCCGGCCCGGCCGGGCCTCTCCAGACCCCGGTGGCGCTGCCGATCCCGACGCTGCCGGTGGCGTGTCCGTTCCCGAAGCCGGGGCAGGTGCTGGTCGGCTCGAAGACGGATCCTTGCGCGACCCAGATGGCGCCGCTGCCTGGCCACGCCCCCCCGTCGAAGCTCTCCCCGAACGGCCCGAGCGGAGCGCACCTCATCGCGGCCGCGCTCGGCCTCGGCGCTGGCTACGGTCTGACCCGGTACCTCCAGCGGAGGGCGAGCCGGTGAAGCTCACCCGCCGAGAGAAGCGGATCGCCAAGACCGCCATCAAGGTCGCGATCTGGGGATCCGGGCTCTACTTCCTCCTCTTCAAGCCGAAGCTGTTCCTGCTCTGGCTTATCCCTGGAGTCCCCCCTCCAGGACCCTTTGGAGACGTGGGATGAGCCCGACAGCCCGCTCGGGTTGCCGCGAGGACGTCGCCATGCGACGCCCCCACCATGAACGCAATTGCAGCATGGCTGTACGCCCTCATGGTCTACCTGGCACCCCCGGACAAGCTCGCCGCGGCACCTCAGCTCCAGGGCTGGGAGGAGACCGCCTCGGAGAAGCAGGCGCGCTACGAGGAGATCGCCCAGGCGCTCTACCACGTCACGTACGCGCCCGAGACGAAGTCGCTCTTCGGCGGCAAGCATGGCCGAGCTCGGACGGCGGCGACGCTCCTGGCGATCGCCTTCATGGAGTCCGGGTTTGCGAAGGACGTGGACAAGGGCCCCTGCTCGAAGCAGCGCCCGCCCGGGATGGACTGCGACGGGGGGCAAGCGGCGGGGCTCGGCCAGATCCGCCTCGTCGACGGCGCCACGATCCTGCCGATCCACGGGGTCGAGGGCAAGACCCAGAAGGACATCTTCGGCGACCGGGAGCTGATGTTCCGGATCCAGCTCTTCATGGTCACGAAGAGCTTCGCCTCCTGCCGCCGCTACGGCGCCGACTGGGCCCTCAACGTCTACGCCTCGGGCAGCTGCACCCGCTCGAAGAAGACCGAGAAGGTACCCGGCGACGGGCTCCTCAAGGGCCAGCTCGTCCACGAGCCCGACGGCCTCGCCGCTGGCCGCTCGCGGCTCCTGCTCGCCCGTCGCCTGCTCGAACGCTCCCCTATCCCGGGCCCGGACGCCGACTACCTCTACCGGCCGGAGGCGCCGGCGCCCTCGCCCGACGCCATGCGCCAGATCGGATCGCCGACGCAAGCGGCTGCATTTCTTGCGAGACCTTGATACAAGTCGGAGAGCTCCATGGACGCGTATAGTGGGATGGGTAGCTATGCGGCCTGGGGCGATCTGCCTCCGATGCCGGGCACGGCCCCGGACGAGACGCCTGTGCAGGCTGAGCCGCCTGCGCAGCTCTCCATCCGAGCAGGCGGCGCCTCGCAGGAGCTGCAGCAAGCCATCGGCGACTACGACTACGGCCGGCCGGCGACACTCTCCGAGCAGGGCCGCGGCACCTCGCTCGCCCCGGGCGCCTACGCGCTCGCCCGCGACTACCCGGGCGGCCCGGTCAATCGCCAGGCCTACGGCGACGACATCACGACCGCGGTCCCGGGCGGGCAGGTGCAGCCAGCCGCGCCGACGTCGAGCGGCATGCTCGGCACCGCCCTGGCGCTGATCGCCGTCGGCGCCGTGGTCGGCTGGAAGTATGGCGGCGGCATCTTCGGCGCCATGGCGGGCGGCCTCGCCGGCGGCGCCCTCGTCAACGGCTACCGCGCCGCCAAGAACGTGACCCAGGGCCTGCCCGAGACCGACCGCGAAGCCGCCGTCTCCGCCACCTACGCCGTCGTCGGCGGCGGCGCCGCCCTCTTCCTCCTCTACCAGGCGAAGAAGGACAGGCGCCTCAAGAAGAACGCCTCGAAGGACGACGAGGACGACGACGAGGACGACAAGGCCGAGCCGAACGAGCCCGGCGACGCGGAGCCGAACGCCGGCGACGACGACGACGGAGACGACGCATGAGCGACGGCGGCCAGCCCGGCTTCGGCATCGGTCACGTGCTCCGCCCGTACGCGGGCTTCGAGTCCGCCTACGAGGGCAAGGCCGCGAGCACGCCAATCATGTTCACGGAGGGGGGCGAAGCGCTCGACCCGCAAGCGGGCGAGCCTGGCTACTCCGAGCGCCTGCTCCGCGGTCTCTCGGTCCCGGTCGGCGCGCGCGTGATCGCGTGGCTGCCGAGTCTCTTCGCCGTCGACAACCCGCTCATCCCCTACACCTGGCACGCGATCTGGCGCCTGCGCAACACGTTCGACTACAGGCAAGCGCGCATGGCCTGGCACCTCGCGAAGCAAGGCGAGGGCGTGCCGGACACCTCGGTCGCGGCGCCGAACCAGGCGCGCGTGGTGATCCCCGCCGCCCATCAGGTGGCCATCTACAACCAGAGCGAGCCGGCCGGCGCGTTCGCCGCCGTGACCCAGAACATCCGCTCCGAGAACGTCTCGACGCGCGGGCCGGACTACGCGCTGCCGCTTCTCGCCGACGGCGTGACCACGGGCTACTTCCAGCAGGGCCTGCGCGACCCAGGCGCCGTGCCCGCCATCGCGTCGATCCCGGAGTTTCTGCCCTACGACATTCCCGTCATCGGCGACGAGCTCCTCATCGCGTGCAACCGGCCGACGTCCGCGGTCGCCAACTGGACCTTCGCGACGGCGGACAAGCCCTTCTCGGATCAGTTCGGGGACGGCACGGGCACGACGTTCCCGGACATCGGCGTCTACATCATGATCGGCAAGACCTCATGAGCGACTCCCTCCTCGAACGGGTCGGCGCAGGCGGCGGCGGCGGCACGACGGCCGACGTCAACGTCGTCTCCTGGGGCGGCGCGCTCGTGTCGCCGGCCGCGGCCAAGGGCGACGCCGGCGACACCAACCTCGTCGTCCCCGAGGTCGGGTCGCGCGCGCAGCTCTTCAACGGCGCCTCCTGGGACCGGGCTCGCTCCGGCCTCGTCGGCCCGCTGACGGCGCCGTTCACGGGGGTGCAGACCGTCATCCCCCTCGGCGTCTTCAACGCCGTCGCGCCTGTGCTCGTCGACGGCCAGGCCGTCAGCCTGCAGTTCGACAGCTCGGGCCAGCTCAAGACCTCGGGCGGCGGCGGAGGCGCTTCCATCGGGCTCGTGGGCGCGCCTGTCCCGCTCAGCGCCAACTACACCGGCTTCATCGATGCCGCGGGCAACCTCCAGGGCGCGCGCGTCTACGACCTCGACACCGGCGCCGGCACCGAACTCGCCCTCGGCGTCGTGCTCCGCGCCTCCGCCGGCGGCGGATCGGTCGAGATCGGCACGACGGCCAACCCGGTCGTCGTCTCCACGGCGCAGCTGCCGGCAGCGCTCGTCGGCGCGCGGCTCGACACCAACGTGGGCGCGTGGCTCGGGTCGACGGCGCCGACGGTGGGCTCGAAGACGAGCGCGAACTCGATCCCGGTCGTGCTCGCGTCGGACCAGGCGCAGCTGCCCGCAGCGCTGGTCGGTGGGCGGCTCGACATCAACAACGGGGCCTGGCTCGGTTCGACCGCACCGACGGTGGGGTTGAAGGCGAGCGCGAGCTCGCTGCCTGTCGTGATCGCGAGCGACCAGGGGGCGATCACGACGCAGCTGCCTGCAGCGCTCGTGGGCGGCCGGCTCGACGAGAACGTGGGCGCCTGGCTCGGATCGACTGCGCCGACGGTGGGGTTGAAGGCGAGCGCGAGCTCGCTGCCTGTCGTGATCGCGAGCGACCAGGGGGCGATCACGACGCAGCTGCCTGCAGCGCTCGTGGGCGGCCGGCTCGACGA
>Ga0075434_100004091_pt1 | contig 13080 bp, 12 predicted proteins | sample RhiMethybrSRZTD3_FD_75298 | JGI IMG/M metagenome (GOLD analysis project Ga0075434, IMG submission 75298) | Populus rhizosphere microbial communities from Tennessee, USA - Rhizosphere MetaG P. TD hybrid SRZTD3 | ecosystem: Host-associated > Plants > Roots > Rhizosphere > Soil | place: USA... | reverse complement strand
GCTGGTGGACGACCACACAGGCCCGCCAGGCGATCGCAGTGGTCGTCGGCATCCTGGTACTCGGCATGACCTACCTGCTCGTGCGGCCGAAGCGCCGCGACCCGGTGAAGCGGCTGCGCGGCTACCGGCTCGCCGGCGCACCTCAGCCGCAGCCGCTGCTCCTGGCGGCCCCGGCGCGCCCGCGCTCGCGGCCGCGTCCCGGAGCACGGCGGCTGTGGGCGCGCTTCGCAGCCGACGTCGACCGGGCGGAGCTCGAGATGCACCCGCTTCGCGTGCTCCTGCTCGCCATCGGGATCGGCACCGTCGTCGCCGGCGGCGCCGGCCTGGCGACCGGCCACCCGATCGCGGTCATCGCCGGTCCGCTTCTGGGAGCCATCGGCGCCTGGGTCTACGTCAGCCACGCCGCGTCAGCCTGGTATGCCCACTTCGACGACCAGCTGCCGGACGCGCTTGCGGTGCTCGCGTCATCGCTCCGGGCGGGCCACTCGCTGCTCCAGGCGATCGACAACGTCTCGCAGGAGGCGGATGAGAAGACCGCCGCCGAATGGGGCGAGGTCGTACGCCAGACCCGGCTCGGCATCCCGGTCGAGGACGCCATCGACGACATGACGCACCGCATCGGGAGCCGCGACCTGCACTGGATCTCGCTCGTGGCCCGGGTGCAGCACCAGGCCGGCGGCAACATGGCCGAGATGTTCGACATCGTCGCCGAGACCGTACGGGCGCGGCACCGGCTCCGCGGCCAGGTGCGGGCGCTCACGGCCCAGGGGCGGATGACCCGCTGGGTACTCACCATCGCGCCGTTCGCGCTCGGCGGACTGCTCGTCCTGCTCTCGCCCTTCTACATCAACGGGTTCCTCGGAAGCACACCGGGCCGGGTGATGATCGCCGGCGCATGTTGCCTGATCGTCGTCGGTTCGCTGTGGCTCAAGAAGATCGTGGAAATCGAGGTATGACGTGATCCCGCTCGCATTCGCACTCGCCGGCCTCGTCGGCGCAGCCATCCTGGTCGTCGCGCATGCCGTGCGGCTCGGGCGGCGCAGCACCTCGCGGGCCGTCGCCAACGTCGCCGCCTACGGCTACGGGGCGACGGCGCCCGTCACGACCGCCCGCCAGGCCAAGCGCAGCGAGAGCAACCTCCGCCTGGAACGCTCGCTCGCAAACATCGCGCGCCGGATGAGCCCGGCCGACTACGAGAGCACCCTGCGGATCCGGCTCCTTCAGGCCGGCCTGTACGGGTTCCGGCCGTCGCGGTTCCTGATGATCCGCATCCTCGGAACGCTCGTCCTGGGGTCGCTGGGCTTTCTCTACTCCCGCTCCGCGCCGAACGACGCCTGGCGGATGCTGATGATCGCCGGCGGCCCGGTGCTCGGCTTCATGCTCCCCGACACCATGCTCTCGATGCGGATCGCCCGCCGCCAGCGGCGGATCGAGCGCGATTGCGCCGACATGATCGATCTGCTGGCGATCACGGTGCAGGCCGGCCTGGGGCTCGACCACGCGCTCAAGCTGACGTGCGACCGGATCGAGGGCCCGCTCGCCGACGAGATCCGGCTCATGCTGAACGAGATCCGCGTGGGGGAGGCTCGTCCCGAGGCGCTTCGGCGGCTGGCCGACCGCGCGCCGACGCCGACGATCCGCTCGTTCGCCCGCGCGATGTCGCAGAGCGAGTCGATGGGCGTCTCGATCGGGCACACGCTGAAGGCGCTCGCCGTCGACGCGCGCTCGCGCAAGAAGCTCGCGGCCGAGGAGCTGGCCCAGAAGGCCCCCATCAAGATGATCTTCCCGCTCGCGACGTGCTTCTTCCCGGCCATCCTGATCGTCGCGGCCGGGCCCGGCGTCCTTGCGATCACGAAGGCGCTCGGCGCGTGAGGTTGCGCGCCCTTCCGACGCTTCTCCTGCGAGCCGTCCCCGGGGCGGCGCTCGCGCTCGCTGCGACGGGGGTCACGGCCGCGGCCGTACGGCTCGCAGCCGATGCCGCGGGCGCCGCCGACGTCCTTCGGGCCGCCTCGGTCTCCCTGAACGCCGCGTTGTGGTGGGGATTCGCGATCCTCGCGGTGTTCCGAAGCCCACCGGTACGGCGCGGGCCGCTTCTCCCCGGAGTCCTGCTCGTCGGGCTCGCGTCGGCGGCGGCCGTCTCCGTCTCGGCCGACGGGGCGGCCGGCTCGAGCGCAACCCTGATCGCGGTCTCCGCCGGGCTCTCGCTGGCATCGCTCTGCCTGGCGGCGGTGAGCCTGAGCCGTCTGGGGCGCTGCTTCGGCGTCCTTCCCGACGCTCGCGGCGTGGTCACCTCGGGCCCGTACCGCATCGTCCGCCATCCGCTCTATCTGGGCGAGCTCGGGGCCGCGGCGGGACTCGCCGCGGCGGCGCCGAGCCTGCGCAACATGCTGGCACTGGCGGCGCTCGCGGCGGCGCAGGCCGGCCGGGCCCGGCTCGAGGAGCGAACGCTTGTTCGAGCGTTCCCGGAGTACGCCGACTACCGCCGCCGGACGCCCATGCTGCTTCCGCGGCCGGGCGCCGCCGTACGCGCTGCCGCCGGCCTGGTTACGGCAGGTGCCCGCTGAGCGCCCGCTGGGCGATCCGGAGCATCCAGAGCGCAGCAAGGCACACGTAGACGACCAGCGGGAAGACGACGCCCATCGTCGCGAGCACGGGCCCTGCGGGCACGGAGCGCGCGACGAGGCCGCCGAGCGGCCCGTCGAGAAGCATGTTTCCGACGCCGGCGGCGAAGAGATGCACGACAGCCATGCGCATGTCGCGCGGGGCCACGCGCGGGAAGCGGCGGTCGACCCAGAACGCGACGGCGACCGCACCGGCGAGGTACGCCAGGACGAAGACCGCGATGATCACGTGGTCGCCTCCATTCGAGGCTCGTGATCATACGCCCTTCCGCCCACGCCCGATAATGCCGGTTATGTCAAGTTGAAGCAGAAGCGCGAGGAAGGGGCGGCGCGGGAGCTCCCCCGCTCAGCCTGCGAGCGGCTGGGTGGGGTCGGTCGGAGCCGGGAAGTAGGCTCGCCGGCGGGCCAGGGAGAGCCGCTCACGAGCGTCGGCCAGAAGCTCCGCGCCGGACGCGTGGCCGTTGAGCTCGGCGAAGCCACCCGCCCCGCACACGATCCCGCCCGCGACGAGCTCGCTCCCCGCGAGCGACGCGCGCACACGCTTGAACGCGGCCCGGGCCTCGAATTCTCCGGCCCGTGGGAAGAGCAGCGCGAACTGGTCGGCGCCGAGATGGCCCACCCGGTCGTCGTGGCGGACGGCCGAGCGCGCCAGCGCGCCGACATGCAGGATGAGGTCGCGCTGGTCGACGTGGCGCGGTCCCAGCTCGAGACCGTGCACCGTGAAGACCGCGATCGCAACCGCCTGGCTGCGCCAGCGCGCCGTGGCAACCGCGCGCTCGAGCTCGACGGCGAAGGCCCCGCTGTCGAGCAGCACCTCGTCTCCGGCGATGCCGGCCGCGAGCGCCAGCGCGACGCAGTGGCCGAGCGCGTCGACGAACGCCTCCTGGTCGCACGACGGCTGCCCGTCCCACTCCGCGACAAGCCCTTCCGGCGCCAGGCGCAGGTGGCAACCGAGGCCCGCCTCGGCCGGTGCTGACTCGAGAATCCGGTCGATGACACGCACGTCGGCCTGCGGCGCGGCGAGGGCGGCGGCGGCACGTGAGAGCACGTCCATCAGGATGTGGGCGTCATCCATCGGTTCCCTATCGGGCGCAGGCACCCCGGCCTTGAGTCCCGCTTCACCGCAATCAGGCGACGGCCGCGCGCCACGGTCGCCCGCTCGAGGAGTCGTCCTCCGCGGCAACCACGCTATGACGCTGCGCTTCGATGGAGAAGTCGGGCATCCGCCCGCGCTGGTAGGGCATCGTCTCGTTCTCCAGGATCTCGATGAACGCATCGACGACCGACGCCTCGAACTGGGTCCCCTTCCCCAGGATCAGCTGCTGGATCGCCCGCTCGGTGCTCATGGCTGCCCGGTATGGGCGGTCGGAGGTCATCGCGTTGTAGGAGTCGGCGACCGCGATGATCCGGGCCAGCGACGGGATGTCAGGCCCGGCCAGGCCGTCGGGGTAGCCGGCCCCGTCCCAGCGCTCGTGGTGGCTGCGGACGACGAGCGCGATGTCGCTGTAGTCCTCGACCTCTGCCAGGATGCGGGCGCCGATGGCGGGGTGCTCGCGCATCTCCGCCCACTCGTCGTCGTCGAGCGCCGAGCGCTTCTCGAGCAGCTCCGCGCGCAGGCCGATCTTGCCGATGTCGTGCACGAGCGCGGCGAGGTGGATGCGCATCACGACCTCCGAGGGCAGGCCGAGCGCGCGGGCGATGTCGCGCGAGTAGACAGCGACCGCCGCCGAATGCCGGGCCGTGTAGGCGTCGCGCGAGTCGAGCGCGCGCACAATCGCCGCCGCGAAGCTGATGTTGACGAGGCGTAGGTGCTCGTTGGCCTCGCCGAGACGTTCGTTTGACTGCTCCAGCTCCTCGATCAGCTGCGCCTGGCGGGCATGCATGCCGAAGCTCAGGTGCGCGGCGATCAGCGGCACGACGAAGAACGCCAGCACCTCGACGCCCACGCGCCCGTACGTGAACGCGATCAGCGCCGTGACGGGCGCATAGAGCGCGACCGACACGGCCATCGAGCCGCGCAGGAGCCGCCACAGCTCGAGCGGACGCGTCCCGTGGCGGATGAGGAGCGTGATCGCCGTGACGAAGAACTCCACCCCGGTCCCGACCACCGACGCAACGGCGGCGACCGCAACGAGAGCCATCAGGGACTCGGCGTCGAAACCGCGCACGGCGACGAGCGCCGTCCATCCGGCCGCGCATCCCGCGAGCGACTTGCCCGAGAAGTAGATCAGGAAGCGCTCGAGCGGTCCCTCCCGGTGGAGCATGGCTGCACCGCCGACGAGCGCCGCGGCCGCAGGCCCGAACAGCACTGCCGCAAGCGCGAGCGGCATGAACGAGACCGACACCTCCACCCGCGGCGAGACGCGCATGCTGCGGCCCTCCGCAACGTGCGCGATGACCGCGAGCACGAGCACGACATCCCAGCGCCCCAGGCCGTACAGGGACCACGACGCGGCCACGAGGCCCATCGCGAGCCCCGCGAGCACCGCTGCATAGATGCGCACGATTGTCAGATTGTGCTCCTGACCGTCACCATCTTGTGGTCAAGACTTGACATGACACAGTCGAGGGGCTAGTGTCCCCCCCGAAAGGGGTACAAACATGACGCACGGGGAGAGGATTTCCATGGGTATCAAGGGCTGGTAGGGACAAAGGTCGGCATCGGCGTTATCGGTATGCCGGGGGCCCAGGTTGAGGCCCAGTGCATACCGAAGGGTTCCGGGGTCGGGCCCGGATCCCCCGTCCGCCACCGGATCTGATCGCGCCCCTGCGAGACGGCAGCGCCCAAGGCGCCGCCTCGCGGGGGCGTGGTGCGTTGGGGAAGAAGCCGGTGAGCGCCTGGAGCAGAGCGCCCACCGGATGACGGAAAACGCCGGCTTCTACGCCGGTGGAGCGCGATGCGCCGGCACCTCGCGCGCGATGCGGCGGCAATCGCTGTTTCCAGACTCGGTATCGGTGTGGAGGCACGCGCGCGCATCCCCCGCAGGGGTGGCGCCGGAGTGCTCAAGCCGGGCCCGATCGGCGCCGATATCACGCGTGGGGGCGACGATCACGCCCGCCGGTACGCCCACCCGCCCGGCCGGTGGCTCCTTTCCAGGTTTTCTCCCTTCACGAGGTCTGACACATGAGCGACGCCGAGGCACAGCCGGAACAGCCCGCCCGCGACGAGTCCGCAAGCGGGCTCCGGAGGGCGATGGAGCACCGGATGGCCTCGCTGCAGGAGGCCGAGGAGCGCCTCCAGCGCGAGCAGTCAGCGCTGCAGGAGCAGGCCAAGGTCGTCTTCGCCGAGCGCGAGGCCCGGCTGGCCCGGCGCGAGCGCGAGCTCGCCAAGCGCGAGGCCGCTCTGGCTGTCAGCGAGGGGATCGCCTCGTCGAACACCGGCGCCGACATCGGCGCGGCCGAGCGGGCCCAGCTCGAGGCCGCCGAGGCCCGTGTCTCGGAGCGCGAGGCTGAGCTCGACCGGCGCGAGCAGAGCCTCGTCGAGCGCGAGCGCGATCTGGCCGCTGCCGCGTCCGCGGCGCCCTCCCCCGCCCCGGCGGACGGGTCGCCACAGGTTGACAACATGCGCGTGCAGGAGCTCGAGGAGTCTGTCACCACGCTCGAGCGCCAGGTCGAGCACATGAAGAACCAGCGCGAGCAGGTGGAGCGCGAGCGCGACTCGCTCGTCGACCAGCTGCGCGATCGCGGCGCTCTCGGTTCCGCCGAGCTGGCGGAGCGCGAGGCCCGCCTCTCGAAGCTCGAGCAGGAGCTGGCCGACCGCGAGCACCGCACCAAGAAGGTCGAGAAGATTCTGACCCAGAAGGAGCTCCACGTGGACGGCGTCCGCGCCGACCTGGAGCAGCGGGCCGCCGAGATGAGCGAGAACGAGCGGGCGTTCGCCGAGCGCGCCGCAGCCGTCGACGCGCGAGCGGCCGCCGCCGAGGCCGCCGAGGTCACGACCCGAGCCCGGCTCGAGCAGCTCGAGGCGCGCGAGTCCGATGCCGGACGCGCGTTCGACGAGCTCGCCACCGCCCAGGCGTCGCTCAAGGAGGCCACTGAGGCCCTCGAGAGCCGCTCCACCATGATCGAGGCCGCCGAGGCCAAGGTCGCGGCGATGCACGCCGACACCGACCGCAAGGTCGCCGAGGCCGAGCAGCGGATTGCCGCGCTGGCCGACCGCGAGAAGGAGCTCCAGCACGTCGAGGTCCGCCTCGCCGAGCTGGACGCGCGCGACCGCGAGGTGAGCGAGGCCGTCGCCAAGCTCGAGGAGCTCGAGCGCGAGCTGCGCGACATCGACGGCCGCCGGCAGGCCGCCCAGAGCGCCGCCGAGCGCGCCGAGGCCGCCCAGCGCCAGCTGGAGGAGCGACGGGCAGAGGCCGAGACGCGGATCGCCGAGTGCGACGCCCGCGTCCTCGAGCTGGCCGACAAGGAGCGCCGCCTGACCGAGATCAACACCCGCCTGGCCGAGTTCGACGTCCGCCAGGAGAGGCTCCAGAAGGCCGAGGCCGAGATCGCGGCCGAGCGGTCGCACGCCGAGAACCTGGAGCGCGAGGCAGGCCGGCTGCACAAGCAGGCCGAGCGCATGATGGCGGACGCGGAGCAGCACGCCTCCCAGCAGGTCGACCGGCTGGCCGCCGACCTGCGCGAGCGCGAGGCCCGTCAGGCGGTCGCCGAGGCCGACCTCGAGCGCCGCGAAGCCCGCCTCGACCGCCGCCAGGACACCCTGGACGAGCGTGAGCGCGACATCGACAACCGCGCCGACGCGCTCGAGCTGCGCGACGTGCAGATCAAGGAGCGCGAGGCCGACGTGGCCCGGCTCACCGTGCGCGCCGATCGGGTCGAGGCGGAGCTCGACGCCCAGCGCGCGGCTCTGGCCGACGCCGAGGACGCGGTTGCCCGCGAACGGGCCGTCCTTCAGCGGCGGATGTCGGAGATCCAGCAGCGCGAGTCCGCACAGCGCAGCGAGCTGGACGAGGCGGTGCGGAACGCGGCCGAGGCCGGCGGCGGGCGCAAGGGACTGCTCGGGCGCGGCGGTGGCAAGTCGGTCGAGGAGCTTCACCAGGCTCTGCGGTCGAAGGAGGCCGAGCTCCAGGCCCAGGAGCGGCGTCTCGCCGAGCTGGGCAGCGCCCTCCAGCGGCGCGAGTCGGATCTCGACGCCTACGCCCGCAAGCTCCAGCGCAGCGCAGCCGCGGACGCGGCCGGCGTCGCGGTGCGGCCGTCGGACTTCACCGTCGAGGAGCCGGAGGGGCGCGACGAGCCCCACGGCGACGACGACGATCCGACGCGCAAGCGGCTCCAGTTCTGGTCGCGCTAGCGGGCCGCTGCTCCGTCCGACGGCCTGACTAGCGTCCGGCCGTGCTTCGGCCGATCGAGCGCCAGCGCCGCCGTCCCGCGATCGCGGTCGTTGCCGTCGCCGCATACGCGGCGGCGTGGGTCCTCCCCGCTCCCAGCCGACCCGGATGCCTGGCGGTCGCGGTCGGCCTGGCCTGGCTCGCCGGCGCCCGCCTGGGCGGGCTGCTCATGGGCGCCGCGGTGCTGGCCGCCCCGGTCGCCGTCCCGGTCCGGATCGGCCTCGCGGTCGCCTCGGCCCTGGGCGGCGAGCTCCTGGAGCGTGAGGCCCGCGCCGGGCGCGAGCTGCGGGCTCGGTCGTTCACCGACCGGCTCACCGGCCTTCGCAACTACGACTTCTTCTCCGAAGCGCTCGACGCGGAGCTGGCGCGCGTGCGCCGCTACGGCGGCTGCACGACGCTCGTCCTGATCGACCTCGACCGGTTCAAGGCCTACAACGACCGCCACGGCCACGGCGCCGGGAACCGGCTCCTGGCCTCGGTCGGGCGCGCCCTGCTCCACGAGAAGCGCGACGCCGACATCGCCGCCCGATTCGGCGGCGAGGAGTTCGCTGTCCTCGTTCCCGGTCGGGCGTCCGACGGCGTCGTCGTCGCCGACCGCCTGCGCCGGGCGATCGCGGAGGTGCCGGCGACTCGTCTGCACCGGCACGAGATCCCCGACATCGTGACGGCCTCCGCCGGCGTGGCCACGTTCCCGCTCGACGCCCGCGACGGCACCGAGCTCTTCGAGCTCGCCGATCGCGCCCTCTACGAGGCCAAGCGGCAGGGCCGCGACCGCGTCGTCACCGCCGCCGAGATCGGCCCGGGCCGACTGCCGGCAGCCGTCTGACACATGGGGCCTGGCCCCGAACGGTCACAAGTCGCCGCGGACCGCAACGCCGGCGTCAAGAGCTCGCAACCGAGGCGCGCCGGGGTCAGACCCCGGTTCGTCGCCGCGGAGAATCGTTGCGAGTACGTGACACACGCTCAGCCACTCGAAGGGGGCTCGCGTGGGAACCCCGGGGTCCACCGGCGTTGGTTCAGATATCTGCGCGCTCGGCGTCGAACCGGGCGGAGTGCAGCTGATGGTGGAAGGCGTCGACGGTGAGGTCGCGGGCGTCGCCGAACGGCCGGTCGACGTACCGGACGACCCGGTCGTGGTAGAAGGGCACGTCCAGATGGGCGCCCGACACGAGGTTGAGCGACACCTCGCCGCAGCTCGGGCACGTCACCGCCACGCCGATGAACTCGTCGCGGGGCTCGCCGGCCGGCGCGACCATCGTCAGGCTCGACGGCCACACGGGCTTGAGCCGCGCCTCCCGGCTGCAATAGAGCCGCCACGGCCAGTTCCCGCGCTGCACCTGGCTCCGGGCGAGCTCGGCCAGCTCGTCGCCGACGGGCTCGCTGCGCCCCGTGAGGAGGTTCTGGAACTCGATCTCGACCGGCGCCAGCGGGCCGTAGTCGAGGTCGGCGTGGGTCACGAGGCCCTGGTGCGGCTCACCGCAGGCGCAGTCGTAGACGACGCGGTAGACGGCCGGGTGCGCGGCGCCGGGCAGCCGCTCCAGCCGGCGGAAGGCCGAGAGCCGCACGCGGATCAGCTCGCCGCCCGGCCGGTGCGGGCAGTGGAAGCGATAGCTGGCTCGTAACGTGTCGTACATGTCCTCGGTTATCGACCTCCGCCAACGATCCTGTTAGCATCGCCGCGCCGTGCCGCGCATCGATCTCCGCAGCAAGGTTCGCGACGTCCCCGACTTCCCCCGTCCAGGGATCGTCTTCAAGGACATCATGCCCCTCCTGGCGGACGCCGAGGCCCTGCACCAGGCCGTCGACGAGCTGGCCGAGTGGGCGGAGTCGCGCAAGGTCGACGTGGTCGTGGGCGCCGAGGCGCGCGGCTTCATCCTGGGCGCGGCTGTCGCCTACAAGCTGGGGTGCGGCTTCGTGGCCGCGCGCAAGCCCGGGAAGCTGCCGTACCTGACGGTCGGCGCGAAGTACGCCCTCGAGTACGGCTTCGACGCCCTCGAGATGCACGTTGACGCGCTGAAGCCCGGCACGCGCGTGCTCGTCCACGACGACCTGCTCGCCACCGGCGGCACCGCGCGCGCGAAGATCGATCTCGTGGAGCAGCTGGGCGCCGAGGTCGTCGGCGTGGCGTTCGTGGTCGAGCTCACCTTCCTGAACGGCCGCGACAAGCTCTATGGCCACGACGTCCACTCGCTGATCCAGTACGAGAGCGAGTAGTGAAAAAACGGGGTCAGACCCCGTTTTTCCAGATCAGCGGGCGAGGTCGCGCAGGTCGCGCACCAGGAGCAGGTGGGCGAGCTGGCTCGTGAGCTCGGCGAGCTGCTCGAGCTCCTGGAGGCCCGCCTCGCGCCGGTCGGCGTTCGAGGAGCGAAGCGACGGGGCGAGGATCTGCTCCAACAGGCCGGCCTCCCGGCCCACGGCGGAGCGAAACGCCTTCAGGTGCCGGGCCGCCACGCCGTAGCGCGCGAGCCGTAGGCAGATGATCACGATGTCGACGTCGGTGGGGGTGTACGGCGTCCCGGTGCCCTTCCGCCGGCCGTCGAGGAGCTGGTACTCCTCCAGCTCGCGGACGAACCCCACATCGGCGTCAGCCGCGGACAGGAGCTGCTCCAGGCTGAGCGTGTCCTCCCCCGCTCCCACGAGCCGCGGCCGGCGGCCGCTCCCCGAGGTCGAGCGGCCCTGCGCGATCACCTGCCGGATCACCCGGAGCGGCAGGAACTCGTCGCGCTGCATGCGCAGGATCTCGCGCAGCTGCTCGATGTCGTCCTCGGAGTAGAGCCGGTAGCCGCCCGGCGTCCGCCGTGGCGTGATCAGCTTCTGATCCTCGAGGAAGCGGATCTTCGAGATCGAGACGTCCGGGAACTCGTCGTGCAGCTGCTTACAGACGGTTCCGATCGTGAGCCGCGACGGCCGGGGCGTCTCGGCGGGTGCGGGCTTGGCCGACATCTCTACGGCGCTCGCTCGATGTAGGTGAGCCGATACTTGCCGATCTGGAGCTCGTCGCCGTCTGCCAACCGGACGCTCTCCACCCGATGGCGGTTCACGTACGTGCCGTTCAGGCTGCCCCGATCCGTGAGGTGCAGGCCGTCAGCCCGGCGCTCGAGCACCGCGTGCTCGCGCGAGACGGTGATGTCGTCCAGGAAGACGTCGGACTGCGGCGCCCGGCCGATCGTCATGTGCGCGCGCTCGACCGCGAACTGCTCGCCGGCCCGACCGCCGCCGGCGCGGATCACGAGCGTCGCGCCCTCGCCGGGCTCGTCCGCCCCGCCGGCCTCGGCGCCGTCCTCCTCGACCGCCTCGAAGCTCATCGTCGGCTCGCCGGCGTCGGGATCGAGCAGGCTCGCGCCACAGCGCCCGCAGAAGCGCGCGGCCTCGCGGTTGTGGTGTCCGCACTCGGGGCAGTACATGCGGTTACTCGGGTGGCAAGGCCTCGTCGAGGTCCGGCGGCGGCCCGCGATGCGCCAGGATCTCGGTCAGCCGCTGGATGTCGACCTCGGTGAGCGACGACTGGTCGCCCGCATGGCGCCGCTTCACGCGGTCGACCAGCTCCGCCCGCAGGATGTCGATCTTGCCGTGCAGGAGCCGGCGGCGATACGAGACCTCCTCCTCCTCGTGGACGTAGCGCTCGATCAGCGCCTTCAGGTCGTCGTCGGAGATCGTGGTGAAGTCGGGCAGAACGTCCATGGGTCGGTATCCGATCGTTCGGTGACTCCGGTCAGTCTACTTCGCGCACGCCGAATCCTCAAGCTCTGGTTGAGGGTTGAGGGTTGGATCTAGACGGCGGCCGCGACGAACTCGTCGAGCATCGCGCGGTACTTCGCCTCGAGGGCCAGCGAGTCCTCCCGCGTGGCCCCCTCCGCGTAGATGTGAAACACGGGCTCGTCGGGGTCGGGGATGATCTGTGCCCAGCCCGAGTCCTCGAACACCTTGATCCCGTCGGTGTCGTCGACCTCGAGCCCCTTGACGGCCTCGATGACCTGCCGCATCGCCGTGCCCTTGGCCGACCACGGGCAGTGCACCTCCTCGTGGACGAGGGTGCTCGCCGGCAGGCCGTGCACCAGCTCGGACAGCGACCGGCCCGAATGCGAGGCGATCTCGAGGATCTTGCCAACCGACATCACGGCGTCGTAGGCGAGCAGGAAGTCCGGGAAGACGTAGCCGCCGCCCGATGCCCCGGCGAAGACGACGTCCTTCGAGGCGGCGGCCGTGGCCAGGAGATCGCCCTGTGAGGCCTTCGTGCGCCGCACGACGACGCCGTTCCCGCGCGCGACCTCCTCGACCATCCGCGTCTCGGTGACCGGGACGAGCAGCGCCCCCTCGCTGGCGGATTCCGAGAGCTCGCGCACGAGCAGGAGGAGCGTCGTCTCGGGAGGGATCGGCACGCCGTTCTCGTCGATCAGCCACACCCGCTCGGCGGCGTTGTCGATGACGGCGCCGAGGTCTGCGCCGACGGCCCGGACGAGCCGGCCGGTCTCGTCCAACGCGCCGGCGATGTCGAGGCCGCGCAGGCTGGGGCTGGCGTCGACGAAGGCGTTCAGGGCGATCATCTCGACGCCCAGGTCGCCGACGAGCGACGGCATGACAAGCGAGGCGGCCGAGAAGCTGTAGTTCAGGACGAGGCGCAGCCCGCGCTGGGCGATCGCTTCGCGGTCGAGCGATCCGAGCAACTCCTGGACGTAGCTGCTCGTGGAGCGAGTCGGGTACCTGAGCGTCCCGATCTCCCCCGGGCTCGTGCGGCGGAACTCCTGCCGCGAGAACGAGCGGGCGATGCCCTTGATCGTCTCGTCGCTCGCCAGGATGCCGGGAGGCTCGAAGAAGACGACCTGCACGGTGTCGGGATCGCCGGCCGCGACCCGGACGTGGATGCCGCCCGTGCGGTCGTCGACGCGCATCTCGTGGCGGTTCACAGCCGGAAGGGAGACGCGCAGGTCGGACACGTTGATCCCGGTCGAGACGATCCCGGACAGGATCGCGCGCTTGATCATGCGGGATGCGGGGTGCGCGTCGCGGCTCGCCACCACCGAGGCGCCCTTGGCGAGTGTCGTGCCGTAGGCCGCGCCGATCCGGGCCGACACCTCGGCCGTGATGTCGACGTTCACGAGCCCTGTCGCCCCGTCGCGCCCGAAGATCGT
>Ga0075434_100004090_pt1 | contig 13081 bp, 31 predicted proteins | sample RhiMethybrSRZTD3_FD_75298 | JGI IMG/M metagenome (GOLD analysis project Ga0075434, IMG submission 75298) | Populus rhizosphere microbial communities from Tennessee, USA - Rhizosphere MetaG P. TD hybrid SRZTD3 | ecosystem: Host-associated > Plants > Roots > Rhizosphere > Soil | place: USA... | reverse complement strand
GTTCACTCACAAAAACCACACCTGGTGGCATCAGGCACCGTTGCCGCGACGCTGGCACCAGTGCCAACCGTGGTCATCCGGCCCGGTAAGGGGAATGGTGGTGCAACGTTGCGCCTGTGGTGCGATCCGCGACGGTGACAGTGGGGTGTGGGTGGAACGTAACTCGCGACGGAAGGAGAACAAATGAACCGACGTGTTGCAGCCGGGCTCGTTGTCCTGTGTGGACTGGTCCTGGCGTGTGCCAGACCGCCCATGCAGGACCCGAATCCGCAACCGGACCACGGGACCAGGCAGTCGTACAAGGCTTGCCCACGGACCGGTCAGGAAACTGTGTGCGTGGAGTTCTATTCCAATGTGGAGGTAACTCTCCACATTAGAGTGACCGGGGTTAACGGTAAGGGTGAACACGCGCCGCTGGTCGAGCAGCAACTGACCATCAACCCGGGTGGTGGTGCGGCCGGGTTCAGTCTCCCGCTCGATTTTCCTCCGGTTGCCATCGGCGGCAGGGCTACCGGTCCTGTCGGCACCTCGATCGGCTGCCGGGTTGTTGTGCGGGGGCTGGAAGTTCCCGACGCTGGCAACTCCAACAAAACCGGTGTGGTTGTCTGCCTGTTCACCACAAGTTGACAGCCGCGCAGAAAGGGGCGACCACATGAGGGTCATTGTGACCGGGTCGCGTACATGGCCGGACCCGAAACAGGTCCGGGATGCTTTGGACAAGCTGTATCTGCAGTCGCTGCAGGAGGGGGAGGAGTTCACGCTGGTGCATGGTGGCGCCAAGGATGGCGCCGACCTGTTCGCTCACGAGTGGGCGGATCAGGTTCGCCGGTTCGGTGCGTTCGGGATCACCGAGGTGGTGTACGAGGTGACTCCGGAAATGTGGCGTAAGTCGAAGGGTGCCGGGCTGGCCCGCAACACTGTCATGATCAACGATGGCGGTGATGTGGTGCAGGTGTTCGGAACCTGGTGTGCACTGAAACGGTGCAAGTACGGTCCGGAACGGCACCTTACTCACGGCACGAAGGATGCCTTGACCAAGGCACGGGAGGTCGGGTTGCAGGTGGAGGTTCACGGCCCCTGACCTGATACATTCCAGACCATGATTGACGAGTTTTATCTGACCGGGCCGGAAGTGGCCCGCATGTTCGGAGTATCCGTTAAGACGGTCAGCCGGTGGGCGGACCAAGGGATCGTTCCCTTCGTTCGTACCCCCGGCGGCCAGCGACGCTACCCGCAGTCCGCCGTCCTGGCCCTGCGGGGCGGGAGAAGCTGATTACCGAAACGCAGGAGCGCATCGATGGCGAGTCAGGCGAATAAGCCACCGAGGTGGCCGTTCCGTTGCCCACGTGAAGGATGGTATCTGTCCACTGTGGATGCCATCTTCACAAGGGACATTGATCTGTCCTTTGTGGACGACAGTGGCGATCCTGATATGCCACTGCTCGTGTACGGCACCTGTAAGCAGCACGGTCGCGTGTGGCTGTCCAACATGTCGGCGTACGACCCGGACCTGTGGAGGGAGAGAACATGACCGAATCTGTGAACTGGTTTCAGGTTGACTCCGAACTGGCCGAGGAACTGTTCCTGTTTACTGCGGGGCGGCAGGTCGGCCCGTTCCGGAAAGTGGATGACGTTGAGATCAGCGCAGGCCGCTGGGACCGTCACATGTGGCTGGTGTTTTTTGACACCAGGGACGGCAGCTTCTGGGCCATCGACTACAGTCTCGGACTCACCGAGAATCAGGATCACGTCTTTCCGTGGAAGCCCGACTATCAGGAACGTCCAGCCACCGTGGAGGCGTTCCGGGTTGCCCCACGCAGCCGGATGGTGACCAGCTATGAGCAGATCCAGTAAACCGATCAAGATCCCGCACGTGATCATGTTTCGTCAGGTGGGCCTGGACTACCAAATCCAGGCGGTCTGCACCTGCAACTGGGAGGGAACCGTCCATTCCCGTTTCAGTGATGCTGAAGCCGAAGGTGACCGGCACCAGAAACGGTACGAAGGCTTTTCAAGGCCGGTAACCCCGGACTAACCTGCACGTATGGGCGTAGCACCCGATGCCATCGAGTACCTCTGGGACCGTCTCCACGAGTTGGAGCCGGACTCGAAACTCGGTGGCATCTGTGCGTTCAAACCCGGCTACCACGCCTCCCGCAAGGAGAACAAAGCCAACTGGCCACACGACTATTCGATTCAGGACAGCGAAGACCAGGGCGGTGACGACGACTGGTGCGCTGCGATCGACTGGACGTTCCCGGACGCGCAGGCCGGGCACTACGCCACGATCAACAAGTATTCGAAGCGGCTCATGGCATCCGGCGAGGATGTCGACGACGACCGCCTGAATAATGTTCGCGAATTCTTCGGTAACACTGACGCCGACGTGACCACGGAAGGCTGGGACTACCGGTACGCCGAAAAGTCCACTTCCAGTGACAATACCCACGCTTGGCACATTCACATTTCGTTCGATCGGAAGTGGGCAAACGACCGGCCCACCATGGATCGGTTGATCGCTGTTCTTCAGGGGGACGACATGGCCATGAGCGACGCTGAAATGGACAAGCTCGCAGACAAGGTTGCGCGGAAGGTGTGGATCCTCGACAACGTCAAGGAGTCCCCGGACGCCCCGAAACCGCCGCACGAGGACCCCGACTACGGGGACCCGGACAACCCGGACGACGGCAACAAGCATTGGGCTGCCAAGTCCTACCTGCGGCGCACCTACGAGTCGGCCGATCAGGGTCTGATGAACGATGAGGTGACCGCAGCCAAGCTGGCCGAGATCGAGGCCGCCGTGAATGAGATCCGGAACCTGCTGAAGGTCACCGGTGGCGGCACGTTCAACGCGTCCGGCACGATCACCCTCACCCCCGAAACGGGTGGGGTAGGGTAAAAGCCTCCATCAAGAGGTTGGGGCGGTATCGAGTGGGATGCCGCCCCTTCTTGATGGGGTATACTAGTTATGTGGGGAGGGAGCCCTCCCGGAAAACGATAGTTACCCACTTCGATATATCTCGAGATTCGGATCTTGTAGCGGAGAGGAAAACCATGGGTTTTGTTTGCGCGGAATGCGTTGAGGCGCAGAAGACCGGAAACTACGAGGATCACTGCCAGCGTCACGACACACGGTGCGACTGCCAGTGCCGGAAGACCAGATGAGTCCGCACCCGGCACAGATTTGGCTGATGACGTCCCGTGACGAGCCGGAGCACCCGCTGTTCCTGGTACGGGACGTAGCCGACGACACCCTGTTCCTGATGGACCGGGACAGTCTCCTCACCCTGATCTCCGAGGGGGGCATATGGGTCCAGTACAGCAGTCACAACCGGAATGGCTGACCAGGCTGTGGGACGACCTGACCGGTATGGAACCGGTCGACCGGATCAAGGTGACCGGTGACTGGATCATCTATGTCACCCAGCATCTACTCCCAGATCTGGGAACTTTTAGACGCCAACAAGTTGCTCGCCTTGTTGCGCAACCTGAATGGGACCCGCGAAGACTGGCTGAGACCATCGGAAGCCGCACCAGCACCATCAACAGGCTCGCCAGTGAGGGGAGGCGATTGGATGCCGACACGAGCGCCGCTACCTGAAGAGTACGGAGTGATCGTCCGGGGGGCCATTACTCAGGCCCGGCTCCGGGGCCAGGACCCAGCCGAACGGCTGCACAAGGCGCGGCTGCTGCTGGTCCCGGCCGAGGAGCGGGCCATTGAGACGGCTGTGCTGCACCGGTTCGCGGAAGAACTGCAACGGTGGCAGCCGCACGAGATGTTGCGCCGCAAGTTCCGTACCGAAGCTCCTTGCACACCAGCCGACATGTATGTGGTGTTGCAGGAGTTCCTGACCGAATTCATTGAACATCGACGCATCAGGGAGACGATCTGATGGAGCAGCGACCGAAGACGTGGCCCGACGTGGCCAACACCGCGATCGGCGGACTGATCATGTTGGGTTTCGTGGCGGCGCTGTTCTGGTTCATCGTCGCCCTCAAGCAGCAGGCAGCTTGCTGATGAGACAGTGCGGTCACTGCCTGGCCCCGCTGAAGGGGGCGTGGGCCTCCTACAACGGGATTCCCGTCTGCAATCCGGAACCTGACGCCGGTCTGATGGGCTGCTATGTGCTGCTGCGTGACTTCAACCACGAGTTCAACTGCCACCCGTGCCAGGTGATGGGTGGTAAAGGTGTCCAAGAAGTAATCGTTCACGACCATTAGGGGGAAACATGGCTGTTGATCCTTACAAGAATGAGTCCGCTGTTCAGATTCCGCCGGACCTGTGGCAGAAGTATGAGCAGGCCTGCGAAGCGGAGGCGGGCTGGACCAACCATGTCAAATATCTGCGGGAACAGATCGAGAAGCTGATCGGGGATGCGCACGCCGGGATGGTCGGCGACCGGAAGGTGGTCACCTACCGGCCCATCAACACGTACTCGATTGCGGGCATCCTGCGGGACTACCCGGAGATGGCTGCCCACTTTGAGCGGGAAGAGACCAAGACCGTGTTCGATTTGAACGCGTTCAAGGCCCAGCATGAGGACATCGCCGAGCAGTACCGGTCCCGCCAGTTCCGGGTGGTGAGCGGCTAATGGCAAGAGGTGACCGGTCCAGCACCTTCGGCTGGATCGCAGTGTGGTTCCTGGTCCTGCTGGGACTGTTCCTGTTTGTTCTGTACCGGTGAACCCGGACCGGTTGTTCCGGGCGGCAGTAGGCACCCTGTGGTGTCTGCTGCTGCTCCTCATGCTGATCGCCTACGGCACTCAGGGGGGACGGTGGCCGATTGTCCCGCTGCATTGACCGATGCCCGAAACCGACACCGTTTCAGGCGCACTGCAAAGTTTGTCACCGCTCGTTCGGTGGGGTGACCGGCTTCGATAAACATCGCTTCAAGATCGGTTGGAGAACGCGGGGCCCGATGGCGATCTGCCTCGATCCGGGCTCGTTCGGTTATGTGGAACGGGACGGGATCTGGCGGGAGCCGATGGACCACCAGAAGGTGGCCATGTTCCGGGCTCGTGTCGGAAGGAGACGTTGATGGAGGACAAAAGTTACCGGGTCACCTGGTTGACCATCCTGATCGGGATCGGTATTACGGGTGCGTTTGCCGTGTGGGCGTGGAACTGGTGGTACGTGACCGGGCTCGTGCTGGGAGGGGCGTTCCTCTTCGCCATCCTGGCGGCACTCGGTTACGACGACGACCGGAACATGCGGCAGCAGCGGGAGGAGTGGAAGGAGTACAACGACTGCACCGGTGACCGGGAATGGCACCATTACGACAACGCCGACTACTGGTCGGGTGAGCAGGTTGACTAGTAGCCATCGCAGACATCGGGGGGCCGAGACTCAGCGGCTGGTGGCCGCCTACTGGGGGGAGAACGGGTTCCCGTACTGCACTGATGCGGGGGCCGGACGTAACGGTGCCGACCTGCTGAATACGCCCGGGATCCGGGCCGAGATCAAGGCAGTACGGCAGTTCAGTATCCCCGCATGGCTGCGGCAGGCTGGTGGCCATGCGGGGGAAGGCCTACCATTAGTGGTACAACGGCCAGATGGCTTCGGTCCCGCCAGCATCGGGGACTGGGGCATGATCTTCCGTCAAGAGGACGGACTGTACCTGCTGCGGCGGGCGGGCTTCGGTGAGCCCCTGGCCCAAGAGGAAGGATGACCTATGAACGGTTTCTTGAGTGCCATCCAGCAGTCCAAGCCGCTCCTGATCACCTGCCTGACCCTGGCTATCGGGTTCGGTGTCGTCGCCCAGATGGCTTGCCACGAGGTGGCCGAATGGTGGCGGGACCGGCGCTACACACGCCAGGAACAGGACGCCCAGTTTGAGGCTGAGCGGATCCGGCACGGCTGGGATGAGGAAGACTCCGACGAATGGACCCTCACCAACGAGACCTACCACGCACAGGGTCTGCGGACCGTCAACGAACGGTGGCGGGACCGGATCGACCGGACCGTGGAAGCGATCCGCCCCTACTCCCCGCAGTGGGTTGCCCCGCGTGGCTACGCCACCCAGGTGGCGTTGACCCAGACCGTGCAGTGGCCCACCTGGACCGAGGAGGAGCGGGCACTGGAGGGACGTCACCGTCTGGTTGACAACCCGATCCCGTGGGAGGCCCGGCCGGTGTCCCCGGCCCCCGCCTACTACACCCGGCAGCAGATGCGGGCCCTGATTGCTGATACCGGGCAGTACCAACTGGTGCCTGATACCGGGCAGCACCAACTGGTGGGGGTGTGAATCCTGGGAAAGGCACTTGGGGAAATCTGGGCGTGTGTGAACCGTGCGATAAGCGGTTGTACGAGTCGCGCGGTGCCGCGAAGAGGGCGGCACGACGGTTCCATCCCGGAGAACACCTCAGTGCCTACGCATGTCCGGAAGATAATGGCATGTGGCATTTCGGGCACCTGGCAAAGAGTGTGCTTCGTGGCTCCATGCCGAGGATCGGGAGGCCGGTATGAGAGGACGTTACGAGGAAGCCTTGGATTTGATCAACGCCATGGACCTGTTGCGGGAGTTGAAGTTTCTGGGCCTGGACACCGCCGAGGACGTGAAAACGGTGATATACCGGACCCGGCGATACGACGCCATCACCCGCTGGGAACGTGGTACACTCGTGAGGAGCGAGTGATCGCTGACACGGGGAAGCACAGAATACGGGCACCTGGTTACGCAGGTGCCCGTACGGTCCGGGATGGCGCAGTTAGGTAGCGCGGTGGGCTCATAACCCGCAGGTCCCCAGTTCGAATCTGGGTCCCGGCACGGGGATCCACTGCCCGTAAAGTGGTGGATGTTGGCGGGGTGCACACCGTCTTCAACGTGCACACGGCCGGTGGTAGCTCAGTTGGAAGAGTGCCCTCGATCTTTCGGGATTAAGGGTGTGCGGCGGTTCGAATCCGCCCCTGGTCACATGAGCGAGTGGCGTAAGAGTTCCCTGTGCTCCGATAACGCGTGCGTCGAAGTGAACCTGGGAACACAGGTAGGTGTACGTGACACGAAGGACCCGGAAGGCAAGGCCCTCTGGTTCCCGAACGAAGTCTGGGAAAAGTTCATCGACAGCGCCACCGTCGGGAAGTTTGATCTAACTGAATAGCTTGGGTTCCGGTGCGCAGGGGATGGTTACTTCGCCCTGTAAAGCGGGAGGTCGCGGGTTCAAGTCCCGCCGAGGCCGCCAAAAGTCCGGCTTGCCGGAGGTCACGTAGCTCAGATGGATAGAGCGCCTACGTACCATCGCCGACTTGATCTCGGAACCCACCCGCATCTGGCGTACAATTCAAGTATGCGAAAGCTTGTCATTGCCATCGCCGCACTTCTTGTTGCGGCGGGAATCATCGCGGCGGCTGGCACCGCCAGTGCCCGTGTCCATGACGACGGTATCCGGGTCATCACCGGTGCGTAACATGATCAAACACCGCCTCGCGGTGGCTGCGATCACTTTCCTCGCCCTGGCCGGGGCCAGCCTCGTCAACGCCACTCCTGCCCAGGCCGATTCAACGTGTCCCACCGGCAATCTGTGCATGTGGACGAGCCCGAACGAACTGGGCACCAAACGGATCTTGTCGCTGAGCCCGGGCACCTGCGTGAACATGTTCACCACCTGGGACAACAACATCGAATCGTTTTGGAACCATTCGTCGTCCCGGTACTACGTGTTCACCAACTACAACTGTTCCATCACTCCCGCCACCAAGATCCTGGAGCCGGGGGTGGAGTACCTGGTGCTGCAGTCCACGTTCGCCAACACCGTCTCATCGATCCAAAGGGCGTCCTAGGAGACGCAAATGGAATGGATCCAGTCTAGTTACTGCGAATCCAATGCCTGCGTTGAGGCGGCTGTTGCCGAGAACGGCGACATTGTGGTCCGAGACAGCGGGGACCCCAACGGAGCACCACTGTGGTTCAGTCCCGACGAGTGGCAGACGTTCCTTGACGGAGCCAAAGCCGGAGAGTTCGACCTTTAGCCGGAACGTGTTTCACAGAAGCCTGGAGTAGCCCCGATTCGAATGCGGGGGAAGAGGTTCCCAGATGGGTTCAGGAACTTCGTCGGGGCCCAAACCGCAAATGTGGTAGCAGGAGATGGCGAGTCCCATGGCACGTTTGTGGGCTCGCCATTGCTCCTCCCCAGAGGCGGTGAACCGGAACTCCATGACCCCGAGTGGTTCCCCTAGCACCTCCGGGTTGTTGTACCACCAGTTGCGGGTGCATTGGCGTTCCAGTTCATCGGCGATCAACTGCCAGCCGTCAGGCACCTGCCAGCGGCCTCGGTGAACAAAGTAGTAGCGGCGGTGCGTCGGCATCTACAGCTTCGGTGGCTCGTACGGTTTTGCCGGATCGTTGTGCAGTCCCGAGTTCCATGCGGCCAGCCAGAACTGGAAGAACGCCACACCTAACGCGATCCCTCCAGCCAATTTTACTGGGATCAGGTCACCGTAGATGGTCAAACCCATAACACCCTGGATCGCAGCACAGGTGGCTTGTATAAAGCGGATAGTTGAAGCTTCACGAATCTTCACGTCACCTGGACCTTTCATGTCGGATCTTTCATCAGCCGCATAAGCACCCAGCCAGACAGTATCGTGCGGGCCGTCACAAACCACAGGAACAGTTCCGCCACGATCCGGCCGCTGAGCAGGAACAGTGATGCTGTCCAGAACAGTCCGTCGATCAGCAGTGCGATCCATGTGGCCAGAACCAGATACCACCAGGCCGAGTTGCGATGTTTTTGCATGTACAGCCGGACAAGAGTGGCCACACTGATGACGACGAGAACCCCGAATATGAACCGGCTGAAGGTGATCATGTATGGCGCTCCAGGAACCTGTTCAATTCGTTGAGAAAGTCAACGCTGCGACGGTCCTGGTATGCCGCATCTTTCAATGCGGCATGCGCCCCCATCATTGCCTCGGCGGACTCCACCCGGTTGCGGGCCTGTTCCCGCCGGAATACGGCCAGCCACCCGAACCATCCTGGTCGCCGGTGACGACCCATGGTGCGTGTTCCATCATGGTCAGCAGCCTGGCGAGCATCTCGTTGTTCCGAGTGACGACCCTGCTGCGCATCCGATCGTTCTCCGCGTACGCCTTGGCTATAGCCTGCCACTCCTTGCGGTTGGCTCGTTCGTCCAGCAGGGTTGCGCGGGGTACCAGGTGCCCCCTCACGATGAGGCGCGCGATCCACAGCAGAGTTCCGATCAGACCGGTTCCGGCGGTCAAGCCAAGCGTCTGTAGCCATGTCAAATACTTCCCCCAATCCTCCTGGTAGTCCAGCCTCCTGGCGGGAATCTCAAGATGATCGTAAAGGAAGTGAGAGGCTTTCCTGTTGGCTCAGACAGAAGATCCGAAACGTGCCACTTCGACCGACTGCGAATTGTCCGGCCGGATGCTGTTGGCGACTTCCTCTGCTTCTTCCAGTGAGATCTGACCCAGCGGGGTACGTTTCACCTTTTCCAAAATGGACACTGTCCCGGTCGCGGTCGTATTCACAGCTACCCCCAGTTGTTTTCAGGAGCGACATTGCTTTTCAGGAACGGCTTCGGCAGGCCGGATCCGGTGGCCCCCGCATAATCGGGGGCTCTCACCGGTTGCTGGTCTGCCAAGTCCTCCGCTTCGGCCAGATGCCACAGGCAGCCGCCACACCAGGAACGGGCGTGCACCGGGTCCAAGGTCACCCAGGACTTTTGCTTATCAGCGCGCCACTGGGCTGCCCACACACCGGGGGCCACCTGAATCACCCGGTATCGATCGCCGACGTCACGGTGGAACACCGAATAGCGTGCCACCAGTTGCATCGCATTCTCACGGGTCGGGGCGGGGAGTCTCATATCAGGTCACCACTTCGTCGGCAGGCCAGAGGTATTTTGAGAATGGTGCCGCCAGTACCAGGTGCGTTCCACCAGATGCTTGATGACTGCACCCTGTCTAACGGCTTCCAGCACCATGCGGTAGTCCTCGCCGGTGTTCGTGTCGTGGCCTCGATCCAAAGCCTGGAACCCGATCTCTTTCGCCAGATTGGTACGAACCAGTGTGGTGATCGTCGTCTCGATCGGGTTCTCTGGGTCGAATTCGTTAGTGAAATGGGTGGCCGGGAATGGGTCCGTTCCACCGAGCACCTCGAACCAGGAGTACACCATGTCGGCGCCGGTCTCCATCGCGTGCTCGAACAGATGCTCCAGGTGGATCGGTTTGAACGCGTCGTCATCGTCCAGGAACGCCACCCATGGGGTGATGACCGCGTCCAGGGCACGCTGCCGGGTGGCTGGTGCCCCCTTCCGGTTGACGTCGATCGCCACCGAGATGGCAGCCGGTTGCAGGGTCTGCTGGTTGACTGATGACAGGGCCGTGTTCCGCAGCGAGGTGCGCGGCGGGATCGACGGCATGCAGACGGTGATCAGGGGATGGCTCACTTCTCAGTCTCCACCGGAATTAGTGTCGGTTTACGGAAGATGGCCACGACCTGGAGGGAGGCCCCGGAGATGGCAGTACCTATGTGAAGGTTGACACCGAACCGGGCGTACTCAGTCCTCAGTTCCTCAATGAGTCTGTTGTCTTCTTTTGTGGAACCGGTTGAGGGAAGCACCAGGTGAACGATGTCCCCCGGATACAGGATCGGAGTGTTCATTCTTCGATCTCTTTCCTTGGCGCAGTGATGGGACGGGTGGCTTCTTCGATGCTTTGTGGACGGTAGATGCTGGAACGGGGATCCCATGCCATCAACCGGCCACTGAGACGAACATCAGCGTGGCTGTCGCGGGGGATCATCCGTAGCTCTGGACTGCTCCACGACCCGAACCGTTCGAACTGCTGGGTGATCTCAATGAAACCATCGGGATGAACCATCTGTATGGCAATGATCTTGCCGTCACCGAATGACAGGGCTACCCCGGCCCATTCCGGTCTCCCACTGATATTCATGCCCGTATTGTACCCTAGCCATGGGGGTGAAGAATCCAGTCCCGATGCCACACCAGGTTGTAGTTCCATTTCAACTCGGGATGCAGCCGGAACAGGACCGGCAGAGACAACTGGTCCTGATGGGACCAGTTGACACACTCCTGCCACCACTGTTCGGAGATTTCCAGGACCAGCGGTGTGTGCCTGCGAGCGTTCGCACCCGTTGCGTGCAGGCCCCAGTTGACTGGATGCCCGACCACATTCTTGTAAAACTCCACCTGTTCGGCCATCCGCTGACCCCGGTAGCGTTCCAGAATCCCGGAGAACTCGGCCTCCGGGTAGATGCAGGACCGGTGCGGGTGCCGGACGGTGGCCCAGTCGTCGTCCCCCAGCGCGTCCAGGCACCGGTAGAAGTAATCCTCGGCGGTCAACTCCATCGACCCGTCAATCCACAGGGACACGTCGAATCCGGGCATCGCCTCCCCAGGATGGGTCTTCCACCACTTGTGCTGCATCATCGGGTCACCCGGGGCGACATGTTCCATGTCCCGGACATGAACCATCCAGCCCGGTGGCGCAACCAGGTCCGGGTCGTCCGTGTACAGGTTGCCCACAACACCGTCGGGAAGCTTCTTCGGAGTCTCATAACCTCCGTAGATCGCCGTGTAGAGCCCGATGTTCACGACTCGGAATACTCCTTGTACCAGTCGATGGTGGACATCACATCTTCCGGCCGGAACTTGGGTACCAGGTCTGGCGGAAGAATGTCCCAGCCCTGCCCTTCGGCGACCACGTTGGTGGGGATCTCCCCGTCACGCATACGCAGGAACTTCAGCGGAGACTCGGACCGGGTGTACGCCCGGACCTCGTAGGCAAGGTCCAGGACCACGGTCGGGCTTCCAGTGCCACCGTCGAAGATTTCCCCGCCGATGAAGTCGGTTGCCGCGACCAGCAGTCGTGCCAGGTCGTCGACGTAGACGAGGTCCACGGTTTGGAAACCGTCACCCCAGATGGGGATCGGGGTGCCCCGCCACGCGTTGACCGCAAACGTGGGCATGATCTTCTGCGGGTGCCCGGGGCCGTGGGCTTGTCCGGGCCCGAACGCGTTGTAGGCCCGGACGTGGGAGTGTTGCAGTCCCCTACTGTGGCCGAGGGCCCGTGCCAGCCGCCACGCTGCGATCTTGGTGGCGGTGTAGACGCTGGGGAAAACGTCCGGCATCAAGATCCCCACATAGCGAGCGTGGTTCTTCAGGCACCAGTCCATGATCCGGTAGCTGCCGTGGATGTTTGTCTCGATTGCCTGTGGGACGGCATCGAATAGCTCATGGGTACCCAGGAGACCGGCGAGATGTATGACAGCATCAGCGCCCGCCAATGATCCAAGGTCACCAAGGATGTCGTTGCCGTCACGGCGGTCGAAGAACGTGACCTCATGACCTGCCTCCTTGGCGATACGTGCGGTCGGCTCTCCGATGAAACCCTTCCCGCCAGTGATTGCGATCTTCATCGCCGCTCCAGTTCCTTCAGTGCGTCTTCGACAGAGTCGAGACCAGCCAACCGATCCAAGATCCATGCCGGTGGTTCCCGGTCCACGTATTCATGGACCAGCGCGTCATAGTTCTCGGTCAGGTACTCCAACGTTCCCGGCTCATGGTTCCAGGTGACGAACGCCCCCGTCGGCCATACGTCAACCAGCAGTGTCGACGAGTCCACATGCTGCTCGATGATCGGAATCATCTTCCACACGTCACCGGTCCAGTCACCTTCGATCTGTTCCCGGCCCGCGATGGCGGGAGTGTATGGCAGCACGTCATCAAACACGATCACGGTCTGCTCGTTCGCGTACCGGAGGGCACCCATGAAGTCCCGGAGCCCGTACTCGAACAGGTGCATCCCATCGATGTACACCAGGTCGATGGGACCAAGATCACTCAGTCCCATTGCGAAGAAGTCGTCACTGGTCATCGCGAAAATCTGCTCGTTGGACCGGGGGCTACGGGACATGCCAGCCGGATCCACGCCGTAGGCAGGGCACTGTGCCAGACCCAACGATGCCCCCGTCTGCACTCCGATCTCCAGATAACCGCGAGGCCGCCGTGCATTGTGCAGCAATTGCAGAAACTCGTAGTGAGTGGTCACGTTCTCTGACCTTCCCTGTTGGCTTGAAGCTGGTAAAAATTTGCAATGC
>Ga0075434_100004089_pt1 | contig 13084 bp, 7 predicted proteins | sample RhiMethybrSRZTD3_FD_75298 | JGI IMG/M metagenome (GOLD analysis project Ga0075434, IMG submission 75298) | Populus rhizosphere microbial communities from Tennessee, USA - Rhizosphere MetaG P. TD hybrid SRZTD3 | ecosystem: Host-associated > Plants > Roots > Rhizosphere > Soil | place: USA... | reverse complement strand
CCACTCGCAGTTCCTTTCCTGCAAAGTGTGTCCTTTCTTATTTGTCTCATTTTCGGGGTTCAGTCCACTTTTCGAGGGCCTCACGTTCCATTGTGTGCGATTCGCGAGACCACAGCCAAAAGAAGTCATCAGATGTCTTCGCAAACGCGGACGCACTTGCGAACAGCAATGCGTATTGAAGCCTTCAAGTATGCGAAGTATTCGCTGTACGCTCAACAGGCCCGCCGAAATGGAAACGACAAACTGGCGGATCTTTTTGAGAAGGCTGCCAACGCGAAGCGCTACGAGCATTTTGATGTCGAAGCTAAGCTAGTTGGTCTCGTCGAAACGGAGGCCGAAAACCTGAAGGATGCGATTCAAGGTGAGTCTCGTGACGAAGTGATGTACTTTGATTTGGCAAAAGATGCTGTGGCCGACGGAGATGCGCTAGGGGAGTGCCATTTCGATGAATTCCGCCGTAAGGCCGCGGAACAGCGGGATGCGTTCAAAGCGGTTCTGAGCAACTTGGATACCAACAGCGCCCCTTAAAAGCAGGACTTTAGAATGGCGCTAATGATCCCTGATGTCCCTGATGAAGACCATAGCAGCCGTCGTTTACGTAAATCGTGGGAATGATAATGTGCATTCATCCTCGCTACGGATGGGCTGAAGAGATCCCCGGCGCAATCTTGGCGTTGCTTGGAGTGTTGTACATGTTCGGGCCCCCAAACTCCGTTTTCGGCATTAAGCGGCAGATTTGATTGCGCGGGTGGCCTTCGGCAATTGGCGATAAATCTCCATATCATTGACGCAAGGGGCCGCGTCGCAGACTCGCCGCCGTGAATCTCTCTTTAACCACCGCGAAGCACCTCCACCGGAATTAGACACAGACCGACTGGCCAATCAGACCTCCCAAGAGCGGAATGGGAGAAATTGGGGACCCGCTGAGTGTGCCCAAACTGTGCCCGACTCGATGAAACAAGGGCGCACAAAATCGAACAAGATGCAGTTAACAATTTTCAAGACATTGTAACTACAATTGGATATGCAAGTTAGAAACCGGACCGACTTAAAATCCCGAGTTCCGAAAGGAACGTACCGGTTCGATTCCGGTTCCGGGCACCAACCGAGCTTGCTTTGGGCAGGACGAGGGGCGCTCGACGATTCGCAGTAATATTCCGCGTGCCTGGCGGATTGTCATCGGACTCGATTTGCACACTGGAACCTACCTGTTCGGAAATATAATTCCTAGGATTCTTAGAATGGTCTCGGCTGCTGTTGTCCGGACTAACTTTTTGCACCTGCTGTGGGAGGGAACGGATCATGAAGAAATTTCATTTCTCGCGCCGCGATTTTTTGCGGACAAGCGCAGGCGTGGCAGGCACGACGCTTGCAGCCAAAACAATTCTGCTGGATCCACCCATTCTGGCAGCACTGCCGGCGGCCAGCGATCGTGTGCGGTTTGGAATCGTCGGAGTCGGCATGGAAGGCACGAATCTGCTCTCGACGGCCATCCAACTCCCGGGCGTCGAGTGCGCAGCGGCTTGCGATCTTTACGACGGCCGGCATGAGCTGGCAAAAGAAATTGTCGGCAAACCGATTCCAACCACCCGCCGTTATAAAGAACTGCTCGACAACAAAGAAATTGACGCTATCGTCATCGGGGTGCCCGACCATTGGCACAAGCAGGTTTTCGTGGACGCTCTCGCGTCCGGCAAGGACGTCTACATCGAGAAGCCGATGTCTCACAGCGCCGCAGATGGCGTTGCTATGGTGGAAGCCGCGAAGAAGGCCGATCGCATTGTGCAGATTGGAGCGCAGCGCACGAGTTCAGTGTTGTGCGCAAAGGCCAAGGAGCTCATTGAGAGCGGTGCAATTGGAGACCTGAGTCTGGTCGAAATGACGATGGGACGAAACGACCCCACGGGAGCGTGGGAGTATCCGCCACCCGCAGACTTGTCGCCGCAAAACCTGGATTGGGATACCTGGCTTGGCACTGCGCCGAAGAAACCCTTTGATCCTTATTTGTTCGCCCGTTGGCGCTGCTGGAGGGAGTACGGTACCGGCGTTGCAGGAGACCTCATGGTCCACCTGATCAGCGGAATGCAATTTGTGCTCGGGATCAACCAGGCCCCGACAAAAGCATCCGCATTTGGCGGGATCTATCGCTGGAAGGACGGACGCAATACTCCCGACGTCCATACGGTGCTGTTTGACTACAAAAATATTCCTATGTACGTTCGGCTCTCGCTGGGAACGGAAACCTCTGAGGTCACGCGCTTCATGGGTTCGAAAGGGCTTATTGAGCTGAATGAATTTGGTCTCACGCATATACCGCAAGCGGGGATTGACCTCGCCCCCAGCTATTACTGCTACGCTCTGCCGGCGCGCCTGAAGGACGCTTATTTCAAGCAATGGCATGCCGAACACGATCCCAAGCCAGGCCAGGAGCCTGCTCCGGAGACCTCCAGCTTCAAAGGGAACGACTACGACGATCTCAGGCCGCACATGTGGAAATTCTTTGAAGCGGTGCGTTCGCGGAAGCCTTTGGTGCAAGACACAGTTTTCGGCCACCATGCCGCGCTCGCGTGCCACATGGCCAATGAGTCGTATTATCAGGGGCGCCCTGTGCATTGGGACGAAAGTTCACAGACGATCAAGTCATAAAGCGAGGACATGATGAGATTTCACAGGTTGGTGTGCGCGGTGACGATGCTGAGTCTACTTTTGTCGGGCGGACTCTATTCCCAAGAAAAAGAGAAGAAGTCGGCTGCTGGCAGTTCAGCAAAGGCTAAGGCGTTCCTCGGCCGATGGGATTTGACGCTCAAGGCTCCCGATGGTGAACATCCGTCATGGTTGGAATTGACCATGGATGGTGACCAACTCAAGGCAGAGATGGTTGGTCGCTGGGGGAATGCGCGCCCGCTGCCGAAGGCTGAGTTGTCAAACGGCAAACTCACGTTCGTATCTCCAAAAGAAGAGGAAGGGGCAAAGAGCGACCTGGTTTTCGAAGGAAAGTTAGTTGGCAAGGGTTTGGCTGGAACGGTGAATGGCCCGGATGGCGCTACTTGGTCGTGGACGGGCCTGCGAGCTCCGTCCCTAAAGAGAAGCGGGACTCCCAAATTGGGCAAGCCGGTGCAGCTGTTCAATGGCAAGGACCTGACTGGATGGAAGCCGGCGAAGAGCGATTCGACTGCCGAGTGGAAAGTTGAGGACGGGGCACTGGTCAGTCCTGGACACGGCCCCGAGCTGATCAACACATCTCAGTTCGAGGACTTCAAACTCCACATTGAGTTCAATATCGGCAAGGGATCAAACAGCGGCGTCTACTTGCGCGGCCGATACGAAGTGCAGGTGGAAGACAATTCGCTGCAGGAACCGCCCAGTCATCACACCGGCGGAATCTACGGATTTTTCGAGGCATCTCCTGAACAGCCGCGCAAACCCGGCGAGTGGCAGAGCTTCGATATCACCTTGCTGGGACGAACCATCACAGTCGTACAGAATGGCACCACCATCATTGATCACAAGGAAATTCCCGGCATCACGGGCGGTGCGCTCGATAGCCACGAGGAGCGCCCCGGGCCGATCTACCTGCAAGGCAGCGAAGACGGACACATTATGTACAGGAATATCGTGGTCACGCCCACTCTCAAATAAGTTTCACTGAGTGGTCGGAGTTGCGGTTGCCTCAACCAGCTCTCTTATAGGTTCAACCGCGACCAGCAGCAGATCGGCCCTCGGAACTTTCGCAGCATCCAATTGTGCGAGCTGTTGCACTCGCCAGGATTCCGGCGCCGGCGATCGCTTGCTGAGATAGTCAAGCGCCAACAGACCTGAGTTTGAAATGGTAGAAAGATCTGCGGAGATCGGGGCAACTTCTTTCAACAGAAATGACCTTTCCAATACAGGATGTAGCTTTGGATCGTTATCGCGCCAAGCCGAAAGTAGCTCGCGAATCTGTTCTTCCGTTGCGCGGTCTTGAAATCTGCTCTGGACATATTTCTGTACTAACTCTCGAAAACGCCTTGTCACTTCACTCTCCGGATTAGCTGCATCGATCATTCGATTCAATGGCGCCCGGAAATCCCAATCGCCTTTCACATTCGAAATGCGCGCGTAGTCCTTCACCGGCTCGACAACGTCGGCAAGTACGTGCAGGGCGGCGATGTCATCCGACCCAGCCATTCTGTGCAGCATCGAAATTTCATGCGAGCGGTGAGTCAATCCCAGCCACTCCAGCCGCCAGTTGATTTCCGCCAAGCGGATGTACATCGAGGTTGCATCGGTCACCTCTTGCGGCGACCACAAACGCTCCGCAATTGCCGCCGTACGTGGCCACACCCGCGAATCGAGGTTCTCAGGACTGATCCACTCGCCCCACATGCAAGCTTCGCCGCCCAGAATACGGCTCTTTTGCTCCGGCGTGAGATTCGCCGCCCCGCCTGCCATGGGATCCACCGCATAATGCCGCGCTGCCGGCCACATCAGATCGAGATAGTAGCCGAACGAGAGCAGTCCGCTGTAGCCCTGCTGCGCAGCTGTCGCCAGGGACTCCTGTCCGCGCCACGATTGCACGACGATGGATTTGGGCAGATCCGGACGCAGAATCTCGTCCCAGCCGACCATGATTTTGTGGTGCTTGCTCAAGATCTTCAGCAGCCGCTGATTGAAGTACGCCTGAAGGTCCTGATTGTTCTTCATGCCATGCGAGTGAATGAATTCCTGGATCTTCGGATTTTCATCCCACGGCTTGCCGTTGACCTCATCGCCGCCGATATGAAAATAGGCGTCGGGAAAGAGCTTCCCCATCTCGCCGATGAACTTGTCGAGGAATTTGTAGGCGCGTTCCTGGGTGGGATCGATTACGGTGTCAACGCCGCCTGGTTCGATCTTATAAGTCCCTCGAGTGCTGGCCAGCTCGGGATATCCCACGAACCATGAGCGACTGTGCGCCGGCATATCAAACTCAGGCATGATGCGAATGCCGCGATCGCCCGCATAAGCCACAAGATCTCGGATTTCATCTTGTGTGTAGTAGAGGCCGTCGGAACCCATCTCGTGCAGCTTTGGGAATTTCTTGCTTTCGACTCGGAAGCCTTCGTTGTCGGACAAATGAAGATGCAGAACATTCATCTTCACCGCCGCCATCCCGTCGATATTCCGCTTGAGCACATCGACCGGGATATAGTGCCGTCCCACATCGATCAGCAAAGCACGCCATGCAAAGCGCGGTTGATCTTTGATTGAGACCACCGGCACGAAAAACCCGTTCGCACCGGTTTGTACGAGCTGCAGAAATGTCTGCAGGCCATGCAGAATTCCCAGTGGATTGGGGGCTGAGAGCTTCGCGCCCGATTCGCTGACGGCAAGTTCGTAAGACTCGTCCTCGCCAAGTTTTTGGAGGCTGTCGCTTCCCTGTTCTGCATGAATTGTCAGTGTGGCTGTGCCACTTGCGGTGACAGGCTGGAGCAGCATCCCTGTCTGCCGGGAAAGTTCTGCAATAAATCGTTGCGCGCGTCGTTCAAGCGTCGCGTCGCGGTGCCCGGAAATAATGACCGAGAAAGACCTATCTATCGGCAGTTGTCCGGTGCCAACTTGCAGGTTGGAAGGCATCGGCATCAGATTTAGCCGAGGCTGGGGTTCAGCTACGGCGTACGTCGAAAATAGGAGAATGACAATAATGAGGAATAGTCGTTTGTGCATGGATTCAAGAAAACGGGCCAGCAAAATTGCGTGCTAGTTATTGGCAGACCATTCTAGCGTCATCAACGAGTCGCTGCCGATTGGAACCGAAGCGACATTCCCGGCCATTCGGACGTGGATGGTCCTCGCCGACCCGGGATTGACAATTACCATCACCTGCTTCCCATCCGGATGTCCGAACGATACATGATGCACCGACCTCACGCCTTGCGAATCGATCCGTTGCGCGCCTCGGCAGATGAAGCGAGAGAAATGCGCAAAGGCCCAATATTGGCCGCTATAGGAAATTGCTTTGCTCTGCGAATCAACAGTAATCAATCCGCCGCAGTCGAACGGTCCGATATTGGGTCGGCCTTTTTCGTCCAGCGCAAAATTCCAGGCGGTAATTGATTTGCAACCGTGGCGGAGTATCTCGGCGAAGGTTTTGCTCCATTCCGTCCAGTCGGTCGCGTAATTCGCGGCCGTATAAGCAGGGCCGCCTTCAGTCCAATACATTTCTATATCTGGATATTTCTCTTGAACGCGGTCCATCCACTCGGCTTTGCCGACGTAACCGTGCCAGGCAATTGCGTTGGAGTACTTGCGAACGTCGCCGGTCTCGAGTTCGCCGAGCGCGCGTCCCCAGAGGTTGTAGTTGTGATCAATCAGCCAGACCTTGGACCTAACCCCTGCACGCTGAAAGGTCGGGCCAAGATGCTGCCGCACAAAATCGGCTTCATACTCCTGCGGCCAGATGCAGGCCGGCATTCTCCCATCCTGATCGGTGTCAACTTCATTTTGAACGGTAATGGCCTGCACCGGCACGCCATCCGCTTCGTAGGCTTGCAGGAACTTAACAAAGTAATTCGCATAAGCCGCCATGTGCTGGCGGCGCATGTTTCCGCCCAGCATCGAGCCGTTCGATTTCATCCAACCCGGCGGACTCCAAGGGGACGAGAACAGAAAAAGGTCCGGATTAACCTTCCTCGCCTCACGCAGGATGGGAAGAACATCTGCGCGATCATGCTCGATGGAGAACCGGCTCAACTCAGGATCAGGCGCACCTTCGTCATAGCTGTACACCTTGGTTGAATAGTCACTCGAACCAATGCACGTTCGGCAAACGCTGAAGTTCATCTCGGAGGGATCGAATAGCTGATGGAAGAGTTTTTCGCGCGCTTCAGGATCGAGGCGGTTCATCGTGAAGCAGGAAGCCTCTGTGAATGCCGCGCCAAAGCCGAGGATGTCCTGAAACTTCTTTTCCGGATTGAGGTCGATGGCGTCACGTGCCGGCGCTCCCGACGCGCCTTTCCAATGAACGGATTCCACCCGCTCACACCGTCGGTTTGCATCCGTCACCCAAACCGAAATCGCGCCCAGTTGATTGGCAGATTCCTTCCCCGCTTGCTTTGCATTCAACTCGGAAAGAGTACCGCCAGACGCGACGGCGGCCGCGCCGAACCCTGAGAGCTTCAGAAAATCTCGTCGAGTGTTCGGGATGGACAACGGGATCTCCTATCAATAGTTGCAATCCAGTCGAGGGACAAGCTTCTCCTTCTGCTTGCTACATTCATTCCTCAAAACCTCGCCCGCGGCCGAAGCCGCGGGCAAACGTAAGACACCCTCGAGACTAGAAGTAGAACTTCGCAGCCAACTGAAGGACCCTGGGTCCTCCGACACCCGAATACTGCTGGCTATACTCACCGAAACAACTGCCCAAGTTCGAGTCTGCCGCGCAATTGGCTGATCCTCGGGTCGCGAAAACGATCTGTGACGGAGTGCTGCCGCTTGGTGGGTCCATCCACCAGTTCATATTGGCGCCTCTGAAATTGGGGTGATTGAAAACGTTGAATGCTTCCAAACGCAGTTGCAACATTCTCTGTTCGTTGGAACCTATAGGAATGTTCTTAAATATCGACATATCCCAGTTCTGCATTCCTCCGTCGCGCAAGTTGCTGCGTGAGGCGGCGACGGGTATGCCGACATTCGGGGCAGCAAATGCCGCTGGATTGAACTTCGAAGTTCCAACGCGCTTGTTTACGTCTCCGGCAACCTGTGGATAAATCCAGGCGCGCTGGTAACCGATCCACCACACGTTGTAGGTCCCGCTAACCAGGTTCGCAGGAGGCCACCACAGACCTGTATCGATCGGGAGCCCGCTCTGAAATTGAGTAATACCAGAGAACTGGAAGTTGTCGGTTATGTACGACAACCACTTCGGGCCGGCAAAGTGCTTGGTGAGATTAGGGACGTCGTAAACATAGTTGATCGCGAGATTGTGGGGCACATCGAAACTCGCCAGACGGTAATCAAATTTGCGGGGAAAGAACGCGTCTTGAAAGTCCTCGTCACTACTTGCTGTGGTGAGAGCTTTCGAATAGGTATAAACGGCTCCAAGCGTCAGCCCTTTACCGAAACGGCGTTGCAATGACGCTTGCAGCGAGTGGTAGTTGGAGGTGCCATCAAATTTGTAGTATTCGATCGAGTTGCCGTAACCCCTGAAGGGCACCAGGAACTCGGGGTCAAATGCCAAATCTCCGGCGTAGTTGAATCCGGCTTGCGCAATTTCGTCAGGCAGGCCCGGCTCTACAGCAGGGATCACGCCTCCAGGATATTTGGATGGATCCTGGGCGGCCTGTGTGAATGAAGTCAGATATGGGATTTGATTTAAGTTGCGAGCGGTCACGAGGTGCCTTCCAAGCGTGGCGACATAGGCTACGTCCAGCGTTGTACTTCGCCCCAGCTCGCGCTGCAGGCCAAGGCTAAAGCTGTAAATAGCCGGCACCTTGCCATCCCTCTGCGCAGCGACAATATTGCTCAATGGGTAAACCACCCCCGAGGACTGTTGGTTCGGCAAGTTGGCGATGTTGTTGTTGTATACAGTTGGGGTTTGAACATTTGCCGGGTTTGAAAACACGGGATTGAAGACCAAATTACCCTGCATGCGGTCGTGCGAAGTGCCATACCCACCACGCAACACGGTCTTGTGATCGCTCGTCAGTTCATAAGCAAAACCGAGACGCGGTTCTGGAATGACGCCCGAGTCCGTCCAGCCTCCCTTCGGATATCCCGAACTGGCGAAGCCTATGCCGTTGAGAGGGTCGCCGCTACCTGGAACAATACTGCCGAGAAGAACACCGTTGGGATCGGGGATGGTCATGCCGGGATTAGCAGGATCATAGACGCCTCCACCAACTGCTGGCGTGTAGAGCCGCACTGCTTTAGCTGGGTCGTATAGCGAAGGATTGAAGATAGCAACCTGATTGTTGGCATCCCACTGAGGCGGAATCCAGACAAACCGCATCCCGTAATCGAGCGTTAATCGCGGTTTTACCTTCCACGTGTCCTGGGCATAGAACTCCAGTTGGTAATACCGGAAATGCCCGATGGGACGACTACTGGACTGAGAGAAGCTCGCGAAGTCTCCGAGTAGTGCGCTGGCGTAGGCCATACCGCTGTCATTGGGGCAGCTTCCGGGAGCGGCGGATGTTGCACAGTTATTGAAGCTGAATTGACCGTTGGAATTTCCCCAAGCAATCTGATCCTTTCGATTGCGCTGATAGAAAACGCCAAACTTCATCGTGTGCTTTCCCATCACTTTCGTCAGATTGTCGTTGAAGTTGATGGTGGTATTAGCCTGAAACCAAGGATTGGCACCGAAATACGACCAGGGAAATGCAAAGATCCCATTGTTCCCGTTAAAGCCCATGTCTGGAATGGAAGTCGTGGGTGAAACAGGAAACAGCATCGGGAGATTGATATTGTTCTTGCCTACCTGCAAATTGCCATTTGTACCAGCCACGTCACCACGAACCCAGCTCGGCCCAAGCGAAACTTCGTTCAACAAAGTTGGGCTGATTGTGGAAGTGAGATCGAGGGAAACGTTCCAGCTCGGAGCTTTGGCTGTGCATCCGCCGGCGATCTGCAGCTGGCCCATACAAGTCAGCTGATACGTCAGCATCGGAAATGTGGAAGTATTCGCATTATTTATCCACCGCCCGAAAAAGCGGTTCTTACTATTGACTTGATAATCCACGCGCAGGATGTCTTCGCGGCGAGGATCATTCGAGGAGAGGGGGGTGGCATAGTTGTAGTTAACGGATCCCGTGACATTGGGCAACGGGTACAGGGAGAGAACTTTCTGAACTTCCTGAAACACGGATTGCTGCGACGCAGACAGTGTGCTCGGGTCAATCTTGTTTCCCTGGAATGGCTGCCCAGTTGATGGATCGTAAATCGTCAGCAGATTCCCTTGACCGTCAAACGTCTGGGAAAAGTCCCCCTGTCGCTCCAACGCTGTGGGAACTCGAAACTGATCGATGTTCGTATCCGGTACCAGCTGTCGGTAATACTCCTGACCCCAAAAAACGAACAGCCTGTCCTTCAAAACAGGCCCACCGACTTGATAGCCAAAGTAGTTGTAACGGTATAAGGGGATCGGAGTGTTCGTTAGGTTATTGAACCAGCCATTAGCGTTCATGCCGTCGTTGCGGTGAAAGAAACGAGCGTTGCCGTGCCATTGGTTGGTTCCGCTCTTCGTGGTAACTGCGATTTGTGCTCCAGCTGCCTTCCCGAATTCCGCCTGGTAGTTGGACGTCAGCACCTTCATTTCGGCGACGGCGTCGGGATTAAGCGTCACGTGGCTAGTGCCATTGTTCCCCGTGTCTACGTTGGACGAACCGTCGATTGTGTACTCATTTTCATTCGCACGAACGCCGTTGACGTTCAATGCCCCAAGTCCCCACGTTGTCGCGCCCGATCCGTCGAAGCTGCTTACGACGCCCGGAATCAGTCTCATGTAATCAAGAATCATCCGGCCGTTCAGAGCGACGTCATTCAACTGCTTACCGGTGATCACATCCGACCTCTCCCCCGAATTCGACTGCAGCTGCAGCTGCCCCGAATCCGCGGTCACGCTTATTGTTTCCGTCGTTGTTCCAACTTGCAGAACGAGATCGCCGGCGTTGAGTTTGTCGGCTGCGCTGAGGACGACGCTCTTGGCTTCGAGCTTCTTGAAGCCCTTGGCGTCGACCACAATCGAGTAGGTCGCCGGCGGCAGATTGGGGACAACGAACTCGCCAGACGCGGAACTGGTAGTGGTTCTGGTCACTCCGATTGCCTCGCTACGAACAGTGATGCTCGCGTCTGGGACAATTGCTCCACTTGGATCCGTCACGGAGCCGAAGATCGTTCCGGATGTGACTTGCGCCAGAGTGGCTGTGCCGGCGACGCAAACGGCCAACGCGATGAGGACACGCAGAAAGAGCGCGAGTTTGCTTTGGAAAGTGGCGGACATACTCCTACCTCCTGGTTCGTCGAGGAACGTAAATGGTCACTGAACACAAAGCGAGAGGCGTTGAACAATCGATATTTCGGCTTAATGAGAGAACAAGCGAAGAAACGTTGTCAACACTGTACTTTCGTATAGTTCCGGCTCACGCCGCGCCGACTTACACCGCGAGAGATCACACACGAGGCACAAAATCGACGCAATGTTCGAGAGGAGAAATTAATCCAGCGAAATAATTCCGCGCTGCAGGGCGGCGGTCGCGGCTTGCGTCCTATCGTTCACACCGAGCTTCTCGAGCACATGGCTTACGTGAAGTTTGACGGTCACTTCCGCGATGTTCAGGGCAGATGCGATTTCTTTGTTCCCGAATCCTTTCGCCACCAAACGTAAAACGTCGAGTTCACGGTTGCTTAGCTGACGATGCGAGCGGCGCTCCGCCAAGTGAGAGGCGACCAGCGGATCCAGATAGGTGCCACCGCGATAAACTTCACGCACAGCGCGCAATAGTTCTTCGCGAACAATACTCTTCACGACGTATCCGCGCGCGCCTGCTTGCATGGCACGGTAGATTTCCTCTTCACCGGAATGGGTGGAGAGAATAAGGATGCGCGCGTCGGGGAACTCGCGAATAATTTTCGCGGTGCAATCCGTGCCGCTCTTGCCAGGCAGGCGGACATCCATAATGACGATACTCGGACGATGTCTGCGATAGGCCTCAAGCGCCGCTTCCGCCGAGCCCGCGTCGGCTACCACTTGCATGTCAGGTTCAACGTTGAGGGAGGCAGAGAGCCCCATGCGGACCATGAAATGGTCGTCAACTACGAGAATACGTATCGGCTTTGGGTTCTTCATGGGCTAGGTGGGACTCACTAATCTGCACCTCGACGGCGACTCTGGTTCCATGACCGGGCTGGCTTTCGATTTCCAGTTGACAGCCCATGGCCTGCGCGCGTTCCTGCATGTCGAGCAGTCCAAAGTGTCCAGCCGAAACCGTTGGAACAAAGCCGCATCCGTCGTCCTGCACCACCAGCCGCACAGTGCCGGGAGCAAAGTTCAGTTCCACCGTGATTTGCCGGCAGCCTCCGTGCTTGATCGCATTCGCGACCGCTTCCTGGCCAATTCTCAGCAGGTTCATTTCAACCGCCGGAGAAAGGCGCAGGGGAGTACCACTGACATCGACGGCAATTTTGATCTTGTCGGCAGACGCCAGCGGCTTGATCGTTTCCCGCAACGCGGAAACCAAATCGCCATTTTCGAGTAGATGGCAGCGCAGGTCCCACACCGAACGCCGCGCTTCCAGCATGCTATGCCGGCTCATTCGGCGCGCTGTGTCCACGGCTTCCTTGGAGACGCGCGGTACTTGCTCGAAACAATCCGCTGCCAGGTCTAGCTGCATGGTGATTCCCGCCAGCTCTTGTTCGAGCGTGTCGTGCAGCTCGCGCGCGATGCGGTTGCGTTCTTCGAGCACAGCTCCGCTTCTTAGCTTTTGGCGAATGATGGCCATCTGTTCCCGTAGGCGCTTACCCAACACGGCGACCCACGCCAGTACCAGCAAGAGCACGGCAAATGTGATCGTCAACAGCCAGACCACGTGCCGCAGATTCCACCATGAGGGAGTATGCAAGACAATCAGGTCGTTCCGGGACCGTAATACCAGCCGAAGCGACTGCGGGACTGACCAGAGTCCACCGCTGCGTACCAGGCAAATGCCCGATATCCGCACTTTACTGTTAAGCGGAATGGACCACCCGCCATCGTTCGCGGCCGCATTCAGCATATTGGCTTCAAACAACACGTCCTCTGTTCTCAACAGAAGGCGCCCCCCGCCGTTTTGTTGTTGGCGATCCACCAGCACAGCGTCAATGGTTACTAACGCGCCGTCGTATTGCTCCCAGGGCGCGGCTACATCAAATTTGGTTGGACTCGGGCCATTGCCGTGGCCAATGCGATGAAACACTGCATCGGAAAGAAGCGGGGCGGACTCGCCCATCGCAGGATATCCGAAGACCTCCACCACGTCGCCAATCTCAACCCGAGTGTCCTGGTTCGTCAAAACACGCAAGCCCTTGCCGTTGGACTGCAGAAAGAGCGCGTTGCCGGGCTGCTGATACTCGACCACTCCGCGAATAC
>Ga0075434_100004088_pt1 | contig 13085 bp, 9 predicted proteins | sample RhiMethybrSRZTD3_FD_75298 | JGI IMG/M metagenome (GOLD analysis project Ga0075434, IMG submission 75298) | Populus rhizosphere microbial communities from Tennessee, USA - Rhizosphere MetaG P. TD hybrid SRZTD3 | ecosystem: Host-associated > Plants > Roots > Rhizosphere > Soil | place: USA... | reverse complement strand
GCTCCGCAGCAACGTGGTGGCGGCCAGTCGTAAGGCCGTGGCGGCTCGATTGACGACGTGCCGAGTGCCTGTGCGAATCACCTTGCCCCCGGTGATGCGATTGTCCGGACACAGCCCGAGCCACGACGCGAAGTGCGCCTCGGTGTTCCAGCGCGTCATATCCACGCCGACTTCGCTGATGACGGTCTGCGCTACGCCGACATCGATGCCGTCGATGCGGGTCAGGTCGACGCCGCTGATGCGGTGCAGTTCACCACCCAAGTCAAACTGCGGGGTATGGCTTCCGGCTTTCCGCCGCCGCTTGGGGCCGGACCGCCGCTCTCGCGGTATCGAGGGGGCCGGCTCGCCCTCGGGAGCCGGGCCGGCCAGTTTGTCAGGGACGCCCTTCAAATGCTGTTCGAGCGCCTGATCGCACTCGGTGATCCGTTGTTGGTACGCGTCGTACATCGCGACTTCTTGTTGCAGCACAAATAAGAGGTCGGGCTGCCACGTGCCTTCGAGGCTCTTGGCGATCATGTCCTGCGTGGCGTGAATGCCGGGGTGGCTCAACGCGGCGAGCGTCTGCGGATCCCGTTCACCAGCGAGGATCGCGCGCACAATCCGCTGCCCGGTCCATCCGCTCAGATCGCTGATGACATTTGCCAGTTGGATGTTCATCTGCGTCAGGACCTTCTGCATCCGCTGAATGCACGTGCTGATCGCGTGCACATGATCGCCGCGCTGGCGCCAGTACGTCCGCACGATGCGAATCTCGGCGGGCGGGTGAAACGAGTTGCGGAGCAGGCCGTAGGTGTGGAGCTTCAGTAGCCACTGACTCTCTTGCACGTCGGTCTTGCGCCCGGGGAGATTCTTGGTGTGCCGCGCGTTCACCAAATAGACTTCAAGGCCCCGAGCGTCGAGGATCTCGTACAGGGGAATCCAGTAGACGCCGGTCGACTGCATCGCGACCGTGGTCACGCCGCACTGTTGCAACCAGTCCGCCAGACGATGCAGGTCGGCGGTGAAACACTCAAACCGGCGGACGGAGTCGGGGTCTCGATCCGGCCGGACGGCGACGTAATGCGAGCTGTTGCCCACGTCGATCCCTGCGGCGTGGGGATGCATCACGTCCAGGCCGGGGTCCTCGACCCGAAGGCGACGGGCCAATGCTTTTCGCTGTCTCCGATTCAGTGCGGCCGGATGTGCGACGACCATGGCGGTCCTCCTCGTATGAGTGAGACCAGGTGCGGCCCGGTTGCGATGGGTGTTTGAGTCTCTCCAACGGGGTCACAATCCTCGTCGACGGTCGACGACGATCGGCCACCATGTCAGCGACCGCTGGGACCGGAGCCATGCTGTTAAACGGGCAGGAACGCGCCAGTACGCAAGTTCGGCTGTAGCTTGCCGCACCTGGTCGTCGCTACGATTGCATCAGGCCGACATCACCGCAAGTTTCTCTATCCAGCGAGGGCGCCCAGGCGCCGTGGTTGCTGTTAACCGGAGGGTTGCTGGTTCGAATCCAGCCTGAGGAGCCAACCTCATTACCTATCTCTCAGGAAGGACATTCGCCGAATTCCCTCGGTAAACCAGAAGACTCCAGTGTTTTCGGCACGCGCAGGAAACTCCGCACCGGAGGCTCGCAGGACCCAGTCAGGGTTTCCGCAGGGTTTCCGAAGCGGTCTGCTACCATCCTTTCGCTCGATGATTGGCGTCGGCTGATTCCCGACGCTGGCGAGCGACTGACACCGTCCCTGACCGGACAAAGGAGGGCCAGCCCGCCGCGCGACTCAGAAGCGCTTGCACTTCGAGCCGAAGGCCATCATCGCCGGGGCATTCGGTCTCCAGGAACGCGTCATGCTCGCGCAGTGGTCGCTCGGGACGTGGTGCAAGCGCCGCTCGGCGCCGGCGGCATGGGCGAGGTGTAACTCAAAGGCAGAGACCTGAAACTTGGTCGGGACGTCGCGCTCAAATCCTGCCCGACGCGTTCACCACCGATCCCGAACGTCTCGCACGATTCCGCCGCGAAGCCCAAGCCCTCGCTTCGCTCAATCATCCGCACAAGTTCTCGGATCGACTTCACACTAACAAGGATCGTCGATTCGGCCGAAAATCTGATGCCTCAGCACCGCTGGTGTTTGCGCACCTAAAGGAATCAGTGCTTTCGGCGTTGCGACTCTGGCCTGCCACCGGGCACCGAGCGTCGTGACCACCGACCGGCATCTTGATACGGCGTAATCGCAGCGTCAGGTGAAGATGGCAGTAACGGCGCCTTGCGCTGTCTCTCAAGGTTATGTTGCTTTGCCGCCAATGCCTCTAAGGCGAGCGCTGCCTCCTGCGCGGTTGGAGACGTTGTTGGTTCGGGTTGCCGCGGGACAAATCTCACTACATCCGAGGTTCTAGCCGGTTCGATTACGCGATTGGGCAGCCGCCGTTTCTTAATCGGGGTCGCTAAAGCGCGATTATCAGCAACCGCGATCACACGATAGTGCTTGCCGTCAATCAATACCCTGTCACCCACACGCAGTCGGACGCCTCGGACCTTGCTCACGCCGTCCTCCTTTCATGCGACCTGACGAATGGGTAACCTTCGTTGTCGTCCGCAGCCTTCGGGGTGTCAGCCTGGCGGTGTACCGTATGGCAAGCCGAGCTTCGGGTAGGTGATACTGGCAGGGTGTTTGACACCGTTGGGGACGCTATCCACCAAGTTGCGCCGTTACGCCACCCGCCGCAGCACCGAACCCGCCGCGGTAAAATCGCCTCAGCGACCTCTCAGCCTTTGCGTGTGCTGCCACTGAAAACCTATCCAGCACGTCACGCATTCCGGCATTTTTCGTTGGAGGACGAGTTGCGCGCCCTCACGCCAAACGAATCGTACGCGCGAGCGTTGGCGATCGCCGCCATGTTGAAGAAGGACGATCCCGACAAAGGGAATCGGTCGCGCGAAACCCTATCGGAAACTCTTCCGGCTCGTTCATGCACGAAGTGATGAATATGCCCAAGGAATCTGGCGAGACCCTCCGGTTGGTACCCAGTGGTTCGTACCGGAAGCAGCCTCGGCGGGAGAGATATAACCTCGCCGAAGCGGCGGCCGTCGCGACGACTTCCAGCGGGTAGCTTCGTGGTCCATTGGGGACACGCAGATGTGATCGCTCGCCTCGGGTCACGTCCATGTTCTGCCAGCAAGACATCCGGCAAAGGACGAGATTTGTCCAGGAGTCCCGGGATTTCACACAGTCAGCGTTCCCTCACTTGGCGATGCCACCATGGTGCGCACATCCGGTCTTCGCTGATTGGTGTGTGCGATCGGCGCATTTCACGCCCGTGGTTGCGTTCTTCGCCTTCGTGGCGGCTTTCTTGGTTTCAGTTCCCGCAGTGCCGACGGCCTTTTTCGTTTCGGTCCCGGCAGTGCTGGCAGTCTTCTTGGTAGTGTGGACCACGGCCTTACCCGCGTCTTTGGTGGTCTGACCGGCGTGCTTCGTCGCGTTCACCACGCCACCGAGCTGAGCGGCCATGGCTACGCCGCCGCCGACTGCCATAGTCAAAGCGATGATTGATGCCACGACTGTCGTACGCATGGGTGCCTCCTGACCGGTTCGCTGCACGATCAGCGCCGACAAATCACGCAGATTCTTCGGGCTTCGTTTGCTGAAGAGACAATTCGCACGCCGGGATTGCGACCGCCCGGAATAGTGTCGGTTCTCACGAGGCTTTCCCATTGCGGTGAGGGCCCACGCCACTACAATGAGCGCTACCGCTGAGCTGGCACTGTTCATGACCTTTGCCGCAGGCGCACGCCTCGGTCCGTACGAAACCTCTCCGCCCTCGGCGCCGGCGGCCTGGGCGAGGTCTATCGTGCACGCGACACAAGACTCGATCGCACTGTGGCGATCAAAGTGCTGCCGGCGCACGCATCGAGCGATGCTGACGCGCGTGCCCGCTTCGAGCGCGAAGCGAAAGCCATCGCAGCGCTCGACCATCCCCACATCTGCGCCGTTTACGACATTGGTCGCGACGCGGGCGTCGACTTCATCGTCATGCAGTACCTGGAGGGCGAGACGCTCGCCAGCCGCCTGCAACAAGGCGCGCTGCCGCTGGACCAAGTGCTCCGCTACGTCATACAGATCGCTGGCGCGCTCGACAAAGCGCACCGCCAGGGCGTCGTCCGCCGCGATCTGAAGCCAGCGAACATCATGCTGAGTAAGACCGGTGAGCGACTGCTGGATTTCGGCCTCGCGCGGCTGCAGCCGGCAGCCACTGCGGTGGCGGGACTCTCCGCAGTAGCAACTGAGGCGCCAAGCTTGACCGCGGCGGGGACGATTCTCGGCACGCTCCAGTACACGGCGCCCGAACAGCTCGAGGGCGGGGAGGCCGACGCGCGCACGGACATCTTTGCGTTCGGCTCAGTCATCTACGAGATGACGACGGGAAAGAAGGCGTTCAATGGCAAGAGTCAGGCGAGCGAGATTTCCGCGATCATGGCGCGGCGTCGACGCCGATTGCTTCGCTGCAGCCGATGGCGCCGGCATCGCTCGATCGCATCGTCGGTCGGTGCTTGGCTAAGAATGCGGACGATCGAAGGCAGTCGGCGGCAGATCTCGCGTTTGCGATTGCGAGCCTGGACGCAACGCAGACGTCTGGCGGAAATCGGGCGCCGTTTGGAATCAGTGTTCGCGTCGCCGTAGCGAGCGTCGTCATAGCAGTCGTTTTTGCAGCGCTCGCGGTTTTTGAGTGGACCCGGAGAAACGCGACCGGCAGTGCAGCCCCGGTCCGTGTCTTGCTTTCGGAGCAGATTCCATTCGTCGATTTCATAGATCCGATTCGCTCGTTCACCATTTCGCCAGACGGTCGTCGGGCGGTGTACGCGAGCGTGAACGCGGGCATTCGACAACTGTACATGCGCGACCTGGGCGCAGCGGACGCGACGCCGATTCCCGGCACGGAAAACGGAGAAGATCCATTTTTCGCTCCGGATGGAAAGCGTCTCGGCTTTTGGGTCAGACGGGAAAATGCGCTGAAAGTGATCGGCATCGACGGCGGATCGCCGTTGACGCTCGGACGCGAGTTGCAGGACCGTGGAGCGACCTGGCTGCCCGACGACTCGATCATCTACTCTCCATCGACGGATGCACTTCCTCGAGGACTTGAAGACGCGTCTTGGGCCGCGTTAGACGAAGCCCCGACCTCCGATGCGGTCGCGGTGTCTTCCCGGGGAGCGCGCTCCAATCTGGATCGCGCTCGATGATCTTCGCCAGCACATCTGAAATCGTCGCGCCCTCGAACGGCCGCCGCCCGGTGAGCATCTCGAAGAGCACGCACCCGAACGACCAGAGGTCCGCCCGCTTGTCGACCGCCTTGCCCCTCGCCTGCTCCGGCGGCATGTACGCGGCCCAGGAGGACGCCGGGCTTGCGTCGCGTGCATGGAGATGGTGGGCGACATCGTCGCACTGGGATTCGACGAGCCTGTCGGGTCGAACGCCTTCGCGAGGCCGAAATCCAGGACCTTCACCGTGCCGTCTGTGCGCACTTTGATGTTCGCGGGCTTGAGATCGCGGTGAATGATCCCCTGCTCGTGTGCGGTTTCGAGTGCCTCCGCGATCTGTTTCGCGATCGGCAATGCTTCATCGATGGGAATCGCGCCGCGCGCGATCCGCTGCGAGAGATCATCGCCCTCGACGAGTTCCATCGCGAGGGCGGTCATGCCCCCGCCTTCTTCGAGCCCATAGATGGCAGCGATGTTCGGATGATTGAGAGACGCGAGCACTTCGGCTTCGCGCTGAAAACGAGCAAGCCGATCATTGCCAGCCGCGAGCGACGGCGGCAGAATCTTGATCGCGACCTGACGCTTCAGCTTCGTGTCGGTCGCCCGATACACCTGCCCCATGCCGCCTTCGCCGATCTGGGCGGCGACTTCGTAGACGCCGAGGCGGGTGCCGGGTGCTAAAGCCAACGGTGACGTGAGTATACGCGCGGGACTGGAGCGGGAACGAGGTCAGTTCCTCTGTAACGCCGCACTGTTTACGGACCGGGACGGCTCGATTGGTGCCGCATTGGAGGCTGGCAGGCGGGCAACGGCTCGAGCGATTGCGCGGCCAGAAATCCGTCCCGCGACGGCGGTCTCGTGCTTGCCGATTCAGACGCAATTGGTCCGGCGGGCTACGCGGCTCTCAATCAGATGGTTTCTACCCCGGCCCGGGCGTGGCAGCGTCTACGCAGCCTGTGTATCGCCGTTGCCAGCCGGATCTGCATGGCGAATTCCAAAATGCTGCTTCACGTTTGAAACGCGCGACCCGTTCGGCGTCGAGCGCGAACTCCGTTGGCAGGACCTTCAGCGCGACCTCGCGACTGAGCTTCAGATCGCGCGCGCGAAAAACCTCGCCGATTCCGCCCGCACCGAGCGGCGCGAGGATTTCGTACGAACCGAGACGGCTGCCACTGGCCAGCGCCATCGAAGGGTTCCAGCTGTTACCCGTCCTACGTGGCCCACCTGCCTTACCCGCCTTACTTGGGCACTCCGAGGTACCGATCCAGCCAGTCCAGCGTGTCCTTCTCGACGCGCGCGAACGGAAACACGTGGCCGCCGTCGTAGAGCACGCGTTGCTTGTCCTTGTCCGGCGTACCAAGCAGGCGGAACATCGGCAGCTGCGAGCTCTCGATGGGGAAGGTGAAATCGTCACGGCCGTTCAACATGAGAACCGGAGTCGCAACCCGTGGTGCGTAGTTCAGCTCGTCGACTTCGGGCAGCTTCGAACTCAGGGGAAGACCGCCCGACCACAAGACGGCCGCCTTGAACCGCTTGTCGAGCGCGAGCGCAAGGGATCCGAGCCGCGCGCCAAAGCTCACGCCGAAATAGGCGAGCCGATCGCGGTCGAGGTCCGGGCGCGTCTCGAGGTAGTCGATCGATCGGCGCAGGTCCTTCATCTGCTGAATCGTCGCGTCGCGCACCGCGTTGGGACCCGACACCGGCGGCACGAAACGGCGCTCGTACGTGCCCTTGTACATCGGCAGCAGGAGCGCCCGGCCCGCCTTCACCAGGAAGCCGAGGTACGACATCTCGACCTTCTCGAATGACCGCAACAGCAGACTGGTTCCATGTGGAAAATAGACAACTGTCTGATAAGGGGGGACGGCGTTCCTCGGCAGAAAGAGGTACGCAATGATTCGCTCGGTGCCATAGGCCGACGCGAAGGTGATCCGTTCGACGCGCCACGACGGGGACGTGTCATCGACGGACTCGACGACCGGCCTCAGCTCCGTGCGGTCGTATCCATACAGGCTGGTGTAGGCCCGAAACACTTCGTCGTTGACGGGCTTCTCCGCGGCGTAGTCGCGTGTCAGTCGTTCGACCGGCCCCAGGAGCTCGGCCGGCAGCATCGACGCGTCCTTCAGCGTCATGACGCGGAACCCGTTGTTGGAGGATCGGTCGAACGGCAGCCGCGCGTCCGCGTCGCGGAACTGGTAGCTCGGTTCGTTCCATCCACCTCCCAGGATGTAACGCTTGTCGCCCACGAGGTTCCAGCACCACTCCTTCACGTTGCCGGCCATGTCGAAAGTGCCGTAGGGTCCGATGCCCGCAAACTCGCCGATGCGAGCCGGACCCTTCCCGCCGAAATTGCTGAATTCGAGGATGTCTGAATAGATCCCCAATCCGGCCGCTCGACGCCAATGATGAACGGTCGGCAGCATCTTTCCGGCGAATCGCGCGAACGCCGCCGCCTCGTACCAACTCACGCCGTGGACCGGATAGTCGTCCTGGCCGTCTGGATAGGTTCCTAATTCCCACGTGGCTGGGCCCGGTCTCCCGGTCGCGTCTCGAAATTCAGCGACCGCGTCTTCCCAGTCAAGCGTGCGACCGTTTTTGACGAAGGGCGCCGTCCAGTATTCACGTTTGCGGTAGCCGCCCGCGTCGATGAACCGCTTGTACTCACGATTCGTGACCTCGTATCGATCGATGAAGTACTCGTCCAGGCTGATCTGGTTATTTGCCGCGGCGACGGTCCCCTCCGGCACGTGCACCATCCCGGCTGGAACCGCGCCTTCAGGAACCAGCGCGAACTCGATGTCCCCGAATGCCCCGCGAGATCCCTCGACCGGGGTGAATCCAGGCTTCGTGACGCGCCACCGGAGCAATGCGAACGCTCCCCATGTTTCAAGCGGCGATTGGCCAAAACGGTACCAGTCGGTCCGAGCCGCGTGATACGGCTTCACGTACAGCTCGGCGCCCGGCGTGCTGGTGCGGACGATCAACGGCACCGCAATCGAGTCGCGCAGGTTCGTGAACTCCCTGTCGCGCGACAAGCGCGGTTCCAGTTGCCGCATCACGACGTACGCGTCCCCGTTGCGCTCCTGCTGCACGAGCTGCGCCGCCTGCCGGAATGTCTGTCTCGCGGAGCGCGCCCGCGCCTGCGAATACGCGAACCATGCACCGAGGGCGACTGTGAGCACGATGAGGGCCGCGCCTGTCGTGCGGCGGCGCGGCGACGACGCCCTGACGGGCGTCGCGATCGTCTGAGGGTCTGAAATCGCAACCGTTGGCGCCCGCAGCGCCTCGATCTCGTCGAGGAAGGCTTGCGCCGACGCATAGCGCGCCGACGCCTCCTTCTGAAGCGCCTTGTCGACAATCAATACGACGGCTGCGGGCACGTCGGACCGCACGGTCCGCAGCGGACGCGGTTGCGTGTCGGCGATCGCGCGCATGATTGCCAGCTCGTTGCCGCCGCCGAACGGCAGCCCGCCCGCCAGCATCTCGTAAAGGACGACGCCGAGCGCCCAGGTGTCCGATCGTTCGTCGGCGCCGTGGCCTACAATCTGTTCGGGCGACATGTACGCGACGGTGCCGACCGTGGTGCCGGTTCGCGTCAGCGCCGTCTGTCCCGGCAGCTTCGCGATGCCGAAATCGAGCAGCTTCGCCTCGCCCTTCGGCGTCAGGATGACGTTCGCCGGCTTGATGTCGCGGTGAACCATTCCGGCCGCGTGAGCGGCGGCGACGGCTCGCGCGATCTGCGCGATCACCTCGATCACCTGCTCGATCGTGAACGGCGCCCGGGCGATGCGCTCTTTCAGCGTTTCGCCTTCGTAGTACGCCATGGCGACGAACAGGCGGCCGTCCGGCGTTTCGTCGATCTCGTGAATGGTGCAGATGTTCGGATGATCGAGCGCCGACGCGGCCTGCGCCTCGTGCACGAGCCGCTCCTTCGCGTCGCGGTCCTGCACGAGCGCGGGCGACAGGAATTTGAGCGCGACCAGCCGCTTCAACCGCGTATCCTCGGCCTGATACACCTCGCCCATGCCGCCGGCGCCGAGCAGCTTCAGGACGCGATAGTGGGAGATGGTTTCGCCGACGATCATCTGGCGTCTCTGTGTGGCTCAGGATACTCCGATTGCGTGCTACATGCCTGTGCACCAGCTGCTACGTGAATTGTCAGGAATAGCGTCATTCATTCAATCTGGCAGTCGCTGCAGGAAATGAGATAGTCATGAACTGTGAATAGAAAATAAAAGACCTCCCTGGCACCGCGTCCACCCATTTCGTGGCCGCAGTGCTCGAACCTGTCGGACTGGATCTGAGCATGCGCGTTCTGGTTATCGGCGGAACAGGTTTCATCGGCCCGCATCTCACTCGCGAGCTGATTCGTCGCGAGCATCACGTCACGGTCTTTCATCGTGGGCGGACAGCAGTGCCGCCGGGCGCGCGCGAGATTGTCGGCGATCGCCAGCGGCTGGCCGAATCGGCAGACAACCTTCGCTCGCTTGCACCGGACGTCGTCGTCGACGTCGTGCTGAGTTCCGGAAAGCAGGCATGCGAGTTGATGAACGTCTTTCGCGGGCATGCGCGCCGCGTCGTCGCGTTGAGCAGCATGGACGTCTATCGCGCGTGCGGCGTCACGCACCGCCTCGAGGAGGGGCCGCTCGAGTCGTTGCCGCTCAGAGAGGAGAGTTCGGCGCTGCGCACGAAGCCGCAGACATATCCGCCGCCGCAGGTAAAGATGCTGCAGCAGGTCTTCGGGTGGCTCGACGAGGAGTACGACAAGATTCCGATCGAACGCGAGATCCTCGGACACAGCGAGTTGCCGGGAACCGTCGTGCGGCTGCCAATGGTGTATGGACCGCGCGACCCGCTGCACCGATTCCAGCCGATCGTGAAACGCATTGTCGATGGGCGTCGGGCTATACCGTTCTCCGCCGACATGGCGCAGTGGCGCGCCACGAAAGGGTTCGTCGAGGACGTCGGGGCGGCCATTGTTGCCGCCGTCGTGGCCGATCGCGCCAGCGGGCGAATTTACAACGTCGGCGAGGCAGACACGCTCACGGAACTTGAGTGGGCCCAGCGGGTCGCGCGGGCCTTGAACTGGGATGGCGAATTCAAGCTCATGCCGGACGACCGTGTACCGGTACATCTGCGCGCGCCCGGCAACACCGCGCAACACTGGATCGGCGATACGACGCGGATTCGCGAGGAGCTCGGCTTCCGCGAAACTGTTACCCGTGAGGAAGCAATTCGTCGAGCAGTCGAGTGGGAGCGAACCAACCCGCCCACCGGTTTCACGCCGCACCAGTTCGATTATCCCTCTGAAGACGAAGCGCTGAGGGACGCGAGCTGAATCGTTACGCCCGTTGACTCCCACACCCGCCTCGATCGTCAATTTTGTAGCCATATACTGACGGGCATGCGAAGAATCCTCGCGCTGGTGGTGCTGATCGGCTTCGCGCACGTTGTCGTCCGTGCGGAAACCGATGCCTTATCGTCCCTGGGTTTTCTGATTGGCGACTGGCAGGCGGTGGATACGCCACCCGGCGAGAGCGGTGCCTTTACATTCAAGCTAGCTGTGCAAGACCACATCATGGTCCGGACAAATGAGGCAACGTACGCCGCGACGGCGGAACGCCCGGCCTCGCGGCACGACGATCTCCTGGTGATTTATAGCGAGCGTGGATCCCTCAGGGCGGACTACTTCGACAGCGAGGGCCACATGATTCACTACGCGGTCCGGCCGCAGAACGCGAACGTCGTAGTCTTCGTCAGCGACCTGAGTCCCAACGAGCCGAGGTACCGGTTGACGTATTCAGTGGCGGCCGACGGTGTGCTGCGCGGATCGTTCGAAATCGCTTCACCGGCGGCGCCAGATACGTTCAAGTCGTATTTGTCGTGGAAGGCCCGAAAGCGTTAACGGATTTTCTTCAGACGCGCCTCTGAGTACAGCTCGAACTCCTTACGGGCTGGGCGATTTCAAAACGCTCCATGAATTGGTCGTCGCTCAGGATCGTGTAGGTCTCGCGCGCCCGATAACCGGACGGGATGTTTTCGATCGCCTCGCTCACGAACACGATGATCAACTGCAGGTGCTTCCAGCGGTCGCGACCAACTCGGGTGCGCCGCGTGCAGGCAGACCGGCTTGACCCCGCTCCGCGATGCGTGTTCGACAGGTCGGCACTCACGTGTGGTTGAGCGACTTTCAATTGCAATATGCGCCTTCACAGGGAATAGGCAAGTTGGAAGTGCACTGGTTGACGCTTCCGACCATCACAGGATGAATCGAGCAGTGATACTGGCCTCCGGCGGCGGCGATCGCCATCGGCTGGCTCGACGCGCCTGGCGCGAGATCGCCCGTGTCCACCGATCGGTCATTCAAGACGACGCGATGAGTGACGTTGTCCACGTTGTGCCACATTAAGAAAGCGATCGCGGCCGGAATCCAGTAGTCGGTGAGCGTCCAGTTGGTGACGATTCACGAAGCCTGAAAATGAGGAAGATCTGTAGCCGCGCAGCGTCGATCATGGACCGAGTCTGCTCGCGCTGTGATTCCGCCGAGAGTCCTCGCTTCATTGAGACAGTAGCCCGACGTGGTTACCGCTTCATCGCGGACGTCGATGTTGTCGACCTCGAGCCTGGTCCTCCTTATGCACACGCGCCATCGACCGGCGGCGATCCTCCGAGATTGCCTGTTCCGAGTTCTGCGGAAGAGGTCACGGCCAAATGAAGGCCGTGCTGGTCAGCATCGGTCCCACTCAAACGAGTCGCTAGAGAAAAGGAGGCAGTCGTGCGGACAGACGCGACAGCGCCTGCTGCGTCGTCCTCAGCGCTCAGTGTATTTGTTCAAAAAACCTGTTGCGTGGTGGGAGCCGCGTGGAGCGGATGAACGGTAGGCGGAGTTTTAAAGGGGGAAGCGTCTGCGATTCTTGCCGCGCAGCCGTCAGGTCCCAGGTGAGGGGGAATGTGCAGAGATGATAAAGAAAGCAGCAGTGGTTCTAATGGCCCTGAGGATTGTTCCCCAGTTGTCTCTCCCTCCCGGACCTGAGCCGACGGACGGGCTAGTCCGATCGCGTGCCGTTTGTATGTCATAAACCTGTGGACAAGATCCTCGCCAGCGTGGCGAGATTTTGTTAGCGAGCCTAACTCGGGACATTAGCGCCATTGTAAAACGCGAAGATCGTGTGATTTCAGAGCTATGCGGAATCGCTGACTCACCCTCTTCGCTGGCACGGCGCGTGCTCCCGGTGTGCGCAAGGTACAACGGCCGCAAAATGCTGGCCTGACCTCTTCAAGTACGCGGAAATGAACCTTATGAGTGACTCGTGTCGTTGTCCACTGAGAACGTTGCAAACTAGGGGCAAATGCGGGACAAGAAGCAAGATGTCATCGATCAGACGCTGCAAGACCTGAACAACGATGGCATCGACCGTCGAGGGTTCCTGAAGTGCATGGCATGGGCGGGTACAGGTTTGGTCTGGACCTTCAGCGGCGGCATACCGGTGTCTCGCGCATTCGCAAAAAACGCGGTGCGCAATGCCGGCACTGGTGGGGACTTCAGCTTTGTTCAGATCAGCGACAGCCACATGGGATTCAACAAGCCGGCCAATCCAGATGTCGCAACGACTCTGCAGGCGGCGGTCAACAAGATCAATGGACTGGCAAAACAGCCAGAGTTTCTGCTACACACGGGCGACATCAGCCACCTCTCACGACCGGACGAGTTCGACAACGTCGATCAGATTTTGAAGGGCGCGAGCGCGAAGGACGTATTCTTCGTGCCGGGCGAACACGACGTGCTCGACGATGACGGGAAGTCGTACCTCGAACGGTACGGAAAGAGCGCCAAAGGGTCGGGATG
>Ga0075434_100004085_pt1 | contig 13087 bp, 10 predicted proteins | sample RhiMethybrSRZTD3_FD_75298 | JGI IMG/M metagenome (GOLD analysis project Ga0075434, IMG submission 75298) | Populus rhizosphere microbial communities from Tennessee, USA - Rhizosphere MetaG P. TD hybrid SRZTD3 | ecosystem: Host-associated > Plants > Roots > Rhizosphere > Soil | place: USA... | reverse complement strand
GCGCCGCCAGCTCGAGCAGCGCGTCGGCGAGGTCGGAGACGTGCACCGGGCAGCGGATCTCGTCCGTGAAGAACGCCATGCCGGACGCGTCCTCGATCGCGGCGAGCACGGACCGCTCGTGCGGGGAGGGGGACGGCCCGCCATAGATCAGCGATGTGCGGACGATCGCCGCGCCGGGATGGGCCAGGCGCACGGCCGCCTCCGCCGCGGCCTTGGCGCGGCCGTAGTCGGTGACGGGGCGCGGCGGGTCGGCCTCGACGTACGGCCGGCCCGCGTCGCCGGCGAAGACGACGTCGGTCGAGAGGTGGACGAGCCGGGCATCCATCGCCGCCGCGGCCAGCGCCACGTTCCGGGCGCCGGTGACGTTCGTCTCCCACGCCCCCTCACCGCGGCGGGCGTAGGCGGTGTGGATGACCGTGTCCGGGCGTACGGACCGCATGACCCGTTCGACCGCGGCGGCGTCGCGGACGTCCAGGCGCACGTCGCCCGCGCCGGCGTGCGCCGTCCCCACGGCCCCAGGCGCGCGCCGCCGGAGCTCGCCGCCGAGGTAGCCCGAGCCGCCGGTTATGAGGAGCATTACCTGCGGCTGCCGCGCGGGAGCGCGCGCAGGAGGCCCGCCATCTCGAGCGCGGCGTCCGCTGCATCGGCGCCCTTGTTGCCGTCGGAGCCGCCGGCCCGCGCGATCGCCTGATCGAGCGTGTCACACGTGAGCAGGCCGAAGCTCACCGGGACGCCCGTGTCGAGCGCCGCCTGGATGACCCCGCGCGAGGCCTCGCTGCAGACGTACTCGAAGTGCGGCGTGCCGCCGCGGATGACGCAGCCCAGCGCGACGACGGCCTGATGGCTTCCGGCCTCGGCCAGCCGCCGGCACGCCAGCGGCAGCTCCCAGGCGCCGGGCACGAGGACGACCGTGATGCGATCGGCGGCGATACCGCGCTCCATGAGCCGCGCGACGGCTCCGTCGAGGAGGCGCTGGACGACCTCCGCGTTGTAGCGGGATGCCACGACCGCGACGTCCTGATCGGCGATCCGGCCGTCGATGGCATGGCAGCCGTCGGGGACCCGCAGCGTCCCGGGACCCAGGTCGCTCACGTCTCGTCCAGCCGCAGGCCCTGGTGGCGGATGGTGTGGCCCATCCGCTCGCGCTTCGTGCGCAGGTACCGCTCGTTCACCGGATTCGGCTCGGCCTCGATCGGCAGCTGCTCGGTGATGATGAGGCCGTAGCCCTCGAGGCCGAGGATCTTCTTCGGGTTGTTGGTGAGGACGCGAAGGGACGTCAGCCCGAGGTCGGCCAGGATCTGGTAGCCGACTCCGTAGTCGCGCGAGTCGACCGGCAGTCCGAGCGCCAGGTTGGCGTCGACGGTGTCGAGGCCCTGCTCCTGGAGCTCGTAGGCCCGCAGCTTGTTGAGAAGCCCGATCCCCCGCCCCTCCTGGGACAGGTAGAGCAGGACACCCTTGCCCTCGGAGGCGATCTGGCAGATCGCCCGCTCCAGCTGCTCGCCGCAGTCGCACCGAAGCGAGTGGAAGACGTCGCCGGTCAGGCACTCCGAGTGGACGCGCACCAGGACGTCCGGCTCGCCGGCGACGTCGCCCATCACGAGGGCGACATGCTGCTGGCCGTCGATCATCGAGCGGTAGCCGTGCGCGATGAACTCGCCGTAGCGGGTGGGCATCTCGGCCGACGCGATCCGCTCGACCAGCTTCTCGGTGCGGCGCCGGTAGGCGACGAGGTCGGCCACGGTGATCATCGTGAGGCCGTGGCGGGCACAGTAGGCGACCAGGTCGGGCACCCGCGCCATCGTGCCGTCCTCGTTCATGATCTCGCAGATCACCCCGGCCGGCTGGAGCCCTGCCATGCGGGCCAGGTCGACCGACGCCTCGGTCTGACCGGTGCGCTCGAGCACGCCGAACGGGCGCGCGCGGAGGGGGAAGACGTGGCCCGGCTGGACGAGGTCGGCCGGCTTCGCGGACGGGTTGATCGCCACCTGGACGGTGTGCGCGCGGTCGGCGGCGGAGACGCCGGTCGAGACGCCCTCGCGGGCCTCGATCGACACCGTGAACGCCGTGCGGAGCGGCGCCTCGTTGTTGCGGGCCATCTGCTCGAGGCCGAGCTCCTCGATCCGCTCGGGCGTGAGCGTGAGGCAGATGATTCCGCGGCCGTGGGTCGCCATGAAGTTGATGGCCTCGGGCGTCACGTGCTGGGCGGCCATGACCAGGTCGCCCTCGTTCTCGCGGTCAGGCGAGTCGACGACGACCACCATCCGGCCCTCGCGGATGTCCTCGATCGCCTGCTCGATCGGGGCGAAGGGCCACTCGCCGCCGAGCTCGGGAAACGCGTCGAGGTACTCTGCGCGGCTGCTCATCGGGTCGCCTCCGATCGTATCAGAGCGCCTGGAAATGCCAGCTTTTCGACGTACTTCGCAAGCACGTCCGCCTCCAGGTTGACGCGGTCCCCCGGGGCGAGCAGGCCCAGCGTCGTCACCGTCAGCGTGTGCGGGACCAGCGAGACCGAGAAGCTCGCATCGTCGAGCGCGGTGATGGTGAGCCCGACCCCGGCCACGCACACCGAGCCCTTCTCGATCGCGTAGCGCATGATCTCCGGCGGCGCCGTGAAGGTGAAGTTGCGCGCATCGCCCTCGGGGTCGATCCGGGCGACCTCGCCGACGCCGTCCACGTGCCCCTGCACCCAGTGGCCGCCCATCGGGTCGCCCACCCTGAGGGCCGGCTCGAGGTTCACGCGGGCGCCTGCCGAGAGGCCCTCGAGCGTCGTTCGCCGCAGCGTCTCCGCCACGGCGTTGAACTCGAGCACCGGCCCGTCACGGCGGACGACCGTGAGACAGCAGCCGTCGACCGCAACCGAGTCGCCGATCCGGGCGGACGCCGCGACGGCCGGCGCCTCGACCGCGAGGTCGACGCCGCCGTCCGCCGGCGTGGCAGCCCGGACCGTGCCCGACTCGATGACGATGCCCGTGAAGATCTACGGCTCCTGGATCTCGAAGATCCTCAGCATATCGGGGCCGATCCGGCGCTCCTCCACCGGGGCCGGCAGGTCGACGTCGCGGGTGAGGAGCCCCGGCCCGCTGCCGAGATCGACCGGAGCCTCGAAGACGGCCAGACGGTCGACGAGGCCCCTGTCGAGCAGCGCCGTGGCGACGGTCGCGCCGCCCTCGAGCAGGACCCATGCGATCCGGCGGCGGCCCAGCTCGGCGAACGTCTCGACGGGATCGGCGCAGACCAGCACCTCGACATCGGGCCCCAACCCGGCGGCGGGCCCCGGCGCCCGGATGACCAGCACGGGGGCATCCGGCGACGCGCTCCGAACGAGGCGCGAGGTCGCCGGGAGCCGACCGCGGCGGTCGAGCACCACTCGCAGCGGCTGGCGCTCGGCGGGCGGATGGCAGTCTCGGGCGGTGAGCAGCGGGTCGTCGGCAAGCGCCGTCCCGCTTCCGATCATGACGGCGCCGGACTCCGCGCGCATCTCGTGCACGAGCGCCCGGCTCTCCTCGGAGCTGATCCAGCGCGGCCCGTCGCCGGCGGCGGCCGTGCGGCCGTCGGCGCTCACGGCCGCCTTGTAGGTCACGTGTGGCCGGCCGCGCAGCGCCAGGGTGAGCCAGCCGGCGTTCGCCCGCCGGCTCCGACGCTCCACCTCGCCGCCGGCGATGTCGACCGCGACCCCCGCCGCCTCGAGGCGCGCCACACCTGCGCCGTTCACCTTGTCGGTGGGGTCGATCATCGCCGCCACGACGCGGGCCACGCCGGCGTCGATCAGGGCGTCCGCGCACGGCGGCGTGCGGCCATGGTGGCTGCACGGCTCCAGGCTGACGTAGACGGTCGCGCCGGCGGCGTCGCCCGCGGCGCGAAGCGCAGCCGTCTCGGCATGCATCCCGCCCGGTCGCTCGTGCCAGCCCTCGCCGAGCACGCGCCCGTCCCGCACGACGACCGCCCCGACGACCGGGTTGGGCGCGGCCGTGCGGCGGCCGCGCTCGGCCAGCTCGAGACAGCGGTCGAGGTGTCGCAGGTCCTCGCCGGTCAGCGCCACGCCACGGCGCCCGCGGCGGCCACGACCTCGACCAGCTCTGCGTAGGCCTCGCCCGGGCTGGGGGAGCTGAACACGGCGGAGCCCGCCACCAGGATGTTGGCCCCGGCGCGATAGACACCCGCGGCCGTGTCGGGGGCGACCCCGCCGTCCACCTCGACGGCCACCTCCGGCCCGGCCAGCTCGCGCATGCGCGGCAGCCGGTCGAGCGTCGCGGGGATGAACGACTGCCCGCCCCAGCCGGGGTTGACGCTCATGCAGAGCAGGACGTCGGCGTACTGGGCCGCCTCGGAGATCGCGTCGACGGGAGTGGCGGGGTTCAGCGTCACGCCCGCCCGGCAGCCGAGATCGTTGATCTGGTGCAGCGTGTAGTGCAGGTGCGGGCAGGTCTCGACGTGGACCGTGATGCTGTCGGCTCCGGCCCGGGCGAACTGGTCGATGTGCCGCTCGGGCTGCTCGATCATGAGGTGCACGTCGGCGAACCCGCCGCGGTCGTGGATCAGTCCAGCGATGTCGGCCACCATCTTCGGCCCGAACGTGATGACCGGCACGAAGTGGCCGTCCATGACGTCGATGTGGACGACCCGCGCGCCCGCGTCCAGCACCTCCGTCACCTGCTCGCGGACACGGCCGAAATCCGCCGACAGGATCGACGGCGCGACCTCGACGGTGGTGGGCCATTCGCGCATCGGCGGACTCTAGATCACGGCCGTTTTCGGCCGCTCAACAGTCCCCCGGGACAGGCGATTACGGGATCAGGTGTCCTCCATCTCGACCATTCCGCCTGCGCTGCTTGCGATCGCGCTCGCAACGGGCGTGATCGTGCTCGGGCTGGGCCTGCTGGCGCTCGCGCGGATGCCCGAGGGCAGGCACCGGAGGGCCTGGCAGCTCTGGTGTGCGGCACTCGGGCTGGACGTCGTGGCCACGACGATCGGGATGGTGCACCGCCTGGCCGACATCGGGATCCCGCCTGGCGTCGTCGAGAGCATCGTGGCCCTCGCGGCCGCCCTGGCCGCCCTTGGGGTGATCGCGCGCCTTCCGGCGCACGCCGTCGCCGCGAGCCATCTCGTGCTCGACCAGGTGCCGCTCGTGCTCGCGGTGGTCGCCGTCGCCTCGGTCACCTACGGCGGCGTCGTCGACGACTCTCTCGGCCACATCGCCACCCATGTCGTCGGGCCGGCGGCGTTCACGGTGCTCGCCGCGATCTGCTTCGAGGCGATCCAGTACGTGGGCGGCGCCAACGCGCCGCGCTCGGCGAAGCTCCTGACGCTCGGATTCCTGCTCACCGCCCTCGCGGGCATCAGCCCCGCGTTCGTGGCCGATCCCGCCGTGCTGGCCTACCCGCGGGTCGTGATCTGGGTGGCCGGCCTCGTCGCCATCGGCGCCGGTGCGGCGATGCGAGCCCGGCGCCTGGGCGAGGCCCGGGACTACGCGCCGCGCCCCGATCCGATCAGCGGCTGGTCGTGGGGGGCGGTGCTCGGCGTCGTCGTGCTCTTCCTGCTCGTCCTCATCCATCGCGGTCCCGAGGACGACTTCCGGTTCGTGGCGGGGGTGCTGGCGCTGGGGTCGTTCGCCGCCCGCTCGATCATGGCCCGCCGGCAGGGCATCCGCCTCATGGCCGACCTGCACAGCGCCGAGACCCGCTACCGCTCGCTCGTCGAGCAGATCCCGCTTGCGATCTACACGACCGGGCTCGACACCACCGGCAGCGCGAAGTACATGAGCCCCGCCATCGAGCAGCTGCTCGGGTACACGCCAGAGGAGGTCGAGGGCGATACGGACTGGTTCCGGAGCGTCGTGCACCCCGACGATAGCTGGGTCATGGACGCCGTGGGCGAGTGGTATGCGATGCGCTCCGGCGACTCCTGGGAGCAGGAGTTCCGCGTCGTCGCCAAGAACGGCAGCGTACGCTGGATTCGCGACCGAGCGGTGATCATCCGCGACGGGAGTGGCGCTCCGCTCCACGCCCAGGGGTTCATGCAGGACGTGACCGCCCGGAAGCGTGCTGAGGCCGCCCTGCGTGAGTCCGAGCGGCGCTACCGCGACACGCTCGAGGGCGTGAACCTGCTCGCGCTGCACCTCGACCTGGACGGCGTTGTGACGTTCTGCAACGACCACGTCTGCGAGGTCACGGGCTGGGCGCGTGACGAGCTCGTGGGCCACAACTGGTACGAGACGGTCGGCCCGGTGGAGCGGCAGGACACCTTCCTCGAAGCGGTGCGCGCCGACGACCTGGAGGACGGGTCGGAGGAGCGGTTGCGCACGCGCAGCGGGGGCGACAGAGTCATCCTCTGGTGGGACACGGTGAGCCGCGACGACAGCGGGACGATCATCGGCGTGAACAGCATCGGCCAGGACATCACCGAGCGCCGCCATGCTGAGGAGCGGCTGGCGTTCCTGCGCTACCACGACGAGCTCACCGGGCTTCCCAACCGGACGTTCTTCACCGACCGGCTGGCCCGGGCGATCGAGCACGCCACCGACCGTGGCCGGTCCGTGGGCGTGATCTTCGTGAACCTGGAGAACTTCCGGGTCGTGAACGACGCCCACGGGCACGCCGTCGGGGACGCCGTCCTATGCCAGTTCGCGGACCGGCTCCGCGAGGCCGCCGAGGGCGCGGCGCTGGTCGCCCGCCACGGCGGGGACGAGTTCATCGTCCTCCTGGCGGACATGGCCGACGACGCGGCCTCGAGCTCGCACGTCCACCCGGCCGACGTCGCCCAGATGGCCGCCGCGATCGGCGGCCGCGTGCGCCACGTGCTGCGGCGCCCGTTCGTGCATGCCGGGCACGAGCTCTTCCTGAGCGCCCGCTCCGGCACCGCCGTCTTCCCGGTCGAGGGCGAGAGCGTCGACGATCTGCTGAAGACCGCCCACGTGAGCGCCTACAGCTCTCCTGTGGTCTCGGTCGCACGGCCCGGCGGCGACCGCTCGGAGCTCGCCCCGCGCGACGAGCTCGACCTGATCGCGCGCCTGCACCACGCGATCGAGCGTGGCGAGTTCCTCCTGCACTACCAGCCGCTCGTCGACCTCCGCACCGGCGCGGTCATCGGCACCGAGGCCCTGATCCGGTGGCAGCCGCCGGGGCAGGCGATGGTGCCGCCCAACCAGTTCATCCCGGTCGCCGAGCGCACCGGGCTGATCGCACCGATCACGCACTGGGTGGTCGACCGGGTGAGCGCCCAGCGGGCCGACTGGCGCCGGCGCGGCATCGAAATGCCGATCGGCTTCAACTTCCCGGTCGGGCTGTGGGACCGGTCGACCCTCCTCGACATGCTCGCGGCAATGCGCCGGCACGGCCTCGCGCCCGGCGACCTCGTCGTCGAGGTGACCGAGTCGGCGGTGGTGATGGACATGGAGCGCTCGGCGGGCGCGATCGACGTCGTGCGCGAGCACGGGATCCGGCTTGCGATCGATGACTTCGGCACCGGCTACTCGTCGCTCGCGCGGCTCGGCCGCCTGCCGGTCTCCGTGCTGAAGATCGACCGCTCCTTCGTGCGCGGGCTGCCGGATGAGCGGACGTCGGCCGAGCTCACGAGGCACATCGTCGGGCTGGCGCACGGGTTGGACATGCTCGCGCTCGCCGAGGGCATCGAGACGGAGGAGCAGCACAGGTTCCTCGCCGACCTGGGCTGCGACCTGGGCCAGGGGTTCCTGTTCGCGCGGCCCATGCCCGCGGCGGAGATCGAGAAGATGCTCGCCGCCCGCCGCAAGGCGGCGTAGGCTCAGGCGTCGATCGCGGCGATGTAGAAGCCGTCGGTTCCGTCGCGATGCGGGAGCGTCTGCCTCCCGCCCGGCAGCACCTCCTCGCTCTCCCGGCGCCGGATCGTGCACACCGAGTAGACCAGCCGGCCTCCGGGTGCGAGAAGCGTCCGGGCATGCTCCAGCATCCGCCGCTGGTTCTCGGCCATCCGGTCGGCCGCCGCCTCGTCGCAGCGCCAGCGCGCGTCGGGGCGCGCCGCCAGGACGCCGAGGCCCGAGCACGGCGGATCGAGCAGGATGCGATCGAAGCCGTCCTCCAGGAACTCGAGCACGTCCGCCTCGACGACGCGCGCGCACGAGGCCCCGAACCGGCCGAGCGTGGCGTAGAGCGTCCGGGCCCGGCCCGGACGGCGCTCGACGCAGACCAGCTCGCCGCGGTCCTCCATGAGCGCCGCGAGCTGGCCGGCCTTCCCGCCCGGCGCGGCGCACAGGTCGAGGACGCGCATCCCCGGCTCAGGGGCCAGGAGCCGCGCCGGGAGCATCGCCGCGCGGGACTGCGGCCAGATCAGCCCGGCCGCCAGCTCCTCGCTGGCCGAGACGTCGAACGGCGCGTCGATCACGACCGCCTCGGGCAGGTCCGGGTCGCCGTGCACCGCCACGCCGAGGTCGACGCTCTGCGTCCGCAGGCCGTTCACCCGGACAGACAGCTCCGGCGGCTCGTTCTGGGCGGCCATCACGGCCTCCGCATCCTCGGCGCCGAGCATCTCCTGCCACTCCCTGGCGACCCAGTCGGGATACGAGTGGCGCACGGCCACGGGAAGGCCGGCCACCCACTCCGGCCCCGCGGCGGAGATCCGGCGCAGCACCGCGTTTGCGAGCCCCGCCGTGTGGAGGCCCGCGACGCGCTTGCACAGCTCGACGGTCTCGTTCACCGCCGCATGGGCAGGGACGCCCTCCGAGAAGAGGAGCTGGTAGGCACCGATCCGAAGCGCCGCCCGCAGCGTCGGCTGGAGCTCGCCGGCCGGGCGGGCGGCAAGGGTCTCGAGCGCGTGGTCGAGCGTCCGCACCCGCTGCACGGTGCCGAAGGCCAGCCGCATCGCCTGGCGGCGCTCGCGATCGTCGAGCTCCGCCCGGTCGGCCTCGGCGCGAAACGCCCGGTCGGTGTAGGCGTCCTCCTCGAACGTCCGCCTGACGACCTCGCACGCCACCGCCCGCGCGCTCATGCCGCCCGCTCCGGCGCCCGGCGAAGCCCGCGCAGGTAGTCGGCGACGTCCATCCGCCGCCGGCCGGCGGGCTGCACCTCGAGCACGTCCAGCACGCCGTCGGCACACGCCACGCGAAGCGGCGGCGAGACGGCGCCGGGCGGCCCGTCCCCCTCGTCGGCGCGCGCACGCCACACGGTGATGGGCTCGCCGTCCAGCTCGCAGCGCGCCCCGATGTGCGGCGAGAGGGCGCGCACAAGGTTGGCCGCGCTCGCCGCGGGTCCGCTCCAGTCGATGCGCCGGTCGGGCGGCTCGATCTTGTGGGCGTAGGTCACGCCGGCCTCGGGCTGCTCGACGCCGGCCGTCCCGCCGCGCAGCGCGGCGGCCAGAAGCGGCGTCCCCAGCTCCAGCGCCCGGGCCCGCACGGCGCCGGCGTCGTCCTCGGGCCCGATCGGGAACCGCTCGCATCCGTGGATGGGGCCCGCGTCCAGCTCGGCGGTGAGGTCGATGATGCAGACGCCGGTCTCGGCGTCGCCGGCCATGATCGCCCGCTCAACCGGCGCGGCGCCGCGCCAGCGGGGAAGGAGCGACGGATGCAGGTTGTAGAGCGGGTAGGCGCCGAGGAGCGGCGGGCGCACCATCTGGCCGAACGCGACGACCGCACCCACATCGGCGTCCACAGGGTCGGCCGAGGCGGTGGCGCTCTGGACGAGCCGGAGCCCCAGTTCCCGCGCCGCGAGCGCGACCGGCGGCGACTGCTCCCGCCGGCCGCGGCCGCTCGGCCGGTCGGGCTGGGTCACGACGGCGGCGATCTCGATCTCCGGCTCGCGGACGAGGCGGCGCAGGACGTCTCCCCCGAATGCCGACGTCCCCAGGAAAACAACTCGGGGCACGCGGGCGTCCTCGCTACGCCCGGAGGCGGAGGTCTCGCAGAGCGGTCTTCCGGTCGTCCTTCGCAGCCCGGTCGACGATGAGGACGCCGTCCAGGTGGTCGATCTCGTGCTGGATCACGCGCGCCTCGAGGCCCTCGGCGTCGATCTCGACCTCGTTCCCGTCGGCGTCGAGGGCGACGACGACGATGCGCACGTGGCGCTCGACGGGCACCTGGAGGTCGCCGCCGAGGAGCGACAGGCACCCCTCCGTGTCGGACTCGGTCTCCTCGGAGCGCTCGCGCAGCTCGGGGTTGATGAGGGAATGGATCTCGCCGTCCGACGAGACGCGGTAGACCAGGATGCGGCGCAGGATGCCGAGCTGGGGAGCCGCCAGGCCGACGCCGTGTGCCTGGCGCATGACCTCGCTCATCCGCTCCACCAGCCGCTTCACGTCGCCGTCGACATCGCCGACGGGATCGGCGGCGATCCGAAGGACCGGGTCCGGGTACTGGCGGACGAGCATCAGCGCCGCGGCGTGGTGCGCGCGGCGCTCCTCCTCGTTCGTGGTCGTCTCGACCTGGCCGTCTGCGTCTGCGATCTCGTGGTCGTCCATCGTCCTCAGTTGTTCGCGAGCTCGGCCGCCGGGCCGACGGTTGCATATCCATCCGCGAGGGCGGCGAGAAACGCGGCGTGCACGTCCGGAGCCTCGATGCGGCGGCCGCCGAACTCGAGCGGCATCGTCGCGCAGGCATCGTGGGCCACGCTCACCTCATACCCCAGATCGACGGCGGCCCGCACCGTGGCGTCGACGCACATCGAGGTCATCATCCCGCACACCACCAGGCGGTCGACCCCCGCGTCCTTCAGGTCGCCGTCGAGCGAGGTCTCCAGGAAGGCATTGGGAAACGCCTTGTCGACCACCGCCTCGCCGGCCTGTGGCTCGACGGCGGCATTGATCTCGCCGCCGGGCGTCCCCGGGCGCAGGTAGAGGGCGTCCGGCGCGTCCCACACGTGCCGGATGTGAAAGACCGGCTCGCCGGAGGCCCGGAAGGCGTCGAGCAGCGTGCGCGCCTCCGCCGCGGCGGCCTCGGGCCCCGCCACGGGGTTCGCGCCGCCGGGGAAGTAGTCGTTCTGGATGTCGACGACGACCAATGCTCGTGCCATGCGCGGAAGGCTACCGGGTCACGAGAGCGACTGCGGATCCACGTCGACGACCGCGGTAGCGCGAGCCCGGCGCAGGTCCGGCGCGAGGTCGCGGACGACGCCTCGCAGCACGGCGGCGGCTCGCAGCGGCTGCTCCGTCTTGATCAGCAGGTGGCTGCGGAAGCGGTCACGCAGGCGAAAGAGCGGCGCCGGCCCGAGCAGCACGTCGCCGGCGAGCGCCGGCTCCACCGCGCGGCGCACGGCGTCGGCGACACCGTCGGCGACGTCCGCGGAAGGCCCGGCGGCGAGCACCCGCACGAGCCGCCGGTAGGGCGGGTAGCCGAGCGCGCGGCGGCGCTCGAGCTCCCCGTCCAGGAACTCGGGCACCGCGTGCCGGGCGGCGAGCACGACGACGCGCAGCTCGGGCTCCCACGCCTGGACGATCACCCGGCCGCGGGGGTCGCCCGGCCGCCCGGGCCGCCCCGAGAGCTGGGTGAGGAGCGCAAACGCGCGCTCCTCGGCGCGGAAGTCGGGCACCGCCAGGGCCTGGTCGGCGTCGATCACCGCCGCCAGCTTGACGCCGGGGACGTCGTGCCCCTTGGCGACGAGCTGGGTGCCGACCAGCACGGCCGCCTCAGAGCGCCGGAAGCGGCGCAGGGTCGCCTCGGGCTCACCGTGCGTGGCGGCGATGTCCGCGTCGAGCCGCAGCACGTCGAGGCGAGGGAAGCGGCGGGCGAGGTCCGCCTCGACCCGCGTCGTTCCGGCGCCGATCTGGGCGAGGTCGACGGACCCGCACCGCGGGCAGGCCTTCGGCATCGGCTCCGCCGCCCCGCAGTGGTGGCACCGAAGCCGGCGGCCGTGGAGCGTCATGGCCACGTCGCAGCGGCCGCACCGCCACGTCTGCGCGCAGGTGCGGCAGTGCACCGCCGCCGCCGCACCGCGCCGGTTCTGGAGCACGACGGCGCGGCCGCCGCCGTCCTCGATCTCGCCGAGGGCGTCGAGGAGCGGGCGGGTCAGGGGATAGCCGCCGTCGAGGCGAAGGTCGACGATCTGGACCGCCGGAAGGACGCCGCCGACCCGGGCGGGAAGGCTCACCCGGCGGGTAACGCCGTGCCAGGCCTCGGGCCGCGGGGTGGCGCTGCCGTAGACCGTGACGGCCCGCTCGAGCCGGCCGCGCTTGGCGGCGACGCGGCGGGCGTCGTAGCGCGGGTCGGCCTCGTGCTTGTAGGAGGCGTCGTGCTCCTCGTCCACCACGATGACCCCGAGGTCGGGCACGCCCGCGAACACCGCCGAGCGCGCGCCGACGACGACCCGCGCCTCCCGGGCCGCGATGCGGCGGTGCTCGGTTCCGCGCCGGCCCGGGCTGAGGCCGCTGTGGAGAACCGCCACCGTCGCTCCGAAGCGGGCCGTGAAGCGGGTGGCCGCCTGCGGCGTGAGCGCGATCTCGGGCACGAGCACGATCGCCCCACGTCCCAGCTCCAGGGCGCGCTCGATCACGCGGAGGTAGACCTCGGTCTTGCCCGAGCCGGTGACGCCGTGCACGAGGACGTCACCGCCGCCGGACTCGAGCGCCTCCACGCACGCGGCGACGGCGCCGGCCTGGGCGTCGGTGAGCTCGACCTGGACATCGGTGCGCGGGGCGGGCGGCATCGGCTCGAACGCAACGAGCCCGCGGTCGCGCATCCGCCGCAGGGTCTCGCGGGTCGTCCCCGCGGCCGCGACGAGGTCGGACAGCGGCAGCGGCGCGAGCCCCGCGTGGGCCAGGATCTCGGCCTGGCGCCGTGTTGCCCCCTCCCCGGAGAGGACGCGCACCCACGGCTCCGGCGCGCGGGCCTCGGCCTCCGGCGGCGTGACGAGCGCGAGCGCCCGCGCGAGCGTGGAGGCGTAGGTCGCCGCGATCCACTCGGCCAGGTCGAGGAGGGCTCCCGGCACCTCCCCGGCCACGGCCAGGACCGGCTTCAGCTCCGCGACGTCCGATGCATCGGTGCGGCCGGTCACCACGCCGCGGACGCGGCGGCGGCCGAGCTCGACCTCGACGACCGCGCCGCGGCGTACGGCGCCGTCGAGCTCAGGCGGGACCGCGTAGTCGAAGGGCCGGTCGACCCCCCGGGCCGTCACCAGCGGGGCGACCGCCG
>Ga0075434_100004084_pt1 | contig 13087 bp, 10 predicted proteins | sample RhiMethybrSRZTD3_FD_75298 | JGI IMG/M metagenome (GOLD analysis project Ga0075434, IMG submission 75298) | Populus rhizosphere microbial communities from Tennessee, USA - Rhizosphere MetaG P. TD hybrid SRZTD3 | ecosystem: Host-associated > Plants > Roots > Rhizosphere > Soil | place: USA... | reverse complement strand
GCCGGAGGCGCCGGCTCGCTCGATTCGGTCGCCGTGCTCCCGTTCGCCAACGCGAACCGCAATCCCGAGACGGAGTACCTGAGCGACGGCGTCACCGAGAGCGTCATCAACAGCCTCTCGCGGGTGCCGCAACTGCGCGTGGCCTCGCGTTCGAGCGTCTTCCGTTACAAGGGAAAGGACGAGGATCCGCAGAAAGCGGGACGCGAGTTGAACGTCCGCGCCGTCGTCTCGGGAAAGCTTCTCCAGCGCGGCGACACGCTCTCCGTGCAGGCCGACCTCGTCGACGTCGCCAACGGCGCGCAGATCTGGGGCAACCACTACGACCGCAAGCTCGCCGACGTACTGGCCATCCAGGAAGACATCGCCAAAGACGTCTCCGAGAAGCTACGGCCGAAGATGACGGGCGCGGAGAAGCAGAAGGTCCAGAAGCGGTACACCGAGAATACCGAGGCGTATCAGCTCTACCTCAAGGGACGCTACGAGTGGGAGAAGCGAAACGCGGAGAGTCTCCGGAAGGCGCGCGAGTTCTTTCAAGAGGCGATCGACAAGGATCCCGGCTTCGCGCTGGCGTACTCGGGGCTCGCCGACTCGTACGTCGTCCTGCCGTCCTACAGCCTCATGTCGCCGGCCGAGGCCTATCCCAGAGCCAAGGCAGCGGCGCGCAAGGCCCTCGAGATCGACGAAACGCTCGCCGCCGCGCACGCCACGCTCGGTCTCGCTCTCTCCGACTACGATCACGACTGGTCCGGCGCCGAAGGGCAGTTCCAGCGAGCAATCGAACTCGATCCCAACTACGCGACCGCGCATTTCTGGTACTCGCAAAAACTGGCCGCGCAGGGCCGACACGACGAAGCCTGGAGTCAGATGCAGCGAGCCCGAGAGGCCGATCCCTTTTCGGCCATCATCCAGGCCAACGAGATTCGGGTGCTCGTCGATGCGCGCCGGTTCGATCAGGCGATCGATGTGGGACGAAAAGCGGTACGCGACAACCCCAATTTCGCGCCGCCCCATTTTTTTCTCGGTCAAGCGCTGCAGGCGAGCGGAAACACACAAGAGGCGGCGGCGATGTACCGCCGGGCCTGGCAGATCATCCCGACGACGCCGCAAGGTATCTGGCACCGGGGCCGCGCCGAGGCCCTGGAAGGCAAGCGCTCTGAGGCGCTCGAGACCCTCGCGGAACTCCAGAAGCTGTCAGCCGAGCGCTACGTCTCTCCTTCGTTCGTGGCGACGCTTCTGATCATGCTCGGCGAAAAGGATCGGGCCTTCGAGTGGCTCGAACGCGCCGTTGAGGACCACTCCTACGACATGGTCTATCTCAATGTCGATCCTCTTTTCGACGGCTTCCGCGACGATCCCAGATTCCCGGGGCTCGTGCGCAAAGTCGGGCTCGAGCCGCCGAAACGCTGAGACGAGCCCGCGCCCGCGGCTAAGCCTGAAGGAACTTCGACTTCAGCGACGCGAGCATTGACGAGAGATCGCCGCTCTGCTCGACGTGCCCCTTTGGCGTCAGTTGATCGATGACAACCGGGAGCAGCGCCGCCAAAGCCGCGGCCGTCGCGCCCTGCGGCAGACCCAGTCTCTGGGACATCGACTGCACGTTGCCGTGGCCCAGCGCGTTGGTGACCTGGTCTCCGGAGACCGGCATGTTCTGACCGGTCGAGACCCAAGAGTCCGCCTGCGTGCCCAGGCCGGCCGATCGAAACTGATTCAGAAGCCCCGAGAGGCCTCCGGGCTGGCTCTGGATCACGTTGGTTGCGAGATCCATGAGGGACCCCTTCTGCTGGTTGTCCCCGAACTCGCCGACGACGCCGCCGAGCAACTGGTCGAAGAGACCCATGGCGACCTCCTTTGGTAGGTCCTCGAGTTCTATCACGCGGGGTCGGCTCCTGGCGTTAATCCAGGCCTCAGAGCGTCGATGCGGCGCGCGTCTGATGGCAGCCGACACAGGCGTACGGCGACTGAAACATCAGCTCCGGCGGGGGGTGGACGCCGCTGGCAAACGCCTGTGCCCGAGCGCCGGCCTGCTCGATCCGCGTGTCGAGAACGCTTCCATACGGCCACGAGGAATACGTCGGCGCGGCCTTCGCGAGCGCGTAGATCTCTCGGCCGGTCTCGACGTCTCCCTGCTTGACCACGATGTCGCCCATGTGAAGGAGAAATCCCTCCATGTTGTGCGGCGCGGAGGGCGGGTTCTGGCAGGCCCGGTCCTTCGATCCTCCCGCAATCACCGCGGGAAAGTCGGCTGCGAGACGCTTCACGTCCGCCGCGGTGCGCCCGACGGGATGTCCAACGCAAAGGTCCACGTTCTTCCACGCATAGTCGACCGCGTCGGCAAACTTCGGGTCCGTTCGCGGGGCGTTGGACAGGACGAAGCTCATCGTAAAGAAGTTGAACTCCGGGTAAGCCTTCATTCCGTCCTTGAGAATGAAGTAGCCCCGCCGCTTCAGGGCCTCGTCCTGGTGGAGAGAGCCCAGCGCCATCTTCACGCTCCCCTCGAAGCCCGGGATGCGCGCGTCGGACGGATCGAGCTTGTGAGCCTCGCTCAGATATTTGTCAGCCAGGATCAGATGGTCGGTGATCGTCGGATCGCGCAACGGCTCGCGCGACCTCTCAGCGACCTTCCAGAGGTGCGCCATGCCGAGGTGGAAACTGATCGAAGCGTCCCGGGGATTCTGGAGATACGCCGCGGTCAGGAGCCGCATCGCCTCCGGAAGGTTTTCGTAGCTCCCGGCGCTCAGGCTATCCAGGAAGTACGTGTGCGCTTTCGTTGCAAGCTCCGTGTCCGACGCTTTGGCGGTCTTCTTCGGTGCAAACTTCACCGCGAGGTCCTCGCAGGCGGCGCCCGCGAGCAGGACGACGAGAGCGGCGAGAGCGACTCGGCTGCGGCGCATTCGAGACTCGCCCGCGATCCTAGCGGTTACAGCTTCACCAGGCACCAGTCTTCACTAAACGGTAATCTCGACATCTGGAGCGAGGGCTTCCCGCCGGGTTGCACGGCGAAGCCGTCGGAGAAGTTGACGCCGAAGCCGTTCTCGGGATCGTAGAGGCCCGGCTCGACCGAGAAGATCATGCCCGCTTCCAGCATCGTGTAGTCGCCGAGCGCGAGGTAGGGTGGTTGGTGCCCCTCCACTCCCATGCCGTGCGCGGGCCGGTGGTAGATGTACTTCTGCATCCCCTCCTTCACCTGGTGCTTGTGAATCTGGTACGCGACCGTCGAGCAGGCGACGCCCTCGCGCGAGAGGTCCTTCTGCATCAGGCAGCAGTCGCGGGAGACGGTCCACACTTTCTTCTGGTGATCCGTCCAGGGGGCGAGCAGGAAGGCCCGATAGAGCTCGCCGCCGCAGCCGCCGATCGCCACGCCGCCGGCGATCTGGAGCGCCTGACCTTTCTGGATCTTGTTGTAGTGCATCTGATTGGGATGGGGGTACGCCGTGCCGACGCCGCAGCGCACGCCGACCTGGAGATCGATGCCGACGGCCGTGTGCGGGCGGCCGTCGCGCTTGATGCCCGCCATCAGTCGGCCCATGCCGAACTCCTGCGCAGCCATCGCGAGGTCGTAGTCCGTCAGGTCCGTGCCCTTGGTGAGGAGGAGATCGCGCGCGAACGCGTGCGTTTCGTCGAACACGCGGTAGGCGCGGCGCCAGAGGGCGAGCTCCTCCGGCGACTTGACCATGCGCAGCTTCTCGCAGTGTTCGGCGATCGAGTCGAACTTCGTGTCTTTGATAAAGACGTTTCCGGCCTTCGTAAGCTGTGCCGAGGAGAGGTCTTTGTCGGTCGCGATGCGCTTTCCGTCGTACCCGCGCTTCTTCAAACCCTTGAGGACCCACTCGAAGAGATCGACCTTCGCGCCCTGCTGGACCTTGCCTTCGTTCGGATAGGCGCCCTCCGCGTGCTGGAAGTCGAAGTAATAGTCCGATTCGGTCGCCCACCAGGTCTTGACCAGGTCGCGATCGAGGCCCGGGTTGAACCAGATCGTGGCGAGCCGATCCGCCGGCAGGAAGACCGAGAACGGGCGCTCGGTCGTCGTGAAGAAGAGGCCCGTAAAGTAGATGATGTTCATCGGATCCGAGAGCCACGCGCCGGCGAATCCGTTCTCGGTCAGATGCGCCTGGAGCGCCTTCGCGCGCGCCTGGTGCCACTCCAGCGGCAGTCGGTCGAAGGTCGCAGGCGCGAGGCCGTCGTCCTCTTTGAGGAAGAGCGCGGCCGACTTCGATCCGTCGACGCCTTTGGGAGAAGTCTGTGCCGCGGCTCCCGAGGCCAGGGCTCCACCCAGCGCCGCGCCCCCCGAGACGATCAGGGACCGTCGATTCAGTGTCATCATTCCTCCCGCGTGGCTGTCATCCCGAGGAGCGTGAGCGACGAGGGATCCCCGGGCTCGACCGAGATTCCGGTGGAAAAGTACGGGATCCCTCGGCCTCCGGCCTCGGGATGACGGCGATAACAGCGCTGCGATAGTACCTTCATGAAGATCGTCCTCGGCTTCCCGGGGCTCGTCCTCGTCTCCCCGCCAGAGAAGCCTTGAGGAAGCCGCTCTTCGTCTACCTCGCGATCCTGGTTGTGTTCGGCGTCGGTATCTACGCCGTCCTCGAGAGCGGCCACCGTCTCGAGAAGGCTCGTGCCGCCAGCGCCGCGACGCAGGCCCGAGAGGAAGCCTCGCTCGAGCGTGCCGCGCCGGCGGCCACCGGCGATCAGCGTTCTCCGCTCCCGATCCTGCTCCTTCAGCTCATCAGCATCGTGCTCACGGCGCGCGTGCTGGGGGCGTTGTTCCGCCGCATCGGCCAGCCGCCGGTCATCGGCGAGATCGTGGCCGGCATCCTTCTGGGTCCCTCGCTCCTGGGCGCCGTGGCGCCGAACGTCTTCGAGTTTCTCTTCCCGCCGGCTTCCGTCGGCCTTCTCAAGCTCTTCGCCGAAATCGGCGTCCTGTTGTTTCTTTTCGCGGTCGGCCTCGAGCTCGACGTCAAGCACCTTCGCCACCGCGCGCAGACGGCCGTCGTCGTCAGTCACGCCTCGATCGTCGTGCCGTACTTCCTGGGAGTCGCGCTAGCGCTCAACCTCTACACGGATATGGCGCCGCCGGCCGTCGCGTTCCTTCCGTTCGCGCTCTTCATGGGGATCGCGATGAGCATCACGGCCTTTCCGGTGCTCGTGCGCATCTTGAAAGAGCGCGGCCTGGCCGGCACGCAGCTCGGCAACATCGCCGTGACCGCCGCAGCGGTGGACGACGTCACCGCGTGGAGCCTTCTGGCCATGGTCGTCGCGATCGCCGGATCGCATGGCTTCTGGGCCGCCACCGTCACGATGGCGCTAACGGTCGTCTTCATCGCGGCGATGCTGTTCGGTGTCGGGCCGCTGCTTCGGCGCCTCCTCGCCGTGACTGCGCAGCAAGAGGAGCCGGGCAAGACCGGCGTCGCGGTCGTGCTCGTCGTTCTGCTCGCCTCGGCGCTGACGACCGAACTGATCGGGATCCATGCCCTCTTCGGGGCGTTTCTGGCGGGCGTCGTGATGCCGCGTCAGCCGCGCTTCCGGGCCTATCTGACGGAGCGACTGGAGGAGTTTTCCTCGGTCTTTCTCCTGCCGCTGTTCTTCGCGTTCACGGGACTGCGGACGAAGATCGGGCTTCTGAACGACTCCGAGAGCTGGCTGATCTGCGGCCTCATCATTCTGGTCGCCACGGCCGGCAAGCTCGGCGGAAGCATGCTCGCGGCGAGGCTGACGGGAGAACGCTGGGCCGACGCGTTCGCCCTAGGGGCGCTGATGAACTCGCGAGGACTGATGGAGCTGATCGCCTTGAACGTCGGTTACGAGCTCGGAATCCTCTCTCCTCGGATCTTCGCGATGATGGTCCTGATGGCGCTCGTGACGACCTTCGCGACGGGACCACTGCTGTCGGTGGCCGACCGCTTCCGCAGGATCGAGCTAGCGGATCGCCACGGCCAGGGTGTCGTGATGCAGGGAGATCAGCGTCCGTAGATAGGGTCCGATCGCCTTCGCGCCCGCGAAACCGGCGGCCTTCGCCGCTTCCTCCTGCTTCGCTTCCGGTATGTCGGCGCTCTCGGCGTAGTGCTTCAGGTCCCTGTACGCGCCGATCGTGAAGAGGTCCCACGCCGCTCCCGAGTCGCGGACGAAGATGAGGTTGTCGGGAAGGCCCAGGGCTTTCGAATAGGCGTTTTCCATCTCGCGCTGGCGATAGAGATTGGCGATCGCCCCGGGCAGCGCTTCGAACATCTCGACGTGGAAGAAGCCGGCTTTGGCGAGTCGGCCGCGGACCTCCTCGAGCGTCGGCCCGTAGACGAAGACGTCCTCCGTCCACGCCGTATCGTCGGACAGTTTTGCGAGGTCCGTCCTCGCCGCGTCGCGGGCCTTCAGCCTGCGGGCGACCCGATCCGCGGAGTAGTACTCCGCGAAGCTTCCCATGGGGAAGAGGATCAGCAGATCCCACCGGTCTCCCTGGCTGTGGCGCATCGCGATCGGCGGCTCGTCGCCGCCGTCGCGCAGGCCCGGCCAGCCGGCCTTGTACATCTCCACGACCTCGAGGAGCTTGCCCGGCGCGGCCTGGATCAGAGTGGTTCGATAGAGGTACGACGGGGTGGGAGCCGGCGATGCGCCGAGGGCCGCCATCAACAAGACTGCGCTCAACATGGCCGTGATTATCGACGTTTTCTGCCCACCCGGACAGGTCCCGGGAAACCCGTTCGGGGCGTGCGGCACCCCCGTCCGGATGGCCCGGGAAGCCTGATTTCGTTCGGCGCGATGGTCCCTGTGCTAACATTTTTGAATTACATCGATGAAATTCAAGAGTGTCATTGCCAGGAGTTTTTCCACGGCGGACGTCGCCCGTTTGACTGGTCTGTCGGCCAGGCAGCTGGATCACTGGGATCGCAACGGATTCGTCCGGCCGTCGCTCGAGAAGGCTCACGGATACGGAACAGCGCGCCGCTACTCCTTCGCCGACGTCGTCCGGCTGCGCGTCGCGGCGAGGCTGCGCGCCAACGGCGTCGGCCTCGCGCGCATCCGTCGCTGCGCCGAGGCCCTCGCGCGGCTCGACCCCTCGGCCGACCTCGCCCGGGTTCGCCTGATCGTCGTCGGATCGACAGTTCTCTGGGCTCGGTCCGACAAGGAAGTCGTGGATCTGCTCAAAGACGGACAGCTCGTCCTGGTCTGTTCCCTCGGAGACGCCGTGGCCGAGGCGGCGGGAGCCGTCGCGCGCCTTTCGCGCGAGGAGTCCGAGCGTGGAGAGGCCCTCTCTCCGTCGGCGCCTCGCCGGGGAAAGAAATCATCTCGTATCTGACTTCGTAGCGAGCGCAGCGCAGCGTGACAGCGGGAGAGGAATGCGTTTGGATTCGGACGATTTGAGCGTCCAGGTTGGCCGGCTCGCGCGCCTGGGGCGCCAGCGGGATTTCTCCCTGCCGAAGTTCCAGAAGTCGCTGTCGGCCATCGCGCGCAACGGCGAGCGCGCCGACGTCCTCTCACAGCTGCTCGCGGACTGGACGGGGCTCCCCTTCGAGCCGGACGAGGCCGAGGAGCGCTGGAACGAGATCGAGCGGCTGCTGCCGGCGCTCCGCCACAAGATCGGCTCCCCTCTCGGGCTCCAGACGGTCCTGCTTCACCACCTCCATACGCAGAAGGGACTCCTGAAGGAGCCGCGCCTGGTTTCCGAGTCGGATCTCGCGGTGCTGCGCGTCAACGCGATCACGGACCCGTTGACCGGCCTCTACAACCGCCGCTTCCTGATCGACCACCTTGCTCGCGAGATCGCTCGGGGCGAGCGATCCGACGGCATCGTCTCAGTCGCGATGATGGACCTGAAAGGCTTCAAGTCGATCAACGACCGGCTCGGACACCCCGTCGGCGACAGCGTTCTGGTCCGCACCGCGCGCGTGGTGCGCGAGTCGCTGCGCGCGATCGACGCCGGATGCCGCTGGGGAGGAGACGAGTTCGTCCTCGTCCTTCCCAACACCGACCTGATCTCGGCGCTTGGCGTGGCCGAGCGCGTGCGCGAAAAAGTCGCCGCAATGTCGCTGCCGGCGCGCGGCGGCCTCTCTCTCGATCTCCACTACGGCGTGGCGTCGTACCCGCCGGACGGCAAGAGCTCGGACTTTCTCCTGAAGGTCGCGGACCTGCGGCTCTACCAGTGCCGCTCCCAGTCCGCGTTCGAAACTCCCGAGCGCCGCCTGCATCCACGCTTTGTGCCCGGGGAGATGACCCTGCGCATGGAGTGGAACGGCCACGGTCGCGCCGTCACGGCGCCCGTGATGGACGTCAGCTTCGGCGGTCTCGCGTTCCGCGCGAAGAAGGCCGAAAAGTGGCCGCGCCGCTGGAAGGCGGAGCTCCTGCAGAAGAACGACCCCGAGCGCCACGCGATCCGTCTCCGCGCGATCAACAGCGCGCCCCTGCCGGGGGGAGGCGTACGGGTGGGGTGCGCCTATGTTTAGTGAAGAGTCCCAAGTCTCAGGTCCCAGGTCCCAGGTCGGGGATCGCGGGTGAGAGCCGGGACCTTCTTCGCCCATCGCGCCGCCGCTTCCGGTCTCTTCACCCTTTTTGCCCTGATCGCGATCGTCCTCGGGCTGGTAGATCCGCGTCCGCTGGCGCTGGCGACGGGCGGGGCTCTCGGATCGCTCTTTCTTCTGACGCGGCCGGCGACGCGGCAGAGTCTCGGGGACTTCGCGGCTCCGCTGGCGATGGTCGTGGACCTGGCTCTGCTCTTCTGCGCGATGTCCCTGACGGGCGGTACGCTCTCCCCCTTCGCGCTTCTGCTGCCTGCCGGAGTCGCTCTCTCCTGGCACTGCGAAGGCAAGGCCGCCGCGCGGTTTTTCGCCGTGGCCTCGATCCTCGGGGTGGCCGCGCTGGTCACTCTGGGGCGCGCGCCCCTGGCCGGCGCGTCCTCTCTCTTCGGGGTTGCCGGAGTCGCGCTGGCCGCGCCGGCGCTGCTCATCACGCTCGAGATCTCGGCCGCGGCCGCCCACATGCGAACCCACGAGCAACCAGTGCGAACGCAACCCGAGCCTGCGCGCCCCGCCGCGCCGCTTCCGCGGCCCGCTCCCGCCGTCGCGGACCGCGATCGCGAAGCCGAGATCCTGCACGACTTGCGCTCGCCGCTCTCGGTCATTCGCGTCTACACGGACCTGATCCAGGAAGCCGCGCGGCGCGGCGAGCTTCCGAATCCGGACTATCTCGCCAACCTCGCGCGCGAGATCGAGCTCGCCGAGAGCCTCGTCGGGACACCATCGTCGGCGCCGCCGCCCGATCCCGGGGAGCATCTCCAGGCGCCGCAGAACGCGGACCTCGTCGAGATCCTCGGATCGCTCGCGACCGCGTACCGCCTGGCGCACGGCAGCCGCATCCGCATCGAGTTCATCGCCGAACGCCCGCAGCTTCCGGCGGCCGCCGATCCGGTCGCGTTGCAGCGCGCGTTTCGGAACGTCCTCGACAACGCGATCAAGTACACTCCCGACGGCGGCGAGGTCCGCATCCGCGCGGGCGCCGCGGGCCCGCACGCCTTCGTCGTCGTCAAGGACACCGGCATGGGAATGAGTCCCGAAGAGAGGACCCGCGCGTTCGACTACGCCTTTCGAGGCGCCGGCGCCGTGGCCTCGGGCGCGCGCGGCAAGGGCCTCGGGCTCGCGGTCACCAAGGAGATCCTCGAGTCCAACGGCGGCAAGATCAGTCTCTCCTCCGAAGCCGGCTACGGCTCCGAGGTCACGATCCTCCTGCCATTCCAGAAGGGAGCGCGGTGAAGCGCATCGTCGTCGTCGACGACGACCGCGAGGTCTCGTCGGCCGTCCGGGACCTGCTCGTTCCCGACGGCTTCGCCGTGGACACACCGCCCGAGCCGCGCGCGGCGCTGGTCGAAACGATCCGCCAAGTGCCGGACCTGGTGATCCTGGACGTCAACATGCCGGGAATGACCGGCTGGGAGTTTTGCGCGATCCTCCGGCGCCAGACAGCGACGCGCGAAGTGCCGGTGCTCTTTCTGACCGGCCGCTCCGAAGTCAAAGACCGTATCACCGCCATGCAGCTCGGCGGCTCGGACTACCTGGCCAAGCCCTTCGGGGCCGAGGAGCTGCGCAAGAAGGTGCGCTCTCTGCTCGAGGAAACGCACACCGTGGAGGAAGGATGAGGGCCAAACGCCGCACCGATCCCAACGTCATCGCGGGGAACTTCCCGCCGGAAGTCGACACCCTGCCGGACACCGTCGAGGAGCTTCGCCGCGAGCGGATTGTCTACGACGGCGTGACCAACCTCCCGATCCATCCCTTCGAGCTTCCGGAAAGGGCCGACGAGCGCATCGACCACCTCGGCGTCGTGTACCTGCAGGTCGGAAAGTTCTTCGGATTCGAGGAGCTCTTCGGCTGGGAGCAGTACGACAAGGTCCTCGCCTCCGTGGCCGATGCGCTTCAGGACGACGTCCGTTCCTCCCGCCTGGCGCCGTACGTTCATTCGATCCGCTTCTCCGGCGCCGACGGCTTCTACGTCCTCTACAGCCTGCCGCTCTCGGGGCGCAGCCGCCTTCCCGTGACCCTCGAAGACGAGGCGGCGCGACTGCGGGCGTCGATCGTCCGTCGGCTCCGGCAGAGCCTCGATCCGGGAGCCGACGAATTCGTCAACATCCTCGCGTCGAGCCTGACCGCCGTGGACAACCCGCGCGTCCGGCCCTCGCGCCACGTCGTCCGCACGCTCCACGAAGCCGTCAAGATCGTCAGCCAGCGACAGTCGAGCGAGAAGCTGGAGCTCTTCGCGGGTCTCAAGGGCGTCATCGCGGGCCGGCAGCTGCGCGCCGCGTTCCAGCCCGTGCGCCACCTTCCCGACGGGGCCATCATGGGCTACGAGGCGTTGATCCGTGGTCCGCAGGGCACCGTGCTGGAGTCGCCGACCGTCCTCTTCGCCGTCGCCCAAGAGAACGAGATGAACGTCGAGCTGGAGACGCTGTGCCTGGAGCTGATCTTCTCGACTCTCCCGCGAGCCGTCGGCGAGCGCCGCCTCTTCGTCAACGCCTCCGCGATGCTGCTGCGCCATCCGGTCTTCCTCGACGCCCGCAACCTCGCGCAAATCAACCGCAGCCATGGCGACGTCGTCATCGAGATCTCCGAGAAGGAGATGGTGCGCGACTACGACGCGTTCCAGGAGGTCCTCGGGCTGATGCGCAAATCCCACATGCGCATCGCCATCGACGACGCCGGCTCCGGGTACTCGGGCCTCGAGACGATCCTGCACTTGAAGCCCGACTACATCAAGGTCGCCGACTCCCTCGTGCGCAACATCCACGCCGATCCGATCAAGCGCGAGATCCTGACCAGTCTCGGCACGATCGGCAAGCGCATCGGCGCGACCCTTGTCGCGGAGGGCATCGAGGTCGAGGCGGAACGGAAGACCTTAGTCGACCTCGGCGTCGAGTTCGGGCAGGGCTACCTTCTCGGCAAGCCCTCGTACCAGGTCAGCGCCCGGGCGACGCGAGCCTACTAACGATCAGATGTCCCGTAGCCGCAGCGACGCGGCGGCGGGAACGGGTTCTTCCTTGGGCTCGATCACGGGCTCGGCCACGGGCTTTCCCTTGCGTTTCTTCCCGACGCGCGTCTGCATGCGATCGAAGATCACGTAGAAGACCGGCGTGACATAGAGCGTCAGGAGCTGCGAGAAGAGGAGTCCCCCGACGACGGCGAGACCCAGAGGACGGCGAGACTCGGCGCCCGCGCCGAAGCCCATGGCGATGGGGAGCGTTCCCATCAGGGCCGCCATCGTGGTCATCATGATCGGGCGGAACCGGACGACGCAGGCCTCGTAGATCGCGTCGTGCGCGTTCTTCCGCTCGTTCCGCTGGGCCTCGATCGCGAAGTCGACCATCATGATGCCGTTCTTCTTGACGAGGCCGACGAGCATGATGATGCCGACGAACGCGTAGATCGAGAGCTCGGTGCGGAAGAGCATCAGCGTCACGAGCGCGCCGAAGCCGGCGAACGGCAGGGCCGTCAGGATCGTCAGCGGGTGGATGAAGCTCTCGTAAAGGATCCCCAGGACCATGTAGATCACCACGATCGCGACGAGCAGCAGCAGGCCCAGTCCCTGGACCGAACTCTGGAACGCCTGCGCGGTGCCCTGGAAGCTCGTCTGGATCGTCGCAGGCAGCGTGCGGCGAGACAGGGCGTCGACGGCGGTGACGGCCTCGCCGAGGGACACGCCTTCTTTGATGTTGAACGAGATCGACACCGCCGGAAGCTGTCCCTGGTGCGCGACCGAGAGAGGGCCGGTGTTCTGCGTGACGGTCGCGAGCGAGGAGAGCGGGACGAGATCACCCTTCGCCGAGCGGACGTAGAGCATCGAGATCGCCGCGGGATTGGCCTGGAACTCGGGAGCGAGCTCCATGATGATCTGATACTGGTTGGTCGGCGCGTAGATGGTCGAGATCTGCCGCGTTCCGTAGGCCGTGTACAGCGCGTCCTCGATCTTCTGTGTCGAAACGCCGAGGAGGGCTGCCCGGTCGCGGTCGATCGCGATCGAAAGCTGCGGGTTGGAGAGCTGCATGTCGCTCGTGACGTCCTGCAGCCCCGGAAGCGCTCGCATCTTCTGCTCCAGGATCGGCGCGTATTTGTAGAGCTCGGCCGTGTCGGAGTCCTGGAGCGTGTACTGATACTGGCTCTTGGTCAGCGTGCCGCCCAGACGAATCGGTGGAGGCACCTGCAGGAAGACGCGGATCCCGGGGACCTTCGCGATTTTCGGCCGCAGGTCCGCGATGATCTGGTCGGCCGTCTTCCGGCGCTCTTTCCGCGGCTTCAGCTGCGCGAGAACGATCCCGGAGTTGCCGACCGAGACGTTGCCGCGAGGCCCGGCGGAGGAGAGCAGGTGCGCGACGTCGGGGTGCGACCGGATGATCGAAGCGACTTCGAGCTGGTGCTGGCGCATGGCCGGGAAACCGATGCCTTGCGCGCCTTCGGTGAAGCCGAAGATCAGTCCCTGGTCCTCGGTCGGCAGGAAGCCTTTCGGAATCTTGACGAACAGGTAGCCCGTTGCGACCAGCACGAGAAGCGAGAAGACCAGTACCAGCCGCGGCCGGTCGAGCACGGGTTTCAACGTCCGCTCGTAGAGCCGCAGCATC
>Ga0075434_100004082_pt1 | contig 13088 bp, 14 predicted proteins | sample RhiMethybrSRZTD3_FD_75298 | JGI IMG/M metagenome (GOLD analysis project Ga0075434, IMG submission 75298) | Populus rhizosphere microbial communities from Tennessee, USA - Rhizosphere MetaG P. TD hybrid SRZTD3 | ecosystem: Host-associated > Plants > Roots > Rhizosphere > Soil | place: USA... | reverse complement strand
GCCGGCGCCGTGATCGTCGAGACCGTGTTCAGCCGGCCCGGCCTCGGCCGGCTCATCGTCGGCGGCATTCTCGCCAAGGACTTTCCGCTCGTGCAGGGCACCGTCCTGTTCGTCGCGACCGCCTACGTACTGATCAACGTGCTCGTCGACATCACCTATGCCTTCGTCGACCCCCGAATCCGGTTCGGGTAGCCGCCGCGGCGCGCTCCGGCGCCTGCTGCGCCAGCGGGGCGCCGTGCTCGGCCTCGTCATCCTGGCGGCGCTCGCGCTGATGGCCCTGGCGGCCCCATGGCTCAGCCCGCGCGATCCCATCAAGACGTCCCCGCGCGAGGCGCTTCAGGCGCCGGGCCCGCGGTTTCTGCTTGGGAGCGACCAGTACGGCCGCGACGTCGCGAGTCGCGCCCTGCACGGCGCCCGGCTGTCGCTGACGGTCGGTCTCATCTCGGTCTCGATCGCGGTCGGGCTCGGGACACCGGTCGGGCTGATGTCGGGCTACTACGGCGGGCGGGTCGACGGGTTCGTGATGCGCGTGGTGGACGTCCTGCTCGCGTTCCCCGGCATCCTGCTCGCCCTGGCGATCGTGAGCGTGCTGAGCCCCGGTCTGAACAACGTCATGATCGCGGTGGGCCTGTCGGCGGTGCCGAACTACGCTCGGCTCGTCCGGGCCAGCGTGCTCTCGGCCCGGGAGCAGCTCTACGTGGAAGCCGCGCGGGCGCTCGGCAGCCGCGATCTGTCGATCGTCACCCGCTACATCCTGCCGAATGTCGTCGCGCCGCTCATCGTCACGGGCACGCTCGGTCTGGGCACCGCGATCCTCTCGGCCGCGGCGCTCAGCTTTCTCGGGCTCGGCAGCCAGCCGCCGCAGCCGGAGTGGGGGCGGATGCTGAGCGAGGGGCGCGACTACCTGCGCGAGGCCTGGTGGATCTCGACGGTCCCCGGCCTCGGCATCATGCTGACGGTACTCGCGATGAACCTGCTCGGCGACGGGCTTCGGGACGTGCTCGATCCGCGTCTCAAGATTTGACCCTCAGCGCTTGGTCGTCCCGCTGTACGGCAGGTACGTCCGGCCGGTTCCGCTGCCGCCGTCCACACTTAGGACTTCACCGGTGATGAACTCCGCGAACGGCGAGGCCAGGAACAACGCCGCGCGGGCGATGTCCTCGGGCGATCCCGGCCGGCCCCACGGGATCGTGCCGACCAGGGTCTTCACGTACTCGTCCGACACCTCGTTCAGATTCCGGTCGACGGTGATCAGGCCCGGGGCGATGCAGTTGACGTTGATCTGATGCGGCCCGAGCTCCATCGCCAGCACCTTGGTAAACATCACGACGCCGGCCTTCGAGGCGCAGTAGTGTGCCGCGCCCTTGCGTCCGCTGTTGTAGGCGCCCGACGAGATCGTGATCAGCTTGCCCGGCGTTCCCTGGGCGACCATGCGCCGGGCCACCGCCTGGCATGTGTGGAACACGCCGCGCATGTTCGTCTCGATCACGCGGTCCCACTCCTCGACCGTCATGTCGAGGACCGGGCTGTTCGGATAGACCCCGGCGTTGGCGACGCCGACGGTCAGCGGCCCGATCTCGCGCTCCGCAGCCTGCACGAAGTCGGCGACCGATTGGCCGTCGCGAACGTCGACCGTCTTCGAGAACACGCGATCCGAGCGCCCGATGACCTCGGCGGCTCGTTTCAGCCCGGCCTCGCGCAGATCGCCGAGCGCGACGCGTGCGCCGGCCTGATGAAACGCCTGCGCGATTCCGAGACCGATGCCCGCGCCCGCACCCGTGACGAGGACCGAGTGGCCCTTGAAGTCGAACATGCGATCCTCTCAGTCCACGATGAGCACGGCCTTGCCGGGAAACCGGCGGGCCATCAGGTCCTGCGCCACCTGCCCGATCTCCTTCCACGGCCGTTCCAGGCTGATGTGCGGCGAGAGTTGCCCGGCGGCGACGAGGTCGGCCAGCCGGCGCAGGCCGACGGACGCCGGCTCGCCCACGAATTCGGTGAAGAGGTAAAAGCCGTAGAGCGTCGACCGCCCGGTGACGAAGAAGTCGCGCGCGTCGAACGTGACCTCGGACGAGGCCGACACGCCGAGCGTCACGCACACGCCGCCGCGCTGGAGCGCGGCCAGTGCCGTACCGAGGGTCTTTCCGCCGACCGATTCGATGATCACGTCGTACTTCGGCGAGGCGGCGATGGTGTCGCCGACGACCACGTCGTGAGCGCCGAGCTCCCGCACCGTCGGCGCCTGGTCGGCCCGCCGCACGCCGGCCGTCACGTGCGCACCGGCCAGCCTTGCCAGCTGGACCGCGAAGTCACCGACGCCGCCCGTCGCGCCGGTGACCAGCACGCGCTTGCCGAGGAGCGGCCCGCCCTTGCCGAGCGCCTGGAGCGCCGTGAGCCCCGCCACCGGGAACGTGGCGGCCTGCGAGAAGGTCACCTTGTCGGGCAGCTCGGCCAGCGCGTTTCGCGGCACGGCCACGTGCTGGGCCCACGCGCCGTCGATGAGGAATCCGACCACCCGCGTGCCGACCGCCGGGCCTTGCCCGTCCGCTGCGGCGCGCTCGACGACGCCGGCGAGGTCCCAGCCGGGTCGCCAGCCGGCGGCGGCCATGCCCGAGCGGCGAACCTCACCGCGGTTGAGCGAGATCGCGTGGACGCGCACGACCGGTTCGTCCCGATCGGCCGTGGGCTCGGGCACGGGACGGATGACGAGCCGACCCGGCGTTTCCGGATCGACGACGACGGCGAGATTGCTGGCCATGGGCTGTCTCCTTCGGGCGGCAAGAATACCACCCGGACGAGGCTGCTTCTTGACATTGGTCCGACGCGTCTCGTTTGATAGTGACGTGACCGAGCGTAAACCGGCCGGCAAGAGCTGGGAGTCGTGGCGCGAGGAGCTGATCCGGCTCGCCCACGAAGAAGGCGCATTCGACAAGCTTCCCGGCGCGGGCAAGCCGCTGGCCGACCTGGGCGAGACCTACGACCCGGACTGGTGGGTGAAGAAGCTCGTTCAGCGCGAGAAGGTTTCGATGCTGCCGCCCTCCCTCGAGCTCTTGCGCAAGGTCGAGGCCGAAGTCGACCGGATCTGGACGCTTTCCGACGAAGCCGCCGTCCGTGAGCGAATCCGCGCGCTCAACGTCGAGATCGCCCGGGCGAACGCACGCGCGGCCGAAGGCCCCCCAACTCGCCTGGCCCCACTGGACGTCGACGCGATCGTCGCCGAATGGCAAGCGGCCAGAAGCCGGTCTCGCTGAACCAACCAACGCGGTATATTCCGACGATGCTGGAGAAGGTCCTGACGGTGATGGTGGTCGCAGCCATATTGCCGGCCTTCGTCCCCGCCCCCGCCCGGTCCCAGAGCCAGAGCCTGGACGACCTCTTCAATCGGGTCAGTCCCACGGTTGTCGTTGTGCGCGCCAAAGGGCGTGACGTCGGCGCCGCGGGGATCACCCGCTTCAACGAGACGGGTTCCGGTGTCTTGATCTCGACCGACGGCAGGGTGATGACGGCCGCACACGTCGTCAACGGCATGGACGAGATCACGGTGGAGGGCGTCGGCGGTGAGGTCGTGCGGGCGACCATCCTCGCGGCCGATTCGGCGGCCGACGTCGCGCTCCTGCAGCTCGAGCGCGTGACCAAGGCCATGCGGGTGGCGCGCATGGGCGACTCCGACGCGATGCGCGTGGGCCAGCAGGTCATGATCGTCGGCGCGCCGTACGGGCTCGCGTATTCGATGAGCGTGGGCTGGATCAGCGCGCGCTGGCCGCCCAAGACGATATTCCCCGATATGCCCCTGGCGGAGTTCCTTCAGACCACGGCCACGATCAATACGGGGAACTCCGGCGGCCCGGTGTTCAACATGACGGGCGAGGTCGTCGCGATCGTCAGCCAGAACATCTCGAAGTCGGGCGGTAGCGAAGGCCTGGGCTTCGTCGTCACGGTCAAGAGCGCGCGAAGTCTCCTGGTGCCCGGAAAGATGTTCTGGGGCGCCCTCCAGGGCATGCTGCTCACCGGCCGCCTCGCGAGCGTCTTCAACGTCCCCGCGCCCGCCGGGTTCCTCGTCAAGACGGTCGCTCAGGGCTCGACGGCGTGGAACATGGGCCTGCAGGGAGCCGACGGGGTCCTCACGATCGGAGGAAAGGAGATTCCCGTCGGCGGCGACATCATCCTCTCCGTCGACGACATCCCCGTGGTGTCCGAGGAGAACATCGAGAAGATCCGCAACAAGCTGGCCGGCGCGACGCCGGGCGCCAGGTTCAAGATGAGCGTGCTACGGGCCGGCAAGGTCATCGAGCTCACCGGCCCGAGCCAGTAACTCCTAGGATGTCTACTTCTTGAGCTTGAAGGCGACACCGCCTTGCGCGATCGAGAGCTTGACGCCTTGCCCCGTCGCGGTCAGCGCCATCTCGACGCCGTTCTGGTTCTTGAGCGCGGCCACGCCCGCGCCGCCGCCTACGGCCCCGCCGGTTGCCGCGAGCACGTAGTTACCGTTGAAGTCCTCCAGCTTCTTGAGGTTCGTGACCGTACCCTGAGCGCTGACTTTCGCGACGCCGAGGTCGAGGACGCTCAGACCGTCGATCGTGAACGGATACTTCTTTCCGCGATACTCGAGGACGCCGTCGCCCCAGCTCACTCCCACGCCGACCGCGATCGATTTGCTTTCGAGAGTGACCTTCCCGTTCGTATCGCCCTGAGAGAATGCGATATCCCTTGCCGCCACGAGGAATGCCAGGCCGAGCCCGAGGACCGTGAGGAACATCGTCATTCTGCGCATCGTCGAATACCCTCCGTGAAGTGGGTGGTGAACCGACTGAGGTCTAGTGACGGCCGCGATTCTACAGCACCAGGCGCTCTTTGAACGCCCGAGCGCGGTCGCGCGCCACCTGAAGCTCCGTCTGCGCCGCGTCCTTGAGCCGGACCACGAGCCGCCCGCCGAGCTCGGGACGAACCTCGCCGACCCAGGCCAGGTTGACGAGGGCGCTCCGGTGGATGCGGACGAACTGCCGCGGGTCCAGCCGCTCCTCGAGCTCGCCGAGGGCGCGATCCACGAGATGGCTGCCCGTCGCCGTCATGGCCAATGTGCCCTTGCCCTGCGCCACGAAGTGCGTGATCTTGGCGGTCTCCACGAGCTGCGTGCGCTGCTGACCGAGGTCGACGCTGATGCGGTCGGCGTAGGCCGGCACGCGCGGCTCGCGGTAGTGACGCGCGAGGCGCTCCAGGACGGCCTGCACGCCGGCGGCGCTGGGATCCGCGCGCCGGCTCTCGAGGCGTTCGAGCGTGCGCTCGACGCGCTCGCGCTTGACGGGCTTCAGGAGATAGTCGACCGCGGCGGCCTCGAACGCCTGCAACGCGTACTCGTCGAAGGCGGTGACGAACACGACCAGCGGACTCACCGTCAGCCGCTGGAGCAGCTCGAAGCCGGTCATCCCGGGCATGTGGATGTCGAGGAAGAGCGCCTCGACGTCGAGCGCGGGAATCTCGATGAGCGCCCTCTCCGCCGACGTCGCCGTTCCGACCACGTCGACCCGCCCCGTCGATCTCAGGCTCTGCACGACCTGCTTCAAGGCCCCCGGCTCGTCGTCGACGACGTACGCGCGGAGCCGGCCGATCATGAGCGCTCGGCGATCACGGCATGGGCCGGCACCGACATGGTGACCCTGGCGCCGCCGTCGGCACGCGCGGCCTCGAGACTCGCCGCGGGACCGAAGAGCACGCTGAGGCGCGCACGGAGCGTCTCGATCCCGTGTCCGGCCGGCGCCTCTCCGATCTCGAATCCCGGGCCGTCGTCCCACACGCTGACCGCCAGACGATCGCCGGCGCGCCGCGCCTCGACGCGAATCTCGGCGCCCTCCGGCCGCGCGGCGGCCACGTGCTTGACGCTGTTCTGTACGAGGGTGTGAAGCGCCAGCGGCGGGACCGGCCAGGCTTTGAGATCTTCGGGTACGTCGAGCTTCGCGCGCAGGCGCTCGCCCAGGCGCGCGTGCTCGATCTCCAGATAGGACTGGACCACCATGGCCTCGTCTCCGAGCGGCACCGTGTGGCGCTTGGTCGCGTCGAGCGAGGCGCGCAGCAGATCGGCGAACTCGACCAGGAGCCGCTCGGCCCGCTCCGGCGACTCTCTCACCTGGCCCGCGATGGCTGCGAGCGCATTGAACAGGAAGTGCGGATGCAAACGCGACTCGAGGGACGCCAGGCGCGCGTCGCTCGCCAGGCGATGGGCACGCTCGATCTCCAGCTCGCGGGCGCGCAGGCTCTCGCGGGCCGCGTCCAGGCGATGCCGCATGCTCTCGTACACCGCCACTCCCATGCCGACGGTCATCGCCAGCACCAGCGCGATGCCGACTCCGGTACGCTGAGCGGCCCACGTGGAGCCCGCGCCGAAGAGTCCCAGCGCCGCCGCGAGCAGGCCGGCCACGATCGAGCCGACCAGAGTGAGACCGAGCAAGGTGCCGGCGAGCCCGAGCCAGTAGAGGGCGGGCGCGCCTCCGGAGAGGCGCGCGCCGACCAGCGGCATGATCAAGCCGGCCGCGGTGCCGATCACGCTGGCGTAGACGAATGAGATCAGGAAGTACGTCAGCATCGACCGCCAGCCGACGAGCGAACCGAGCAGGAGCGCGTACACCGCCGCGGCGAAGGTGTTGGTCGCGAGGATTCTGAGTATCCGTCCCACCGCTCGTGCCGATCGTAGCATGGCGGCCCGAATCAGGGTCGCTCTCGGGTTACTGGCGATGGCACGTGAGACACGTCATCGGCCCCGCCTGCGGCCCATCCTCGAGCCACGCCCGCGCGCGGGCCTGGTAGCGTGTATCCGGCATCTCCTTCACGATCCGCTCGAGATAGCCGCGCGAGCGCTCGGTGTTGCCGAGTCTCGCCCAGCCCTCGGCCAGACCGGCCAGGAGCTCGCCGCGCGAGTGCTCGGACAGGCGGTCGAGCGTGGGCGTCTGGATCGCGAGCGCCCGTTCGAAGCCGGCGACCGCCGATTCCTGCATGATCCGCCCCTGGGCGCGATCGCGCACGTTCGGCGCCGACGCGCTCAGAGTCACCGCGCGTACGAGCATCACGCTCAGCGAGTCGGGTGCGATCTGGTCGGCGCGATCCATCTCCGCGCGGCCGCGCCGCGCGCGCTCGGTCGCGGTCACGAAATCCTGTCGCTGCCCCGCCTGGCCCGCCATGAACATGAGCCCGGCGCCGTGCCAGACCAGCGCGTCGGCGTTGGTTGGATTGGTCGCCAGCTCCTCCTCGCAGCGCTTCATACCCCTCTCGAGCCTGGCGGCGTCACCCCGGAATCCGGCGAAGAAGTCGGCGCGGACGATCTCGTCGAAGCGCGGCGAAGGGTCGGGCGTGTTCTGGGCTCGCGGGGAGCCGGCGAAGAGCAAGATCCCCGAAACGAGCAAGGCCGCGAGCACGGTGGCACTGCGCCTGGGTCTGATCATGGTGGTTCCTCCTCGAGACCCAGGATCGACGGGAGCCGGGCTTTCGTTCTCGCCAATCGGACGAACGGCTCGAATTCGGGATGAAGGGCGCGCCCGCGGGAGCCAGCCGGAACGCAGGACTCAGCGAAACTTCGGGATCACGTCCTCGCCGAACCGGCGCATCGACTCCATGATCGACTTGTGCGGCAGGTAGCCGTAGCTCATCTGGCACAGCACGTGGTGCACACCGGCGGCGCGGAGCTCGGCGATTTGCTCGGCGACGTGCTTGGGCGTTCCGCAGAGCGTCGAGGTCTCGAGCGAGTAGCGCACGCCGTCCTCGTCGGATACGTGCGGATCGTTCCACGGATTCACCCGCGATGCCTCGACGTGAAAGTCGGCCGGGTTGTGGGTCTCGCGCGCGTGGACCATGTGCCGCCGGGTCTGAAGTAGCGCCCGGATCAGCTCGTCCTCGGCCTGAGCCTGACTCTCGGCGACGTGGACGAAGCGCCACAGCGCGGCTTGCTCACGAAGCCAGCGCAGCCGTTCGGTGTCGAGGCCGCTCTCGGCGAGGCCGGCCTCGTAGAGCGCCAGGCGCTCGGGCACCCTCGTGAGCGGGATCCTGGCCATCATGATCGGCGCGCCGAGCCGGCCGCATTCACGCAGCGCACCGCCCGAGGACACCGCCCGCCAGACCGGCGGGTGCGGACGCTGGAGCGGCCGCGGACGGAGCTCCGGCAAGCGAAGCCGGTAGAACTTCCCGTCGTGGACGAGCGGCGACTCGGTCCACGCGCGCACCATGATGTCGAGGGTCTCGTCCATGCGCTCGCGGCTGTCGTCGCTCCTGAGGCCGAAGCCCATGAACTCGTACTCGTTGAAGTTGGTGCCGTGGCCGACCCCGACATCGAGCCGGCCGCCGGAGAGATTGTCGAGCAGCGCCAGCTCCGTTGCCAACCGGATCGGGTGGCGCAGCGCGAGCTGAAGGACGGCGAAGCCGATGCGGATCCGGGACGTGCGCGCGGCCACGGCGCTGGCGAACGGGATCGGATCGCAGTAGACGCTCTCGCCCGTGAAGTTGTGCTCGGTGAGCCAGATCCCGTCGAAGCCGGCAGTCTCGGCGAAGCACGCCTGGGCGACCAGATCCTGGATCGCGCCGTAGTCGGCGTCCGGCGAGCTGGAGTGCGCGAGCGTCAGCCAGCCGAACTGCATCGGCCTGCTCGGGCCGCTCACCTAGAGCGCGCGCCGGTGCGAGAAGGCGATCTCTTCGCTCGTGATGAACTCGAGGAGCACGGCCTGGCCGTCCTGGTTGATCTTCCGGGCTCGCTGGAAGGCCGGGACGATGTCCGCGGGCTTCGTGACCCGCTCGGCCTGCCCGCCCATCGCCCGTCCCAGGTCGGCGTAGTGGCCGCCGATGTCCCGCGTCCGGTAGCGGTCGTGCGACACGACGAGCGCGTGGCGCTCGATCGCCATCGCCGAGTTGTTCAAGACGACCGTTGTGATCGGGATGCCGCAGCGCACGGCGGTCTCGAAATCGAGCCCGGTCATGCCGAACGCGGCGTCACCCATGAAGTTCACGCAGAACTTGTCGGGCGCGGCGAGCTTGGCGCCCATGATCAGCCCCAGTCCGGTGCCGAGCGCATGGGACTTGCCCCAGCCCATGTACCCGCGCGGCGCCGTCGCGCGATAGAACGGAACCATCTGGTTGCGCGGACTGCCCGAATCGTGGGTGACGATCGCGTCACGCGGATCGATCGACTGCATGAAGTCCCAGATCACTCGATATGGCGTGATCGGTACCTCGCTCGAGGTGAGCTTGGGCATCCACTCCTGGAGCCACGTCTCCCTGGCCTGCTTGATCTCTTCGACCACCCTGACGTTGCGCGTGCGGCCCCGCAGGAGGTCTTCGGCCGCCTCGATGAACTGGCGAAGAACCTGCTTGGCGTCGCCGAGAATCGCATGGTCGGCGGTGTAGTTCTTGTTGAGATCGCGCTCGTCGTTGGTGGCGTGGATGATGATCTTGCCCGCCGGGATGTTGGACGCCATCCCGTGTTTGGTGAAGCTGCAGCCGATGCCGAAGACCAGGTCGGCCTGTGAGAGGAAGTGATGCGACGGCCCGGACATGACGCCGCCGCCGCCGGTCCCGAGGGCCAGCGGATGATCCTCCGGGAAGGCGCTCTTGCCTTCGAGCGTGGTCATGACCGGAATCTGCAGAAGCTCGGCGAGCTCGAGGAGCTCGGGGCACGCTTCGGCGTACAGCACGCCCTGTCCGGCGTGGATCACCGGCTTCTTCGCCTCGAGCAGCGCGTGGGTGGCCGTTTCGATATCGCGCGCGTTGCCCGCAGCGCTCGTGGCCTTCACCGGCTTGTACTGCAGCGCGATCTGATCCGGGATGTCGGCGACCGCCACGTCGGCCGGGATCTCGACCATGACCGGGCCGGGTCGTCCCATCTTCAAGAGATTGAACGCGCGCCGCATGACCTCGCCGAGCTGTTCGGGCTGGTTCAGGGTCTCGACCCACTTCGTGACCGACGCGTAGGTTCGCGCCGAGCTGAAGAGCGGGAACACCTGAGCCCGATCGCGCTGGTGGCCGAGCGGCAGTATCAAGATCGGGACCGAGTCGGAGAACGCCGTGGCGACGCCGGGGAATGCGTTCTCGGCGCCGGGGCCGTACTGCATCGCGAACACGCCGAGACGCCGCCCATTGGTGGTCCGGCTGAAGCCGTCGGCGATGCCGACACCGACCCGCTCCTGACGGCAGAGCACGGGCCGGATCCCGGCGGCGGCCGCGGCGTCGATCACCGGCGTCGTCGGGTACGTGCTGAGGAACTCGATGCCTTCGCGCTTCATGATCTCGGCGATCGCGTCGACGACTTTCATTTCTTGTCTCCTTTGGGAGAGGGGGGCTCCGCCCCCCTCTCGACTCCCCTGCGAACGCGGGGGCGCGTGCGCTCCCGCTGTTACCGTTGATCGTGGGGGACTACGGTGTGCCCCCCATGGCTTGCCGTCCGAATTGTTCGGCGACGAGGTCCCAGCTCAGGGCCGCGTGGTGCGAGGCGCCGTGCGCGTCGCGATGGTGGCGCTGGATCGGCTCCGCGTCGAGGACGGCGCGCGCGCCGCTGCCCTCGAACAGGCGGTCGACGGCGCGGACGGAGAGCCGCGCGATGAACGCCTTGTCGCGTCGGTAGCGGATGCGATCGAGCTCGGAGAATCCTTCGCCCCGCGCCGCGCGGTCGAGGATCTCGCGGATGTCCTGCCGGTGGAGCGCGCGCGCCGCGTCCACTTCGGCGGCGGACTCCGCCAGGCGGAGCTGCAGCGCGACGGAGTCGGCGGATCGTCCCGGACCTGACATGCGCTGAGCCCGCGCCACGAACTCGTCGACGGCGCCCTGCGCGATGCCGATCAGCGGTGCCGCCAGGTCCCAGCCGGCCAGACACCGGAGCGGCGCGCGGTAGCTGAGCCGGCCGTGGAGCTCCCAGCCGGTCATGTCCTCCGCGCCGGACCGTTCGGGGTCCACCGCGCGGTGCGCCGGCACGAAGGCGTCCGTGATCACGATGTCCTTGCTGCCCGTTCCGCGCATGCCCGACACGAACCACGTGTCGACGATCTGGTAGTCCGACCGCGGCAGCAGGAGCCACTGGAGCGAATTCGCGCGCGAGCCCGGAACGGCCACCATGACCCACGTGGCGGCGTCGCAGCCGCTCGAGAAGCCCCAGCGGCCCGAGACTCTGAATCCGCCGCTCGCGGGCTCGACCTTGCCGCCGGCCGGGTTCAGGCCACTCGAGAAGAGCGTGTCGGGGCCGGTCGCGAAGAACTCTTCCTGGCACTGCTCGGGAAAGTGGCCGAGCCACCAGTTGTGCGCCGTCCACAGCGAATAGCACCAGGCCGTCGAGCCACAGCCGCGGCCGAGCTCGAAGCCCGCCTCGAACGCCGTGTCCACTTCGACGTCGTAGCCGCCGTAGCGGCGCGGGTTGCCGATCCGGATCAGGCCGGACGCCAGTAGATCCCGCACGCTTTCCGGGAGCACCTGGCGGAGCTCTTCGGTGCGCGCAGCGCGTTCCTTCAAGACCGGGACCAGCTCCGCGGCCCGACGCAGGAGCTCCTCGCGGGTCACGGGTGAATGAGCGACGCCAGCGGGGGCGGACTTTCCTGGGCTCACGGCCCCCAATGCTACGCCGGACCGCCCGTCAGAGCGAGACCGGATCCCGGGCGAGATCAGAAGGCGAGGCCCATCGCCTTGGCGAGGAATCGCATCAGCGGTGCGGCGCGGCGGCAAGAGGCCACGTAGCGGGCCGCAAAATCCGGCGCGCAGGCCTGCTGCTGTGTGAACTCGGCGCCGGTCGTGAACGAGAGGCGCTTGAGGTCGTCGATGAGCGGATGCTCGGGATCGAAGCCGCGCGGCGGCCGCTTCAAGGTGGCCTCGTGGTCGGAGAGGCCCACGCGACTGGCCGCCTTCCACCCGCGCGGATCCTTCACGATGGCCGCGCGGACCGCGCGGAGCGCATCCGCGCCCGGGTGCCAGATGCCGGCGCCCATGAAGACGTGCCCCGGCTCCAGGTGCAGATAGTAGCCGGGAGCCTCGAAGTCTCTCGGCGCCTTGAGCCCGAAGTGGATGCCGACGTTGGTCTTGTACGGCGTCTTGTCGCGGCTGAACCGAGTGTCCCGATAGATCCGCATCATCGAGCCGCCGGACGGCCGCGAATCCACCGCGATGTGCCGGCTGACCCGGTTGAGGCCGGGCCCGAGCGAGGCGACGAACGCGAGCGCGGGATCGCGCACCTCCGCGAGATAGCGGTCCTTGTTCTCGTTGAACCACTCGCGATTGTTGTGCCGGCGGAGCTCGGCGAGAAAGGCGAAGAGCTCGCGGGAGATGCGCGCCATCGCGTTAGACCGCGCGGTGCAGCCCGCCGTCGACGTGGATGCGCTCGCCCGTGATGTAGCGCGCCTTGGGCGAGCACAGGAACGCGGCCAGGAACGCCACGTCGGATGGGTCGCCGAAATAGCCGAGCGGGATGTTGCGGGCGAATTCGGCCTGGCTCTCGGGCGTCGGGTGCAGGCGCTGGTCGATCTGCTCGCTGTGGACCCGCCCGGGCGACAGGCAATTGATCGTGATCCCGTGCCGCCCCATCTCGCGCGAGAGTCCCTTCGCCCAGGCGTGGACACCGGCCTTCGCCGCCACCGCGGCGTTGACCCCGGATGGCTCGGCGGTGCCGGTCACGCAGAGCACGCGGCCCCAGCGCCGCTCGATCATCCCCGGCAGGAGCGCATGGGTGGTCCGGCGCACCGCGGTGAAGTTGATCGAGAACGATTCGTCCCAGGCGGCATCGGGCGAGTCCCACGGGATGGGGCGCGAGCCGCCCGCGTTGTTGATGAGGATGTCGACACGCCCGTAGGCCGAGAGCGCCGCGTCGCGAATCCGCGCCGGCGCGTCCGGCGTGTAGAGGTCGAGCGGCAGGGCCAGCGGTCGCGCGCCGCCCGCCCGCTCGATCTCGTCCTGGAGCGTCGCGAGGAGATTCGCGCGCCGGGCCACGACCACCGTCCGCGTCCCCTCGGCCGCCAGCACCCTGGCGATCTCGCGCCCGAGCCCGACGCTGGTCCCCGTGACGACGGCGACCTTGCCGCTCAGCTCGAGGTCCATCGCGCTCTCCGGCCAAGGTCCAGCAGGCTTCCCACGATGCCCTTGGG